>Ga0316187_10000288_pt1 | contig 37857 bp, 46 predicted proteins | sample CroRivburrow1_MG_FD_204927 | JGI IMG/M metagenome (GOLD analysis project Ga0316187, IMG submission 204927) | Coastal sediment microbial communities from Maine, United States - Cross River worm burrow 1 | ecosystem: Environmental > Aquatic > Marine > Coastal > Sediment | place: USA: Maine... | reverse complement strand
TGGCGTAAAGAGAGCTTGAAGAAGAATAATTTATGCGATCAACTTTACGAAGCTGACCAAAATAGAATAACCCGGAAAGCCCTATTGAGAGTCTTGGGATAGGCCGGAAAGCTAAACTTGAAAAGAAAATATTTACGCCTCCCGCTCCCTCAAAGGAGTGTTGCAGCCCCGGAGAATTCTCCTCAAATCTATATTCAATCGAGCTATAGGGATTCAAACCCAACGCTGTTGACAATTTCCCTCTAATTATGGGCACATGAAACAAAACACCTTCAACGTTTGTGTTGGAAATAACAGCTGAATTAGGTGTGCCTGAAAGAGAGTTTACTGTATGCTTAAAATTGCCTGAAATATAGGTAATTTGAAGATTGGTAAGGGAAGCTGGATTTAGATAGCTCACTGAAAGCGGATCGAAAACCGCTAATCCGGTTCCGCCCATTCCAGTTGCCTGCCCACTGATAAAATGCCGGGTAAGGCCAACTCCACTTTGAGAGTAAAATGATTGACTCCAAGCTGTCCCTGCAAGACCTAAAAAAACAAGAAAGAAAATAGTGCACTTATATTTTTTCATCTAACCTATTCCTAATACTCACTCAATGCCAGAAATACTGGTATACTCAACCTCTATTTTGGGAGCAAGCAATTTATCAGTAGCTCTGGAGTAGAAGGCCGCTCTGCTAACATCTCTTCCCTGACTTGTCGCCCGCAACAAAAAACCATCACTTTTTCGACCTTGAGAAGTCAGCAATTGCAGCATTCCTCGTAAATTAATTCGCAATTCAGTTGTACTTGGGTAAAGATTGCTGCTAATAAAAGGAACAAGAGAGTCAATCTCTGCGCTATTCGGACTTGAAAATTCAGAAAGGGAGGCGACTAAAAAAGAAAAACTGGTATCCTTCAACCTACTGCTTGCCTTGTCAAGATTCAAAACCAATTCCGCCCGATTAATTGTTGAAAATTGCGGGATCGAGTCCAGAGCAAATTTAATGAATGATTGATGGCTAAATAAATTATCCATGTATAATGGCCCCTCGTCTGGCTCGGCCAATTTTCGAACCAAAAAGGCATCCGAAGTTGGCAAGCTAACTAAGGTGTCAACTATGACGCCATTCTTGGACACCTGTAGTTCTATTCGAGGGCGGGTTATCGTGATGGTTCCATTTCGAGAGAAGAACTCTTTAATGAAGCCACCATCCTCATAATCAATAAGAACACCATGTGTATCAGAGGCGGTGGGACTGACCCAACTCTGAACGAGGGCAACTCCAGCGGCGTCAAACTCAAAACGTATAGATTCAATCCCGGAAGAATCAGCCGACGAAAAATCTGCTATACGCGATTTAACAATAGCCTGAGAAATAAAAGAGGTTGTGTCATAATTAAAATTAACATCGTTAACCGTCCCTTCATCCCAAGGCTCGTTAATTTTGCGGACTACTGCTTTAAATTCAGATTTAGATCGACCGTCGGAGAATAATGTATTGGTATCCATCACCAAAACAGCTTTAGTGATATCTACTGTGTCGGGTATGTCACTAAAACGTAATAATATTCTGGACTCAATATTACTAAAGGAACCCAAGCCAAGAAAAGGGCTGGCGCCAGTAGACACCAACGTGTCCAGAAAACTGCTCTCAAACAGTGACAGAGCACTTACAGTATCAATTTTTCCAATTATTGAAGGATCCAGAACCAAGTCAAACCCTTCAATGGGACGATCACTTTTACATCCACTCGAAAGAGCAAAAACAACAAAAGCACAACAGCTCGTGACAAAAAAAACAAGAATTGAACGCATTACAATATTCTTCTCTCTAATTATTTCAGAGTAATCAACTCTATCAGTTCGTTAGAAGTTCCGGATATTCAAACTTCCCTGAAATAAGAAAGCCGACTATACCAGATCGGCAAATCGGCTCTAAAAAATGCAATTAGAAACCCGTCCTACTCAGCTCCCTTTGTCTCCTTACGAGCCGACTCTTCCTCTTTTCTTTTGGCCTTAGCCTCCTGTTTGCTCATCGCAACATCCTCAAAGCCCACCAGCTCTAACAAGGCCATTTCCGCAGCGTCACCTCGACGTTTTCCTAGTTTTATCACCCGCGTATATCCCCCATTGCGTTCTTTAAAAATAGGGGCAATTTCATCAAAAAGACTTCTAACTACCTTCTTGTCACGGATAATTTTAAGCACCTGCCGTCTGTCTGCAATATCGCCCCGCTTAGCGAAAGTAATTAACTTATCAATCGATTTGCGGGCTTCCTTGGCCTTAACGGTCGTCGTGCGTATCTGCTTATGTAAAAAAAGAGATGTAGCAAGATTTGAAATTAGTGCTTTTCTATGGCTTGCCGTTCTGCCAAGCTTTTTATGTGCTTTTCTATGGCGCATATTTCATCACTCCGAATCGCCTTTCATATACTTTTCAATATTCATTCCAAACTGTAAATGTTTTTCCTCCAGGATTTTGGACAATTCCTGCAAGGATTTTCTTCCAAAATTTCTAAATTTCAACATTTCCTGCTCGTCACGCCTTACAAGATCACCAATAGTCTTGATGTTTGCTGCCATTAAACAATTGTAGGAACGAACCGAAAGTTCTAACTCATCGACAGGCATTTTTAAAAGTTTTCTAACCTTCAATATCTCCTCGTCGACTTCTGTAGGCTCATCTTCCTCAGGCTCTATATCAAAATTAATAAACAGCTGGACGTGATCTTTCAGTATCTTGGCGGCATATGTTAAAGCGTCGTCAGGTGTTACACTCCCGTCGGTTTCCACCTCAAAGGTTAATTTCTCATAATCGGTTCGATGTCCTAACCTTGTGTTCTCAATCTTGTATGTTGCGCGCCTAATCGGAGTATAAATTGAATCAATCGGTATTGAATCAATTGGCTGATCTGGAATTTTATTTTCATCAGCCGGCACATATCCATGCCCGCGAGATATTCTTAATTCAATGTCAAAATTTGCATCCTCGTTCAAGGTTGCTATATGCTTATCGGGGTTAAGAATTTCAAATTCCGTGCTTCCATTTTGAATATCGTTCGCCGTAAAATTCCCCGGTCCCTTTAGAGAAACTACAACTTTTTCCGGTCGTTTGTGTAACAATTTAAACCGTACTTCTTTGAGATTCAAAACAATGTCAGCCACATCCTCAACAACACCAGGCACCGTTGAAAGTTCATGTAAGACACTATCCATACGGATCATTGAAATTGCAGCGCCTGGCAAAGACGATAATAACACACGTCTTAATGAGTTGCCAATAGTTACTCCAAAACCTCTTTCAAGTGGCTGTAGTATGAATTTCCCATAAGTACTGGTATAGGTGCTTTCATCAATCTCAATACTTTCAGGCATTTGTAAATTAGGCCAGTTCATACTTCTATTCTCCGTACAATTCTTTATTAGCCAATACTACTTAGAGTATAACTCTACGATAAGGGACTCATTCACATCAACTGGAATGTCAGCCCGCGCCGGAGCGTTCAAAAAAGTCCCCTTCATGCCTGCTTTATCTAAGTCAAGCCACGAGGACAATTTCCCGTCTCTCATTCTCTTCATAGCGTCATGTATAATTTCTAGTCGCTTACTTTTTTCCTTAACCTGCACAACATCACCGGGACTTAAGATATAAGACGGGATGTTTACAAGCCTACCGTTAACTAAAAAGTGACGATGTCCAACCAAAAGTCTTGCAGAACTCCTGGAAGGCGCAAAGCCAAGTCGATAAACCGTATTATCCAGGCGCCTCTCTAACAATTGAAGCAAGTTCTCGCTCGTAATACCATTTTGTCGTTCAGCTTTCTCAAAATAGGATCTAAACTGTGCCTCAAGCAAGCCATACATTCTTCTTACTTTTTGTTTTTCTCTGAGCTGAATGCCATATTCAGATTGCTTGAACTTCCTTCTTGTCCCATGCTGCCCCGGAGGATAACTCTTTTTTTCCAACGGACATTTTGGCGAGGTACATTTGGTACCTTTCAGAAACAGTTTTTTCTCTTCGCGCCTGCACAATTTGCAGACTGGGCCGATATATCTAGCCATTCAGCCAGTAACCTCCGAATTTAGATACTTATACTCGCCGACGCTTTGGTGGGCGGCAACCATTATGAGGAATTGGGGTAACGTCCTTAATTGCAGTAATTTCAAGGCCTGAAGCCTGTAAGGAACGCACAGCAGACTCACGACCTGAGCCAGGCCCTTTAATCAGCACTTCCACACGTTGTAAGCCAAGTTCCTTGGCCTCTTTCGCTGCCGTCGCCGCAGACAACTGAGCAGCATAAGGCGTACTTTTCCTAGAACCTTTAAATCCAATTTTGCCAGCAGAAGCCCAGGAAATTACATTTCCATACTGGTCGCTCAACGTTACGATCGTATTGTTAAAAGTAGCCTTTATATGGGCAACCCCATTGGCTTCTACTTTTTCTTTTTTCTTACCTTTACTCTTTTTCTGCTGTGCCATCAATCACAACCCTAACCTTTTAATGTTTTCTACTTCTTCTTGTCTTGGCATTGGTATGGGTTCTTTGACCCCGCACAGGCAATCCCCGTCGATGTCGCAATCCCCTATAGCACCCAATATCCATTAATCGTTTAATACTCATGGTAACCTCAGTCCGCAAAGCACCCTCCACCTTATGATCCCTGGTAATAATAGTGCGGATTTTAGTCACATCATCATTTGACAAATCTTTTATGCGGATAGTGGGATCAATACCAGTTTCCGCAAGAATATTTTTAGAACTAGTTAAACCAATTCCATAGATATATGTCAATCCAATCAAAACTACTTTTTCTTTTGGCAAATCAATTCCCGCTATGCGAGCCAAAACACACCTCCGTACTCTCTATTATCCTTGACGTTGTTTATGCCTGGGATTTTTACATATAACAATTACCCGTCCTCTTCGACGGATAATCTTACAATTATCGCAAATCTTTTTTAAAGATGATCGTACTTTCATAATAAGCCTATTTATAACGATATATAATGCGCCCACGACTTAGGTCATAAGGCGACAACTCCATAGTTACTTTATCGCCGGGTAAAATCTTGATAAAATGCATCCTCATCTTGCCGGAAATATGAGCGAGTACTTTATGCCCATTCTCTAACTCTACACGAAACGTCGCATTTGGCAATGTCTCGACGATGGTGCCATCGATTTTTATTGCAGCTTCTTTTGCCATATTTTAATTATAGACCGTTAAAATTTCAGGCCCTTGATCAGAAACCAGAACTGTGTGCTCAAAGTGAGCGCTCGGCAAACCATCAGAAGTGACTACAGTCCAATTGTCCTCTAGTGTCTTAACCTCAAAAGACCCCATATTAACCATTGGCTCAATAGCCAGAACCATACCTGATTTAAGTCTTGGCCCAGAATTTGGCGAGCCATAGTTAGGAATTTGTGGATCTTCATGCAGATTACGTCCTATGCCATGCCCAACCAATTCGCGTACTACAGAATATTCAAAGCTTTCAACCGTATTCTGGATTGCATGAGATATATTTGAAAGTCTAACCCCAGCTCCTATTTCAGCAATCCCTCTATCTAGGGAGTCCTGAGTTACAGTCAATAACAATTCCTTATCAGGCTTAATCCCTCCCACTGCAAATGTTCTTGCACTATCACCAAAATAGCCATCGCACTCAACACCAACATCAATACTAACAATTTGCCCTTCAATCAAAACCCTATCTCCAGGAATACCATGCACAACTTCATCTTCTATCGATATGCATGAACTTGCCGGAAAACCATTGTATCCCTTAAAAGCAGGGATAGCACCTTTGCTAATAATATAATTTTCAATCATTTTATCGATAGACGAAGTACTTACACCTGGTTCAACCAAGGTCTCGGCGAGTTTTAAAGACTGTACAACAAGCTCACAGCTTTTCCTAATCAAATCGATTTCTTTCTTGCTTCGAAGATGAATCATTTAGAACCGACGCCTGCCCTTAACTTTGCCGCTGCCCTTCATAAAACCGTCATAATGTCTCATTAACAAATGAGATTCAAGTTGTTGTAAAGTATCCAGGGCGACTCCAACAATTATTAAAAGGGAGGTTCCACCGTAAAATGAAGCAAAGTTATAGGATACATTCACAACGCTTGTAATAATGTATGGTAATATTGCCACAAAGGCCAAGCAGATTGACCCCGGCAGTGTAATTTTAGTCAAAATATTATCAATAAACTCAGCTGTCTTTTTACCTGGACGAACACCTGGAATAAAACCGCCATGCTTTTTCATATTGTCAGCCACATCAACAGGATTAAAAGCAATTGCTGTATAAAAATAAGTAAAAAAGACGATTAACAGACCAAAAATACCCCAGTAAACAGCTGAGTCATAGTTGAAATATCTTCCCAAGTTATTCATAAACTCACTATTAGGGAAAAAAGTCAAAACAGTTTGTGGAACAAACATAATTGATTGGGCAAAAATGATAGGCATTACACCAGCTGTATTAACACGCAGCGGTATATGTGTGCTTTGCCCCCCATAAACTTTGCGCCCCACCACACGTTTCGCATATTGTACAGGTATTTTTCTGGTGCCCTGTGTTAACGCCACGACACCTGCAATGGTTAATACCATAAAGACCAAGAGAAAACCTTCAATAATGATGGGTCGGTTCCCGTTAATCAACTGCTGGTATTCATCTAACATCGCGGTCGGAAAGGTTGCGATAATACCAATAAATATAATGAGCGATATCCCGTTCCCAATTCCTCTTTCGGTAATTTGCTCCCCAAGCCACATCATGCAAATTGTGCCGGTTCCCAAAGTTATCATTGTAAGAAACCTAAATCCCCATCCAGGGTTAGGAACAACAGAAAGTCCATTGGTCGCGCCGATATTTTCTAGAAACAAACTAACGCCATAAGCCTGCATAATCGAAATTAACACAGTGCCATATCTGGTATATTGGGTGATCTTTTTTCTGCCCTCTTCACCTTCCTTTTGTAACTTTTGGAAGTGTGGAACGACAGCACCTAGTAGTTGAATAATAATCGAAGCCGATATATAAGGCATTATGCCTAAGGCAAAAACGGTTGCTCGCTTAAACGCGCCACCAGCGAAAAGATCATATAAACTTAACAAGCCGCGCCCCTGCCCGGAGTCATCAAAAAATGAGAGCAAAGCCTCACCATTAATACCCGGTATTGGTATGTGTCCACCGATCCGACAGACAACTAAAATTGCCAAAGTAAACAATATACGCTGCTTTAATTCCGGAATTCGAAACAGACTTCGAAAATTCTGCATCATAATACAGTAACTTTCCCCCCAGCCTTTTCAATTTTTTCTTTGGCAGAAGCACTAAAGGCATGGACTGAAATCTCAACAGCCTTTTTCAACTCGCCATTACCCAAAATTTTAATTGGTTGATTTTTTTTACTTACAAAGCCTTCACTGTACAAAACATCGGGTGAAACACCCTTTATAGTAGAAAGTCTTTCCAACTGACCAACATTCACCACCTGAAAAACTTTGCGGAAAATATTGGTAAAGCCTCGTTTCGGAACTCTGCGCTGTAAAGGCATTTGACCGCCTTCAAACCAAGGCCTAATTTTTGAGCCGGAACGTGAGCGTTGCCCCTTATGTCCCTTACCTGATGTCTTGCCAGTGCCGGAACCAGGTCCACGTCCAAGTCTTTTTCTATTCTTCTTACCGCCAGATACGCTTTTTAAACTATTTAAGTCCATAATTTCTAAATCTCTCCCGAGCCTTCAGCTTCTTCAATCTCAACAAGGTGAGAAACTTTATTTAACATACCCCTGATCTGAACAGTGTCCGTGTGAACGACCACATGATTAATGCGTCTTAACCCTAACGCTACCATAGTCCGTTTTTGCTTAAACGTTCGCCCAATCACACTTCGTTTTTGTGTAATCTTAATTTTATTAACCGTAGCCATGCTTATACAACCATCGTTTTATTGTATACTTCGGAAATGGACAACCCTCTTGCTCTGGCAACTTTAGAAACTTCCATTAACCCGGCAAGCGCAGTCATTGTTGCTTTTACAACATTGTGCGGATTGGCTGAACCCATCGATTTTGTTAAAACATCTTGAATGCCTGCAGCTTCAATTATAGCCCTTACTGCGCCTCCAGCAATCACGCCGGTGCCCGCAGAAGCAGGCTTCAAAAACACCTTGCCCGCCCCGAATTTACCCTTGATAGCATGTGGAATTGTTCCCTTCCAAACAGGAACCCGAATCAGGCTCTTTTTAGCATTTTCAGATCCCTTGGCAATAGCACTGGTTACCTCGTTGGCTTTGCCCAAGCCTGTTCCAACATATCCGTTGCCATCTCCCACAACAACAATAGCATTGAAACTAAAACGCCTGCCGCCTTTAACAACCTTGGCAACACGGTTAATGTGAACAACACTCTCTTTAAGATCTAATTCACTGTGATTAATTCGATTTACTTTCTTCAACTAAATCTCCAATACACTAATAAGTATTTGCTAAAAGATTAATCCACCCTTACGGGCGCCATCAGCCAACGCTTTTACGCGGCCATGATAAAGAAATCCACCTCTATCGAAAACAACAGACTCAACTTTGATTTTTTTGGCGGTTTCTGCTATTGCCTTTCCAACTGCCTCTGCTCCGGCTATCTTACCCGTCACATCCTTAGGAAGACTACTTTTAACCTCAGGCGACAACGTTGACATACCACCCAAAGTCGCACAGTTTGAGTCATCGATGAGTTGGGCATAAATATTTCTTGCGCTTCTGAAAACAGCTAGTCTTGGCCGACTGGCAGTTCCAAAAACTTTTTTTCTAATTCTACTCTTTTTGCTCCTACGCCTGTCAGCGCGAGTCAAATCTTTATTAGCCATTTTTATTATACCTTAATCAAATCGCTAACCAGCGGTTTTACCAGCTTTTCTGCGAATCTGTTCATTGTCATACTTAATGCCTTTGCCCTTATAAGGCTCAGGAGGCCTAAATGATCTAATCTTAGCTGCAACCTGGCCGACAATTTCCTTACTAATTCCTGAAACAGTCAAAATAGTGGGGCTTTCAGCTTTAATATCAATACCATCAGGCGCCAAAAGGACAATTTGGTGAGAAAATCCCAACTGCAAAATCAATCGATTCCCTTTTGTTTCCGCACGATATCCAACACCTACTATAATTAATTTCTTAGTAAAACCACTTGTCACACCCTCAACCATATTCGCAATCAAACTACGATACAAACCATGCAAAGATTTAAAAAACTTACTATCATTAGGCCGTGAAATTACTATCTCCTTCTCATCAAGCGACACCGTCATGTCACCATGGACAGCTTGAGATAGTTCACCCTTCGAACCTTTAACTGACACAGTATTATTCTCAAATCTAATTTCAACACCTTTCGGAATCCCTATGGGATTGTTTCCAACTCTAGACACGGGCTATAAGGCTCCTGTATTTCACCAGACATAACAGACGACTTCACCACCAACATTTAAAGCGCGTGCATCTCTATCAGATATTACGCCTTTAGGGGTAGACAAAATCGCAAGTCCTAAGTTATTATAAACACGAGGTATATCAACACTTTTAACATACCTTCTCAATCCTGGCGAACTAATTCTTTTTAGGCCAGATATAACACTGGAGCCATCACTGTCGTATTTCAAATACAACCGAATTATGCCATTCATATGATCATCTATAATAATGTAATCTTTTATATAACCATACTCTTTCAATATTCTGGTTAGGCTCTTTTTCATTTTAGACGCAGGAATATCTACTTTGGAATGTCGCGCATGCAGCGCATTCCGAACCCTGGTCAAATAATCAGCAACAGTATCAGTCATGCTCATATTTTATATTCCTTACCAACTAGCCTTAGTTATACCTGGAATTTTTCCATCCAGAGATAAATCCCGAAAACATATTCTACACACCCCAAACTTCCTAAGATAAGCTCGTGGACGACCACATTTTGAACAACGATTATATGCCCTCACCTTAAATTTAGGCACTCGTTTTTGCTTTGCAATCAAAGACTTTTTTGCCAAAATAACCCTCGTTACTTTTTAGTTTTCGGTAACATTTTTCTTGAAAGGCATCCCAAATGCCAACAACAACTCATATCCTTCTTGATCTGTTTTCGCGGTTGTAACAATTGAAATATCAAGCCCTCTAATTTTATCGATTTTATCATAATCAATTTCCGGAAAAATTAGCTGCTCTTTAACCCCAAGCGAATAATTCCCCCGGCCATCAAAAGACTTGTCTGATAGTCCTCTAAAATCACGAATACGGGGAACATCAATATTAATTAACCGATCTAAGAATTCATACATCCTATCGCGTCGCAAAGTAACTTTGCAGCCGATATTATTTCCAATTCTAAGTTTAAAATTGGAAATAGCTTTCTTGGCCTTGGTCACTATGGCCTTCTGTCCAGCGATTGCTTCAAGATCTTCAACAGCTTTATCCAGTAATTTGGAGTCTTGATTGGCCTCGCCAACACCCATATTTAAAACAACTTTTTCAATTTTTGGCGCCTGCATGACACTATCATACCCAAATTTTTCTACCAATTTAGGAATAATTTTTTCGCGGTATACGCCCATAAGACGTGGTTGATAATCAGCCATAGTATTAAATTTTACTTAATCAGGAATCAGTTCGCCGGACTTCTTAGAGTAGCGCACCTTTTGCCTTGATTTCTTTCCCTCTTTTTGTAAAAAATCATAACGAACCCTGGTTGGCTCGTTGGTTTTAGGATCAATTAACATAACATTTGAAACGTGAAGCGGAGCTTCCTTCTTGACAATCCCACCCTGCGGCAAACTCTGAGAAGGTCGACTGTGTTTTTTAATGAAATTTATCCCTTCAACAATAACACGCTGCCGCTCAGGAAAAACTTTTAACACTTTTCCCTTCATACCCTTATCATTTCCAGCAAGAACTATAACCTGATCATTCTTTTTAATTTTCATATTATTCTCTCACTCATAGCACTTCAGGGGCAAGGGATACAATTTTCATAAATTGTTTGTCCCTTAGTTCCCTAGCAACTGGTCCAAAAATCCTAGTCCCCTTCGGCTCGCTCTGATCGTTGATAAGCACAGCGGCATTTTCATCAAACCTGATATAAGAGCCATCTTTTCTTCTTACTTCCTTTTTGGTGCGAACGACAACAGCGTGGCTGACCTCACCTTTACGCACGGCACTTCCCGGTATGGCAGATTTAACCGATACTACAATTTTATCGCCGACGTATGCATATTTACGCTTAGTTCCTCCAGGAACCAAAATACACATCACTTTCTTGGCTCCAGTATTGTCAGCAACATTGAGTCGTGTATATTGTTGAATCATCTCTATTAACCTTTATCGATTTTCTTCTACTTAACCTTCTCAACAATTTCGACCAACCGCCAACGTTTCCTACGGCTAAGCGGCCTCGTTTCCATAATCTGAACACGATCACCAATTTCACACTCATTTTTCTCGTCATGCGCCATAAATTTGGATGTTTTCTTAGAAAATTTTCCGTACAGAGGATGCCGCTCCATTCGCTCGACCGAGATTACAATACTTTTATCCATCTTATTGGAAACAACCAAGCCCAATTTGACCTTTCTCCTACCCCGTGTTTCCTGATCTTTTAAATTATTCATTGTTAAACCCGTCTTTCACAGATACTTGGTCTTTTAAATCAAACTCGCGCAATATTGTATTTAACCGTGCAATATCTTTTTTAACGCTTCTCAATCTTAAAGGATTTTCCAATTGGTGCATCGCATGTTGAAACCTCAGATTATAAAGTTCCTCGCGAGTATCTTCTAATTTCAGTAATACTTCCTCTTTAGGCAACTCTACAATTTCTTGCATTTTCATTTATTCACCAAAATCGCTTTGTTTTACAAATTTAGTTTTTACAGGCAATTTATGCGAGGCTAAACGCATTGCCTCTTTTGCCAATTCCTCTGAAACTCCACTCAGTTCAAACAAAACTCTTCCGGGCTTGACAACAGCAACCCAAAATTCAGGAGAACCCTTGCCCTTTCCCATTCTGGTTTCAGCTGGCTTTTGGGTAATAGGCTTACTTGGGAAAATTCGAATCCAGACTTTCCCCCCCCTTTTAATATGTCTTGTCAAGGCGACACGAGCCGCTTCAATCTGCCTGGATGTCATCCAACAGGGCTCCAAAGCCTTTAAACCGTACTGACCAAAAGCAACAGTAGAACCGCGGCTGGCAATCCCACGCATACGCCCCTTCTGTTGTTTTCTGAATTTTACCCGCTTCGGCATTAACATATAAAAAGTCTCCTAAGATCCTATTATTTCGCCTTTACAAATCCAAACCTTGACACCGATAGCGCCATAAGGAGTTTGAGCGGTTACGCTAGCGTAATCAATATCTGCGCGTAAAGTGTGCAATGGAATTCGTCCATCCTTATACGATTCCCTCCTAGCCATCTCAGCGCCGCCAAGTCGTCCACCGCAAGCAATCTTAACACCCTCAGCTCCCATCCTCATTGTACTCATCACTGCTTTTTTCATCGCCCGTCGGAAAGGAATCTTGGCGATAAGCTGATTTGCAATATTTTCAGCAACGAGATAAGAGTCAAGTTCAGGCTTTTTAATTTCATTTATATTCAATTGAACGTCTGCGTTCGAAAGCCTTTGCAATTCTTCCTTCAATTTGTCCACCTCAGCACCCTTACGTCCGATAACAATTCCCGGACGAGCAGTATTGATCGACAAAATTATACGTTGTGACGTGCGATCAATTTTAATGGACGAGACTGCCGCACTTTGAAGTCTTTGTCGAATATAACGCCTCAGCATTAAATCCTCCTTGAGCTTGCTTGCAAAATTACGCTCATCGTACCAGTTTGAATCCCAGTCTCTAATAATACCAAGACGAAATCCAATGGGGTTGGTTTTCTGTCCCAACTTACCTCCAAAAAATTTATGAAAAACTGTATAGAATATCTTACTTGTCGGATACGACAATTGTAATATGACAGGTTCTTCTCTTAATTTTCATCGCTCGCCCCATTGAGGCTGCGCGAAACCGCTTAAAACTAAACCCCATATCAACAAAAGCTTCCTTCACAATCAATTCATCAGCATCTAAACTCGCGCCTTGGTCGCTGTTCATCAAGTTAGCAATAGCAGACCGCAACGTTTTCTCAATCGGTAGCGCAGCCGATTTAGGAGTAAAGTGTAACGTTTTCAGAGCCCGTCCAACCGGAACTCCTCTCACGAGATCTATCACTTGTCTCGCCTTCTTAGGTGAAACTCTTACATACTTGGCTATTGCCCTTGCTTCCATATCAAATATCTTTTTATCTACGTGATGATTTTTCAGCAGCCTTACCGCCATGGCCGCGAAATGTTCTGGTTGGGGAAAATTCTCCCAACTTATGACCAACCATATTCTCTGAAACAAACACAGGAATAAACTTATTTCCATTGTGAATTGCCAGGGTATGCCCTACAAAATCAGGAGTAATTGTACACCTACGAGCCCAGGTCTTAATAACCTTTTTTTGACTTCCCTTATTCATACCCTGAATGCGCCCTAAAAGTCGCTCATCAATAAAGGGCCCTTTTTTTATAGATCTTGGCATCTTAAGAACCTACCGTTTCTTACGCTTTGTAATGATATAATCATCTGACTTTTTCTTTTTACGTGTCTTACCGCCTTTGGCCGGCTTACCCCAAGGAGAACACGGATGCCTTCCTCCCGATGTCCTTCCCTCACCACCACCCATTGGATGATCCACTGGATTCATTACTACACCACGAACATGCGGGCGACGACCCAACCAACGCCGTCTACCAGCCTTTCCAATAGAAACGTTCTCATGGTGAACATTCCCAACCTGACCTATAGTCGCTTTGCATTTAACGTGAACCATCCGAACTTCACCAGAAGGCAACTTTAGTTGGGCGTAATCCCCAGACTTAGCCACTACCTGAGCATAAGCGCCAGCTCCCCTAGCCATTTGTCCACCTTTTTCCGGCTTCAATTCAACATTATGAACAAGCGTTCCCAAAGGAACATCCATCAGTTGTAGAGCATTGCCTGCTTTCAGTTCGGCACCCTTTCCAGAAGAAATCCTGTCGCCCACTTTCAATCCAAGTGGCGCTATGATATATCTTTTTTCTCCATCAATATAATGCAATAAAGCAATATTGGATGTTCGGTTAGGGTCATATTCTATGGACGCAACTTTTGCCAAAATTCCGTCTTTATTTCTTTTGAAGTCAATGACACGATACATACGCTTGTGACCACCGCCACGAAACCTGCTCGTAATGTGTCCATCATTATTACGCCCGCCTGACTTCTTTAACGGCCTTGTTAGCGATTTTTCAGGACTTTGTCGGGTAATCTCCTCAAAAGTGAGAACCGATGTATGCCTTAATGAAGGCGTCCTGGGTCTAAACGTTTTAACACTCATCAGTCAGGCCTATTGTTTAGGTGCAAAAATATCAATTGAATGTCCTTCAACAAGGGTAACAATTGCCTTCTTCCAATCTGAACGCTTACCCTTTGTAACACCTTTTTGGGAATTCATGCGTTTTTGCTTACCCTTAACATTTATGGTGCTAACAGATTTAACTTCCACTTCAAACTTGTGCTCGACAGCCCTCTTAATTTCTATCTTATTTGCGTCCAAGGAAACCTGAAAACCATATTTCCCATCACTTTCCTTGAAGGCCATTATTTTCTCTGTCATCAACGGTCTAATTAGAATCATATCTGTGGTTTTCATTTTTGATATACCCCAGACAGCACATTAACTGCGCCTTCTTGCAAAATTAGAGATTTGCATCCTAATAAATCATACGATGACTCTGTTGCAGCCACCCTAACCTCAAAACTTGGTATATTCCGGCTGGCTAAAACAATATTTGGATCCTCTTTTGCGAGCAGTAGTAAAATTCGTTCTCCCTGAACATTTAGCGAATTGAGCAAACTCTGCATATCTCTTGTCTTTCTTGAAGGCAAATCAAAATCTTCAACCAACTTAATCTGATTTCCTCTTACTTTGTCGGAATAGACAGAAAGCTTGGCCAAACGGCGAACCCTTTTTGACAGGCTCATTGAGTAATCTCTCGGCTGCGGACCAAAAACCCTTCCTCCTCCCACCCAGACAGGAGATCTCGTTGAACCAGCCCTCGCAGCTCCTCTACCTTTTTGCTTCCAAGGTTTCCTTCCACCACCAGAAACTTGGCTACGCCCTTTGGTCGCAACCGTACCTTGTCTCATATTAGCTCGTAATACCTTTATTGCCAGATAAACAGCATGCTCATTAGGCTCAATACCGAATACGTGATCAGGCATCTTGATTTTCCTGCCAGACAAACTACCATCAACTTTTAAAACATCTATTTCCATAATACTCTATTTTTTTATTAAAATAAGTCCGGAATTAGAACCAGGAATAGTTCCCCTGATAAATAAAATATTTTTCTCAGCAATAATTCGAACAATATAACGGTTTCTCAAGGTAACTTTTTTTCCGCCGGTTCTACCTGCCATCTTAACACCCTTAAAAACACGAGCGGGGGATGAAGCTTGTCCAATAGAACCTGGAGCGCGTAAACGATCACTTTGCCCATGACTTTTCGGGCCTCCACGGAATCCATGACGCTTAACGACACCCTGAAAGCCTTTACCTTTTGACCAACCCGTAACAGTAACTGCCTCACCCACCTCAAACAGGTCAACGCCTACCGAATCACCGAGATTTACATCATCAATACCATTAATCCACTCAAATTCACGAAGCAAACGCTTCGGTGTCATTCCGGCTTTTGTAAAGTGACCCGTGGCTGGACGGTTAACATTCTTCTCGGCCTTATCTTCGAAAGCCAATTGAACAGCCTCATAACCGTCACGATCAAGTGTCTTGATCTGGGCAACCAAACACGGCCCAACCTGCACAACAGTTACAGGCACTGCCTGTCCATCGTCGGCAAAAACCCTGGTCATTCCGACCTTTCTTCCAAGTAGTCCAGCCATTAACTTAATCTCTCAAACTTTAATTTCAACATCAACACCAGCAGGCAACTCCAATTTCATCAAAGCATCGACAGTCTTCGGGGTTGAATTCAAAATATCGATCAATCTTTTATGAATTCGAGTTTCAAATTGTTCACGCGACTTTTTGTCAACATGAGGCGAACGAAGAACCGTATACAACGACCGTTTGGTTGGTAAAGGAATAGGACCTGAAATTGCCGCCCCTGTAGCCTTCGCCGTCCTGATAATTTTATCAGTAGACTTGTCGATCAAACGATGATCATATGCCTTAAGTTTTATTCTAATATTTTGGTGTGCAGCCACTTTAAACTTATCTCCAATACTACGCTACTATCAACAAAATTCAAACCTACTCTAGGATTTGAGTTACAACACCAGCGCCTACGGTACGTCCACCCTCGCGTATAGCAAATCTCAAACCTTCTTCCATCGCAATTGGCGAGATCAATTCAACTTCCATATTAACATTATCACCCGGCATCACCATTTCGACACCAGCGGCCAAATTCAATATACCCGTAACATCAGTCGTCCGGAAATAAAACTGCGGTCTATAGCCATTAAAGAAAGGAGTATGTCTTCCACCCTCTTCTTTCTTCAAAACATACACCTCACCCTTAAACTTAGTATGGGGGGTAATTGATCCGGGTTTAGCGACAACCATACCTCTATCTAGTAACTCTTTATCAACGCCACGCAAAAGAAGTCCAACATTATCACCAGCTTCACCGCGATCTAACAGCTTTCTAAACATCTCAACGCCCGTAACAACGGATTTCTTTTTGATACCCAACCCAATAATTTCAACCTCTTCACCGGTTTTAACAACGCCTCGCTCGATCCTGCCAGTTCCAACTGTTCCACGCCCAGTAATACTAAAAACATCCTCAACAGGCATTAAAAACGGTTTATCTATATCGCGCGTCGGAGTAGGAATATAATCATCAACGGCCTTCATCAACTCAAGCACAGCACCAGCTTTCTCATCGTCATCAGGATTATTTAAAGCTTCGAGAGCGCTTCCCTTCACAATAGGAATATCATCTCCCGGGAAATCATATTGACTCAACAGTTCCCGCAACTCCAGCTCAACCAACTCAAGGAGCTCAGGATCATCAACCATATCTACTTTATTTAAAAAGACGACAATAAAAGGAACACCAACTTGCCTAGCCAGCAGAATATGCTCTCGGGTTTGAGGCATAGGCCCATCAGCAGCACTTACAACGAGAATAGCACCATCCATTTGCGCCGCGCCAGTAATCATGTTTTTGACATAATCGGCATGTCCGGGGCAATCAACATGGGCGTAATGGCGAGCGTCTGTCTCATATTCCACATGAGCCGTTGCAATAGTTATCCCTCTGGCCTTTTCTTCAGGAGCATTATCAATTTGATCAAAGCTCATATAATCGGCCAGCCCAGACTTATTCAGGACAACTGTTATAGCAGAGGTTAACGTTGTTTTGCCATGATCAACATGACCAATTGTGCCAATATTAACATGCGGTTTATTTCTCTCAAACTTCTGCTTCGCCATTTTCAGCGCCTCCAGATATTAAACAAAGACTCTTCTAAAAACATTTATATTAAATTAAACACACCGCTTATGCAGCGTTGACCTTTTCTAAAATCTTCTCTGCGACTGCCTTTGGGGCAACTTCATACTTATCAAATTGCAGGGTAAAAATCGCACGTCCTTGCGTCAAGGAACGCAATCGAGTCGCATAACCAAACATCTCACTCAGCGGCGCCGCCGCAGAAACAACTTGAGCGTCTTTTCTCGGATTAATACCCCTAATCCGCCCCCTTCGACTATTCAAATCACCCATAACCTCACCCAAATATTCTTCTGGAACAACTACCTCAACATCCATTATCGGTTCCATCAGAACCGGATCGGCTTTCTTAATAGCATTTTTAATAGCCATTGACCCAGCAATCTTGAAGGCCATTTCATTTGAATCAACATCGTGATATGAACCATCTATCAAAGCAACCTTCACGTCAATCAGTGGATATCCGGCAAGAATCCCACCTAAAAGAGCCTCTCTCATGCCCTCGGCGCAAGGATTAATATATTCCCTCGGAATGGTGCCGCCAACTATTTTATTTTCAAATACAAACCCCTTGCCAGATTCAGCCGGCTCGACCTTAATTACGCAGTGTCCATACTGACCACGTCCACCGCTCTGACGGATAAACTTACCTTCAGCCTCAGATTTACCGCGAATAGCCTCTTTATATGCTACCTGTGGACGCCCAACGTTCGCCCCCACCTTGAATTCGCGAAGCAACCTATCCACAAGCACTTCAAGATGAAGCTCACCCATCCCATAAATAATGGTCTGCCCTGTTTCCTCGTCACCCTTAACCCTGAAAGTTGGATCTTCCTCAGCTAACTTACTCAGAGAAATCCCCAATTTTTCCTGATCAATTTTCGTTTTAGGCTCAATCGCAACTGCAATAACCGGCTCAGGAAAGTTCATAGACTCAAGAAGAATCTGACCGCCTTCCTTACACAACGTGTCGCCTGTCTTTGTATGTTTAAATCCGACCGCAGCGACGATATCTCCTGTTCCAACCACATCGACATCTTCACGCTTATTCGCGCTCATCAACAAAATTCGTCCCAAACGTTCTTTTTTGCCAGCGTTCACATTATACAAATAACTTCCCGCCTCCGCCTTACCAGAATAGACCCTGAAATAAGTTAGACGCCCAACATACGGATCGCTCATAATCTTAAAGGCCAAAGCAGCGAAAGGCTCACTATCATTTGGCCTACGAATCAACGGCTCCTCTGTACGCGGATGAACACCCTCCACGTTACCAACATCTACAGGTGCGGGCAAGTAACTTATCACCGAATCAAGCAGTCGTTGCACCCCCTTATTCTTAAAGGCTGAGCCCAACATTACAGGAGTAATTTTAGCGCTAATAGTAGCTTTGCGAATAGCCGCAATCACTTCCTTCTCATCTATAACTTCACCTTCAAGATATTTCTCTAACAAGGAGTCGTCAAATTCAGAAATAGACTCCAAAAGCATCGTGCGATATTCAGCAGCCTTTTCTTCAAGATCGTGAGGTATATCAATCTCATCCCAAGTAGAACCCAAACTATCCTCATGATAGACAATAGCCTTCATCCGCACAAGGTCAACCAGCCCGGTAAACATATCGCCTTCGCCAATCGGGATCTGTACAGGAACGATATTAGCCCCTAATCGCTGACGTATCATCTCTAAAACATTATAAAAATCAGCGCCAATTCGATCCATCTTATTTATAAATGCAATACGAGGAACCTTATACTTGTCAGCTTGACGCCACACAGTTTCGGATTGTGGCTCAACACCGCCAACCGCACAAAACAAAGCAACTGCTCCATCCAAAACGCGCAAAGACCGCTCAACCTCAACTGTAAAATCCACATGTCCCGGCGTATCAATAATATTAATACGATGATCACGCCAACTACAACTTATCGCAGCAGAGGTTATGGTAATACCACGCTCCCGCTCTTGATCCATCCAATCCATTGTCGCAGCGCCATCATGCACCTCACCCATCCGATGTATAATACCAGTATAGTATAGGATACGCTCAGTCGTCGTTGTTTTACCAGCATCAATGTGCGCCATAATGCCTATATTGCGAATATTTTCCAAGCTAAGTTTAGAAGCCATTACACCAATCCTACACTCCGGAATCTTAAAAAACTACTACCACCTGAAATGAGCAAACGCCTTATTAGCCTCAGCCATTCGATGAGTATCTTCCCTTTTCTTTATCGAGCCACCCTCTTTAGCGGCAGCCGCAACCAGCTCAGCAGCCAACTTCTCAGCCATCGACTTACCCGGCCGCGCCTTAGCGTACCCAATAATCCAACGGAGAGCCAAAGCCTGCTTCCTATTCACCCGCACTTCTATAGGAACCTGATAGGTCGCACCGCCAACACGGCGCGAACGAACCTCTAACACAGGCTTAACATTCTCAATAGCCTTCTCAAAAACCTCCAACCCATCACCCTGCGTCTTCTGCTCAATCATAGACAGAGAGCTATAAAATATTCGCTCAGCGACACTTTTTTTTCCGCTACCCATCAAACCATTGATAAATTTAGTAACCAGAACGCTTTTGTATTTCGGGTCGGGTAAAACGACTCGCTGCTCCGCAGATCTTCTTCTAGACATTTAAAATAACCTTAGGCCGATTTTTTCTTTGTACCGTACTTTGAACGACTTTGATTTCTATCCTGAACACCACTCGTATCGAAAACACCCCTAACAATATGATACCTGACACCCGGCAAATCCTTTACACGTCCACCACGAATCAATACAATCGAGTGCTCCTGAAGGTTATGACCCTCACCTGGAATATAAGCCGTAACCTCAAAACCATTGGTCAGACGAACCCTCGCCACCTTCCTTAAGGCAGAGTTAGGCTTTTTAGGCGTAGTAGTATAAACCCTAGTGCAAACCCCTCTGCGTTGAGGAGAACCTGTCAAGGCGGGAGCGGTTCCCTTTTTTACGATTTTCTTTCGCCCGAATCTAACGAGCTGATTTATAGTCGGCACTTCAATACCCTCAAGTTTACAGAATAATAAAATACTGCATTATTCTTTAAAATGCAAACGTTTTCGCAACGTTCTGTACAATTATCCCACAGCATGATACTGATCCTCGATCAGTGGCTCTGGAGTCACCTCATCTGAATTAGAAGGAGAAAAAACTCGCAAGCTCTTGTACTTTGCCAGTCCAGTTCCTGCAGGAATCAGATGACCCATGATAACATTTTCTTTTAAACCAAGCAGAGTATCAACCTTACCTTCAATAGAAGCATCAGTCAAAACTCTTGTCGTTTCCTGAAAGGAGGCCGCTGAAATAAAACTTTCAGTGGTGAGAGACGCCTTTGTAATGCCTAATAATAACGGTTGAAATGTGGCTGGCTGAGTAGAACGACCAACAGCAATCTCGCCACCCGACTCCTTTATTTTGTTATTGGCCGAGTCAAATTCGTCCTTCCCTAAAATTTCCTCAGCAACAAACTTGGAATCGCCAACCTCAGTCACCACAACCTTATCCTTGATCTTTTCATTCTCCTCAAGAAAACGAATCTTATCTACCTGATCACCTTCTAAGTAAATCGTATCGCCTGGATCTTCAACCCGAACTTTCTGCAGCATTTGTCGAACGATAACTTCGATATGTTTATCGTTTATCCGGACACCTTGCAATCTGTAAACTTCCTGGATTTCATTGACCAAATATTCCTGCACTTTATTTGGCCCCATAATATTTAAAATATCCTCAGGCGCAATACTACCCTCACACAACTTTTCTCCCGCCTGAACATAGTCCCCTTCGTGCACCAAAACATGTTTACCGTAAGGAATCAGATAAACTTTCTCTTCCTGCGCATCATGAGAAATAACAGAAATCCTTCTTGTGCCACGGCGAATCTCACCGAATTTCACTTCACCATCAATCTCAGAAACAACTGCAGGTTCTTTGGGTTTTCGCGCCTCAAACAATTCAGCAACACGCGGCAAACCACCGGTAATGTCACGAGTTTTGGCAATCTCACGCGGCATCTTCACTATAACTTCACCAGCAAGAACTTTTTGCTTGTCACTAACCTGAAGATGAGCTCTCGTCGGAACAATATAGCTGCTTAATCTGTTGCCTTCCTTATCCAAAATATGAATTTGAGGACTCAGGCTTCGATTTCTGGTTTCAATAATAATTCGTTGTTTTAGCCCTGTAGTTTCATCCAAAGACTCACTAAATGTCACTTTTTCTATTAGATCCACATAAGAGATATATCCATCATGATTGGCTAAAATACTTGCTGTGTACGGATCCCAATGGAAAACAATATCGCCCTTGGCAATAGTGTCTCCCTCTTTGACAACAATCTGTGCGCCATAGGGCACAATATATTGAGCAACTACTCGATTATTGTCATCAACCACTTCTATTTTACCATTCCGCCCAACTACGACTACGGTGCCATCCGCCTGCACAATGGAATTAATGTTGTAAAACTGCAGCGTACCTTTTTGCTTAGAGGCCACCTGCGATTGCGCAGCAATGCGAGAGGCGGTTCCACCAATGTGGAATGTTCTAAGTGTAAGCTGCGTACCCGGCTCTCCAATAGATTGCGCCGCCATAACACCGACAGCTTCACCCATTGTGACCATATTTCCAGTTGCAAGATTACGACCATAGCAAAACCCACAAACACCGCGCTTAGCTTCGCAAGTAAGAACAGAACGAATCCTAACTGTTTCCAACCCGCTTTCGGAAATTTTATCAGCGACAGCTTCATCAATCAGTGTATTTGCTTCAACAATTACGTCTTGAGTTTCAAGATCAAACACATCTTCAGCAGCGACTCTGCCCAAAATTCGATCTCGCAATGGTTCGATTATTTCCTCTCCCTCCTTCAAATCACTAATCCGAAGACCGAGGATCGTATTGCAATCAACATCCGTAATAATAATATCTTGAGCGACATCAACAAGGCGACGTGTTAGGTAACCCGCATCTGCTGTTTTCAGCGCTGTATCAGCAAGCCCTTTACGAGCACCATGAGTAGAAATAAAATACTCGAGCACAGACAGCCCTTCTCGAAAGTTCGCCGTGATTGGATTCTCAATAATTTCGCCCATTTGACCGGTCATTTTCTTTTGCGGCTTAGCCATCAAACCGCGCATTCCGGCCAGTTGTCGAATCTGCTCTTTGGAACCACGCGCGCCAGAATCGGCCATCATATAAATCGGGTTAAACCCTTCTCGCTCTTTTTCCAAACGCGAGAACAAACGATCTGACACATCACTGGTTGTGTGTGTCCAGATATCAATAATTTTATTGTACCTTTCACCGTCCGTAATAACGCCCTTCTCGTACTGTTTTTGAATTATACCCACTTTGGTATACGCTGCTGCGAGGAGTTCTTCTTTTTCCTCGGGGATGCGGGCATCCTCAACGCCAACTGTTACTCCGGATTTCATTGCGTAATGAAAACCCAATTGCTTTAAATCATCCAAAAACTCTGCAGTTCGTTGATTTCCAAGGCTCTTGTACACATCAGCGATTATATCCTCCAGACGCCTTTTGGATAGTAACTCGTTGACGAAAGTAATACCCTCAGGAATAACGGCATTAAAAAGAACACGCCCCATTGTGGTCTCGACGATTTCCCCTTTTATGCGAACCTTAATTTTGGCATGAATCGCAACTTTTCCATTATCATAAGCAAGCAATGCTTCCGTTGAGTCAGAAAAGCGCATGTTTTCACCGCGCGAGTCTGACTTAGCTTTGGTCATATAATAAACACCCAGAACAATATCCTGGCTGGGAATAGCCAATGGCCTTCCACTGGCCGGGGACAAAATGTTATGACTTGAAAGCATTAACATTCTTGTTTCAATTTGCGCATAAAAAGACAATGGCACATGAACGGCCATTTGATCCCCGTCAAAGTCGGCATTAAAGGCGGCGCAAACCAATGGGTGAACCTGAATAGCCTTGCCCTCAATCAACAATGGTTGAAACGCCTGAATGCCAAGTCTATGCAAAGTTGGAGCCCTGTTCAACAATACTGGATGCTCATCAATTATCTCCTCCAGAATATCCCAAACCTCAGGGCCTCGCTTGTCCACGAGTTTTTTTGCGCTTTTTACAGTTTTAACCAAACCGCGTTCAACCAGCTTTCGGATAACAAAGGGCTTAAATAATTCCAAAGCCATATCTTTTGGCAAACCGCATTGATGTAATTTCAATTCAGGACCGACAACAATAACCGAACGACCTGAATAATCAATTCTCTTTCCCAGCAAATTCTGCCGGAAGCGGCCTTGCTTGCCGCGCAACATGTCGGAAAGCGATTTCAGGGGACGATTACCGTCACCACGAACCGCCGCAGTTTTCCTGCCGTTATCAAAAAGCGCATCAACAGCCTCCTGCAACATACGTTTTTCATTGCGCAGAATAACTTCAGGAGCCTTTATTTCCATCAACTTTTTCAGTCGATTATTTCTTATAATTACACGTCGGTACAAATCATTTAGATCACTAGTCGCAAACCGTCCGCCTTCCAATGGAACCAAAGGTCGCAGTTCAGGTGGAATAACCGGCACTACAGAAAGCACCATCCACTCAGCTCGATTCGTACTCTTTTTAAAAGACTCAACAACACGCAGACGTTTCAATGCTTCAGTTTTTCTCTGAAAAGATTTCTCTTCGCGAATCCTTCGCCGCAAATCTACTGACAGAGCCTGCATATCAACTCTCTTCAACAACTCATGAACAGCCTCACCACCAATTTTCGCCTCGAACCCCTTGACTGGCTCCGAAGCTTCTTCACCATCCGCCTCATCTGAAAACTCGGAGGTAATGCGAAAATACTCGTCTTCACTAATTAGTTCTTTGGCTTCCAGGTCAGTATTTCCCGGATCAATAACCACGTAGGACTCGTAATAAATGACTCTCTCTAATTCCTTGCCGCTCATACCCAGAATATAACCTATTTTGGAAGGGAGAGACTTCCAAAACCAAATATGCACTACAGGAACAGCGAGCGAAATATGTCCCATCCTCTCACGTCTAACGCTCTTCGTCGTGACCTCAACACCGCAGCGATCGCAGATAATACCTTTATAGCGAATGCGCTTGTACTTCCCGCAATGACACTCCCAGTCTCGGACAGGCCCGAAGATCTTCTCACAAAACAACCCGTCCTTTTCAGGCTTAAATGAACGGTAATTTATTGTTTCAGGTTTGGTAACCTCGCCATAAGATCTTTCCAAGATTTTATCAGAAGAGGCCAAACTAATCGAAATGGCGTTAAAAGTTTTTTTCGGGGCAATTTCTTGTCTACTAAAATAAGCCAAAGTCACACCTCCAAGTTAGGGAATCGTGACTGATTCAATGAGTCAAATAAGTACATATTAAAAAGATTTTCCATTAGTGTTTTCTAACAATTCAATATCCAAACCCAGACCTTGCAGCTCGCGAATCAAAACATTAAATGATTCAGGCAAGCCCGGTTCAGGAAGATTATCACCTTTAACAATTGCTTCATAGACCCTTGACCTGCCACGAACATCGTCAGACTTAACCGTCAGGATTTCCTGCAGGGTATGGGCGGCTCCGTATGCTTCCAAGGCCCAAACCTCCATTTCTCCAAAGCGCTGACCGCCGAATTGCGCTTTACCGCCCAACGGCTGTTGTGTAATTAATGAATAAGGTCCAATAGAACGGGCATGAATTTTATCTTCAACAAGGTGAGACAACTTCAAGATATAAGTATATCCGACTGTAACCGGGTTCTCAATTTGCTCACCGGTTCGTCCATCAAACAAGACTGACTTACCCGACAAAGGCAAACCGGCTTTTTCCATCTCAGCCAAGACTTCATCATAACTGGCTCCGTCAAAAACAGGTGTTGCATACTTCTTTCCTAAAACACTTGCAGCCCAACCCAAGTTTGTTTCAAAGATTTGTCCCAAGTTCATCCGTGATGGCACGCCAAGCGGGTTCAAAACGATATCAACAGGTGTGCCGTCTGGCATATATGGCATATCTTCAATGGGTACAATTTTAGAAACAACACCCTTATTCCCATGTCGCCCAGCCATTTTATCGCCAACCATAAGTTTACGCTTTTTGGCGACGTATACTTTGGCTAACTGAACAATGCCTGGAGGCAATTCATCGCCAACTTCCACCTTGAATCTTCTATTTTCAACTTCTTCTTCCAGCTCACTGAGCTTAAGTTGGTAACCTGACCAAACAGTAGCTACCATTTCGTTGACACTTGAATCAGGGGTAAGCCCTTCACTATAGTCCAATTTGTCGAAGTCAAGAGATTTCAGCGTTTCATCATTTAAAACTGTTTCTGACTGAACAATCGTATCTCCGGACTCTTTGTCGCGTAAAATCGAACTGTTTTTACCCTTTAATGCAGCAAAAAGTTTTTTATTGCGCAGCGCCTCGACACGTTGCAACTCATTATTATACCAAATCTCGATCTCATCCAACTTCTTTTTGTCTTGCTTCTTGGTTTTGGGATCTTTCTTTTTGCGTGTAAAAAGCTTGGTGTTAATTACAACACCTTTAAGTCCTGGAGGCGCTTTCAGTGATGCATCTTTAACATCGCCTGCTTTTTCGCCAAAAATGGCTTTTAATAGTTTTTCTTCCGGAGTTGGATCTGTTTCGCCTTTCGGCGTTACCTTTCCAACTAAAATATCGCCGGCCTTAACCTCGGCTCCCTCACGAATTATTCCATTTTCATCTAGATCTTTTGTGGTTTCTTCGCTAACATTGGGTATTTCCCGAGTCAATTCTTCTTCACCGCGCTTCGTATCACGAACCTGAAGCTCAAACTCCTCAATATGAATTGAAGTATAGACATCCTTCTGGACGACATTTTCCGACATTACAATTGCATCTTCAAAGTTATAGCCGCGCCACGGCATGTAAGCCACCAGGACATTTCGGCCAAGTGCAAGTTCGCCATTCTCAGTTGCGCAGCCATCCGCCAAAACACTGCCTTTTTTAACTTCCTCGCCTGCGGCAACAATTGGCTTTTGGTTAATACATGTATCTTGATTCGTCCGGGAAAATTTAGTTAAGCGATAACTCACAGACTCTGAATTCCCAAAATCCATCAAACTAGCGGCTGCGTCCTTATCTCTTGACTTTTTTGTTTTGCGAACGACGATTTTTCTTGCTGTAACACTTTCAACCTTCCCGTCAACCTCAGACAGAATCATTGCTCGTGAGTCTCTGGCAACTTTTGCTTCCATACCGGTGCCAACGACAGGAGAGTCCGTCCTGAGGAGAGGCACACCTTGACGCTGCATATTAGATCCCATAAGTGCGCGGTTTGCATCATCATGCTCTAAAAATGGTATCAAAGCTGCCGCAGCTGATACAATCTGATTTGGAGACACATCCATATAGTGAACTTCAGAAGGTTGAACGACAGGAAAGTCACCTCTAAACCGTGATTTAACCCGATCCTTTTCATAGCGACCCTTACTATCTATAGGCGCATTGGCCTGGGCAATAACATATTGATCTTCATCATCCGCGCTGAGATAATCAATCTCTTCAGTTACACGACTCTTTGTAACCCTTCTATATGGTGTCTCAATAAATCCAAAATCATTAATCCTAGCAAATGTGGTCAATGATGAAATCAAACCAATGTTAGGTCCCTCAGGCGTTTCAATCGGACACAGCCGACCATAATGCGTATAATGCACATCCCTCACCTCAAACCCAGCACGTTCACGGGTCAGGCCTCCAGGTCCCAAAGCCGACAGTCTCCGTTTGTGCGTCATTTCAGACAATGGGTTGGTTTGATCCATAAATTGAGATAGTTGACTGGTGCCGAAGAATGTGTTTATTACCGAAAAAATCGTGCGTGCGTTCACCAAATCTTGCGGAGTCAAATTTTCGCTATCCCGCAAATTCATACGTTCTTTAATTGTACGAGCCATCCGTGAAAGCCCAAGCGTCATTTGAGCTGAGAGCTGTTCCCCTACCGTTTTTATGCGACGATTGCCCAAATGATCAATATCATCTGAGCCGCGTTTTCCGGCGCGCAATTCCAGCAAGTACCTTATAATTGCAACGATATCATCTTTGGTCAAAACAGTGGTTTCAAGCGGAATATCAAGAGAAAGTTTTTTATTTACGCGATAGCGACCCACCTGCCCAAGATCATAACGCTTTGGATTAAAAAACATCCTCTCAATCAAGCCTCGGGCGGTATCTAAATCAGGCGCGTCGCCGGAACGAAGGTGACGATATATTGCCTCAAGCGCATCAGCCTCGGAACGAGTTGCATCTTTTTTCAGAGTATTGCCAATGACCTCGGGACCGAGAACGCCATCAGACTTCAGAAACCTAACTGTATCAATTCCGCCATCCCGAAGCATTTGCAGACTCTCAGCGGTTAACTCAACCCCTTTCTCAAGAATAAGTTCACCTGTTTCAGCATTAATTACATCCTCTGCCGGAATTCTGCCTATAGCTTTGTTAAGTTTGGTGGAAGCAACATCGAACTCTTCTATCAGGTCAAACAATTCGAGTAGATCCCGATCAGTTGAATAACCTAAAGCTCGCAGTAGCATTGTTACAGGAAATTTCTTTCTGCGATCAATATAAACATGAAGCACATCGTTTATATCTGTCGTAAACTCAACCCATGAACCCCGCAAAGGAATAATCCTCGCAGAGAAAATCTTTGTCCCGTTGGGGTGTAACAATTCATCAAAAAACACACCTGGCGAACGATGCAACTGACTGACAACAATTCGCTCAGCTCCGTTAATAATAAATGTTCCGCGATTGGTCATGTAGGGAATATTACCGAGATAAACCACTTGCTCGATGGTGTCTACAAAATCCTTGCTTTCACCATATTCATCCTTAACCGACAACTTCAATTTAGCTTTTAACGGCGCAGAATATGTAACACCTCTTTCCTGACATTCCAACAGATCATATTTTGGTTTTTCGATATAGTACTCAGAAAACTCAAGGCAGAAATTCTCTCGACTGTCCAATATCGGGAAAATACTCTGAAATACTGACTCTAAACCTTTATCCTCACGCTCATAAGGACGTTTGTCGTCCTGAAGGAATTCTTGAAATGACTTCAACTGAATATCAAGCAGATCGGGCAAGTCAATAATTTCAGTCAGCTTTGAAAAAGATTCCCTGGCAACTTTTTGCATATGATTAAGACACCTAAAAGTTATATAAAAAGCGACTACTTAACTTCAACAGTTGCTCCAACCTCTTCCAACTGTTTCTTAATGTCCTCAGCTTCGTCTTTGCTAACAGCTTCTTTTACAGCTTTTGGCGCGCCATCAACCAGCTCTTTTGCTTCCTTAAGTCCCAAACTCGTAATACTGCGCACAACCTTGATCACTTGAATTTTTTTATCACCAAATCCGGTAAGAATAGCATCAAATTCAGTCTGTTCCTCAACTTCTTCCACCGCGGCGACTGTAGAGCCGACGGACATAGCAACCGGAGCCGCCGCAGTCACACCAAACCTATCTTCAATTGCCTTGACAAGTTCAGAAAGTTCAAGAACCGTCATCTTTTCAATTTTTTCCAGAATATCACTACTAGTTTTGCTTACACTGGCATCACTTGCTTCAGCCATCTTAACCTCCGATGCATTATGGTTAAATTTCGTTATTAACTGTTTTTTTCTTTTTCTTCTTTTACTGCGTTAATCGCATAAACCAAATTCGACATAATTCCATTCAATGAAAAAGCCAGGTTTCTTATCGGAGCTTGCAATACACCAACCAATTGCCCCAATATTTGCTCTCTTGTTGGCAACTCAGCCAAATCACCGACTCGTTCTTTTCCAATCATGGCGCCTTCGAACAGGCAAGCCATCACTTCAAGTTTATCATTTTTCTTTGTGAATTCTTTTAGAACTTTTGCCGGCGCAACCGGATCATCCATACCAAAAACCAAACCAACAGGACCAACAAAATACTCAGACAACTCTTCGCAACCAGCTTCCTTGGAAGATAGTTTGGCCAAGGTGTTCTTCACCACGCGGTACTTGACATCCACATTTGAAAAAGCCGAACGCAACTCATTCATTTCTTGAACATTAAGACCCTTATAGTCAGTCAAAAAAATACTTTTTGCGAGCTTCATTTGCTCGGCCACTTCTGCAACTACAGCCTTTTTTTCCAAAGTTGGCATTTATATTTCTCGCTAAGTCGTAAACTCAAACAAACAATTTATTATCGCATTTGGGCAAGCAACAAAGCCTTGTCAAGCATCACCCCAGGCCCCATTGTGCTAGACAAAACTATTTTTTTAATATATTGACCTTTTGCCGCCGAAGGCTTAAGACGTGAAACCGTTTCCATGAAAGTCATAAAGTTTTCTCTCAGAGCTTTTGCATCAAAAGACACTTTGCCAATAGACACATGGAGAATGCCATATTTATCAACGCGAAACTCAATTTTACCAGCCTTCAGGTCTTTAACAGCCGTCCCTACATCCATTGTAACGGTGCCGCTTTTGGGGTTTGGCATCAACCCGCGCGGCCCAAGCACTCGCCCCAATTTACCAACCTCACCCATAGCGTCAGGCGTGGCTACAACAACATCAAACTCAAGCCAGCCGTCTTTTATTTTTTTCAGGTACTCATCAAACCCAACGTAGTCGGCTCCCTCTTCTTTCGCTTCCGCCGCCTTGTCACTATTCGTCAACACCAGCACCCGAACCTTCTTGCCTGTTCCATGCGGCAAAGAGACCGTGCCGCGAACAACCTGATCGGCATGTCTCGGATCCACACCCAAATTCACTGAAACCTCGACAGATTCATCAAACTTGGCCTTTGCTGCATTCTTTACAATCCCGAAAGCCTCTTCAACCTCATAGGCCTTGTCAGGGTCAATCATAGTAGAAACCTCTTTATATCTTTTTCCACGCTTCATATCAGCACCTAACGATAGATTATTCGACAAGCAAACCCATACTGCGAGCGGTACCTTCTATCATCCTCATCGCAGCTTCAATATCATTTGCATTTAAATCTTGCATTTTCAACTCAGCGATCTCTTTCACCTGATCTCGCTTCACAGTTCCAACCTTATTGCGATTTGGCTCTCCGGAACCCTTTTCCAACCCTGCCGCTTTCTTTAAAAGAACCGCTGCCGGAGGTGACTTCGTCACGAAAGTAAAAGAACGATCTGCATAAACGGTAATCACTACCGGAATAATAAGACCCTGCTTCTCTTGAGTTTTCGCGTTAAACGCCTTACAAAACTCCATAATATTTACACCAGCCTGCCCCAAGGCAGGGCCAACAGGAGGCGAAGGATTCGCACTGCCAGCTGGAATCTGCAACTTTATAGTCGAAAGTACTTTTTTAGCCATTTATCAAAAACTCCTTCACACTATTTTTCTAATTCAACCTGAAGAAAATCTAATTCCACAGGGGTTGAGCGACCAAAAATACTCACCATTACCTTAACCTTTTTCTTCTCACGGTTTACTTCTTCTATGAAGCCCGTAAAATCGGTAAAGGGTCCATCCGCAACCCGAATAGGATCGCCCACTCGAAACGGAACCTCAATAATCTCTTTACCGACACTGTGCTCAACACGCCCCAATATGCGCGCCACTTCATCGCCTCTCAAAGGCTGAGGCTGATTACGGGGACCGACAAAATTGGTCACGCTTGGCGTGTCTAACACCAGATACTGGGTCTCCTTATCCAAAACCATCTCAACAAGCATATACCCGGGAAAGAAGACTTTATTTTTAACCCGCTTCTTCCCTTCACGCATCTCAGTAACTTCTTCAGAAGGAATTAATACCTGAAAAATACGCTCCTCAAAACCCCGATGAGAAATTTCATTCTCCAAGTAAGTCTTGACTTTTTTTTCATGGCTGGAGAGCACATGTATGGCATACCACTTTTTATCAACAGAATCGCTCAAGGGAAACCCTAAAAAATAAACTGTAAAATTCTCGACAACAGCCAATCCGTGGAGAAAATAAAGACGACAAACAGAAGAGACAATACGATAACAATAATTGTCGACCCCTTTAAATCCTCATAAGTCGGCCAACTCACTTTAGCCATTTCAATCTTCACATCAGACAAAAACTGAACTGCTTTTCCCACAATATTCATATCTGAAAATTCTATCCAATAAAAGTTGCACCGACAATGAATCGATTATTTTGGCAGGTGAGGCAGGAATTGAACCCGCAACCTCTGGTTTTGGAGACCAGTGCTCTGCCAGTTGAGCTACTCACCTGTGCAAACTATCTAGTTTCTTTATGAACTGTATGCTTTTTGCATTTCGGGCAATGTTTTTTATACTCAACCCGCGCGGTGTGAATCCGCTTATTTTTCGTAGTTGTATAATTTCTATCTTTACAGTCCGTACACTCCAAAACGACAAGAACTCGCATTATATATCCTCAAACAAGTCATTCCACAAACAAGAGCCCACGACCGGATTTGAACCGGTGACCTCATCCTTACCAAGGATGCGCTCTACCTACTGAGCTACGTGGGCAACCAAAAGAGCGGGAGACGGGATTCGAACCCGCGACCCTTAGCTTGGAAGGCTAATGCTCTAGCCAGCTGAGCTACTCCCGCTAAACATTAAAACCACAATGCCGATAAAGTGGAGAGGGGAGGATTCGAACCTCCGAAGGCTATGCCGGCAGATTTACAGTCTGCTCCCTTTGGCCACTCGGGTACCTCTCCAAAAACTAAAAAGAGCCACCAGCAGGAATCGAACCCGCGACATCCTCATTACAAGTGAGGCGCTCTACCAGCTGAGCTATGGTGGCATAAATCATTAGAAAAACATTAGTTAACCACAAAAACTCCGCCTTACGAATCAGGCAAAAACACAGCCTCCTAATATATAAAGTAGAGGCACATTGTCAAGTTTTTTTTATATTTTCGGAAGAATTCATTCTCCAAACGGTTCTTTTTTGCTTATCCTCCAAAGCAATGCCGACATCAGCCAAGTAATCACGGATTTTGTCAGCTAACTCCCAGTCGCCTTTGGCTCGCAGGTTGTTCCGAATTTCAATGGACAGATCAATCAATTTTGAAGCTAACTCATCTTCATTCTGGATACTGCTCTCCGAGAAAATGGCCATCATTTCATTGGCCGAATCAAAGAATTTCTTCACGTCATTCAGAAAATCGAACTGCGATGCGGTTACTTTGTCCTGCTCTAACAAACTCTTGCTGTCTCTTACCAATGCAAAAAGAACGGACAATGCGACAGGCGTATTAAAATCATCAGACAATGCCGCCGTAAAATCTGACCGATATTTTTGTACATCCATCTGTTGATCATTCTCTTGCTGAGCTACCGCTTGTGCCTGCAACTTCTGTTGAAGTTTTTGATAAAAAACATTCAATTTACTGCATGCGCTTTTGGCGGCATAGAGACCTTCTTCGGTCAAATCAATTGGGCTGCGATAATGTTTTTGCAAAAAAAACATACGCAACGTTTGGCTGGAATATTTGGCTAAAACCTCTTGCACCGTTCGAAAATTACCCAATGACTTTGACATTTTGTCCCCTTCAATCTGAAGGAAGCCATTGTGCAGCCAATAGTTAGCAAACTTTTTACCGCTCGCGCATTCACTTTGGGCTATTTCGTTTTCATGGTGAGGAAATATAAGATCGCTTCCGCCTGCATGAATATCAAAGGTCTGGCCTAAAAATTTTGTAGACATGGCCGAACACTCGATGTGCCACCCTGGCCGACCTTTCCCCCACGCACTTTCCCAAAAAGGTTCTCCGAGCTTTTGCTTTTTCCAAAGTGCAAAGTCAAGAGGATTACGTTTTTTATCATCCACTTCCACTCGGGCTCCCGACCTCAATTCATCCGTTTTTTTCCCGGACAATTTTCCATATTGCGAGAAAGTTTTCACGCTAAAATAAACATCCCCGTCACTCTCATAGGCGTGTCCCTTACTGATCAAGGTTTCAATTAGCGAAATAATTTCAGCTAAATGTTCAGTTGCGCGTGGTGTGAAAGTCGGACTCCTTACGCCGATTGCCTTCAGATCCTCCAAAAATGCTTTAGCGTATTTGGTTGCAATTTGCTCTGTTGTCGTTTTTTCGTCAGCCGCCCTTTTAATAATTTTGTCATCGATATCTGTCAAATTGAGAACATAAGTCACTTCAAAGCCTGAAAATTCAAAAAACCGCCGCAAAACATCAAAAACAATAAATGCGCGAGCATTGCCAATGTGAATGTAATCATATACGGTAGGCCCGCACATATAAAATTGGACCTTACCATCCTCAATGGGATGAAAGTCTTCCTTTTTTCTCGTGAAACTGTTGTAGAGCTGCACTTTTATGCCTGTCCTCATGCTAATCCACTAATTTTCGAATAACCATGCCAACTTTTTTTTTGCCCATAATTTCGGCTAAGGCCGCCAAATCAGGACTATTCAGTTTCCCGGTCATTGCCACCCGCACCGGATTCCACAATTCTTTTCCAAGTATTCCGGTTTCCTCCTGAATTTTCCGCATTATTCCTCGAAAAATCTCCTTGTTTAGCTTATCATACTGATACAGATAACGTAAAAATGCCCAATATATTTTTTGGGAAGACTCTTTTAAAGAAACAGAAATGGCCTCACCATCTGTAAGTCGAACATCATCGATCAAAAAATATTGACAAATATCCGGAACATTTTTCAACTCATCGACGCTTTCCTTTAGCACAGTCAAAACCCTCATCAAATCCTTTCTTTCCGCAAGCTGTTGCGCTATATCCGGATATTGAAGTTTAAGTTCAGCCTGAAATGTTTCGACGGACATGTGTCTTAGTGACATAACCCAATAATTCTTTAACTTTTATGATCATAATTAGAACCTATTTGCCTGAAAAATGCCAACCAAATACAATAATTCAATTCAGCAATTTTCCCCAAAACCAACCATCACCATTCCGAGGAATAAAAACACACAAATGTTTGCTGCGGCATAATGGTTTCGCATGCACTAACGGCAATAACTTCAGTCCAGTTAAACGTTAAGAGAGCGGCGGCGATTCAGACAGCTTTTCTCTTTGCAACAAAACTACGGCATGAACAGCGACGCCTTCACTTCGCCCAACAAAACCCATCCTTTCTGAAGTTGTGGCTTTGATCGATATTTCACTTATTTTAATCGCCAAAGCCGTGGAAATATTCTCACGCATCTCAGGTAAATACAATTGTAATTTTGGTTTTTGCATTACAATTGTTGTATCGACATTACTAATACTGTACCCTTTCCCTTTAATCATTAAGCCAACTTCCTTGAGAAGAAGGAGGCTTGATATTCCAGCATAGTGAGGATCAGTGTCAGGAAAGTGCGAGCCAATATCTCCGAGAGCCAAAGCGCCTAACAAGGAGTCACAGATTGCATGACACAAGGCGTCGGCATCGGAATGGCCTAACAGCCCTAATTCGAAAGGAATTGTGACACCCCCCAAAATGAGTTTTCTTTCCGGCGCGAGTCGATGCACATCGTAGCCTAGTCCAACTCTCAAATTAGACATTGCTATAAAACTTGTCCTCGTTCAATCAACATCTCGGCAAATATTAAATCAGCAGGCTCCGTTACCTTAATATTTGAATAATCACCTGCAACAACCTTCACCGCGACACCCATGCTTTCAACCAATGCGGAATCGTCGGTGACCTGAACACCTTTTTCTTTTGCTGTCTGATGCGCCTGTTTTAACAGTTTGAATTCAAAAACTTGCGGCGTTTGCACACATCCAAGCGTTGCCCTGGATAGCGTTTTGACAATATAACTGTTGTCTACAACTTTGATAGTGTCTTTCGGAGCAACACAGGGCGTTACTGCGCGACTTTTGGAGCATTCCACAATTAACTCGTCTATCTTTTGAGTGGCAATAAGAGGACGAGCTGCATCATGAACCGCAACAATATCAGTGTTTTCTATTTGCATGAGGCCATTGTACACGGATTCTTGGCGCTCCCGCCCCCCTTCTACTATGCGCTTTACTTTCTTAAAATCATACAAGTCTACCACCTCAGTCGCCACATAGCCCATCCAATCGCCTGAAACAATGACTATAATTTCATCAACTTGCATAGCGGCTTCGAAACGAGCCAAAGTATGACAAATAAGCGGCTTTCCAGCTAACTCCTGAAACTGCTTAGGGCATTCGCCGCCAAACCGCTTCCCACTGCCTGCGGCAACAATTAACGCTGTTTTTTTCAACAATAATCAACCGTGACACACTTTATAAAATCAACATTGCATCGCCATAACTAAAAAAACGATATTTTTCACGAATTGCTTTCCGGTAAGCTTTGAATACCAGATCGCGACCGCCAAATGCACAAGTTAACATGAGCAATGTTGAGCTTGGCATGTGAAAGTTGGTAACCAGACCACTCACAACCTTTAATTCATACGGTGGGTAAATAAACTTATCAGTCCAGCCGCGCGCCGGTTTAGTCCAACCTTCAGAAGTAACCGCAGTTTCAAGGGCGCGGGTTGAACTTGTGCCAACAGACACGATCCGGCCGCCATTCTTGCGCACCTCATTAACAACGTTAGCTGTCTCCTCATAGACTTCATAAAACTCTGAATCCATCTTGTGACGGCTTAAATCTTCTACAACAACAGAACGAAAACTGCCAAGACCCAGATGCAAAACAACTTTGACAATTTTCACGCCCTTTTTTTCGATTTTTTTTAACAGATCTTCTGTAAAATGCAACCCGGCGGTTGGAGCGGCGACAGCGCCTCTTACTTTGGAAAAAACCGTTTGATACCTTTCTTTGTCTGAAGGTTCCGGATCTCGACCGATATAGGGAGGCAATGGCGACTTGCCGATCTCATCAACGATTTCATAAAAATCACCGATATAGTTAAACCGGACAACGCGTCCACCTGAAACCGTATTGTCAATCACATCGCAGTACAGCTTGTCATTAACTGACAATCTGTTCCCTACACGAACTTTTCGAGCAGGCTTAACCAACACTTCCCAGAGGCCATTTTCGAGTTCTCTAAGCAGAAATATTTCAACTTGCGCATCTGTTTTGTCTTTCGTTCCCATCAATCTTGCTGGAAAAACCTTGGTTTCATTAACGACAAGGCAATCACCTTCATTAAAATGCTCAACAATATCAGAAAAGACACCCTGCTCAATGGTTTTTTTTTCTTTGTTGACCACCATAAGGCGTGATTGATCGCGTTTTTCACATGGATATTGTGCGATGAGTTTCTCCGGCAACTTGTATTTAAAATCCGAAAGTTTCATCTAACTCTTCCTTTCTTTTTCATCAAAATAAATTTTCCTGAAATGGCTTTTTTTTGAGTTTGCCGAAGTGTCGATATGCAAGTTCGGTCAAAACTCTTCCACGGGGTGTCCGTTGAATTAAGCCCTCTTGAATTAAGTAAGGTTCGTATATCTCCTCCAAGGTTTCCCCATTTTCACCAATAGCGACTGCCAATGTGCTAACGCCAACCGGGCCGCCGTTAAATTTCTCCATCATCAGCCTTAAAATACGCTTGTCCATTTCATCAAGTCCTTTTGAGTCAACATCCAAACGAGTCAAAGCTTTGTCTGCAACATCAAATGTGATTGTGCCGTCACCTTCGACTTCGGCAAAATCACGAATTCTGCGTAAAAGGCGGTTTGCAATACGAGCCGTTCCACGAGCTCTTTTGGCAACTTCAAACCCAGCCTCCTCTTCGAGTTTCACGCCAAGTATTCTGGCCGAGCGCTGAATTATTTTCAACAATTCTTCCGGCCTGTAAAAATCGAGACGATTAACAACCCCAAAACGTGATCGCAAGGGCGCTGTCAACAAACCGGCTCTTGTTGTCGCGCCAACAAGGGTAAATTTCGGCAGCTGAATTTCAATGGTTCTGGCATTGGCGCCACGATCAATTATAATGTCCAGCTTATAGTCTTCCATCGCGGGGTAGAGATATTCTTCCACCACTCTGTTCAGGCGGTGGATTTCGTCAATAAACAAGACATCTTTATCGCCCAGATTCGTTAAAAGGCCGGCCAGATCAGCTGGTTTGTCAAGAGCAGGGCCAGATGTTACTTTTACATTTACTTGCAACTCAAGCGCTATAATATGCGCCAAAGTTGTCTTGCCCAGACCGGGAGGACCGTAAAACAAGACATGATCTAACGATTCATTACGCGATTTGGCCGCGCCAATAAATACTTTCAGGTTCGCCTTGATTTTCTCCTGACCAATAAAGTCAC
>Ga0316187_10000287_pt1 | contig 37900 bp, 32 predicted proteins | sample CroRivburrow1_MG_FD_204927 | JGI IMG/M metagenome (GOLD analysis project Ga0316187, IMG submission 204927) | Coastal sediment microbial communities from Maine, United States - Cross River worm burrow 1 | ecosystem: Environmental > Aquatic > Marine > Coastal > Sediment | place: USA: Maine... | reverse complement strand
ATCCCGGTCAGTAGGAAGGCCCACCAGACCCAGTTGCTGGAGACTCCACCTGTGCGCGTGATGTCGGTCACCAGGTTGGGCGTGTCGGTCGAAAAAGTGGTCGCCACCATGGACATGCCCAGGAGCCACCAGGGCATCGACCGGCCGGAGAGAAAGAACTCCGACGAGCTTCTCCCGGCTCGGCGGGCGGCGAGCAGCCCGACACCGATCGTGAGAGAGAAATAGCCGAGGATCAACAGGATATCGACGCGATTGAGCATCATGATTTGGGCGAGATCTCCATGGCAGGTGGTCCGGCTTCCGTGAGAAAGAACGTTGCCGCCTCTGCGTGTTGCGGGAATGCCTGCAGGTAGGACTTCTTCAAGTAACACTTGAACTCTTCGGCGTCGGTTCGGGGCACAAGGGCCCAGACCGCGCCTCCGAAGCCGGCACCAAAAGCCGAAGCGGCCACGGCGCCGAGCTGTCGTGCTTCCGAAGCCAGGAACGAGGTCTCCGGTACCTGGTTGCCGAGCAGGGTTTCGGCCAGCTGCATGGATCGATCGATCCAATCCCCAAATTGCCCCATGTCGCCTGCCTCGAGGGCAGCGGCGGCGCCTGGAACAATCACTTCGTTCTCTTGCTCGAAGTGAACGAAGCGGCCATGCAGCTGGTCGACAGGGAAAGCGGGATCTTCGATGTTCTTGACCAGAGAAAGGAACTTACGGACCGCCTCACGCTCCGAATCCAAGATCGAACCCAGGTCAGAGAGGTTCGAATCGGTCGCCGCTCTCCAAAGCCCGGCAATTTCCTGCGTCTGAAGCGACAGGCGGTTGTAATCCGCCCTGGCGGAGCCGGTCTTTTCGGCCCGGAGTCCGCTGCTGGCGATGGCCAGGATGAACTCGGTCGGAAGCCTGATCGATCCTTCGAATCGAACTGGTGAGTACCTGTACTGCACGACGCAGCCTGCCTGACCACACAGAATCGCGGTGTGATCCTCGCTGCCGCCGAATGTACCGACGCCCTGGGTCCCCTCGAGTGCTCCATACGAGTAACCGTTCTCGATGGCACCGAGATACCCGGCGAGGGCGGAGAGGTCGGGGATCGCCTCCCTGTAGTCGGTCCTGTCTGGCAGTGCGTTCAGATTGGCGAGCGCCAGGAAGGTACCTACGACCAGCGCACTGGAGCTGCTCAATCCGGCAGCCGCGGGCAGATCACTGACGAAGGAGATATCGGCCCCTCGGGAGAGGCTGGGGAAATTCTGGTCCAGTCTGCGAGCCACAGTGACGAAGTAGGCCTGCCAACTCTCAGGCGGAATCGTAGGCTCCTCATCCAGAGAGAACTCGAAGCTCGTCTGCAAGCTAGCATCCACCACGGAGATCCGCCTGTCGCGTCGAGGGACCGCGACCAGCGCGATGCCTTGCTCTGTGGGCGCGACCAGGCTCCTGCCACCAGCGTAGTCGGTGTGTTTGCCCGCGATCTCGATCCGGCCTGGGACCCATAGCAAATGGGTCTCGGAGCTGGCGGCGAGCCTGGACTGGAGAGCAGCCGCGGCCTGCATGATGAGGGGTGTTCGACGATCCGATGCAGCTGCGCCCATGTGCTCCAGCACCCCGGGGTCGCTCAGGTCCCCAAGTTGCCAGGACGAGCTCAAAGTCTCACCTCCACGCCCTCGAGGTAGCTTGCGACAGCAGCAATGTCTCCTCGCTCCGAGAGATCGAGTACGGGTGAGGTAGAGATCGCTACCCTGAAGGGCTCTCCCAGTTCATCGAGGCAGTACTGGACGGCGGAAGTAAGCTCCAGCTCGCCCCTCTCCGATTCGGGGATCCTCTCGCAGGCCCGGAAGATGGCGGAGGAGAATCGCCAGCAATTCAGACTTACCAGGACGGGTTCGGGAAGGGAATCATAGGTTGCCGAATCGGGCTTTTCGATTATGCGCGCCAGCAGTCCTGCCGGGTCGGTCTGGACAATCGCGAAGCGAGCCATTCTCTCTCGATCGAGATTGGACTCTCCGCGCGCCAGAAGGCCAGGCCGATCGAAGGCTACGAGCCCAGGACCCTCGAGAGCCTGAAGCGACCTCAAGACCTCCACAGAGTAGTAGTTGTCTCCGTTCAGCACTGCGAATTCGCCTTCAGTACCCACGAAAGGCTCTGCAGCGAGAACGGCGTCCGCCGTGCCTCTCGGCTCGGCTTGCACCGCCAGTTCAATCTTCAGTCGTCCTGTTTCGAGGCGCTGACAGTGAGCGACCAGGTCGTCCTGAAAAGGAGAGACGACCAGGCAGACCCGTTTGAAACCGGTCTCGGCAAGGGCTCCCAGACTGTAGTCCAGAAACGGACGACCGAAAGGAATGAGAGTCTTGTTCCCAGAGTCGGCGGTCTTCGCCTGTCGGGAGGTGAGAGAGGCAGATGCGTCGAGGTGACGCATTCTCGTGCCGCTGCCGGCGGCCAGGATCACGGCTGTCGGCAACTTCACGCGCGGTCCGCCGGGTGTCTCGAGCCGGTCACAGGACTGGGTTTCGGCATCGCACGGAAAAGTAACAGATAACGCCCGCCAAGTGGTGAAGCTCCACTGCGACTCGATCGGATCGGCACTTGAGCGACAATAGGGACATGCTGGTGATTCCAACCAAACACCGGCGCCAGTCGTTCAAGGAAGTGAAAGAAGCCGGCGACGGCCCATGAGCAGAGGCAATCGTACAGAGGTGTTGAACGCACTGCTTCCACGCTGCCGGCAGGGGGATCGGGAGGCACTTGTGGAGGTCTATCAGGCAATGGGAGATCAGCTTTATGGAACGGCGCTCCGAATGATGAAGCGACCAGAGGAAGCTGAAGACGTCGTGCAGGAGTGCTTTGTACGCCTATTCGAAAAGGCCCGAACAATCGAAGGAGGCAATCTGGCTGGCTGGCTTCATCGAGTCACAGTGAATCTCTGTCTCGATAGGATAAAGGCCAAAGCGAATCGAACCGAAGAACTGCCGACTGACTTCCACGGTCAGGAACATCGCCGTGATGAGTCTTCCCGGCTCGACCTTGCCAGAGCGGTATCCAGGCTCCCAGAACGGGCCCGCCTGGTGTTCCTGCTGCACGACCTGGAGGGCTACAAACACCGTGAAGTGGGACGAATGCTGGGAATTAGCGAGGGAACCAGCAAGTCGCAGCTCTTCCGCGCCCGGGAGATGCTCAGAGGATGGCTGTCCCATTCATCGGAGGTCCCAGCATGAACTGCGCCGAGTTCGAGCGTCGGATCGTGTCCGATGACCCACTGGAGCAAGGAGCAGCTGAAGCGCATGCCAGGACCTGTCAGCGTTGCGCCGAGATCCTGGCCGGGCAGCGGCAGTTGTCGATCGGAGTTCGTGACTGGCAGGCCTCTGTCGAGGCTCCAGCTGGACTGGAGAAGAGGGTCCTCGAGGTACTCAGGCGAAAAGAGTCCGAGGCGCGGGTGAGACCATTCGGAGGCTCGAAGCCTCGCCCCATGGGGCCCTGGGTCTGGGCGGTGGCAGCGAGTCTGGTTCTCGGACTTGGTCTTGCATGGCTTTTGCTCCAGGTGTCTCCGAGAGCCCCACAGACTGCCAATCGGTTGTTGATCGAAGAGGCCCTCGCTCTGGCGGAATCGGCCGAGAGAGACCACGCCCGGGCGATCGCAAAGCTGGAGGTTGCTGCAGCTCCAGTTCTGGCCAGGGCAGACGATCTCGAGCTGCAGGCTCACGAGGCTGCTCGTCTCATGGAGTACAGAGACCGACTTGCCTATCTCGATGCCACGATCGAGGAGATCCGCGGCTATGTCGGCGGCAATCCGGGGCAGGCCCGGACACGGACCCTGCTGCTCGCGGCTTACAAAGAAAAGACTGACGTTTTGCGCGAAGTCCTCGCGCTTGAGGAGCGATCATGACTGAATCTCAGTCGGCGCCACGCATGAACATTCTCGTCCTACTGGTCTCAGCCCTGCTGTCTGGCTCGCTGGCCCATGGAGCGCAAGGTCCCGACAGTCACAGAAGTGAGGCTCGCACCAAAAACTTCGAAAGACAGATCGAGGGAGAAGGCCGCTCCCTGGGTATAGAGAGCACCGCTGGGGATATCGTGATCGAGCGGGGAGAGGGTGATCAAGTTTCGATCTGGGTGGAGCTCGAGTACTGGTCTGCAGACGAGGATTGGATGGAGCAGGTCGGCCGAGAGTTCGATGTGGAGATCAGCGAGTCCTCGAATGAGATTCGGATTCGCCCTTTCGAGATCTCCGAGCGAAAAGAGAAAGGCTGGCTCAAGAGACTCTGGCAGCGACACGAAATCTCCTTCGACTTGGAGATTCGCGTGCAGGTTCCCGGGGGGACTGCGGTCGAAATCGACAATCGATACGGCGACGTGAGCGTGGTTGGCGTGGCAGGAGCAGTGGACGTCTTCAACTCTTCAGGCGCCGTCGAGGTTCAAGGGGCTGATGGAGGGGCGACGATCGAGAACAGTTACGGGGACGTGGTGGTCTCCGATCTCGAGGGTGATCTCGATTTGACAGCCAATAGTGGAGAGGTCCGGGTTTCTGCGGTGAACGGAGACGCCGAGATTGCGAATCGATATGGAGAAGTCGAGGTCACGAAACTGAGCGGTGGGCTGAAGCTCGAGACTTCGAGCTGCGGGATCGAGGTCAAGGATGTAGGCGGCTCGGGTATCGTCCGGGGCTCTTACGCCGACGTCGGCATCACCGGAGTGGCCGGCGAGCTCGATGTCGAGTTGTCCTCCGGAAATCTGGTGCTCGTAGGAACCCAGGGCAAGGTCACCGCCGAGTCTTCCTATGGCGAGGTCACGGTCGAGCGCATTGGCGGGGGCCTGGAGTTGCGTTGCTCTTCCTGTGAAGTCCAGGGCAGGTACATCGAGGGTCAGGTACGGGTCGACAATTCCTATGGTGCGGTCGTCCTGAGTGACGTCGGTGGTGGGGCCGAGGTGAGTAATTCCAGTGGTGGTGTCACTCTGGAGCGCGTTCGGGGTGACGTTGACATCTCCTCCAGCTACGAAGCGGTGCGGGTGCGAGAGGTTGGGGGTGGGCTCCGGATCGTCAGTACCAGCGCAGCGGTCGACGCCAGGCAAATCGGTGGAGCAGCCGAGATCTCGACGAGCTACGCAGGTGTGGTGCTCGAGGGCGCTGGAGGGCCTGTCGATATTCGCAATAAGAGTGGTCGCGTCGAGGTTGGTGGTCTCACTGGAGCCGCCCTGGCGGCGGCCCACCGGGTCGAGACCTCCTACGGAGACCTGGTGTTCAGCTGGCCGTTGCAGGCCTCCAGCATGTCGTTCACATTGGAGTCGAGCTACGGCAAGATACTGACGGATTTTCCAGCCATCGTCGAAGACAAGGGATCCCAGAAGACCGCGCGCGGACAGGTTGGATCGGATCGACCTTCTGCCTCGGTGAGCCTCTCGGCTCGTAGTGGGACCGTTCACCTGAAACAACAGTAGGGATAGGCCCCAGCCGCCTCGGCGTCCCTGTCTTGGAAATCCCCTCGAGGGGATTTCTCTATAATGGGGCAGACGTAGTTGGAGGGAGGTGCCGTGCAGCAGCCTGCGGTCATTTGGGGTGCTCTGGTCGCGGTTCTTTTTGGCGCGATCGGAGTCGCGTTCTGGCTGTTCAACAGGCAGCAAGAGCCTGAAGCGGGTGCTCGAGTAAGCCTGCCGAGCTCGGTGATGGGGTGGCAGCGGGCACCTGACGGGCAGCACTACGATCCCGAGACAATCTTCTCCTACATCGACGGGCATGCCGAGGTCTATCTCGCCTATGGTTTGCGGGGCTGTACCGCGGAGCGGTACTCCGGTCCTGTTGGCGAACCCGACCTGATCCTGGACATCTTCGAGATGGCCTCGCCTGCCGACGCTTTCGGGGTGTTCACTCACGACACCGAGGGCGCAACCGTTGGGATCGGCCGTGATTCGCGATTCCGGTACGGTTGGCTATCGTTCTGGCAGGGCTCCCACTTCGTCTCCATCGTGGCCGAAGGTGAGACCACGATTGCCGAAGAGGCGACTCTCGAATTGGGACGTCAGGTAGCCGCTGTGCTGCCAAGCGAAGGGGTGGCGCCATCGATTCTCGAGGCACTGCCGGAAGCCGGCCTCGAGGTTCGCAGCGTGCGCTACCTCCATCATCCGCAGATCCTGAACACGCACCTGCCGATCGACCCCGAGAATCTCCTCGGTCTCGGGATGGATGCCGAGGCGGTCCTGGGGCTCTATCAGCGAGACTCCGACCGGGCCTACCTCCTGGTCGTCGACTATCCCGATGAGCGCCGCGCGAAGCGGGCCGAGAGCTCGGTCCTCGAACGCCTTGTCACAACATCAGGCGAGGGAGGCATGTCGCCTGCCGAGGAGGCCTTCGGCGGCTGCCGGCGTGAAGGCAACCGTCTGGCAGTGGTATTGGAGACGCGGTCTGAGGAGTGGGCGGGGAGCCTGCTGCAGGGGGTTTTCGATGGAGGGCGATAGCCATGAAGAAGAGCAGAACAGGACTCACGCGTCGAGGATTTCTTCGCGCCACCTCAGGTGTGGCGGCGGGTGGAATGGTGGGGTTTGGCCGAAGCGGTGGCGCGAGCTCCGAAGGGTCGACCTTGCCGCCGCGAGCCGAGAAGAGTCGGGTCGCGCTGGTCAGGAATCCGGATGCGGCTCGCGCGGCGGACGAGGTCGACCCGGATCTGCTGCACGACATGCTCAATCAGGCCATGACCGCCCTGTTTCGCGCCTCGGCTCCGGATGAGGCCTGGGGGCAGTTGTTTGGTGCCGAAGACACCGTCGGCATCAAGACCAATGTGTGGAACAACCTGCGCACCCCCGAGTCCCTGGAAGAGGCCATCCAAGCTGAGCTCGTCGGTGCGGGAGTGTCCAAATCCAACATCGCGGTTGACGATCGTGGTGTACGGACCAGCGAGATCTTTCGCCGGGCGAATGCCATGATCAACGTACGGCCCATGCGCACTCACCACTGGTCCGGTCTTGGTACTTGCTTGAAGAACATGATCATGTTCGTACCGCGGCCGGCGGACTATCACGGCGACACATGCGCTTCCCTCGGCGCCATTTGGCAACTACCCGAGCTGGTCGGCAAAGTGAGATTGAACATTCTGGTACTTCTCACACCGCAATTCCATGGAGTCGGCCCACACAGCTACTCATCCCGATTCACCTGGCCATACGGTGGGTTGTTGGTGGGGATCGATCCCGTGGCGGTAGACGCGACCGGAGCTCGGATCATCCAGGCGAAGCGGAATGAATTCTTTGGCGAGGACAGACCGATCAGTCCGCCACCCCACCACATCGAGATCGCGGATACCCGATACGGGCTCGGCAACAGTAGTCCCGACAGAATCGACCTGGTCCGACTCGGTTGGCAGGAGAGCTCCTTGATTGGATGAGGTCCTCGAATGAGAAAACCCCTCGATAAGCCTTCATATTCTGATCGACCGACGACGGCTCAGAGCCAGCCGGGTGGAGAAGTGACCTGGAGGCAGGTTGGGCGTCGGCAGCTCTTGCTCGAGTGGGGACCAGTGGCGCTCACCGGGTTGCTCCTGGGCGGTGCCGGCAGACTGCTTCGTGATCGTCCGGGAAGACACCAGCCTGCCAGTTCGACCAGCCTACCGGGCAGGAGAGATTGGCGGGCGGTTCCAGATTCCCCTGGTGCGATCGCCCTGGCGGCCGGATCGGGGCCAGCGACGAACCTGCAAAGGGCCATCGGTGCTCTAGGTGGCATCGACGCTTTCATCAAGCCGGGCCAGCGGGTGGTGATCAAACCGAACTGTGCCTGGGATCGCAGCCCGGAACAGGCCGCCAACACGAATCCTGAGGTGGTGGCGGAGCTCGTGCGGTTGTGCGTGGCGGCCGGTGCTGCTTCGGTGATCGTGGCCGACAGTACCTGCCACGATCCGGATAGGGCTTTCGATCGCTCGGGTATCGCTGCTGCCGCGCGCGAGGCAGGTGCCCGAATTGCCCACCAAACCAAAGGGGGAACGGTCTCCGTGGACCTCGGTGGCAGTCAGTTGGGGTCATGGAACGTGCTGCAGTCGATAGTCGAGGCGGACCGGGTCATCAACGTTCCAGTAGTCAAGCACCACTCACTTGCCCGTGGAACCCTGGGAATGAAGAACTGGTTCGGTGCCCTCGTGGGCCAACGCTCGCGACTCCATCAACGCCTGGCCCAGGTCTCGGCGGAGCTTGGCGACGCTTTTCGGCCTACTCTCACAGTCGTCGATGCGACGAGGATTCTGGTAGGAGGGGGTCCGACCGGCGGATCCCTATCCCTTGTGCGAGAGTTGGATCAGATTGCCGTGTCGACCGACCCGGTGGCGGCGGACGCCTGGGGTGGGACGCTGTTGGATCTGGGAGCTCGAGAGATGCCTCATCTCGACATCGCCCGACGATTGGACCTCGGAACGCCAGACTGGCGGTCCATCTCGATCGAAACCTGAGCAGTGCCTCAACCTCGCCAACGCACAAGCCTGCGCCCTCGCCACCTGCGAACGGTCGTTCAAGCCCTCTTTCTCGTTGTTTTCTGCGGTCTCTTCCTGGGTCTGGCCTGGACCCCGATTCGGGGTGAGCAGGCTTCGTTCTTGCTCGTCCTGGACCCCTTGCCAGCCGTGACGACCGGTCTGGCCGATTGGACCCTACCGAAGTGGACCTGGGTGGGTCTGGCGGTCCTGGCGATGACAGCGGTATTCGGCCGGTTCTTTTGTGGTTGGATCTGCCCGCTGGGCACACTCCAACAACTGGTCTCGTGGGTGGCTGGACCGCGCAAGCGAAAGTCGGTGGAGCGGAATCGATATCGGTCCTGGTTCAGCCTCAAGTACCTGCTACTGACCGCACTCCTGGTGTGGGCTGCCCTGGGCGCCAATCACGCCGGGTGGCTCGATCCGCTTCCTTTGCTGCACAGAGGTGTGGCTGCAGGTCTTCGCCCTCTCTGGCACGGAGGGGTGGTGCCAGGAGGCTGGGTGGCGTTCGGTCTGTTGGCCCTGATTCTTGCCGCTTCCGCATGGATGCCGCGAGTCTTCTGCAGGGCCTTGTGCCCATCGGGTGCCCTGATGGGCCTGTTTGCCCGGCTCGCTCCATTTCGCATCCGGAGAGAGGGCACCTCATGCACCGACTGCCAGCTGTGTCTCATGGCTTGTCAAGGTGCCGACGAGCCACTCGGGAGGCACCGGGTCAGCGAGTGCCACGTCTGTCTCAATTGCCTGGATGCCTGTGGGGAACAAAGCCTGAGTTACGGATACGGTCTCGACCCAACTGCCACCGAGTCGATGCCGCTGGATGTCGGGCGTCGTCGATTCCTCACCACCGCAATTGGCTCGGCTGCGATCGCCCCGGTGCTGCGCATCTCTGGCTCGGGTTTCGAAAGTCGGGCTCACGATGCTGTCCGACCTCCAGGCGCCCTCCAAGAGGAGGCCTTTATCGCAAGGTGTATCACCTGCAGTGCTTGCATGGCAGCTTGTCCCACCGGTGTCATCGTCTCGGACCTGGGAAAGACAGGTATCGAGGGGCTGTTCACCCCGGTGCTCGCGATGCGGAGAGGATGGTGTGAGCCTTCCTGTGTGCGGTGCATGGAGGTCTGCCCGACGGGTGCTCTCGAGCAGGTCGATGCCGACGCCAAGCAAGCCATCGGGGGGGCTCCCGAGTTCAAGATCGGTACTGCTTTCATGGATCGGGGGCGTTGCCTGCCCTGGGCCATGGACATACCGTGCATCGTGTGTGAGGAGATGTGTCCGACTTCCCCCAAAGCGATCTGGCTGGAGACGGTCGAGAAGAGACGAAGAGACGGCAGTCTCGTTGTTCTGCAGAGGCCGAATATCGAGCCGTCCATGTGCACCGGCTGCGGCCTTTGTGAGAACAGGTGCCCGGTCGGCGAGAGTGCCGCGATTCGAATTTCGAGAGCCGGCGAGACCAGAGATCCCGACAATCAGCTCATCCAGGCCACCGTCTGACCAGGCGCTTCCCAGGTCATGCGGGGATTGGTCTGGCCATCAGCTGAGATCGGGTGTTTGCACCTACCGACTTGAAGCGATAAGTTACAGCGCATTATGCGAAATCTGAACGGAGTATCCGTCGTTCTCGTCGTAGTTCTGAGCCTAGTCTCTGGCGCGCCCACCTGGAGTCAAGACGCCATCCCGGCGCCTCCGGATGTTGCGAGCCCACCAGCCGACGCCGACGTCACCGACTCGGGACTTGCCAGCAAGGTCCTGGAGCCTGGCACTGGCACCGAACACCCGGGGGCTGCCGACATCGTCAAGGTTCACTACACCGGATGGACCACGGACGGGGCGATGTTCGACAGTTCTGTGGCGCGCGGTGAGCCCATCGGTTTGCCATTGAACCGTGTCATCGCGGGCTGGACCGAAGGCGTGCAGCTGATGGTGGTGGGAGAGAAGCGGCGGTTTTGGATCCCCGAGGAGCTGGCCTATGGTGGACAGCCTGGCCGGCCGGCTGGCATGTTGGTTTTCGATGTCGAGCTGCTGTCGATGCAGAAGGCTCCGGAGCTCCCTGCCGCACCGCCGGACGTCGCCGCCCCCCCAGCCGATGCCGAGGTGACCAAGTCGGGTTTGGCTAGCAAGGTTCTAGCGACCGGCAACGGCACGGAGCATCCAAAGAAGAACAGCAAAGTCACCGTGCACTACTCGGGTTGGTCGACCGACGGCGAATTGTTCGATAGCTCTGTGGTCCGCGGCCGGCCTGCGACTTTCGGCCTCAACCAAGTCATTACCGGCTGGACCGAGGGAGTGCAGCTGATGGTGGTGGGAGAGAAGCGGCGCTTTTGGATTCCGGAGAAGTTGGCCTATGGCGGAGAGACTGGAAAGCCAGCCGGCACTCTGGTCTTCGACGTCGAGCTGATCTCCATCGACTAGCTTCGAGGGGTCGATGCCTCCCAGGCTGTGCGCCAGGGCCAACCAGCCTAGCCTTCGGCGGTGGCGGCGTAGGCACCTGGGAAGATGGCTGGAGCCGCTCCATCCTGATCGACCGGCTCGACTCTCGCAGCGCAGACCTTGTATTCGCCCGTGCCGGTGACTTTGTCGCCGGCATCGGTCGTCAGGTAGTTCGTACGCGCCTCCGGGAAGTGGAATGGCATCCAGATGGCGTGGCGGCGGACCTGCCGGCTGATCATGGCTCGGCAGCGAACGCGACCCCTCCGGCTCACCACGTCGACGAGTTGGCCATCTTCGATTCCGAGCTTGCGAGCGTTGGAGGGATGAATCTCTACGAATGCCTCGGGCTGCTTCTTGGTCAGACCCTCCGAGCGGCGCGTCTGGGTTGCGGCGTTGTAGTGGTAGAGGGTTCGTCCAGTCGAAAGCACCAATGGGTACTCGGGATCCGTCTCTTCGAAGGGAGGGGAGTATTCAACGGGCTGAAAGAGGCCCTTTCCACGCAGCACACCGCCCTTGTGCAGGTACTCGGTGCTGGAGTCTTCCGCACTCGTAACCGGCCATTGGAGACCTCCCTCCTTGTCGATTCGCTGGTGCGATATGCCGGCGAATTTCGGCGCCAGTGAGGCCATCTCGGCGTAGATCTCGGACGGGCCGGAGTAGTCCGGCTGCCTCAGCCCCACTCGCTTCATCAAGTCCATCAGGATTTCCCAATCGGCTCTCGCTTGCCCTGGAGGCTCTACGGCTCGGCTTACGAGTTGCACACGCCGATCGGAGTTGGTGAAGACTCCGTCCTTCTCGGCAAAGCAGGCGGCCGGTAGCACGACATCGGCAAAACGGCAGCTCTCGTTGAAGAAGATGTCCTGCACCACGACGAAGTCCAGCTCGTTGAGTGCGGCCTCGACGCGTCCCACATTCGGCTCGGAAATAACGATGTCTTCGCCCATCAGGTAGAGGCCACGAAGCCTGCCGTCTCCCATGGCCTTCATCATCTCGTTGAGATTCAAGCCGGTGGTGGAGCTTTGCTCGACTCCCCAGGCAGCGGCGAACTTCTCTCGCACCTCACGGTCCGCAGCACGCTGGTAGCCCGGATAAAATACCGGAGAGGCCCCCGAATCGTTGGCACCTTGGACGTTGTTCTGTCCCCGCAGGGGATTCATCCCGGAGGAGCGGAGACCCAGGTGGCCGGTCATGAGCACCAGGTTCGAAAGGGCGTAGACGTTGTCGGTCCCGCAGGTGTGCTCTGTGATCCCCAGCGTGTAATAGATGCCGGCCTTCTCGGTGGAGGCATAGGCCCTGGCGACTTCTCGGATGGCCTGGGCGGGGACACCTGTAAACTCCTCCGCCTCTTCCGGAGAGTACCGAAGGACGGTCTCACGGACTGCGTCGAAGTTCTCGGTGTTGGCTTCGAGCCACTGCCGATTCTCGAGACCCTCGGTGACGATCACGTTGGCCATGGCGTTCAGCAGCCAGACGTCCGAGCCCGGTTTGAGCTGCAGATGCCAGTCGGCGATCTCGGTCAGCCAGATGGCGCGCGGATCGGCGACCGCCAGCTTGGCACCGCGCTGCACGGCGAGCTTCATCTCCATGGCGATGATCGGGTGTGCCTCGGTGGTGTTCGAACCGGTCACAAACAAGAAGTCCGCATCGCGGATCTCGGGGATCGAGTTGGTCATGGCGCCCGCTCCGTAGGTGGTCACCAGACCGGCGACCGTGGGAGCGTGTCACGTTGCGGCGCACTGATGGACATTGTGCGTTCGAAACCCCGCCCGAGCCAGCTTCTGCATCAGGTAGTTCTCCTCGCCTGTGCATCGGCTCGAGCTGATGAAGGCCAGCGCGTCGCTACCGTGCTCATCGGCAACACCGAGCAGACCCTTGCTGACCCGATCGAGGGCCTCGTTCCAGCTAGCCGGTACCAACTCGCCGGATTCGCTGCGGATCAGAGGCTCCTGTAGTCGATCGGGGTGGTGAATGAAGTCATTGGCAAAGCGCCCTTTGACGCAAAGATTGCCGTCATTGACGGTCGTGCCCGGTGGCGGACTGGTCACCTTGACCACCCGATTGGCTGACCGGTCGACATTGAGGTCTACCTGGCAGCCCACCCCGCAGAAGTTGCAGGTTGTGCGGACCTTGTCGAGGTCCCTTTCAGGTTTGCCCCAGGTCAAGGCGGCCTTTTCGGTCATAGCGCCCGTTGGACAGACGTCGATACAACCGCCACAGAGCTCGCAGGTCGTATCGGTGAGGGGGCGCTCGTCGGCCGTGGAGATCGTCGTCCTGGCGCCTTTGAAGGCCAGGGTAATGGCGCTGACGGCTTCGACCTCGTCGCAGTACCGGGTGCAAAGCGAGCAGGCGATACAGCGATCAGGCCGAAACTGGATGTAGGGATTGTCATCCGACGGTCGACCCTGTCTCGGAGAGTCCACCGGAGTCCACTGGCCAGACGTCCCATAGAGCTCGGCGAGATCATGGAGGCGTGATGGATTGTTGTCCTCGGCTACATCTCGGTCTTGAATGGTGTCGGCCAGGTGCAGCGACAGGATGAACTGTCGGTTGCGGGCGACTCTCGGTGTCGCCGTCCGAACGACCATTCCCGGAGACACCCGAGTGGCGCAAGCTGGTTGCATGAGGTTGGAGCCCTCGACCTCTACGAGGCAGATTCGACAAGCGCCTGCCGGTGTCACGCGATCGTCGTGACACAGTGTCGGTATCTCGATCTCGGCACGACGAGCTGCCGCAAGAATCGTTTCGCCCTCTTCGCAGGTGAGCTCGTTGCCATCGATGATCACAAAGCCACTCTCAGTCATGATGCCGTGCTACCTCCTGTCTCCGATACGAGCCCGAACTCGCTCGGGAAGTACTTCATAGCACTCGTCAGGGGCAGGGCCGCTGCCTGCCCCAGCCCGCAGATGCTGGCCTCTCCCATTCCCCAGGCGACATCTTGGACATAGGAGAGGGCGTCGGGCACACCGCTGTCGTAGCGCTCGAGCGCCTGACGCAAGATCTGGGTTCCGATGCGGCACGGAGAGCACTGGCCGCAGGATTCGTCTTCGAAGAAGACTGCCTGAGTGAGCGCCGCGTGAACCATGTCGACAGTGTCGTTGAGCACCACGACCCCAGCTGAGCCGAGCATGCTGCCAGCAGTTCGAAGGGAGCCGAAATCCATGGGGATGTCGATGCTGGACGCCGGCAGGAAGCCGCTCGATGCTCCGCCAGGTGAAAAGGCCTTGAGAGTTCCTGATACGCCTCCCGCCATGGCAAGAAGCTGCCGCATGGTTGTGCCCATGGGAGCCTCGTAGACCCCCGGCTTTTCCACGTGGCCTGACAGGCAATACAGCTTGGTACCGGGTTCGGTCAGGCCGAGGTCTCGGAACCAGTCACCGCCTCGACGGAGGATTCCAGGCACACAGGCGATCGATTCGACATTCTGGATCAGGGTGGGCTTGCCGCGGAAACCCTTCTCGACTGGGAAGGGAGGTTTCATTCGCGGCATGCCCCGCTTGCCTTCCAGGGCCTCCAGAAGGGCCGTCTCTTCGCCGCAGATGTAGGCTCCGTGGCCGTCGACGAAGTGCCAGGTGACCGCCTCGTCGATGTGGCCGCCGCTGCGTGCGGCCTGGAGCGCATCTTCGAGCGCGGTGCGAACACGACCAAACTCACCCCGAACATAGGCGTAGATGTTCATCGCTTCGAGGCACTGGGCGGCGATGGCCAGACCCTCGATGACGAGATGAGGGCGTCTGAGGATTACCTCGCGGTCCTTGAAAGTCCCGGGCTCGCCTTCGTCGGCGTTGAGCACCACGTAACGGTCGGCCTCCGCCTGGTTGCGAATGGCTTGCCACTTGATATGAGCAGGGAAGCCGGCGCCTCCTCGCCCGGTCAGACCCGAGGCTTCGAGCTCTCCCAGCACCCATGCTGGCCCCTTCTCGGCCGCCTTGTGAAGCACCTCGTAGTCGGGTGAATCAGACGCCTCGAGGTCGATAGCCAAATCAGGGCTGCTCGGTGAGCAGTGGGCCCTGTCGATCTGACTCTCATCGTCGGGGTCCCAGAATGCCGGAGCCTGATCGCAACGTCCCAGACAGGACGCGAAGACAGCTTCCTGCCCCGCAGCTTTCAGCTCCTCCATGAGAGCCGCGGAGTCGTCGAGATTGCAGGTCAGCCCCTGACAGACCCGAATTCCTGCCCCTGGTTCTGCTAGGAGAGAGTAGAAGGTGGCGACACCGTAGATGTCGGCCTCGGGTACCAGCGTTTGGCGCTGAACGGTCGTCGCGACGCCAGGGCGCTTTCCTCCAGCCTCTTCGAGTTTCTCGAGAACCTCTTCGCGACTGGCTTTCTTGGGCAGCATAGTTCAAGACTCCGGACTGCAGATGGGGCGCTCGACTGCGCAGGTCGAGGCCGTTGCCCGAGCGATTGCCTGACCTCGAAATGGCGAGCACGAATCTACCACAAGAGGATGGGGCTATCTGGCGATCGAATCGAGTGCGCAATGCGAGTCGATGGCCGATTGTGAAGTGGTCGAGGGCGACGGCAAGCACCTCGGTCCGCGATAGAATTGCCGCGATGACGCAAGAAACCGAGATCTACCGTCCCAAGCATCACGTCAGAATCGTCACCGCCGGTTCGCTCTTCGACGGCCACGACGCGGCAATCAACATCATGCGGCGCCTGTTGCAGGCCTCGGGAGCCGAAGTCATCCACCTCGGCCACAATCGATCGGCCGCGGAGATCGCCGAATGCGCCATCGAAGAGGACGTGCAGGGAGTCGCCATCACCTCCTACCAGGGCGGTCATCTGGAGTTCTTCAAATACCTGCACGACCTGCTTGAAAAGGCCGGTGCCAACATCCGCATCTACGGTGGCGGCGGCGGCACGATCCTGCCTGACGAGATCGAAGAGCTCCATACCTATGGAATCGAGCGCATTTTCTCGCCTGATGATGGTCGCTCCCTGGGTCTGCAGGGAATGATCAACGAAGTCCTCGAGGGCTGTGATTTTCCGACCGTGGTGCCGCCCATCGACGGATATCTCGGCGGGCTGCGGGGCAGAGATCCCAAAGCCGTTGGGCAGATGATCTCCCTGGCGGAGAACTACCCGGAGCTGTCGCCGGAGATCGACGAGGGTTTGCAGGCCCTGAACATGGACTCACTCACGCCAGTTCTCGGAATCACGGGAACCGGGGGGTCCGGCAAGTCTTCTCTGGTCGATGAGCTGGTTCGCCGATTTCTCGCCGACTTCCACGATAAGGAGATAGCGGTCATCTCCGTGGATCCTTCGAAGCGCAAGAGTGGGGGAGCCCTGTTGGGAGATCGCATCCGAATGAACGCGGTCTATCACCCGCGGGTGTACATGAGGTCGCTGGCGACTCGGCAGTCCAACCTGGCCCTCAGCAAATACGTCCGGGAGTCGATCGAGATCTGCAAGGCCGCCGGCTTCGATCTGGTCATCGTCGAGACCTCGGGGATCGGGCAATCGGACACCGAGATCGTCGAGCACTCCGACGTCTCTATGTATGTCATGACCGCCGAGTACGGTGCCGCCACACAGCTCGAGAAAATCGATATGTTGGACTTTGCCGACCTCGTTGTCATCAACAAGTTCGACAAGGGGGGCTCGCTGGACGCACTGCGGGACGTGCGGCGTCAGTATCGCAGGAATCACCAGGTTTTCGAGGGCGACGACGAGGATCTTCCCATCTACGGCACTGTCGCGTCCCAGTTCAATGATGCGGGCGTCAATCGGCTCTACGAGGCTTTGTTGGAATGCCTTGAAAGCAAGGACAAGGGACACTTTTCCAGTCGCAGCTCGGTGCCCTCCGACGAAGCGCCCAAGCTCCAGGTCATACCCCCGGAGCGCGTTCGATACCTGGCGGAGATCGTAGAGAGCAGCGAGTCCCGGGATCACTTCGTCCAGGAGCAGACAGCGATCGCGCGCCGCATGTACCAACTCAACGGAACGATCGAGCTCCTGAGATCGGAGGTCGGCAAACAGACGCTCGAGATCGTCGAGCCCGGTGCCGACCGAGTGGTACAGGTCATCGAGCACGAGGAGGCGGAGCCGGACTACTTGAGGGATCTCATTGATCGCTATAACACTCTCGAGACCAGCCTGGATGAGGAGTGCAGGAAGCTGCTCAGAGACTGGCCGGCGACCGTTAGACGGTACCGAGCCGATCGCTATCGCTTCCAGGTTCGCGACAGGGTAGTCGAGCAGGATCTCTTCACCGAAAGCCTGTCCGGGACAAGGGTGCCCAAAGTCAGCCTTCCACGATACGAAGACTGGGGTGATCTCCTGAAGTGGCTCTTGACCGAGAACACGCCGGGGATGTTCCCTTTCGCAGCGGGTGTTTTTCCCCTGAAGCGGATGGGTGAGGATCCGACCCGGATGTTCGCTGGAGAAGGGGGGCCAGAGGCCACCAACCGGCGATTCCACTACCTCTCGAAGGAGATGCCTGCCAAGCGTCTGTCGACTGCCTTCGACTCGGTGACTCTCTACGGTGAGGACCCGGAGCGACGGCCCGATATCTACGGCAAGATCGGCAACTCCGGAGTGAGCATCGCGACGGTGGACGACGCCAAGAAGCTCTATTCAGGCTTCGATCTCGTCGATCCCAATACCTCGGTCTCCATGACCATCAACGGGCCTGCCCCGATGATTTTGGCATTCTTCATGAATGCGGCGATCGATCAGCAGTGCGAACGGCATATTCGCGAGCAGGGTCTCGAGCAGGCGGTCGAAGCCAAGATCGAATCGATCTATTCCCTCAAGTCCCTTCCTCGCCCGCGGTACCAGGGGACCCTGCCCAGTGGCAATGATGGCCTGGGCCTCCTGCTACTCGGAGTCAGCGGCGACCAGGTTCTGGAGCCAGAGGTGTACGAGCGCATCCAGGCTGACACGCTGAAGCGGGTGCGTGGCACGGTCCAGGCAGACATCCTGAAAGAGGATCAGGCGCAAAACACCTGCATCTTCTCGACCGAGTTCGCACTGCGGATGATGGGGGACATCCAGGAGTACTTCATCGAGCATGGCGTTCGCAACTTCTATTCCGTCTCCATTTCGGGCTATCACATCGCCGAGGCAGGAGCGAATCCGGTGACCCAACTGGCCTTCACCCTCGCCAACGGCTTCACTCTGGTGGAGTACTACCTTTCCAGGGGTATGGACATCGACGACTTTGCGCCCAACCTCTCGTTCTTCTTTTCCAATGGGATGGATCCGGAATACCCAGTCATTGGTCGAGTGGCTCGCCGCATCTGGGCCAAGGCGATGCGACTGAAGTACGGTGCCAACGAGCGCTCGCAAAAGCTCAAGTATCACATTCAAACTTCCGGTCGGAGCCTGCATGCGCAGGAGATCGCATTCAACGACATCCGCACCACGCTGCAGGCTCTCTATGCCATCTACGATAACTGCAACTCCCTGCACACGAACGCCTACGACGAGGCCATCACGACCCCCACAGAGGAGAGCGTCAGGCGGGCGGTGGCCATCCAGCTGATCATCAACAAGGAGTTGGGCCTGGCCACGAACGAGAATCCACTCCAGGGCTCGTTCGTGATCGAGGAGCTGACGGATCTGGTCGAAGAGGCCGTCCTCAACGAGTTTCGAAGCCTGTCAGATCGTGGGGGTGTTCTCGGAGCCATGGAGCGGATGTATCAGCGAACGAAGATTCAGGAAGAGTCGCTGGTTTACGAGTCTTTGAAACACAGCGGCGAGCTGCCCATCATCGGAGTGAACACCTTCCTCAATCCAGAGGACTCGGCCACTCGGGTCCCCCATGAGGTGAGGCGATCGACGGAAGAGGAGAAGGACTACGCGATTCTCTCTTGCCTGGCCTTCAATGAGCGAAACAAGCCTGAGGGTGGTACAGCACTGAAGCGCCTCCAGGAGGTGGCTGTGGAGAAGGGCAACATCTTCGAAGCCCTCATGGAAGTGGGAAAGATCTGCAGCCTCGGTGAGATCTCCAAAGCTCTCTACGAGGTCGGCGGTCAGTATCGGCGGAATATGTGACCCGAGTGGAAAGAAAACTCTGATGGGGGCGCCAGGGGAACGATTCCCTCCAGTCTCCTATGCCGAATGGCGCCGGCGGGTCGAATCCGAGCTCACCGGCGAATCGGACTTCGCGACGGCCCTGACGTCGAAGGGCTCTGAGGGGTTCTCCGTCGAGCCCCTTTTCACCTCTGAGCATCCTGAATGGCCAGGAAGCGGCAAGGGCGACCCTTCCGGGTTCCCGGGTGAGTTGCCGTATACCCGTGGAGCCGAATCCGGAGGTGGAGAATCTCGCAAGCGGGAGATCTGCCAGCTGTACAGCAACGACAATCCGATCGAGCTCAACCGAACACTTCAGGAGGATCTGGCTGGTGGAGCAACGGCCGCCTGGCTGAGTCTCGGTAGCTCCGATTCTACGATCTCCAATCTCCAAGAATTCAGGGCAGCTACGGCCGAGCTGCCAGTCGAGCCGAATCTCTGGATGTTCTCCGTCGAAGGCGACCTCGGCCCGGTTGCAACCCTAGCGCTGGAAGCGATGGCGGAAAGACAGGGCGAACGAGGTGAGTCCAGCGTTGTCTTGAGGGCAGATCCTCTTGGGGACTGGCTCGATGTGGAAGCATCCTCTTCGAACATGGAGTCAGCGGAGGACGAGCTCGCGCACGTTGTTGCCCAGTTCGGGGGTCGGTTCTCGAGCTCGAGATCGATCGTCGTGTCGACTCTGGAGCGTCACGCGACGGGTTCCAGCCTGGTCGAGGAGCTCGGATTCGCCGTCGCTGCGGTCGCCCACTATCTGCGGCGACTGGTCGCCCATGGCCTGGCAAAGCCCGAGATCGCACAGCAGATCGGTCTTTGCTTCGCAGTGGGTCGGGAGATCTTCCCGGAGATTGCCAAGCTGCGCGCAGCCCGCCTGCTCTGGTGCCGGCTGCTTCAAGCCCAAGGCCTTGCATCTCCACCTAGACCCTGGTTGCACGCAGTCTGCGCTCCAGAGGTGGCGTTTCCTCAGCCTGAACCCTGGACGCATCTTCTGCGCGGGACGACATCGGTATTCGCCGCTATGGCCGGCGGCGCGGATGCCATCAGTACCATGCCGTTGGGCAGCGCCGGGGAATCAAACCAGAGCCGATGGGCTCGAAACACACCACTGATTCTCGCCGACGAGAGTTTTCTCGAGGAGGTTCAGGACCCTGGGGGAGGCTCCTACTATCTCGAATGGCTCACCGCGGAGCTGGCCCAGAGGGCCTGGGCTGTCTATCTGGAGATAGAGAATCACGGCGGAATCGTTCCCATGTCGCGCGCGGGCAAGAGTCTGCAAGAGCCCTCAGCTGCTCGAGAGAGTAGGGAAGAGCTCGAGGCACGATTCGGTATGGAGAACGATCCGACGCAGGTACAGGACCATCGCAGAGAGAGCGGCATGGAAGGTGGAGCTCCTACTCCCGAGGGGATCCGTCGACTTCCGTTCTATTCATCGAGAGATCTGGCAGACATCCGGGCTACGGATACGATGCCCGGCTTTCCACCTTTCGTCAGGGGGCCTTACACCACGATGTATGTTCGTCGGCCCTGGACGATCCGACAGTACGCCGGTTTCTCGACGGCTGAAGAGTCGAATGCCTTCTACCGCCGGAACCTGGCCGGTGGGCAGAAAGGCCTGTCCATCGCCTTCGATCTACCGACCCACCGCGGCTACGACTCGGATCACCCTCGGGTGGCCGGCGATGTCGGTATGGCTGGTGTCGCGATCGACTCGATTCTGGACATGCGGGTCCTCTTCGAAGGCATTCCTCTGGACCAGATGAGCGTCTCGATGACCATGAACGGCGCCGTGTTGCCGATCATGGCCCTCTACATCGTCGCTGCCGAGGAACAGGGCGTCGCAGTCCACGAGCTCTCGGGGACGATCCAGAACGACATCCTCAAGGAGTTCATGGTCCGCAACACCTACATCTATCCGCCCATGGCCTCCATGCGCATCGTCCGCGACATCATCGCTTTCTGCGCCGAGCATATGCCGAGGTTCAACAGCGTTTCCATCTCTGGCTATCACATGCAGGAAGCCGGTGCCTCGGCCGACCTCGAGCTGGCTTACACCCTGGCCGATGGGCTCGAATACATACGTGCCGGACTCGGCACTGGCCTCGGTATCGATGAGTTTGCGCCCCGGCTTTCCTTCTTCTTCGGGATCGGGATGGACTACTTCATGGAGGTAGCGAAGCTTCGAGCCGCTCGCTTGCTCTGGGCCGAGCTCGTACAGGGCTTCGAGCCACACGACCCCCGATCTCTGATGCTACGCACGCATTGTCAGACGTCGGGTTGGTCACTGAGCGCCAAAGACGTGTTCAACAATGTGGTTCGGACCTGCATCGAAGCGATGGCCGCAGTCCACGGCCAGACCCAATCGCTGCATACGAACTCGTTCGACGAGGCTCTGGCACTGCCGACAGATTTCTCGGCTGGAATCGCCCGTGAGACCCAGATCCTGCTGCAGGACGAGTCCGGGACTTGCCGTGTGATCGACCCCTGGGGCGGCAGCTTCTATGTCGAGAGACTGACCCACGAGCTAGCCGAGAGGGCTCGTGAGCTGATCGCGGAGGTGGAGGAGATGGGAGGGATGGTCAAAGCCATCGAGGCCGGCTTGCCCAAGCTGCGTATCGAAGAGGCCGCGGCCCGCACCCAGGCACGGATCGACTCCGGTCGTCAATCGATCATCGGTGTCAACAAATACCCGTCGGAGGATTCCGATCAGGTAGAGGTCTTGAGCGTCGACAACGAGATCGTCAGACGGACTCAGATCGAAAGGCTGGCGCGGCTCCGTTCCGAGCGAGATCCGGCCAAAGTCCAGGGAGCCCTGAATAGACTGGTAGAGGGCGCCAAATCGGATGAGTCCAACCTTCTAGAGCTCGCTGTCGGTGCGGCGCGATCTTGGGCCACTGTGGGAGAGATCTCCGCGGCTCTCGAGCAAGTCTTCGGTAGGCACCAGCCCATGACTCGTGCGGTTGGTGGGGTATACAGTAGAGAGATGGGTGAAGGCAGAGCCGACGTCGAAGCTGTCCGCAGCAGGGTGGCTCGATTCCTGACTCGGGAAGGGCGGCGCCCCCGCATTCTAGTGGCCAAAGTCGGCCAGGATGGGCACGACAGAGGTCAAAAGGTCATCGCGAGTGGCTTTTCCGATCTCGGTTTCGACGTCGACATCGGGCCGCTTTTCCAGACCCCTGAAGAGGTCGCCAGGCAAGCGGTGGAGAACGACGTCCACATCGTCGGCGTGAGCTCTTTGGCAGCAGGCCATTCGAGCCTCGTTCCCACTCTGTGCGAGGAGCTGAAGAGCCTGAACCGGGGCGACATTCTGGTCGTGGTCGGCGGAGTTGTTCCCGAAAAGGACCATCAGGCCCTGTTCGCAGCGGGCGCCAGTGCGGTGTTCGGACCCGGGACACCTATCCCTGCCGCGGCCCTGGAGCTACTCGACGATCTCGAGGGCACGACGCGAAAGAGAGAGAGCTCCTGACGATCGAATCGACGGTCGAAATCCCCTTGGCCCAAGGGTCTGAAGCGTGACATCTGCAGGCAAAACGAATCGGCAGGCGTTGTCCATCGACGACTACGTTGAAGGGATTCGGCAGGGAAGCCGACGGGTTCTGGCGCAGGCGATTACCCTGGTGGAGAGCCAGCAATCCACTGACGGTGATCGGGCACAAGAAGTTCTCAGGCGCTTGATGCCCTATACGGGACAGGCGCATCGCATCGGTATCAGTGGCATCCCCGGTGTCGGCAAGAGTACGTTGATCGATGCTCTGGGTATCCAGCTCATCGACTCGGAACACAGGGTGGCTGTACTAGCTGTCGATCCCTCGAGCTCACTGTCTGGGGGCAGCATCCTCGGAGACAAGAGCAGAATGCCCCGTCTTGCAAGCAACGACGATGCTTTCATCCGACCTTCGCCGAACGCGCTCAGCCTGGGTGGAGTTACGATGCGAACCCGAGAGAGCATGTTGCTCTGCGAAGCTGCAGGTTACGACGTCGTCCTGGTCGAGACCGTCGGGGTCGGACAGTCCGAGACCATGGTCGCAGATCTGGTGGACACCTTCCTTCTCCTCATGCTCCCAGGCGCGGGAGATGAGCTGCAAGGGCTCAAGAAGGGCATCGTAGAGCTCGCTGACGTGATCGCGGTCAACAAGGCGGACGAGGACAACCTGGAGCGAGCTCGGATCGCCCAGAGGGAGTACATGGCGGCTCTGCACTTCCTGCCGGGCAGAGACCAGGAGTGGTCACCTCCGGTCTTGACCGTGAGCGCAAAGACGGGAGCCGGCCTGCCGGAGCTCTGGAACAGCCTGCATTCGCATCGAGCGGCTCTGGAAGGTACCGGTGAGCTCGAAGTGAAGCGGCAGCTGCAGCTGCGGAACTGGATCTGGACTGTGATCGAGGAACGTCTTTTGCGGACCTTCCGGTCGACCGCAGGTGTCGAAGAGCGGCTTCGCTCTCTTGAAACAGGAGTGGCGGCGGGGCGACTGACCGCAACGATGGCAGCCGACGAGCTGATTCGCATCTTCCGGGATACTGCAGATTGAAAGACTACACGCTGGATTCCCGTTGACAGCATCAGGCTAGAGCGGGTACGGTCTCACTCAGGTGCAGAGCCCGGACTTGGCGCATCAGTCTCGGGCAACTGCCGTGGAGTTTTCAGGGTTAGAAGGTTCTTTGACTCGGGAGAATGGGGTGAGCAAGCGGCGACGAGCGCGAGAGATGGCGATCCAGATGCTCTACCAGAGCGACCTGGGGCAGGAGTCGTGCGACAGGGTCGTAGGGGACTTCAGGCCGGGTGACTACCTGAGCGAAGAGAGAGAGGAGACGTCGTCTACAGTGCCCCGGAGAGCTGCTACAACCGATCTTTCGGCACGCACCGCGGCGGAGCTCGAGAATGCCCTCGAATATGCCAAGACCCTGGTACGGGGGACCCTCGACCATCTGGATCAGATCGATGCGCTGATTCGCCAGCAGGCCGAGCATTGGAGGCTCGAACGCATGCCGCCTGTCGACCGCAATATCTTGAGACTGGCGGTCTATGAGTTTCTCTTCGAAACCGACGTTCCGAAGCTGGTCATCCTGGATGAGGCGATCGAGCTCGCCAAGGAATTCGGGACCGAGCAGTCGGGGCGGTTCGTGAATGGAGTTCTCGACGGAATTCTCAAGAGTCACAGTCTGCCAGGGAGCCTTACCTGACCAGTCTCAACGGAGTTTCTCGATCTCGAGATTTCGGAGGTGGAGTTGAAACAAAAGATCCTTCTGATGCTCTTGGCACCGGTGCTTCTCGGCTCCTTGGGCTGCGGCTACGGACTCATCGGCCGAACCAGCAATCTGCCAGACGATGTCAACGACATCTTCGTCGAGACACTGCAAAACAGGACCACCCGGTCTCGCATCGAGTTACAGCTGACTCAGTCCATCATCGACGAGCTCGTGACCCGACGAAGCTACACGATCGTCAAGAGCAAAGCCCAGGCTGATGCCGTGCTGAGCGGAGCGCTGACCTCGTTTATCGTCAGGCCCGTGCAGTTCGGGCCGGACGGGCGGGCCACGGAATACGAGATTACGATTCGAGCCGACATGGATCTGGTCAGGACCGGCTCAGACGAAGTGCTCTGGGGCCAGGATGACTACGTATTCAAAGGGGACTACGCCCTGGAGCTGGGGGAGAACACGGTCTTTGATTTCGAAGACGCGACCATCGAGATCGTTGGACGGCGGTTCGCCCAATCCTTGGTCATCGATCTTCTCGAGGGCTTCTAGAGGCAGGCAGTCCGACTTAGCTCGTCTCGAGCTTCGCCACCGCCTGCGACAGTCGGGACTTGGTACGTGCTGCAGCGTTTCGATGGATGACCTTCTTCTTGGCCGTCGAATCGATCAGTTTGAGGGTGTCGGGCAAGAGCTCCTGAGCCTGGCTGAGATCTCCTGCACTGACGGCCTCTCGCAGTTGTCGAACGGCACGCCGCATGCGAGAGCGCTGTGAGCGATTGCGTTCCCTATCGCGCTCTGTCTGGCCGATTCTTTTCTCGGCCGATTTGATGTTCGCCATCTACACGGTTCCTCTTCAAGTCTACGCGTGATTGCTTTGCGGTTGCCGTGCGCTCCTTGCACGACGGCGAGGCAGTGTAGCCCGATACCTAGCCCGAGTCAACTCCGAGAGCGGCGAGACGCTGACGAGCGAGATTGGCCTCGTCCGTCCGCGGATACTCGCGAATCACGTGCTGGAGCTGCAGTATTCCCTGTTCGGTCTCACCCAACTCCAGATAGGCATAGCCCTTCTTGAGCAGTGCGCTGGCCAACTTGTCACTGCGTGGGTAGCGTCGGAGAATCGAGTCGAACTCCCGAATGGCCTGTTGGTACTTTGCCTGGCTGAAGAAGGACTCGCCGATCCAATAGGCGGCATTGTCGGCCAGCTCGGTATCGGGGAAGGTCTCCAGATACTGCCTGAATCCCAGTATCGCCAGATCGTAGTTGCCGCGCAGGTAGTCGTTGTAGGCCGTCTGGTAAAGAGACTGAGGGTCCGACGGGGGCGTCATCGGGGGCTGCGAGGTTTCCGCTGGCCCGCCGGTCGCCCCAAGAGTCGTACGGACCGACTTGAGCTCCTGATTTGTGGCGGCGATCTGCTGCGACAGCTGAGAGAGACGGTAATTCGTGTCCTCCAGGTTCGCCTCCAACTGGTCGATCTGCATGGAGAGATTCTGCAGCGCCACCTGTACGTCTGCCTCCGACTTCAGCAGAGATTCCGTATGGGCCGAGATCTGCTGCTGAAGATCACCGACTTCCTCCTTGCTGGAAGTCTGCTTCTGAAGTACGAGGACCTGCCTCTGGATGTCGGAGAGCTGTGTGTGCAACTCATCGATATCGCTGCTCGAAACACAGGCTCCGAGAAGCAGAGGCAGGAGCAGGCTAGCGAAGAGCCTTGGTTCTTTCACGATCGTCACCGGTTCGATCAACCGCCTTGGCGGCCCCGAATCACGAAGTGGGCCCGGCGGTTGCGCCACCAGCACGCCTCGCTCGATTCTCGGCACTGTGGTCTCTCTTCACCGAAGCTGACAGCCTCGATGGGTCCAGCGGGGATGCCCAGAGACATCAAGTAACTCTTGGTTGCGTTGGCTCGCCGGTCGCCGAGTGCCAGGTTGTACTCTTCGGTTCCCCGTTCGTCGCAATGGCCTTCTATGAGCATCTCGAATTCCGGATGGGCGCGCATGAATTCAGCGTTCTTCGCCAGGCGCTCACGAGCCTCTGGCTTGAGATCGTACTTGTCGAAGTCGAAGTACACGTCGCCGAGGAGACCCATCTCGTAGGCCGCGATGTTGGCGGTCTCGAGATCCTCGCTGAATGGGTCTTCAACTTCATCGACTATCACAACCGGAGGTGTAGGAGTTTCGACCTCTTCCACCACGGTCTCCTGAAGCTCAATGACATCGGACGCCGGTGCGGGCTTCTTCTTGGGGCACCCTAGGAACAAGAGAGATACTGCGAGGACTCCGACCCAGACCGTGACCAGGGACTTACGGTACATTGTGACACTCCTTGCTTTCGGAAAGTGGCGTTTGATGTCCAAATCTGCGTTTTGAAAATACAACCTCGGCGCAACTGTAGCAGAAGGGTAAGATCGGCTTCAAGAGTCTAGAGAAGATCGATCTACTTCTTGAATCCCGACCAGACCGGAGCGGAGTTGTTCCCTTCGGTGGTCAATTGTTGGCGGTTCCCACCCTTCGCGTCCATCACGAAGATCTGAGTGGTGGTCCCGTTTCGAGTTGTCCGCTTCTGGGTATAGAGGATTCTGTGTCCATCGGGTGAAAAAGACGGGGTCTCATTGCTGCCTCCGCCGTTGGTCAGGAGTCGGCTCTCCAAAGTGACGACATCGGCCACGGCGACATCGAAGCTGCCGGTGCGGCGGGAAGCGTAGACGATGCGAGTCCCGTCCGGGCTCCATGCGGCACCGTCGTTGTAGTTGCCCTCGAAGGTCACCCTCCGCAGGTTGGCACCCTCAGCATCCATGATGTAGATCTGGGGGGAACCGGTGCGGCTCGAAGTGAAAGCGATCTCCCTTTTGTTGGGGCTCCACGCTGGATTGGTGTCGATTCCCGAGGAGTGGGTGAGCTGTTGCAGGTTGCTGCCGTCGCGGTTGCAGATGAAGATCTCCGCATTTCCATTGCCGATCGACCGGGCGAAAGCCATCTGTTTCCCATCGGGGGAAAAGGACGGAGAAATATTGAGTGAACCTGTCGTGATCACCGGGGTCTTGCGACCACTGCTGAGATCTACCAGGTAGATACTGGGGGAACCCGAGTAGTACGAGACATAGGCCAGCTCTCGACCATTCGGATTCCATTCCGGTGACATGGAAATCGATTTGTGCGCTGTAATCGGGCGCTGGTTCGCCCCGTCGGAGTCCATCAGGTAGACCTCTTTGAAGCTGCTTCGATCGGAGGCAAAAGCGATGCTGGTCAGCGCCAGACCCTGACGACCGCTGAAATAGAGGATGATCTCGTCGGCGAAGGTATGCGCAATGCGCCGCGCAATGGAGGGATCCCCCCTGTATCGTTTTCCCAGAACCACCTTGCCGCTGGCCAGGTCGTAGACTCGGCCTTCGAGAATGAGGCGCCCCTCATCCTGCCTCACCAAAGCTCTCAGCAGCAGCTCGTTGCGCAGCGATCGATAGAGCTCGAAGTCGCGGTCGTCGCTGCCGGTCAAGGTCAGAACGGACAGTTGCATCGGCCCTTGCACGTCGAAGACACCACTGCGATCGAGGTCGGTTCGCAGCGTCTCCTCGAGTTGTTCGGCTGCCGATCGAACCTGGGGCCCGAGCCCGCCCTCGGCCTGGAGCGCCGGCATGGCGAGGCGAAATCGTGAACGCTGGCGGCCCTCTAGGACCACACTGACCTCCGGATCGCTGAGCTGCTCCTGTTCCTCGGGTGGTGGCCCCTGCTGGGACCACGCGCCGCCAGGGAGCGACCATAGGGCACAGAACGTCAGTAGGATTGTTGCCGTTGTCTTCGAGGCTAGAGTCATGCTCAGGTTTCCTTGCTGGTTCACCGAAGGATCAGATTGACCCCCAGGGACTTGTGCTGATAGCTCTGGGGCAGGCGGGGAAAGGGTGCCGCTTGCTGCACGGCCCTGAGCCCTGCCAGATCGAAAGAGTTGTAGCCGGAGGATTGGGAGACACGTACTTCGGAGATGCTGCCGTCGCGGTGGATTCGAAAGTAAACCGCTGCCTCGACCTGTCCTCCGATTGAGGGTCTCAGCCAGTTGGCACTGATCATTGCCAGCATCTGGTCGACGTAGTAGCTATATACGAAGTCAGGATTGTCGAGGCCACCAACTGTGGCGCCCAGAGGAGATGTGCCAAGAGAGCTACCGAGAGGAGATCCCAATCGCTGGCCGAGATCGGAACCGGAGGCTCGGTTCTGGCTTGAACCAGGCTCGGATCTGGGAGCTTCCTTCGGCTTGGGAGTGGTCTTTGCCTTTCTCTCGGGCTCGGGCAGCGCGACACGTTCGGCCGACGGCTCTTCCGGCTCAGGCTCAGATACTGCCTCCTTGACTGGTGGGTCTGGGGCCTGTGTGGGCTTGCGAGTCGGAGCGGGAGCGGGGGAGGCCACCCCAAGGGCCTGTACGGGAACGATCTGCACCGCGACGAACTCCAGTGGCTCGGGATCTCCAGTCGTGATCATGGGGGCCAACAGTACGGTGGCAAACAACACGACATGCAGAGACAGCGAGAGCAAAAGGCTCGGTTTGCGATAGGCCGCAGAGCCGCTCCGCAGGCGGCTGTTGAGGAGTGTGTCGATGTTCTCGTGCACGGCGCTGGGGTAGTCGACTACTCAGGCTTCTCTGTAACCATACCGACCTGGAGAACGCCCCCCTTGTTCAGGATGGCGAGAATCTCCATTATGTTGCCATAGGGCAGCTCGCGGTCTCCTTTGAGGAAGACCGCATCTTCGTCACGAGCTTCCAGGAGGGGTGCCAGGCGCTCCATGAGCTGACTCGGATGAATCGGCTCGTCCTGAACGTAGACGAGGCCGTCTCGATTGACCGAGATTACGAGTGGATCGTCGACCCTGAGGGTGATTGGCTCAGCGTCGGCCTTCGGCAGCGCGACCTCGATGCCCTGGTGAAGCATCGGGGCCGTGATCATGAAGATGATCAGGAGCACCAGCATCACATCCACCAGCGGCGTCACATTGATGTTGGCCAACTCGGAGTGCTCCTCCTCGCCGAGCCCTGAGGTGCTAAAGGCCATGGCTCACCTTGCCTTCCTAGAGGAAGTTCCTTTCTGCGAGATTCAGGAACTCCAGGGTGAAGTCGGTCATCTGTGAGCGGAACTCTCGGATTCGGTTGGCGAAGTAGTTGTAACCCATCAGAGCCGGGATGGCAGCTCCCAATCCGAGTGCGGTGTTCACCAGCGCTTCGGCGATTCCCGGTGCGACTGCCACCAGAGAGGTGGAGCCGCTGGCGCCGATGTCCTGAAAGGCGACCATGATGCCCCATACCGTCCCAAAGAGTCCGATAAAGGGACTGGCCGCCGCTGTCGTGGCGAGTAGCCCGGTACCCCGGCTGATCAGGGACATCTCGACGTTGGTCGCCCGCTTGAGACTGCGTTCCAATCCTGTCAGGGACTTGATCTTGTAGGCCTTCTGGTCCTCTGGATGATCCTGATTGTAGGCCTTCACCTGGGCGTCGATCTCGATATAGCCGGCTCGAAAGAGGCCAACCAAGGGAGATGCCTGCAGCCGGTCCGCTTGCGAAGCCACCTCGCTGAACCGTTGGCTCTTGCGAAAGACATCGAGAAACGACGCTGTTTGAGAAAGTGCTCGCTGGAACTGGAGGTAGCGGGCAATCATGACCGCCCACGAGGCGAGCGACAGGCCGATGAGCACGCTCGCCACGAACCAGGCCATGGGACCGCTACGGGCAAACAGCTCGAAGATGTTGATGCGGGAGGCACTCTCGAGCTGTGCCAGTAGGAACGGGATGGGGATCATTGCTTGCATGGTTCTCCTCGATCAGCGCGCAAAAGGTAGCACGCCTCTGAGAAGGATGTCCATGTGCGCAACGTACTTCAGACGCACTGCGGCATGGTAGACTTGCTCGCGAGCAGCCGTCCGTCGCGACCGTGTGAACGGCTCCGCGTCTTACCGGCGGGCGGTTCTTTCAAGGACTACAGCCCGCGGAGTAGAGACCAGGCTCGGCTCACCAACCATGGGCGCTGATTCGCCATCCACGGAACCTGGGAAGTGACTGTGGAGGAAGGAGGATCATGAGGATCGCTGTCTGCATCAAACAAGTACCCGATATCGAAGCCCGCATTCGTGTCTCAGGTGACGGCACCTGGATCGACGAAGAGGACCTGTCGTTCGTGATCAATGAGAGCGACGGGTACGCACTCGAGGAAGCTCTACAGATCGCAGAGCGAACGAGTGGGGAAGTCGTCGTCTTCAGTCTCGGCCCCGAGAGGGTTCGAGAGGCTTTGCGCAAGGCGCTGGCGCTGGGAGCTGCGCGCGCCGTGCATCTGAAGGACCCGGCGTTTCTAGGAGGGGACAGCCTCTCCACGGGTCGCGCTTTGGCCGGAGCCATCGCTGCGGGGGACTTCGATCTGGTCCTGACCGGCTCCCAGTCGGACGATGTCGGCTTTGGCTCGACCGGCACCGTGATTGCCGGCGAGCTCGGCTGGCCGCACGCCTGGCTCGTGATGGGTGTCGAGCTGGACGAAGCGAACAAGAAGGTGAAGGTGACTCGCGAAATGGAGGCCGGCATGAACGAGATTTCGAATCTCGATCTTCCAGCCGTACTGGAGATCCAGGCTGGACTGAACAAGCCGCGCTACGCCTCCCTCAGGGGCATCATGCAGGCCAAGAAGAAGGAGATCTCGGAGCCTGGGCCTGGAGACCTGGGGCTGGCGCCGGAGAGCCTTGGGGAGACCGGGGCCAAGACCGAGGTTCTCTCAGTGGCCTTCCCTGAGGCCGGCAAGGGAGCTCAGATCATCGAAGGGGACGCCGAGACCGCGGCGAGAACTCTTGTAGAGAAACTTCAGAAAGAAGCGAGGATTCTGTAATGTCCGCGAAAATCTGGATCGTTCTTCAGCAACGAGATGGCAAGATCCAAAAGATGTCGTGGGAGGCTGTCCGGGCGGGCCAGACCCTGGCCGCCGACTTGGGTGGCACCGCAGAGGCCGTTCTTCTCGGCTCGGGAATGCAGGAAGCCGGGAAGGAAGTTGGCCAGGGCTCCCTGGGCTCCGTCCACGTCGCCGATGATGAAAGCCTGGCAGTCTATACCCCGGGCCGCTTCGCGAAAACTCTCGAAGCCGCGATTGCGACTGCGCGGCCCGACTACGTCCTGTTTCCTCATACCTATCAGACGGTCGACTTTCTGCCCGGGCTGGCGCAGTCTCTGGACGCCGCCCTGGTGCCGGAGGCGGTCTCTTTCGAAATCGTGGACGGCTCCGTTGTCTGGCAGCGTCCGGTCCTCGGCGGCAAGATGTTCGCCAGCGTCCGTGCCAAGGGGCCTGGGCCCGTGCTGGTGTCCCTGCAATCAGGGGCCTTCTCCGCCGACGAGCTGGAAAAGGGAAGTGCACCGATCGAGACATTGAGCCTGGACTTCGCAGCGATGGCGCCCGACCGGGAGATCCTCCGGATCGAGGAGGCCGTAGGTGGCGAAGTGGACCTGTCGCAAGCCCCCGTGATCGTTTCCGTTGGCAGAGGTATCGGAGATGCGGAAAAGATACCGATCATGCAAGAGCTCGCTGACGCTCTGGGTGGGGAGCTCGGAGCCAGCCGGCCCGTGATCGACAGCGGATGGCTGCCGCGGGATCGTCAGATCGGGTCCAGCGGCCAGACGGTCACACCCAAGCTCTACGTGGCGGCCGGGATCTCAGGCGCCATTCAGCACCTGGTGGGGATGAAGGGCTCGCAGGTTATCGTGGCCATCAACAAGGATGCCGGTGCCCCCATCTTCAATGTCGCTCACTATGGCATCGTGGGCGACCTGCATGAAGTGGTGCCGGCTGTGACGGCGGCCCTGAAGGAGGCCTCGGAAAGCTAGGGCGAGCTCTCTGCACGCTGCCGCTGGAGCTGCCAGAGAACCACGCTGGCGGCTACCGTCACGTTGAGCGACTCGACGCTATCCGAAATCGGAATCGTCAGCAGAGAATCGGCACGGTCGAGAATGGACTCGGACAGGCCGGCGCCTTCCGAGCCGACCATCAAGAGCAAGGGGTAGTCGGGCCGAAACCGGTCGAGTCGAGTACCGCCCCTGGGAACCAGGGCCACTGAGGTGAGCTTCCGGGGGAGCGCTGAGGAGGAGAGCTCTGCTGGCTCCACCCCAACAGCAATGGGCACCCGAAGCAGACTTCCGGCGGAGGCTCTGAGAGCTCTGGGGTGGTTTGGATGAACCGTGTCGGGTGAGAGTATCAAGGCTCCTGAGCCGAAGGCCTCACCGGTTCGGGCCAGCGCGCCCAGATTCCCCGGATCCTGGATTCGGTAGGCATAGAGGTAAACATCCCTGTCCGGTAACGCCTGGAGTCCGCCGAGACCTGTGCGTGGGAGCCGAACCACGCCAAGGATGCCCTTGGGAGAGTCTGCGTCACAGAGTTCCTCGAGAATCTGCTCGTCGATCTCGGTGACTGAACCGGAGAGTTTGGGTAGGAGGCTATGAGCTTCGGCAGAATCGAGAAATGCGGGAGTGGCGAGTACGAGCTCGAGCTTCATTGCCGCTGCAAGGGCCTCTCGAACGAGGTGCGGTCCCTCGAGGACCGCACGATCACCTTTACACCGCAAAAAGCGGCGAATATCCTTGACCTTCTGATTTTTCGAGCTAACGATCATGGAAAGAGATCTTAGGGCCTTCTGGCGGCGCTTCCAAGATGGAATCGAGGTAGCGGTGGCGAGCGCCGCAGCAGACAAGCTGCTTGGCGTACGCGACGGCTTTGTTCGCTACTTTCATCAGGGACTCGGTCGACAACTCCCCATAGCGGTGGTTCCGCAGCAGATCGGCGAGCCGATGCTGGGCCTGCCCCTGAGCGATGAAGAGACCATCGAGCTGGCCAGAGCGAAGGCCGCCGAGCTCCGCGAGACCTTCGGTGCCGCGTATCACTTCTATGTGGCTGCGGAAGGCGGCCTGCACTCCATCGAAATCCAGGGCAAGGTGCACTATTTCGTGCGCGCATGGTCAGTGGTTCTCGGCCTTGCCGGCGAATCCTGGGGAGGCAGTAGCTCGGTCGAGATCCCTCAACGCCTGATCGAAGGGCTGGACGATCAGCAAGTGCCGTTTGCCATTCCCGGGACTCGGCGAAAAGGAGGGATGACATCCTCTTTGACCAGCGGCCTCGAGACCCGTCGAGCCGCAGTCGGGACGGCTACGTTCAACGCCGTTTCTTCGGTGCTCTACGGAATTATCGAGAGCCATCCTCTGCGCCGTCAGTAGGCAGTGCCTCGTCCTCCAGATCGGCTGGCCGGTCCCAGCTCTTCCCGTACTTCAGAACATCGTGTTTCAGTAGATCGAACTCCTTCTGTCTGGGTCCGGGTCTGGCATCGCGATACACCGTATCGCAGCGATAGCAGACCACCGCCTCCCTGAGTCGATAGTACAGCGCCAGGTCCACCAGGGAGAGGACCACCAGAGAGAGGCCATAAGTCCAGGGCACGAGAATCGCTCCGATCAGTACCAGCAGGCAGCCCAGGACGCGGTTGAAGTCCCGTTGGCGATAGAGGTGACGACACTCGCATACCGGACATACCTCGACAGCAGGAGGATCGTCGCTCCAGCCCTCCTTGGCCAAGGGAATCGAGTGTTGGCAGTTGTGACATTGGACTTGTGGGATTCCCGGTTCCACGCGCGTCTTGAAAGGGAGTCCGCAAGACTTGCATTGAATGCGAATGCGCATGATTGCGGCCTATGGTCACACCGGCACGCCGGTGATCAGGGTCAGATACAGCGCCGTGATCTCACCGATCAGACTGCCCATGACCAGAACGTACAAGATACCCGTAGCCGACTGGTTGGCTCGCTGACGGGCACAGGTCAAGGCCATGACGGCCAGCAGGAGCGGTATGGCGAGCCCCCACATCAGACGAAACCAGAAGAACATCCCGTGCCCACTCAGGCCGACCAGGATTCTCAGTGGGTGGGGCTCTACCAGCGGATCGACCGAGGCCGCAAAAACAAGTGAGAGGGTGACGGCCAGGATTCTCGCGAGGACAACTCCCAGGAGCACCTGGCAGAAGATCACGAGGTGCCTGAAACGCAGCCCAGGTACCACGAGATACCAGTGTCCGAGAAGCATGGTCATCAGTGACCACCCCAGCAAGAGAGCCGAAGTGACGAGATTCAGCGTCAGCAGAAGACCTCGGTGGGGCAGGGGAGTGGGACTGCTGACCAGGGCATGTCCAGCCGTCAAGAAAGCAACAGTAGCCGCGACGAGGGCCACGGCGGCCGGCCAGTGACTCGCGGCCCAGGCTTCTCGCCAGATGGTGCCGTAGTAGACAAAAACTGCCAACACAGCGACCAGCATGGACGCCGATCCGAGCTTGACCAGGTGGCCAAAAGGCGCGAGTGGATAGAAGATCCAGACAGCCAGGGCAAGGCCGAGCAAGCCGAGCACGACCAGGGCGTTCAGTTGGAAGTAGCCGCGCCCGAAGTCGGCTCCTGGCACCCAGAATTGGGTCGTCAGACAGCCGACGGTCAGGGCTAGCAGAAAGAGGAAGAATACCGTCATCGACGTGGCCCGTTGGTTTAGCTGCGAACTCCCAGCATCAGGTATATCGACAGGATGATGAAGGCGATGCTGGGACTCCAGACGGCCAACATGGGTGGTAGTGCTCCGGTCTCACCCAGAGTGCTGCTGAAGGCGAGCAGAGCAAAGAAGACCATTCCGAGGACAACCCCTATTCCTACGCCATAGAGCGTTCCTCTCCGTCCCAGCCGGAAGGAGAACGGCAGCGCGACCAGAACCATGACCAATGAGGCAAAGGGAAGTGCGACCTTTTTGTAGAGCTCCACCTTGAGCTCGGGCACTGCCTGCCCGCTGCCCTCGAGCTCGGCGATGTATTCCTTGAGCTCGCGATAGGACATGGCCTTGGGTAGCTTGTACTCGGATTCGAAATAGTCCGGAGTCTCAGGATAGTAGTCGATCACCGGTTGATCGAAGGTTCGAAAGTCGAGCACCTCGCCGCCGTCGAACGATCGAACCCAGCCGTTCTCGAAGAGCCATGCGTCTCCAAGGTAGCTGGCGTTCTCGGCAAACAGCCTTCGGGTGAAGCGGTCCTCCTCATCGAACTCGAAGACCTGCAGTCGATTCAGCGACTGGCTCGCGGAGTCGTAGCGCAAATAGTTGTAGATGTACCGACCCTGGCCAAAGAGCCATTGACGGTCGGCCCGCCTGTAGGACCGCGCAGCGGTTCTGCCCTTGATGATGTCGTCGGCCTGAGCCACTCGGGCGTTGGCTGCCGGCAGTACTCGCGCTTCCAGAAACCCTGAAATGGCCACCACCACCAGGGCCGCGAAGAGCGCCGGGATGGCGATTCGAAAGAGGCTGATACCCAGTGCCTTGGTCGCGGTGACCTCGTTCGACTTCGAGAGAATCCCGAACACGATCAGGGTCGTCACCAGGACAGCTATCGGCGCGATCTCGAAGACAATCTGTAAGGTCAGGTATTTGTAGTAGGTCAGCACGACGCCGAAACTCGCATCGTGCTTGAGAATGTCGTCCATCCGGTCGGCCATGTCGGCGACGATGTAGACAGACAGCCCGGAGAGAACGACCAATGCAAAGACGCTGGAAAAGATACGGATGACGTAGCGATCGAGGATATTGGGAAAGCGGAGTCGCAGCCGCGGCAGGCGCAGGACGACATGGGGGCCGCCGCTAGCGCTCGGAGAAGCTGGAGCAGGCTCAGCCGGCAGTTCGGCCGAACTACCGCTGCGTCGCCAGTTCTTGGGATTGAGCCAGGAGCGCTTTCGAAGCCACTGATCGAGACCGCCCCACATGATGGGTTTGTCACTGTTGCGTCGGACCAGGAGATAGAGACCGAAGGCTCCAAGCACGAAGTTGGGCAGCCACATCGCCACCCAGGGCTCCAACTTACCGACCCGGGCCGTTTCCTCGCCGTTGGTCAGCAGAATGTAGTAGACGAGAATCACCCCGATGGACACGGCAAATCCCGAAGAGCGACTGCCGCGCCCGGTGCGATAGGCGAGAGGCAAGGCCAGAAGCCCGAACACGAAACAGGCAGCAGGAATCGAGAACTTCTTGTGAATCTCGATCTCGGTGGCCAACCGCAGCTCCTTGCTCAGTGCGGGGTTGGCAACCTGCTCCCGGAGCTCGGTGAGAGTCTGTTCGCGAACCCCCTTCGAGGTCTTGCCCTGGTTGCGGTGTTGCGACGTGTACTCATCGACGAGAACGCGATCGAGATTCGAGATCAGAGTCGTGTGGTATTTCTCGGGCGATCGGAAGTCCATCTTGTGGATGACCGCATTTTCGAGATGCAGCACCAGACGATCTCCAGCTTCGTCGAGCCGAACCTGCCCACGTTCGGCAACGGTAACCTGATTCTCGTTGCTCGGTAGGTCCTCGGCGACAAAGACTCCCTCCCAGTAGGCTGACTCTTGGGGAGCTTCGAAAATGTAGAGAACGAGCCCCTCCCAGTCCTGGTAGAAGACGCGAGGCTCGACCTGCCGGGTGACGCTGCTGCCGAGAATATCTATGCGCAGGTGTTGTAGGGCGTTATTGCCACGGGGCAGGGCCCCGATCATCAGAACTCCGTTCAGCACCGTCAGAAGCGCCGAGATGGCCAGGACAGGACGCGCGAGGGCAAAGAGACTGATCCCGTTGGCACGTATTGCGACCAGTTCGCTGTCTGCGGCCAGACGACCGATGGCGACGAGGACTCCGAACAGAAGAGCCATCGGTATCGTCAGGACGATGATGTTCGGGAGAGTGAACAGCAGAAGCTTGCCTACCTGTGCTGCCGGAACCTCTCGGCGAATGATCATGTCCGCCGAACGAAAAAGGAACTGCATCAAGAGCAGGAAGGTGTAGACGAGAAAGCCCAGGGTCAACGGACCGAGGACCTCGCGAATGACATATTTGTCGAGCTTACGCATTGCGGACCGACGCCGGTTGCGATTATACGGTCGAAAGACGGCTTTGGCCTGAGGAATGTAGTGGTGAGGAGTTCCTGATTCGGTGGTGGCGTCGCACCAGGACGTGATCTATATCGAGTCCGATAATATATATTATGTAAACCTGACTACATAAAGACTCAAATCCAAGCACTGCCCCTCCTCCGCGGTGCTACTCCTTCGCTTCTTGCAGTTGGGTAAGGATCTGCTCCAGCGCCTGAATCAGATCGTCGCGGTCTACTGTGCTCTTGCGGAACGTCAAAGCCAGATTGTAGGTCTTGTCCGGTGACTTGAACCGAAACACATACGGCTTTCGCCGCCCGGATCCGCCCCGTGCGGCGGCCGCCTCTTTTCGAGCTCTTGCGGCTCCGCGCAAATCGTCTCGAGTCAGCCCCTCGTTCGCAACCTGCTCCAAGAGGCTCACCATCTCGTCCTCGTCCTCACCGGAAGCCTTCAGCACTTCGAGCAAAACGGACTTCGAAAGCACATCCAATGCGACGGCGACACTTCTCGCGCGGGCTGGGATCTGGAGCAGGGTCAGGCTCTCCGTTACGACACTGCGGGACTTCCCGACGGCCCCGGCGATCTGGTCGTGCTTGTAACCGAAATGGTCGGCCAGGCGCCGATATCCCTCCCCCTCCTCGAAAGGCGTGAGGTCCTTGCGCTGGAGGTTCTCGACAAGGGCGATCTCGAGCGCCTCTTCGTCATCGAGGTCCATCTCGATGACCGGCACATCGTAAAGTCCGGCCTTGAGAGCCGCTTGGTACCTTCGTTCGCCGGACACGATCCAGAAGGTCTCATCAGGGCCACTGTTGGTTCCATGCGGTCGCACGAGAATCGGCTCGAGAACTCCCTTCTCCAGGACTGATGCAGTCAGTTCCTCGAGATCTCCCATCTCGGATCTTGGCTGCCCCGGATCGGGTTCGATCAACGACAGTGGCATCA
>Ga0316187_10000286_pt1 | contig 37917 bp, 34 predicted proteins | sample CroRivburrow1_MG_FD_204927 | JGI IMG/M metagenome (GOLD analysis project Ga0316187, IMG submission 204927) | Coastal sediment microbial communities from Maine, United States - Cross River worm burrow 1 | ecosystem: Environmental > Aquatic > Marine > Coastal > Sediment | place: USA: Maine... | reverse complement strand
ACGGAAACACCGGGATCCGCTCCTCAATCCTGACCTCGATGGCGGCGTCGACCAGGTCAACGGTTCCGCCGGACGATCGAGGGTCAAGGGGAGGTCGAAGCGGCCCGCAGCCCGAAGGCTCGGGCTACCGCAGCCACGGTGGTGGTGACTGTGTCACCGGGTTTGCATTCAACGAGCGAGAGGCCAACCGCTGTTGCCTCCTTGGTGACGGTCTGAGCGATGTGGTCGTCGAAATCAAGAAATCGGGCCCAGGCGGCGTCGGGCTCCATGGCGAGTAGCCAATCCAAGGAGTCGGGGACGTTCGTCCATTCGTAGTTGGTGGGATGGCGGTCCGAGGTGAAACGGCTGTGCCACTCGCCGTAGATGTCGGCATCGAGGTCGACGAGCTCCAGTCCGTATCGGCGGGCCAGGACTCGAGTCACCGTTGATTTCCCTGCGCCAGCGGCCCCGAGGAGCCAACGGAGGTCGTAGCTGCTCAGCCGTGCTGCGAGCTTGGCGATAGGTGTAGTTGCCACTATTCACAATACAACAGCAGCCTGACACAGCCGATAACAACGACGGGAAATGGGACGTTCTGAGCCAGATCCAACCTCCCTCGATCCAGGTGGCCCCACGCTGGCAGCTCAGGAACTGATCGTCCTGGCAGGCGACACTGAACCGAGCCCGAACCTGACAGCCGGTTCTGCCCACCACCGACCGGACTGTGGTCGAGGCCACCCAAAACGCTCCCGCGGGAGTGCCTCGGCCACGCCTGGTGTTGGCTGGCTTCGTTGGGTGACCAAAACGCTCCCGCGGGAGTGCCTCGGCCACGCCTGGTGTTGGCTGGCTTCGTTGAGTGACCAAAACGCTCCTGCGGGAGTGTCTTGGCTGGTAGCGCCGGCCGCCTCGTGGTTAGAGTCACGGCGTGGCTGCGTCGCTGGAGTTGGTCGACCTGGACGGCGAGGTTGACCGGCAGGTCGAGGTCCTGGATCGGGTGTGCCGAACCCTCGGCTGCTTCCGTCTCCCGTTCTCGGTGGTGGCCGATGACGTGCGGGAAGGTGCGTGGGAGGACGCGGCCCGGTTCTTCGCCCTCAGCGAACAGGAGAAAGTGGCGGTCACCTTCCCCGAACCGGGCTATCCCTATGGGTTCTCGCCCTTCGCCTTCGAGACGCTCGCCCCCTCAACGGGTGAAGCGTCGGCTCCCGACCTGAAGGAGTCCTTCTCTGTCGGCCCAGACTGCCTGGGTCCGATGCCTGCGGTGTCGGACCCGGCCGAGAGGTGGCTGCGTTCCCCCTCCCCGTGGGCGGCCGAGCCTGCCTCGCTCCGCCCGAACTGGTCGGCCTACTTCCGGGCGCTCTCGGACGTCTCGGCGCGGCTGCTCTCGTTGATGGCTCTCGCCCTTGATCTTCCGGCTGATCACTTTGAGACGCTTATCGACCGGCATGCCAGCGCCATGCGAGCCATCAACTACCCGGCTGTGGAGGCCGGCGCCCCGCCCGGCTCAATCCGGGCCGGAGCGCATTCGGACTACGCCATCTCGACACCGAGCGGCTGACTCCTCGGCCCGCATCCTCCCACGGCCGAGGGCAACCGCGGTGCTCGGCCCCCGGCGGCCGTAGTCACGATCGTCTCGCTCGACGGTCGTTGGGAAGCTTCGGGTGGCCGTGGACCGTCTTGATGATGGGAAGAGCGTCCTCAATGGTCGCCACCGGTGTGCTCTGCCAGCAGATCGAATACTGGACGGCTCAGCCTCGGCGCGTCGGCTCCACATCGAGACGCACGGCGATCCCGTCCAGGCCCTCGGCCGCCGGGGGGTAACAGTCGAAGACCTGGGGGTCGTGGCCCGGGATCACGTAGTTCGGCGAAGAGGCCAGTTGGCGGCAACGACGGTAGGCGTCGAGCATGTCGCCCAGATGGTAGACGATGGGGAACGGTCGATCGGCCTCCATGTTCTCGTAGTAGTGGCTGGCATCGGACGCCAGGACCAACCACCCGAGTGACGTTGCCACCCGCACTACCTGTAGGCCCTTGGTGTGGCCCCCGACCTTGTGCACCGACAAGCCGGGGGCCAGCACGGCGTCACCGTCATGGAACTGCACCCGCTGGTCATGGACGAGGTGGACAAAATCGGCGACGTGTTCAGGGGTGTAGGCGTGGCTGAACACGTCACGACCCATGTGGCGCCCGCTGGCGTAGGCCATCTCGTCGTCCTGGAGGTGGAAGGTGGCGTTCGGGAAGTGATGGTGGCCACCGACATGGTCGTAGTGGAGATGGGTCATGATCACGTTGCTGACCGATGCAACGTCGATGTTGATCGTGGCCAGGGCCTCGGACGCATTGCGAACCAGGTTGCGGTCGCGCCGTTCAGCGTCGAGACGGTCGAAGCCGGTGTCGATCACCCATACCCCCTCGGCGCCTTGGGGCACGTTGTCATCTGCGCCCAGGGGCACGATGGCCCAGATGAAGTAGTCCATGTCCATGGCCTCGTCGTGGGGGTCACCGCCGATGAAGTGCTCGGCTCTGCGGGCGGGGCGTTCGGCGTACTTCACGGCGTAGACGGCGTAGGTGGGGTCCATGGGGTCAGGACCTTAGCCACCATGTGCAGGGGCGAGTCGCATGGAGGGCGCTCCCGCAATTACCGTTGGGGCCATGCAACCCACCTATCCCGAAGAATCCGAGCAGTACCGCGAGAAGATTCGTGCCTTTCTCGACGAGCACCTTCCCCGCAACTGGTCCGGTATCGGGGCCCTCGAGTCCGAGCAGCGTACCCGGTTCCAGAATGAGTGGCGGGAGACCCTTCGCGACAACAAGCTGATCGCCCCCAACTGGCCTGCGGAGTACGGGGGCGGAGGCCTCACCCACCTTGAGCAGGTGGTGCTCAACGAGGAGTTCGCCAGGCGCGGGGTGCCCACCTCGGGACCGAACGACGGCTTCAGCATCGGCATGGTCGGCAATACCATCCTGGCCTGGGGCTCAGAGGAGCAGAAACAGCATTACATCCCACGCATCCTGTCGGGGGAGGATGTCTGGTGCCAGGGCTACTCCGAGCCCAACGCCGGTTCCGACCTGGCCAACCTTGGTTGCAAGGCCGAACTCGATGGCGAGGAGTGGGTCATCAACGGCCAGAAGATCTGGACCTCCAGCGGTCACACCGCCAACATGATCTTCGTTCTGGCCCGTACCGACGGCGACGTTCCCAAACACAAGGGCATCTCCTTCATGCTGGTGCCGATGGACCAGCCCGGTGTGGAGCTTCGCCCCATCACCAACATCGCGGGCCACGATCACTTCAACGAGGTGTTCTTCACCGACGCCACCTGTGCCAAGGACAATGTGCTCGGCGGGCTGAACAACGGTTGGGCCGTTGGCAACACCCTGCTCGGCTACGAGCGTGGCGTGGGGGCCACCACCACCGCCCTGGCCTTCGGGGCCGAGCTGGAACTGTTCATCGACATGGCCCGCAAGACGGGCAAGGCCGACGATCCTCTGGTCCGTCAGGACATCGCCCGGATGCACACCAAGGTCCAGATCATGCGCTACCGCGGCATGCAGGCCCTGACCCGCTATCTGAGCGGCCAGCAACCGGGCCCCGAGTCGTCGATCGGCAAGCTGTTCTGGAGCCAGTACCACCAGGAGGTGACCGAGGCGGCCATCAACATGATCGGAGCCGACGCCATGGTTGGCTACGGCGACGAGACCCGCACCGGCATCGGTGCTCCTGCCATCGGTATCGAGAACACCGCAGCCAACTGGATGAGCAGCTTCTTTGTTGCCAGGCCGGGCACGATCTACGCCGGAACCTCCGAGGTTCAGCGCAACATCATCGGTGAGCGCGTACTCGGTTTACCCAAGGAGCCACGGGCCGACACCGGCACCTGGAAGGAGAGCCAGGCCGCCTACAAGGCCTGAGCCTGCCGATACCAGGGTTGCAGACGGGCTCCAAGAGTCGCATGGCCAGAGGGGCCATGCGACTCCTGGATACGGGCTGTCGATCGTCACGGTCGGATCGTCACCTTGAGATTGCCGTGTGCAGACCGTAGGGGTTCAGGAGGACTCGGCGGCGAGTTCGCTGAAGCGGGGGGCGAAGCGATCGTCGTTCATGTCGTTGTCGGCGGGCGGGGCTTCGTCCTCGACGGTGCGGGGAAAGACCTCGACCTCGCCCAGGTCCATTGACGATGGATTCTGGTCGATCGAACCACCGGCCAAGAGGATCTTCCTGAGTTCGCTGGATGTGAAGGCCACGTACACCATCGTCCTGACGTCCCGGTCGGAGATGGGTCCGTTGGCTGAGAGAACGCCATCTTCAATCAGCGACGAGATCACCTTGATTTCGCCCGACTGGATAGCTGCTTCAACATTCTCGGGTACATCAACGGGCTGTGCCGAGCGCAGATCGATGATAGGGGCGATGGGGCGTTCAGCGTACGACGCTGCTTGCATCGGCGAGAACGTCCTACGGGACCTGGGGAGATCAACCAGCTGGCCATCACCTTTTGTGGCGTCAGTAGCGCTCTCCGTTGTATTGCTGCTTTCCGGAGTTGTCTGGGCACTAATTGTGGGCGAACCATTGGTTGAAATACCCCATACAGGCTTCAGTTCGGGTGTCTCATCTTGAGCCTTCTCATTCAGATCGTCAGACTTGTCGTCTTTGCCGATCAGCGAATGGACGACGCCTTGCGTTCGCTCTCCGTGGTCAGATCCGAGCGATGGTCGTTCTTGCTCGGCGCTGGAGGCGAAGGTGGCGACGGGGTCTTGCACATCCTCGGTGACGTGGTGGTAGTCGGCTTCGGTTTGGCTCAGTATTGGCCCGTTGTTCTTGGGCCCGTTCGTGGTGGCCTCGGTGGCGCTGACCCCGGCGGCTGCGGTGTGGTCGGCGTTGGTCGGCGGGTCGATGCCGAGAATGGCCCGGAGGCTGCCCTTGGAGTTGGGGGTGGGGCGGTCGCCGGCTTGACTGTTGGTGGCGTGACCGGTCGGGTTGTGACCGGTCGGGCTGTGACCGGTCGGGCTGTGACCGGTCGGGCTGTGGTCGAGGGGGTTGTGGTCGACGGGTTTGCGATCGGTGGGGACGCCGAAGGGTCGGAGTGCCGCTTCGTCGAAGTCCGCGCTGTAGGGCGATGGCTGTTCGTTGCTGCTTGTCGGAGCCACCTCGCCGGTGCCGGTGCCGGTGGCGGTGACGGCTTGGTCGTGGCGGTAGTCGTAGTCAGGGGCGGTCCCGTGCTCGTGCCCGTGGGAGAACGAGTGGTCCGTCGTGGTGTCCTCGTCATTGTCGGCCGACCTTCGGCCAGTGACCGTGGCCATGAAGGCCGCCGTGCTGTTGGCTGGGTGCGGTTCGGCGCTGGTGGTGATCCGAGGGGCGGGCACGGTCGCTCGAGCCAGCGGGACCGAGCGACTGTCGTCGGTTCGCAGGCGCAGATCGCTGATCACGTAGAGCGCGAGGGCCGCCACAATGATCGCGGTCAGAAAGCGGACGATGAGTTGCTCACCACTGGTGAGCGCCCCAGCCAAGATCAACCCCAAAGCGCCGAGCGCAATCAGAAGGAATATTCCAGACACAATACGTTTAGTCATTGTTGTGGCCTCCATCTAAATAAGACTAGATGGATTATAGCCGTAGCGCATCTTCTGATTTCGATCTATATGGACAAGGATGTCCAGGACTATGCGTCGAATATCGTGTTTTCCGCCACTTTGGTGGCGATAGGGGGTTCTGTGGACCAGGGAAAATTTATCCATTGGTCTGTTCTTTTCCAGACGAAATCACACTTCACGACGGAATGAGACTTTTCATAGAGCACTGCCGTGCGTGATTCGGCCACGACGTCCTGGCTGAATTCATGAACAACCTTCAAGGTGTGACCAGTATCAGCGACATCATCTACGACCAATATGCGAGCATCAGCAAGGTCAACCTTGTCCAAATAGGGTGGAAGCATTACCGGAACATCAAGTCGCTCATCCACGCCGGTGTAGAACTCCAGGTTCATGACGTAGAGGTTTTTCACCGACAGGGCATACCCCAGTGATCCCGCAGCAAAGAGGCCACCGCGGGCGATGGCGAGAATGATGTCGGGCTCAAACTCGCTGTCGGCTACGGCTTGGGCCAACTCTCGAGCCGCCACGCCGTAGTCGGCCCAGGTCATGGTCTCGCGTGCGGCGTCCTCAGGGTGCTCGCTCAACGGTTGTCCTCTTTCTCGTCGTCGGGTTCCATCTTGGTGCGGAAGGTACTACAGTGCTCCGTCGGGCAGCCTGTCGCACCTTGTGTGGCGATCGCGATTCACAGACACCTGGTGGAGAATACGTGAACTATCGATGGCCCCGGTCACTTCTTGTGCAAATAACTGACCATTTCACCGCTGTCGGGCGGTCGCCCGAGGCGACTTCCGGCGCCCGGCCGAGTCGGGCACGGCGCAACCTGGGTGGAGCCCTCGTGCTGGTGACCGCCATCGTCGGTTTCTCGACCTTCCCGTCGGGAGCTCAGACGACAACCACCGTTGCCCCGCCAACGACGGCAGCCCCGACCACGGCGGCGCCCGCCCCCACGGCCGGAGCTTCAACCACGGCGGCGCCCGCCCCCACGGCCGGAGCTTCAACCACGGCGGCTCCGGCGAGTACGGCCGCTCCAGCGCCGTCGACGACGCTCAGCGCCGAGGAGGTGCAGAAGAAGAACAATGCCAAGGGCAACCTGAATGCGGCCAAGGCCGCCGATTCCGAGATCGCCGGCGCCCTGCAGGCAATCAACGAGGACGCCCAGTCGACCCAGTCCAAGATCGACAGTGCGCAGCGCCAGCTGGAGGTGGCCCGGGCCGTCATGGCCTCGGCAACCACCGATCTGGCCGAATCCAAGACCGACCAGGTGGTGATCGAACAGCAGTTGCTGGCCACCGCGGTCGAGGGCTTCAAGAGCGGCACCGGTAACCCTGGGCCGTTCTTCAGCGACCGCAGCATCAACGACTCAATTCGGCAGTCGCAGTTGCTCCAGGAGGCGAACAAGGGCACGACGGAGCTGCTGGAGGACCTGCGGGCCCTGCTCGAGGACCAGGAAGTAACCAGGGCCGAGGCATCCCAGGCGGCAGCCGACGCCAAGGCGGCTGAGGCGACCCTGTTGGCTGAGCTGGAGGTCTTGAGGGGTCAGTCGACGGAGCAGCTCAAGCTGAAGGCCGAGGCGGAGTCCCGGATCTCCAAGTGGGAGTCGGAGCTCACCGCCTACGCCGCCGAGGACGATGCCATCCGCAAGCTGATTGCCAACTCCAGCGGCGGTCCCATCGCCGCCCCCCAGCCGACGCAGCCTTCACTGTTGGGCTATCAATGGCCGGTGGCCGGCCGGATCAGCAGCCCCTATGGGTGGCGGACCCACCCGGTCTATGGCACCCGCAAACTGCACTCCGGCCTTGATGTTGCTGCTCCCCGGGGCACCCCAATAACGGCGACCACGGGGGGCGAGGTCATCTTCTCCGGGTGGCGGGGTGGCTACGGCAACGCGGTGATCATCGACCACGGCAACGGCTTCAGCAGTCTCTATGGCCATATGTCCCAGCTAGGGGTCTCCACCGGAGCCACCGTCGACCGGGGCGACGCCGTTGGTCTCGTCGGCGCGACCGGCACCGCAACTGGCAACCATCTCCACTTCGAGATCAGGGTCAACGGGGCGGCAACCGACCCCCGGCCCTATCTGCCCTGATCCTGGTCGCAGCGCCCTTGGGTGAGGCGCCCGGATTGCTCGCAGTGACCATGGATGATGGTCCTGATCGCAGCAAACCCGGGTGATCCGCGGCAGGGGCGAGGTTCTGATCACCGTGACCGAGGGAAAGGGTCTGTCCTTGGCGGGGCGTCCCACTCAGGGACAGGTCGATACCCCTTCGGCCGAGGCCGAGGCCGTACCCGCTGGTGAGCCGGGGGGTCAGGCGACGTTCACGCCAATCCCATGCCAGCCGGTTGCCCCGCTGGGAGCGGGAGCGGCGAGGTCCGAGGTCTGTGTCTGGCCGCTTGCGTCGGTGGCGCGAACCCGGAGGACGTGTCGCCCTGAGGTGGCGGTCCACGGTAGGCGCCACTGCAGCCAGGCATTGGCCCCCAATGATTCGCCCAGTTCGGCTTCGAGCCATTCTCCGTCGTCGATCTGGACCTCGACCTTGTCGATACCCAGGTTGGGGGCCCAGGCCACACCGGCGATCGGCACCAGGTCGCCTGCGGCGAACGACGAGGCGTGGCGGGGCGTATCGATCCTCGACTGTGTCTTCACCGGGCCGAACTTCGACCAACCCCTTGGGATCCAATAGCCGTCGAACGCCTCAAGAGTTGTCAGTTCGATCTCCGACAGCCACTTGGTGGCCGACACGTAGCCGTAGAGGCCCGAGACAACCAGGCGGGCCGGAAACCCGTGACGAAGGGGAAGGGGCTCGTTGTTCATGGCAATGGCGACCATTGCCGTACGGCCGTCGAAGGCCAGATCGGTTGGGAAACCACATGACCAGCCGTCGACCGAACGACTGGCGATCTGGGTGGCCCCCGCCTGGACTCCGGCCTCCTCGAGCAGTTCGGTCAGGGGAACACCCTGCCAGATGGCGTTGCCGACCAGCTCGCCGCCGACCTCGTTGGACACACACGACAGGGTTACCGGCTCCACGGTGTTGGCCCGCTCAAGCAGATCCTCATAGCTGTAGGTGACGACGTTGTCGACCATGCCCTTGATGGTGAGCTCCCAGTTGGCCGGGTCGACCTGGGGGGTGAGGATGGCCGTGTCGATGAGATAGAAGTCGCTGTTCGGCATCACCAACGGGGTGATGCCCTCGGTTGCGGCCACATCGGACAGGTCGGCGGCGGAGATCTTCGATTCAAGACCGGACGCCGGTAGTGCCGATTCGAGTTGTACCGCGTCCCTGGCATCGTTGGCCGAGGACCGTGACCGCAGAACGTTCGCCCCGGCGGCGGCGATGGCGGCGGTGGCTCCGACCGCCCCGGCGGCGTTGAGGAAGTTTCGACGGGTCAGGGCGGGGTTAACCGGTGAGTCGATCACCGGCGTCGTGTCGCGGTCCGTGCTCGGACGATGCTGGGCGGCCCGCAACATCAGCAGTACGAAGGCTCCGACCCCTGCCGCCACCGAGATGAGAGCCACGGGGATGGCGATGCCGATCCCACCCTGGCTGTCGGTGGCGATGGCGATCAGGCCGATCAGGCCGAATGCCGAGATGCCAATAACACCCGGGCGCAGAGTGCGCCGCGAGGCGAGACCCAGCCCGATGGCCACCAGGAGGGAGATGATAATGGTGCCGAGCACCAGGGCCGGCTTGTCGGCCAGCCCGAAGACGGCTTTGCCGAAGTTGACGAACCAGATCGGAGCCTTGTCGACGACCCGGTTGGCCACGGCCACCACCGGACCCGGCCGAGGTGCAGCCAGTGATGCGGCCAGCTCCCCAACGGCAAGGGCGGCGCCACCGGCCAGAGCACCCGACACCGCTGCTCGGACCGCACCGATCTCAGCGGTCGGGCCGTCAGTAGGGGTGGTGTCGTCGGCCCCAGGGTTCACAGTCCCGTCGTTCGTGTCATCCATCGACGCAGTCCTTCTTGATCAGCGGTAAAAACCAGTGTGACCGTTGCCAATTTCCGATATAGGAAAACTGACCAGGATTCAGCACATGTTCAGATTCACCGTCGGCGGCTGCGATGAAACTCGTGATGTATTCTGGCACCAATGTGGCGGAGGAGGAATGTCGGAGCAGAGGGCAGGGTTCTGTTCTGCTATGCCTGAGAAGATTCGATTCCGCCGCCAGGTCGTTTTCCTGGTCGTTGGCGCGCTGTCGCTGGTGGCCTCGGCCTGCGGCAGCTCGACCGTAGGGGAGGGCAGCGCGGCCGAGACCTCCGGTGATGCCGCCCCAACGTCGACCGATGCCGCCCCCGGCCCGGCTGAATCGGTCGGGCCCGAGGAGGCCGCCGATGGTCCTTCGCCTGCGGTCGAGAACCTCTTTCCCGACATCGACGTGGTCAACATCGCCGACTCGTCGACCTATAATCTTGCAGCCGAGCTGGGGGGAGGGGACCTGCCGGTCCTGCTTTGGTTCTGGGCCCCCCATTGACCCTTCTGTCGGGCTGAGAGCCCGGCCGTTGAGCAGTTTGCTCGAGAGCATGGTGACAAGGTGCGCGTCATTGGTTTGGGTACCCAGGATTCGCTGGATCAGGCCATCAGCTTCACGGCTGACAATGGCCTGGAGACACCGTTGATGACCTGGGATCCAGGCTTTGACAGCTGGATCTACTACGGGGTCAACAGCCAGCCAACGGCCATTCTGGTCGATCCCGCCGGCAACCCTCTTGCCGGTTGGCGTGGCGCTTTCGACCTCGACGAGGTCCTCAGGCTGGCATCGGAACTCTGAGCCGGGCCGGCCGCCGGGGTCAAGCCTCGCGACCTGCTCCTCGACGCCGAGAGCCCCGGCCCATAGACTTGCCGCCGTCAGTCACGGTTCCGGGTCCGCAGTGGACGCTGGACATCATCAGGGAGTGCAACCATGAAGGTCAACGTCGATTTCGACTTGTGCGAGAGCAACGCTGTTTGCATGGGTGTCGCTCCTGAGGTCTTTGAGGTTCGCGACGACGACTTCCTGTACGTCCTGGACGAGAACCCCCCGGCTGAACTGCACGCCAAGGTGCGCGAGGCGGCCGAGCGTTGCCCCAAGCAGGCCATCTCCCTGGACGAAGGCTGACGTCGGCTCCGGGTCGATCGACTTCTCATGCAGCAGATCGTTATTGTTGGCGCCTCCCTGGCCGGGCTCACTGCGGCCCAAACCTTTCGTCGTCAGGGCTTTGACGGCACCATCACCCTCGTTGGTGACGAAGCCCACTACCCCTACGACCGGCCCCCGCTGTCGAAGGGATTCCTGGCCGGGAGGGACGACGAGGCCAAGATCCGCCTCCGCGCTGCCATTGACCCCGACGAGTTCGGCATTGATTGGCGGCTGGGGCAACGCGCCGTCGCCCTGTACCACGACGGGGAGCAGGGTTCGGGGCGAGTCACCCTCAGCGAGGGGGAGGAGATCCCCTTCGACGGCCTTGTCATCGCCACCGGAGCCCGACCCCGAACCCTGAACGAGACCCACCCCGAGGGCAATGCCCTGGCCGGTGTGCACCTGCTGCGCTCGCTCGACGATGCCAGGGCCCTGCGTAGCACCCTCGATTCGCGCCCGGGACGGCTGGTGGTCATCGGAGCAGGCTTCATTGGGGCCGAAGTGGCGGCCACGGCCCGGGAACTGGGGATCGAGGTCTGTCTCGTTGAGGCGGCAGCGGCACCGCTGGGTCGGGTGCTCGATGCCGACGCGGGCATGGCCATCGTCGATCTGCACCGCAGCCATGGGGTCGATGTCCGCCTCGACACCACGGTGGCCGATGTTGTCGGCGACAGCGGGGTGCTTGATCATGTCGTCCTCAGCGACGGTCAGTCGCTGGAAGCGTCGGCCGTGGTTGTCGGGATCGGTGTGGTGCCAAACACCGAGTGGATTGAGGGCTCGGGTCTCACCATTGACGATGGCGTCGTTGCCGACAGCACGTGCCTGGCCGCCCCCGGCGTTGTTGTGGCGGGCGATGTTGCCCGCTGGCCCAACCGGCGATTTGGTCAGCAGTCGATGCGGATCGAGCAGTGGGACAACGCCTTGGAGATGGGCACCTATGCCGCCAAACGGCTGCTCGCCTGGGCCGAGGGAGCCGAGGTCGAGGATTTTCAGCCGGTGCCGTGGTTCTGGTCGGATCAGTACGATCGCAAGATCCAACTGGCCGGTGTCGCCAACGGTCGGCCCGAGGTGGTGCAGGGCGCAGGCGACGAGTCGCGTTTTGTGCAGATCTACGTCGGAGATGATGACCAGGTCAGCGGTGTGCTGTCGTGGAACCGGCCCCGCCAGGCCGTCATGGGCCGATCGTTGATCGGCAACGGGGCGTCGTCAGGTGAGGCCAGGGAAGCCCTGGGGTGACCGACCCTGGGCTGGAGCTGGTTGAGGTTGTCGACCTCGACGGCAACGTGGTTGAGGTCACCACCCGGGCCGATGTTCGAGCGGGCAACCTGCGACATCGCTGCACCTACGTTGGTGTCGTCACCGGCGACGACGCCCTGGTCGTCCACCAGCGGGCCCACTGGAAGGATGTCTACCCCGGTGCGTGGGACGTCTGCTTCGGCGGGATCTGTAGTGTTGGCGAGGATTGGGTGACTTCGGCCCGGCGTGAACTGGTCGAGGAAGCCGGGCTGTTGGCCCGATCACTGATCGAACTGGGGCCGGTGGTCTATGAGGGTGATGATGGCCGGATGGTGGGCCGGGTGTACCTGGTTCGCAGCGACGATGCGATCACGTGTCCCGACGGCGAGGTCATAGCGGTGGACCGGGTACCCCTGGCTGACCTCGACCAGTGGCTCGCCGACCACCGGCTGTGTCCCGATTCTGAACAGCTGGCCCTGCCCCTGATGCGTCACTATCTGGCGAAAGAATAGGCTCGCTGAGCTGTCCGGATCAGCGGAGCGCCGTGGATCCACCGGCTCGGCAGGGTCCTGAACGGTCGATGAACGATCGGCCCGAGTCGGTAGCACCTGGTGATGGTGGTGGTTGGGTAGGAGTATGACGATCCCGATGCTCGACGAACGACCCGATAGTGTCGGTGACATGCACAACTCGGTCCCAGCCGATGTCCTGATCGTCGATGACGAGCCTCAGGTGCGGGAGATCGTCGCCACCTACCTTGAGCGCGAGGGCTATTCGGTCCGTACCGCGGCCGACGGTCACGAGGCGCTGGTCGAGCTGGCCCGCAAGCGACCCGACGCCCTGGTGCTCGATCTGATGCTGCCCGGTGTGAACGGTCTCGAGGTGCTGGCCAAGCTGCGCAGCGGTGGCGATGAGGTCCCCGTGATCGTGTTGAGCGCCAGGGGGAGCGAGCCCGAACGGGTGGCGGGTCTGGAGCTTGGGGCCGATGACTATGTGGCCAAGCCTGCGTCACCGAGGGAGGTGGCGGCCAGGGTCAAGGCCGTGCTGCGGCGCGCCAAGCCTGCCGGCCCGAGAACCATTGCCTTCGGGACGGTCGAGATCGACGTCACCGCTCGCAAGGTGACCAGAGGCGCTGAGCTCATTGAGCTGCGGCCCAAGGAGTTCGACCTGCTGGTGCGCATGGCCTCAGCCCCGGGTGAGGTGCTTAGCCGTCAGGATCTCCTCCGTGAGGTGTGGGGATCAAGTTCGGAATGGCAGGACCCGGGCACGGTCACGGTTCATATCCGTCGCCTGCGACGGGCCATCGAGGCCGATCCGGCCAAGCCCGACCACATCGTCACCGTCTACGGGATCGGCTACCGGTTCGACCAGGCACCGTGATAGCCGTCGATTTCAGTGTCGTTGCCGCCTCGGCCGATGACGGTGGGAGCGGGCTGGCGATGATGGATGACGCCCCCTCGTTGGCGTTGTTCGTTGCCCTGGTTATCGCCGTGTCGGTGGCGTCGGCGATCGTGTTGCCGATTGTGCTCCGTCGCCTACCGCTTCGGCACGCCATCCCGGTACTGGCCCTGGTCGGACCGGGACTGGCCTTTGTCGGCAGCCTGTTCGGCATGGGAGCCATGACGCTGTCGGGTCACGACATCTGGTATGTCCTGTTGGTGGCGGTGTCCACTGGAGTGGCCTCGATGGTGGTCGGACTACGTGTGGCCCGGCCCATGGCCCGCGATCTTGATCGGGTCTCGACGACAGTCGAGTCGGTGGCTTCGGGCGATCGCGGGGCCCGCAGCGGGGTCGACAGTGGCGGCGAGGTCGGGCTGCTGGCCGCGGCGGTTGACGAGTTGAGTCGCAGCCTGGCCCGAGCCGAGGCTGAGCGGGCAGCAGCGGAGGATGAACGCCGCTCAGTGGTGAGCGCGTTGAGCCACGATCTGCGAACCCCGTTGGCGTCGCTGCTGGTGTCGGTTGATGCCCTGGAGGACGAGATCGGCGACCCAGGGGCCCACATCAGGGCGATGCGAGGCAACGTCCTCGCCCTTGAGTCGCTTGTCGGTGACCTGTTCCTCCTGGCTCGGGCTGATGCTGGTAGCTTGCAGCTTGAGCTGGAGATGCTGGATCTGGCCGAGCTGGTTGATGAGGCGGTCGAGGCCGTGACCCCGGTCGCTTCGGTCCGTGATGTGGCGATCGTCGCCGAGCTGCACGGACCGATACTGGTCGAGGGTGACTACGTGGCGCTCGGTCGGGTATTGCGGAACCTGCTCGACAACGCAGTACGTCATTCGCCCTCCACCGGCCTGGTCAGCGTCATTGGGTCCTGCCACAGCGGCGAGGCCTGGCTGAAGATCCTCGACGAGGGCGCGGGCTTCGCCGAGTCGTTCCTGCCCCAGGCCTTCGAGCGCTTCACCCAGGCCGACGGGGCCCGCAGCCGCCCTGGAGGGGCGGGGCTTGGTCTGGCCATTGCCCGGACCCTGATCCTGGCCCACGGTGGTGCGATCGAGATCCAAGCGGGACCGGGCGGTCAGGTCCATCTCGGGTTGCCGACCGCGTATGATGTTGTCGGCGAGGGTTCCGTGAGGGAGCTACACAGCCACGAGGATTGGTGACGCCGGGCGACGTTCGACGGTTGTCATCACCTCCGCCAGGAGATCGCTGGGTTCGCAACCCATCCGCGAGAGCAGCAGGGTTCGGTAGCAGTCGAACTGACGCCGGGCATCGAACAAGTTGCCGTTGGCGCTATGGGCTTCGATGACCAGTCGGTGACCACTCTCCCGCAGAGGCTCTATGGCCACGACCGCCAAACCCAGCTGCACGGCCCGGGAGTAGTGGCCGGCCGCGAGCGATTGGCGCCCCGCCTCTTCAAGCGAACCGAGGCGAAGTTGGCGCAGACGCTCCCGTTCGATCATGAGCCAATCATCATACCAGTCGGGCAGGAGGTCGGAGTCGAGGGCCCGGAAGGGCAGGGCGGCTTCGGCGACGGCCCCGACCCCGGCGGTGGCCAGCTCGGCGATTCCGTGACGGACGTCGACCCAGACGTTGGCATCGAGCTTGAGCTGCGTTTTGCTGGCCAGCACGAGCTCGGTCGGCACCTTGCCCAGGCGCCACAAGGCCGAGCGAAGATTTGCTTTGGCCCGCTGTTCGCAGTGTTCGGGCCAAAGCTGGAAGGCGGTATACGCCCGATCGGCGCCCCGAGTTGTCAGGCTGATGAACGCCAGCAGCCGCTGTGCCGCCGGCGTCATGGCCACCTCCACACCGTCGACGCTCAGCTCGAATCCCCCAAGCAATCGCAGTTCCACTCTTGTTGAATATTGGTCATTCAGCCCCATGTACATGAGACGCGGTGAAAGCGCCGGAAATACCAAATTCAGTCGACCATTTGTGCCGCTGGTGGGAGATCGGGGTGAGCCGTCGACGGTCGGGGGGTTACTCGGTCATGCCAGGCGGGCCTTGACCAGGCCGGCGACCGTACGTCCGTCGGCCCGGCCCGCCACCTCGGCGTTGACGGCCTTCATGGCCTGGCCCATGTCGGCCTTGGTCGTCCAGTCACCGTCGGTCAGGACCCGACCGATCAGTGCCTCAAGCTCGTCGGGGGTGAGCGCCGCCGGTAGGTACTCCTCAAGCACGGCCTTCTCGGCCAACTCGGCGGACGCCTTCTCCGGTCGGTCACCCTCGCTGAACGCCGTTGCCGCCTCGACCCGCCGCTTGACCTGGGTGGCGATGACGGCCTGGACCTCGTCGTCGGTCAGGGGCCGGGCCTCGGGGCCCGCCACCTCCGCCTCCTGCACGGCGGCGATCACCGCCCGAAGGGTTCGCCGACGGAGTTCGTCGCGCCCCTTCATGGCCGTGGTCAGATCTTGACGAATGGTTTCGATGAGCATGATCACTCCTGCGTGGTACTGCGGCCAATCGTAGGCGAGCAGAAAACGGGCGTTGGCCAATTGATGAGCGATTGTTACCGAGCAGTCATTTCCGTTGCTGCGTGCGTGGGCTACGGTTGGATGCAGGGACAACCATGTGGCAGCGGCGGTTGAGTCTGCCGGTTGTCCTGAGCCGCTAGGTGCCGTCTCCGACTCCACTGCGGAGGAGTCGGAGACGGCGGCTCAGATTCTCACTGAAACTCTGACTCTCACTGAAACTCTGACTCTCACTGAAACTCTGACTCTCACTGAAACTCTGACTCAGGCCTTTGATGCCTCGACTCAGAGCGCCACGGGGCGGATCCAGGCCAGATAGAACGCTCCGGCCAGGATCAGCAGGGAGAATGCTGCGATCAGGCCGCCCCAGAACCAGTAGGGCAACAGGAGCACGTTGGCGATGGTCTGGGTGTCGGAGTCGGCCAGGGAGCCGTCGTCGCGCCGGAAGTTCCTGGTGAACATGTAGTTGAGGCTGCCCCAACTGGCCATGCAGAACTGGATCCCGACCAACTGGGCCACGAAGATCCGGACCGCTTCCGGTGTCGACCACGCCACCGGCACCAGGGCCAGCCCGGTGAGGGTGAGGGCGGCGACACCGAACCCGTTGCGCACGAACAGCACAACCGAGGCCAGCACGGCAACGGCCAAGCCGGCCAGGATCCACGGTGCGGTCGACTCGCGGGAGCCGAGCACGATCACCGCCCCACCGGCCACCGCCGGGGCCAACAGACCCCCGGCGGCCACGACGGCCCGCCCGAAGGGGCCGACGCCGCTGGAGTAGGCCAACCCGTCGAGATTGCGGTGCACCTCGAGGCGTCGGAACGAACCTCCCGCACCGAGGGCGGTGAGGCCATGCCCCATCTCATGGGCCCAGGTGCCGAGCAGGGCGAAGGGATAGAGCAGTAGACGTCCGTAGGGGATTCGGGGTAGCACGAGACTGAGGGCAACCGCAGCCCAGAAGGCTCGGATCAGTTGACCGTCGCTGAGGTCGGCCAAGGTGTCGGCAACGTTGATCTCCAGCCCGGCAACGTCAATCATCGTGTAGACCCTAGTGCTCCGCCGGGGCCCGCTGTCGTCGTGGCTGCGCCGGAGGCGGGCAGGCAGGCCGAGTCGCTGTCTTCGACGGGACTGCGGGCTGTCCGCTGCCCTAGCATCATGGCGTGGAACAGATCTGTAACGACCTTGCCCAAGAACACGCTGCGCTCGATGCGGTGGTGGCCGACCTTGCCGAAGCGCAGTGGAATCAAGCCACTGCAGCTGACGGCTGGGATGTCAAGGACACCATTGTTCACCTGATCCAGGCCGACATGGCCGCTCGGCTTGCCGTCACCGACCCCGAGGCGTTTCAGCAGGCTAAGGCCAACATGGCGACCAGGGGTTTTGAGGGCGTGTTCGGCGACAAGACCGGTAAGACCGGGGCGGAGATCCTGGCCTGGTGGCGCGAGGAGCGAGCCCTGATGCTCGCCGCCTTCGCTGCCCGGGGCCCCAAGGAGCGCATCCCGTGGTTCGGGCCCGACATGAGCACGCTGTCCTTCGCCACCGCCCGCCTCATGGAGACGTGGTCCCATGGCCAGGATGTGGCTGACGCGGTGGGGGCTCCGTGGCCTGCGAGCGACCGGCTGCGTCACGTGGCCCACATCGGGGTTAGCACCCGCGGCTGGAGCTACGTGAACCGTGGCCTTGAGGTGCCGGAGGGGGCGGTGCGGGTGGAGCTGACCGCCCCCAGCGGTGAGGTGTGGACGTGGGGTCCCGAGGACGCCGACAACCGGGTTGGTGGCCCGGCCCTCGACTTCTGCCTGGTGGCGACCCAGCGCCGCCTGCCCGCCAACACCGCGTTGGTGACCGACGGCGAATTGGCCGAGGAATGGATCGGGATAGCCCAGGCCTTCGCCGGGCCCCCGACCCTTCCCCAGCCGTCTCGGGCCGGCGTTTGATCAGAGGCTGAAGTCGATGACGGCCCGGTTGGAGGCGCCGGTCCGCATCAGCTCGTAGCCGTCGTTGATGTCTTCGAGACTCAGAGTGTGGGAGATCATCTCGTCGAGCTTGAGACGGCCGTCGAGGTACATGTCGCAGTAGCGGGGCATGTCGACCCGGAAGGCGTTCGAACCCATCATCGAACCCTTCAGGGTCTTCTCCTGCATGAAGATCTCGTAACCCGCGATCTCGATCTTCTCGCCAAAGGGCATCATGCCGATGACCACCGAGGTGCCCCCCATGCGGCTCATCTTCCACACCTGTTCGACGGTTTCCTTGCGGCCAATGGCCTCAAAGGCGTAGTCGACGCCGCCGCTGGTCAGCTCTCGCACGGCGGCCACCACATCGTCGACCTCCGAGGCGTCGATCACATCGGTGGCGCCACAGATCTGGGCCGTCTCCAGCTTGGCCCGGCCGAGGTCGACGGCGATGATGCGGTTGGCCCCGGCGATGCGGGCGCCCTGGATGGCCGACAGGCCAATACCACCGGCACCAACGACGCAGACCGTCGAACCGGGTTCAATCTTGGCCGTCTTGAACACCGCACCGACACCGGTGGTCACCCCGCAGCCGATGAGCGCCGCCTTGTCGAGCGGCATGTCCTCACGGATCTTCACCACCGCGTTCTGATGCACCAGCATCTCCTCGGCGAAACCGCCGAGTCGGGCGAACTGCCCGATCTCGGTGTCGCCCCGGTACAGGCGCGGGGCTGAACCCTTGGCCCGGGAGGTGGCGGTGGAGTTCTGGCACAGGTTCGGCCGGCCGGTGAGGCAGTGTTCACAGTTGCCACAGAACACGCTCAGGCAGGTGATGACCCGGTCTCCAGGGGCGACGTAGTCGACATCGGGGCCGACGGCCTGGACGATGCCCGCCGACTCGTGGCCCATCACCGCCGGTAGAGGTAGACGACTCCATTGGCCGTCCATGAAGTGCAGGTCGCTGTGGCACAGGCCGGCGTTGACCGTTTGCAACAGGACCTCTCCCGGACCCGGTTTGTCGATCGAGACATCCTCGATGATCAGGTCTCCGGGTATCTCGTTGAGCACTGCTGCTTTCATGGTGCACCTTTCCTGGGCTCGGGGCGACGCCCCTGAAACTACAAGCTCTGCCCGTTGAGGGCCATACGGTGATCGGTGGGGTCGGCCTTGCCGACCGGGACCGGTCGGTGGGCTAAGGTCCAGATGCGATGTGGGTCATGACTTCTTCGGGCCGGTTCCTCCTTCCATGGCTGGCGGTGGTACTCGCCGCTTGCGGGCCGGTGCCGCAGGCCGACGATGTCCAACGGGGTGATCCGGTGTGGGCCAACGCGTCGGCTCCGGGCGAAGAAGCCGACGTGGAGTCGGCATTGTCCACCACCGCATCTGCCTCCACCACCAAAACCTCGGCCACCAAAACCTCGGCCACTGGATCTTCCACCCCTGGATCCTCCAGGCGGGCCACGACCACAGCAGACACCGCCTCGTCGACAACGGCCAGACGTACTGGCGACTCCTCGACGGCAACCTCGATCGGGTCAACAACGGCGTCGACCGGATCGGATACGCCTGCGGCGTCGAGCACGTCAACCAGCGAAGTGGTGACCAGCGATGGGAGTGGTGCCGAGAACGGCGGTGACGGTGGCAGCGGAGCGGGGGTCGAAGGGTCGCTCGAATCCCAATCGGGTGAGCAGGTGTTCGGCCGGGAGGGCCCGCTGGTGCGCTACTCGGTGACCATCGAGGCGGGGATCGGCGTCGACCTCGATTCGACGGTGGCGGAGATCGACCGGATCCTCGGCGACGAGCGAAGCTGGATCGGTTTCGGTGACGTGCGCCTGCAGCGAGTGGCACCCGACGGTGACGGCCTCTCCATCAAGATCGCCTCGCCCTCAACGGTTGACCAGGGCTGCCTGCCACTGCGGACCCTGGGACGATTGTCGTGTCGGCAGGGGTCGACCGTGTGGCTCAACGTTGATCGGTGGCAAGGCGCCGTTGCCCACTGGACCGCGGACCTGGCGGAGTACCGGGCCTACCTGATCAACCACGAGGTGGGGCACTATCTCGGCCGGGGTCACCAATCGTGTCCGGGGGAGGGGCAGCCGGCCCCGGTCATGCAACAGCAGTCGAAGTCACTTGGTGGTTGCCTGGGTAACGGGTGGCCAAGCCCGTGACTCATCGATGCGCCTGTCGTCATCGTCGCCGCCGGTGGTGTCGCCGCCGTTGATGTCGGTGATGGTCCGTCAGCCCCAGCGGTGGACAAAGCACCGTTGGTTCAGCGGCCCGACAGCCCAGTGCTCCCACAGGCCGAGAAGGGCCCGGCTGCTGTACTCGTGCCAACTGATGGCGTCGGCGGCGGCCACCCGCCGGATGACCTGGCGGATACCACCCTCGTGCACGGTGTAGCCAGCCCATACGCCGGGCCAGTCCCTGGTCGAGGCCACCTCGCTGATCTTTAGCGGCCCGTGTCGCCGGGCGCGGTTGCGGTGGGTATGGCCGGAGGTGACCAGAGCGGTCGGGGCGATCGAGGCCAGCTCATCGAGGAACCGGTTTGACGCCGGAGCCCTGACCCCGAGTGGGTAGTGGGTGGGGAAGCGACGGGCCTGAAACTGATGGTGGATGCCGACCATGACCGGGCCGGGGCTGAGTTCGGCCAATTCCAGGATGTCGTCGCCGACACGATCGATGGAGCCGTGGCCCTGCCCGGGCACGGTGGTGTCGGCGGCGATGACCCGAAGCCCGGCCAGATCGACGCTGGCGGCGTGACGAATGATCGGCACGCCCCGGGCACCAACCTTGGCCGGAATCGAGCCGCGGCCGCGGCCGTCGACGTCGTGATTGCCGGGGATGAGCAGCACCGGCAGATCGCCGGTGCCATCGACTAGATCACCGACGAGGTCGAAGTGTTCGTCGTGCTCATGATGGGCGGCGTCACCCTTGATCACCAGGAGTTCGGCTCCCCACCGAATGGCTTCGGAGACCGCGGCTCGGGCGCAGCGCACGGCAAAGGGAACCTCGTGGCCGCTGCGGTCGAGCATGCGCTTTGATGCTCCCCAGTAGCTGGCCCCCAAATGTAGATCGCTGACGGTGGCGATCCGGCTCAGGGGTCGGCCCGGGGGCGGTGGCAGGGTCCGGGCGATCAACTGGGCCCGGCCCTGGGGCCACTTGAGGTCGATGCGGTGCCGGTGATCGGGCTCCAGGTTGTGCAGGTTGAGACTGCCGGGGCCGCCCGGGTGCTCGACGGTGTGGTGGTGGTCCCCGGTCCGGACTTCGACCGCGCCCGTGGGCAGCGAACCCCAGGTGATCTGGATCGAGGTGTCCTCGACGGCCCAGACCTGCAGGGGGGAACTGGCCAGGGGAAGGCGCATCGTCAGAGGGCGGAACCGGTGAGGAAGGCGTTCAGGCGATCGGCTTCGCGCTGTCGCAGGGCAACGTGTACCCGCTGCTTCTCCAGCAGCTGGGACAGGGTTCGGGCCCCGGAGGCCAGCGGATTGGCGGCGAAGAACTCGGCGGCGGCCGCGGCCTGGGCGGGGCTGTCGAGGGCCGGAATGCCCGAGACCATGCGCACGATCGAACTTGTTGCGAACACCTCGTTCAGCTTGTCCCACTGCTCGGTCACGAAGTCCCAGGTCAGTTGGCCGAGCTGCCGGTTCGTCATGGCCCGGGCCAGGAGGAAGGGGGCATTCTGCGACCTGACCTGGCCATCGAGGATCAATTCCTGGACCCGCTGGGCCAACGCCGGGTCGGGGAACTCGCTCAGGGCGTACAGGTAGCGGATCTCCTCCTGGGGGGTGGTTGCGTGCTTCCAGGCCTCGACAAAATCGTTGAAATCGGTCTCGTCGCCAATGGCGGCCACCACATCGACCGAAGCGGCCAGCAGGGCGGCGTCGACCAGTTCGGGATCGCGGAGACCTGCGGCCACGGTCTGCTTCGCCTCCTCCTGGATCTCGCCATCGTTGGCCACAACACCCAGCGCACGAACGAGGTCGCCGCGCAGCTGCCGGGAGCGGTCGTCGTCATCGGAGCGGGGAGCGAGGCCCAGGTTGGCCAGGGCCGGGGCGAGCGCATCGTGGGCGATGTCCTGGAGTCGATCCTGGGCATCACCGGTCACCAGGCGATCGAGTTGACGCAGACCGGCAATCAATCGCTGCCAGACGGAGCGATCATCCTCGCCGCTCATGGCCTCGAGAAGATTCAGGTAGGCCATCGACGATGTCTGACCGGCCAGGAGCGAGGCGTAGGCGTCGTCGAGCAACGCATAGCGCTCAACGGCGTCGAGTTCGTCGGCGGCCACATCGGCCAGGCGATCGAGCTGTTCAGGGCTGTAGGCAACCCGCAGGAAACTCGTGCCCGCCGCGTTGGCCACGATCCAATCGGGTTTCTGGTCGAGAGTCACCTTGTCGGCGCTGCTCTCGATCAGCAACCGGTCGGTTCTGACCTCGCCCCCGGCGGCCTTCCAACGGTAGAGAACCGGCGCCGCCCAGATCCGCTCGTCGGCCTCGTCGGCCTCGGCCGTGGCTCCCGCGGCGGCTTTGTCGTCACTGGTGTCGTCACCTCCAGCGTAGGCCATGGCCTGCTGGGAGAACGTGATCTCGTTCCCGGACTGTTTGACCGAGACGAGGGGGAAGCCACCCTGGAAGATCCAGCTGTCCATGATGCGGCGGACCGGTTCGCCCGTCTCGGTTTCGATGGCGTCCCACAAATCGGTGGTCTCGGCGTTGCCGTACTGGTTTTCGGTCATGTACCGGCGGATGCCTGCCCGGAAGCGGTCAGGCCCGAGGTACTGCTCCAGCATGCGGACCACGGCCGCACCCTTTTCGTAGGTCAGGATGTCGAACATGCCCTCGGCGTCCTCAGGGCTGACCACCTCGAACTCGATGGGGCGGGTCGTCGACAGCGCGTCGGTGTCGAAGGCCTGGGACCGGGACAGACTGAAATCGACCCAACGCAGCCACTCGGGACGGAAGGCGTCGGTGCAGCTCATCTCCATGAAGGTGGCGAAGGCCTCGTTCAGCCACAGCCCGTTCCACCACTTCATCGTTACCAGATCGCCGAACCACATGTGGGCCAGTTCGTGGTTGATAACGTCGGCCGCCCGCTGCAATTCGGTCTGGGTGGCGGCGTTCGGATCGATCAGGAGCAGCACCTCCCGGAAGGTGATGCAGCCCAGATTCTCCATGGCTCCAAAGGCGAAGTCGGGAATGGCCACCAGGTCGACCTTGTCGCCGGGGTAGGGGAGGTCGAAGTACTCGGCGAAGTAGCGCAGGGCGAAGGCGCCCGCTTCCAGCGCGAATGAGGTCAGGCCGCCCTTGCCAGGGACGTGCACCACGCGCAGCGGTGTGCCGTTGACATCAATCGGGTCGGTCATCTCGATCGGCCCGGCGACGAAGGCCACCAGGTAGGTGCTCATGACCATCGTGGTGTCGAAGTCAATGCGGGTCCGCCCGCCGTCAAGTTCAACCCGCCCGACCTCGGCACTGTTGGCGACGGCGTCATGGTTGGCGTCGATGATCAGGCTGAGCCCGAAGGTGGCCTTGAACGACGGCTCATCCCAGCAGGGGAAACACTTGCGGGCATGGGTCGCCTCGAACTGGGTTGTCGCCAGCTTGTGGTCGTCGCCCCCGTCGTCGGTGAAACGGCTGAGGTAGGGGCCGACCAACTGGTCGTTGAAGCCACCCTCGAAGGAGATGTCGAGCTCGATCGGCCCCGGCGCGAGTGAGCCGGGGGGCTGGAGTACCAGCCGTTCTTGAACAGCGTCGACCTCAATCCCACACTCGGTGGTCGGGTCGTCGTCAGCGCGACGATAGGAGGCGTTGCCCGTGGTGAGCCCGTCGGCGTTCAAAACGATGACGTCGACCGTGTTCACTACCTCAGCGCTGATGGTGACCGTTCCCGTGAACTGTTCGGATTCAAGGTCGAGGTCGAGCGTGATCTGGTAGTGAGCGGGCCTGATGTCGGCGGGTAGGCGGTAAGGATCCAATGACACGGCACGATGTTACCGCTCCCAGTCGCTCCGGCGGGTCCAGGAATCTCTTGGTAACAAAATGGGTCTCCGCCGCGCATGGTAGGTCATGAGAACCACCGCTGTTGTTTCGATCCAAGCCGGACACCTGGAGGGCAAGGTCTTCTGGGATCGTGGATTGCAGTCCTACGTCGCGCTGCTCCGATTGTTCGATCACCTCGGTACCTATCCACCACCGACCAAACGTCTTGGTCATCGGCCCGCTGAGTTCATCACCGTCGATGCCCTCTGCAACCATTTGACCGGGTGTGGCCTCACTCCCGACAGCGCTTCGCTGGGGGCCATGCAGGAGCTGGCCATCAATGTCGGTGATCAGGAGGGAAGGGCCGAGGTTGCAGGCCTGGTCGACGCCGACGGCAGGCGTCGGCTGTTCGTCGTCACCCCGTCACGGCTGGCGCTACCGATCCTTCCCGTCATCGACCACCCTGCCTACGATTTCCAGTGGGGCGACAATGGGCCGACGACGGTTGAAACGGCCCGCTCGATCTGCGAGCGGGTGTTCGTGCGTTCGCCTGCCCAGGACATCGAGACCTTCGCCCTGGCCCTCACCCTCGAGTACCTGTGTGAGGTCGAGGGCGACTTTTCCTTTGGGGCCGACGCACTGTGCGACTGGTACCTGACCGATAGCCCGCTCAGCACCGAGCTTGGTCCGCTGGAACTGCTGACTCTTCGGCGTCGGGCCGACGTCGATGGGGGCGTCGACTGCTGATGTGAGCGTTCAGGAGCGCGATCGGCCCCGACCGGTCGGCTCTGGCTCAGGGCCGATGCCGAGCCGATCCAACTGGCGGCTGAGGTTGCGGCAGGTCGCGTCAATCAGCTCGACCGGCAGGTCGTTGGGGGCGTTCGGGGCCCAGCGGGCGAGCACCTCGGCCAGCTCATCGAGGGCGAGCACGGCGTCGAGCAGGGGGAGGGCTTCAATCTCGTCAGCTTCGAGAATCACCCGGTTGCGGTAGGCGGCGATGAGTGCATCGCTCTCCGATGGGCGGCTGCGAACAAGCCGGACCAGGTCGACGACCCGAGCCTCGGGATGGAAGGCGGCACCGGAGGACGGGGGATGAGTGGATGAAGGGGCCGGAGTAACGCCCCGGCCTGCCGACAGGGTCTCCGACAACGACGAATATCGTTCGGAGCGCACGGTGTGTCGTTCCAGGGAGCGGGTCAGCGGCTTGAGCGCCCGCTGCGAGCGACGCGTCAGCTCCAGGACGGCTCCGGCCCGTACTGGATCGGGCTGAGCCAGCCGGACCAGGGCCGAACGCAGGGTCCAGCCGTCGTGGCGGGCGGAGTCGCTGAGATTCGTCACGCTCTGTTCCGGGTCGGGCTCGATCTCCTCCGCGTGGCGTGCCGCCAGGAGGTCCGCCGCCGCTTCAACGCTGAGCATTGGTTGACCTATCACGTAAATGAAGATGGATGGACAAGCAGTAATGGGGATCTACAATAAAGGACAAAGAAGGAGATGATTCGGCAATGGTAAAGTGTTGGATAGATTTCATCTTTACTCTTAACATTTTGGGTGAACTGGTCTAGTTTTTCGGGCATGGAGAACACGCGTCCCGAGCAAGATGTCGATGTGATCCTCGGCTCCCTTCATGATGGTCTGAGAAGGGCAGAAGAGGTGGTGGCGACGATTCTGGAAGGGATTGTCGGTGACAGTGCATCGCTTGTCTTCGAGCTCGAAGCGGCGTTGACCGACATGGAGGCAGTAGCGGCTACAGACTGACGGATCTTCTCCCGGCCAGCGTTGTCCGGGAGGTCGGCTCGTTGAGTAGCCAGAGCTGTGCCTATCCATTGGTAGACAGAGCTGTGGTCACTTGTTGCCGAGTTGTTCGTTGTCGAGTTGCTCGCTGCTTGGGGTCGGGGTGCTTGGAGTCGGGGTGTGATCGCGGTCCGGGGTGGTGGTGAGGTCCGCTACCATCGGAGGGGTTGCATCCCAGTTGGTCCGAGGTTGAGTCGAGTGAGATTCCCAGAGGCATGATTCGGTCGGTGGCGGTCAAGGTATTGATACTCGCTGTTCTCGCCGTTGTTGTGGTGCTGGTCTGGCCCCGCGCCACCGGTACCGCCAATGAGGCAGACCGGGACACGGGGGGTGGTGCCGGCGGGGGCGAGGGTTCCGATGCCGGCGGTTCGGGCCGCTCGTCGAGCGATGATTTCGACGGGACGGGGCCAGATGGGGCCACAGAGCAGGAGGGCGGTGTCGGGCAGACGATTCCCGATTCTACCGAAGCTACGGGCACGGGATTGGGCGACGGGCATGTGAATGGGAACGGGAGCTACTTCTCCACCCTTGGAGCGCCGCCCAGTGTGATGCGATGGGTTCAGTCCGACTCCCTGATCTTCAATCAACCCCTACCTGTGGACACCCCGAAGACCTCGGGCTCGGATCTGATGGCGGCCCAGATTGACGAGATCATCAGGGGTGAGCGGCTCTATACCTACGGCAGTGGCATCGAGGAGGATCGCAACGCTCCCCACATCGTGCTCGTCGACTCCGATCGGGAGCAATTCACCCCCGTCGTGTTCAATCCCCGGGATTGTGGGGCCGACACCTGGTGGGCGTGGGGCTCGGCTGAGTTCGAACCCTACATCAACGGGGCCTATGCCGAAGTTGGGAAATTCGGGGTGCCCGTTCCCGTCGATTTCAAGATGAACGCCGATGACGGCGACTTTCATCTACTGATCTACGACTGGAAGCGGGATATTCTCATTGAACTGTGGCGGGCTAAACCCACGAACCTGACCGGTCGACCCGGCATCGAGGTCTGCTGGGGCGGAGTGACCAGGGATTTTGCCGAACAGGCAACAGGGATCTTCCCCTTTCCGGTCGGGGTAACGGCCGCCGGTGTGGCCTCGCCGGGTCTCACCATCACCCTGGATGACCTGCGGCGGGGTGAGATCAACCATGCCATCGGGGTGTCGACCGAGTTCGTTATCGACAATCAGACCGGTGAGGACTACTCCTATCCGGCCAATCGAAACGACGGACTCTGCTCGTCGCTCAATCCAGCCCCCACCGAGTACCACCAGCACGTCATCGACAGTGTTGGCGGGGAGGCGAATTGTCTCTACGAGGGGCAGTACCTGCGACTGCCGAGTGATTTTGATGTCGAGGCCGTTTCCCACCCCTATGCCCGCATGATCGCCACTGCGGCTCGCGACTATGGCCTGGTGGTGCAGGACGTTGCCGGGTGTTTCTGCTTTCAGGCCGAGAGCGGGAGAACGGTTACCGACAACGGCTTGGCGTCGGATGACCCATGGCAGGAGTTCTACCGCGGCACGCCCGAATGGGAAATCCTGTGGGAGATCGACTGGACCCGGCTTGAAGTGCTGCCCCGTCACTGGGGCCGGCCCGACGGTTATCGGATCCCCTGCGCCGTGCCCCCCAACCGGTCGGCAGCCGACAACCCAATGGCGGGCGACCCCCGTTGCCAGGTGGCGGCCGATCCCTACCGCTCCGGTTAGCAGGCGGCGGAAGGACGGCCCACCGGTCTGCTAGGTCAGTCGGCCGAGGAAGTGGGCCAACCCGCCGAGGGCGGATCCGACCACCAGGGCCGGACCGAACGGCAGGTTTCTGCTCCGGTCATGGCCGATTGATGTCACCAGCGCCGCCGCTGCCCCCACCAGCGACGATGCCAGCAGTGCCACCACTGCCGCTTGGGGCCCCAGCCAGCCGAGGTGGAGGCCGAGTCCGGCGCTCAGCTTGATGTCACCGAAACCGATGCCTTCCGGTGAGATCAGTCGGGCCGTTAGCCATGGTCCGGCGAAGATGGCCGCTCCAGCCGCCATGTCGATCACGGGCAATCCCTTCCCGGTGGCCAGTGCATCAAGACCGAAGCCAACGATGGCGACCACGGCCACGGGGATGGTGTAGACGTCGCGGATCAAGTGGGTTCGGGCGTCGTCGGCGGCGGCAATGGAGCCGAGGATGGTTCCGATGGCCAGGGTGATCGCAGCGATGATGGATCGAAGCTACCGCCTACCCCCTCCTCTTCGCCATGAACCGGCAAGCAAAGGCAATCAACCACTATCGTGTCGTGACACTGCTACTCGAAGTCGCTAGTATCCAGCCATCGGCAGGTCCGTCCAGGTCCGTCCAGGGCTGACCTTCGCTGGCTCACGCTGGCCATCAGATTGCCAAATAGGGAAGGACAGACGTCCCGTGGGTTTCCTCGCTCAACCCGTTTTGATGTTTCGGACCATCAGCAAAGCACTGTCGTCGGCATTGTTGGCGGTGCTGCTGCTGCTCGGTCCACCACTGGTTCTGCTGCGTTTTGTCGGCAATCCGTTGCCGACAACCGTCCCTACCGTTGATGACGTCTCGTTTGCCATCCGCACCGGGCAGATCGACTCCTGGACGTGGATCAAGGCCCTGTCCATCGTCGGGTGGCTGGCGTGGGCGCATTTGGCCGGGAGCTTCATCGTCGAGGTGGCCAGCGCCGTCCGTGGCGGCAAGGCCAGGGCCATCCGTGGGTTGGGGGCAACCCAGTGGTTCGCCTCGCGCCTCGTGGCCCAGTTCACCCTGGCCACCTCGGTCCTGGTCCAGTCAACAGCGGCCATGGCCTCAACCGCCGCCCTGCCTCCGCTGTCCTCGGCGGCGGTGATCACCATGGCCGATGTCGACGTCAATGCTGATTCGACGGTGGCCACCGTCTCCGAGTTGGAACCGGTGGCGGGGGAAGTGGCCGGGCGTGAGGCGTCGGATTCGGTCGAGGGTGCCGATGTCCTCGTCGGTCGTCGGGACACCCTGTGGGGTCTGGCCGAGAACCACCTCGGCGATGGGGAGCAATGGGAGGTGATCCGCGATGCCAACGTCGGTAGGCGGATGCCCGACGGCACGGTGCTCGACGGCGATTTCACCCGGGTGGAGCGAGGCTGGCGCCTGGTAGTTCCCGGCAAATCGACGGTTGATGCCGATCCCGGTGTTGGCGCCTCGTCCTCGCAGCCTTCGGCCGTCACCATTGAGAAGGGCGACAATCTCTGGCGATTGTCGGAGGAACGGCTGACCTCGGCCGAGGGGCCACCGCACGTGGCCGAGGTGCTCGACTATGTAAACCAGGTCGTCGAGCGGAACGATGACGCCATCGACAATCCCGACCTGATCTTTCCCGGCCAGGTGTTCACCCTGCCCGGGGTCGGTTCGCAGGCGGGTACGGCCGTCCCGGCCGCCACCGAGAGTTCGGCGCTGACTGGTGGCACCGGGGTCGCCGGGGCTGCAGGAGACCAGGTGACCGCGGCCGGCCCGTCGGGGGCGACAGCGGAGGGGGTCGCCCACGTTCCGGTCCCGGGTGAGAGTCCATCAACGCAGCAGTCGACGGTGCAGCAGGAGCCGATCCGGACGATCGGCACCCTCTCCGTCGGTGTCGCCGGTGGCCTGTTGGGGGCGGGGGCATTGGGTCTGCTGCGCCGTCGTCGTAGCTACCGCATGGCCAACCGCCCGCCGGGCACCGTGCCCGCTCCGCCGCCGCCGGAGTTCGACCCACTGGAGCGGGCGCTGCACCGCCAGGGAGACGAGCAGACACTTCGTTGGTTGCATGCCGCCCTGGGTTCGTTGACGGCCCGGCCGGTGTGGGAAGGCGAGCAGGTGGCCCAGCCGGTGATGGCCCGGCTCGGGAGCGATGACCTGGAGGTGGTCTTTGACGTGGCTGACGCCATGGCGGCACCGTTGCCCTGGGTACGTCCCGATGACGGCATCCACTGGCAGTTGTCGCGGTCGATCGAGGCCGAGGAGTTGCCGGAGGGGCGCAGCCACGGGCCACTGCCGACGCTGGTGACGTTGGGTGTTGACCGACTGGCCAATCTCGAAGGACTTGGCCTGCTGTCCGTCGTCGGTCCAGGCACGGCTCCGATGGACCTGATCCGTTCGATCGTGCACGAACTCGCCACCTCGATTGGTATCGGCACCGTCGACGTGCGCTCGACCATGCCCATCGCCGGGACAGAGACTTATGGGCTGGTGCAGGTGCAGTCACCCTCGGCCATGGTGGCCGAGCTTGTTCCCTGGCTCAACGACGTGGCCGAGGGTTTGGTCGAAGGCGAGTCGAGCAACGCCTTCGCTCACCGACTGACCAGCGAGGAACCTCTGGGCCCGGTGGTGGTGGTCACCGATGAGGTTGCCCTGCGGGGGCTGGAGGAACTCGTTGCCCTGGCTGAGCGGCGGCAATTGCCCCTGGCCATCCTCGTCGCCGGTTCGGCGGCGGCCGATCACACCATCGAGGTCACGCCGGAGTCGGCAACGATGCAGCCCTGGGGTGAAACCTTTGAACCCCAACAGTTGAGTGAGGAGGTGGCCCAGATGTTGGGGGAACTTCTGGTTGATGCGCTGGAGGGTGCGGATGAGCCCCTGGTGGTCGGTGTCGAGTTGTCGGCGTCGGTCAGCGGTCTCCGGGAGCGGACCGGGCTCGCTGGCCAACGGGGGCCCCGGCCCGCACCGGCGACGACCTATCGACCCCCGGCCCGGCGCCGGTCAGGCGACGAGGGCCAACGGCAGGGGGAGCAAGAAGTCGTCGCCGTGGCCGACGGGCGGGAGGGGGCCGACGATGGCCGTGGTGTCGACTTCGCCGTCGGTCCGGTACCCGAACTGGAACTCAACCTTGAGTCCATGTCCGAGCGCGAGTTCGAGCTTGATCCTGGGATCGAGCTCGAACCGGAGTCCGATCTGGCGGATGGGCTGGATTCCTCCGATGACGTCACGATCAGTGTTCTCGGTCATGTCGAGGCTGAGGGACTTCCCGACCTCACCTCACAGCAGCTGTCGCTCCTCACCTATCTGGCCTGTAATGGCCCAACCACCAGGGAACTGCTGATCGAGGGACTCTGGGACGGGCAGGTCATCTCCCAGAGCCGATTCCCCAACATGTTGGCCGAGACCAGGGCTCGTATCGGGAGAAACCATTTGCCCGAGGCGAGGGATGGGCGTTACGAGGTGCGGGGAATCACCACCGACCTGGCTGCGTTCGAGCACGGTGTTCGGGTGGCCCAGGGCCAGGATGACGCCCAGGCGGCGTTGACCCTGCGTTCCATACTTGAGCTGGTGCGGGGGATGCCGCTGACGCCGCCAGGGGGCCGTTTTTGGTCGTGGGTCGGTGACCAGAGCCACTTTGGTGCACGGGTCGAGGCCATGGTTGCCGACACCGCCGCCACCCTGGCCCGCATCGAACGTGACCGTGGCAGTCCGGAGGGAGCGATTTGGGCCTGCGAGCGGGGCTTGAAGGCCTCACCGACCGATCAAACCCTGGTCACCACCTTGACCGACGTGTACATGGCCCAGGGCAAGCCGGGGCTGGCCCATCGACTCGTCGACGGTTGGGAGGACAAGGTCAGCCGCATGGACTGTGGCGAGCCATCCGATGAGCCCCGCAAGCGGCTGGCCATTTGAAGCCCCTGCTCGTGGGGCCTACTGGCAAACCCCTCGTTGGTGGAGGTCGTCGATCTCGTCGGTCGTCAGATTGAGCAGACGTCCGAGGACCTCATGGGTGTGCTGACCGAGGACCGGAGCTGGTCGGGCCACCCCGTTCGGCCCAACGGCTGAACGCCAAGGGACGCCGGCGTGGGTCTGGCGGCCGACCTCGGGATGATCGAGTTGTTCGAAGAAGCCCCGGCTCCACAGGTGCTGATCGTCGAGCAGGTCCTGTGGGCTCATGGTGGGGAAGGCGGCGACGCCAACTTCCTGCAGCCTCGCCGTTACCTTCCAGCGATCTCTTGGTGCCAGCCAGTCGGCGATGATGGCATCAAGGGCGTCCTCATTCCGCTTGCGGTCCTGGGCGGAGGTGAATCGTTTGTCATCGAGCAACGATGGGTCCATGAGGGTGGCCAGCGCCTGCCATTCCTGATCAGTGGCACAGGCGATCGTCATCCACTGACCGGCATCGCCTGCCTCGTCATCGTTCCCGGCATCGGTGCCGCCACCGGTCGCCACATCGGTCCGGTAGCAGTTGTGGGGGGCCATGATCGGGTCCTGGTTGCCCATGCGGGGAGGTTGGGCGCCGGTCATGGCGTGACTCATCCAACCCTCGACCGCGCTTGAGGATGTGGCCTCCCACAGGGCGACGTCGATATGGCAGCCCTCGCCGGTGCGGCGCTGGTTGGTCAACGCGGCGCAGATGGCGAAGGCGGCGGTGATTCCGGCTGCCGGGTCGCCGATCGACAAACCCAGTTCACGGGGCGGGCCACCCTGGTAGCCGGTCAACGATGACAAGCCCGACAGCGGCCCCGTGGTTGGCCCGTAGCCCATGAACTGGCGGAGCGGCCCAACCTGGCCGTAGCCGGAGATGGAGGCCATGACGATGCCGGGATTGATGCGGCGAAGTCGGTCGTGGCCGAGTCCGAGTTTGTCCATGACCCCGGTGGCAAAGTTCTCGATGACGACATCGCAGTGGGCCACCAACTGCTCAACCAGGGCGATGGCCTCGGGATTGGACAGATCGAGCTGACAGCTGAGCTTCCCCTGCTCCCACTGATTGAAGTAGGCCGAGGTGTTCAACGACGGCTTGATCCCGGTGGGATGGAGAGGCAGACGGCGCCCCAGGCCTGGCCGCAGGGCCGACTCGACCTTGATCACCTCCGCCCCCAGATGGGCCAGGTGCAGGGTCGCATAGGGGCCGGCCCACACCCAGGTCAGGTCGAGTACCCGTACCCCGTCGAGGGGCCCACGTTGCCCCGTCCCTGAGGGGTTGGGTTGGTGGTCGCCGCTGCCGGGCCCCGGCGCCCCGGGCCCAAAACCCGGTTCCGCCGCGTCGTCGAGCAAAGGGGCGGCCAGGGCCTGCGTTGCCAGCGGGATGGAGCTACGGAACGGGCGACCGAGGTGGGTGAGCGTGCCCGCCACCGGATGCTCGATATCGACGAGGAAGTCTCGTTGGCGAAGGTGGTCCTGTTCGGCCATGTCGGCCATGGTGAGTACCGGGGCGAAGCAGATGCGGTGCTCCTGGCCAGCTTTCCAGAGTTCGTCGACGGTGTGCTCCCTGGTCCATTCCTCCAGGTAGAGCACGAGCAGGTCCTCGTTCTCGAGCCGCAGCTCCGTGGTGTCGTACAGACCCGTCCGTACCCACTCGGGGGTACCCATCAATTCGACCAGTCGCTCCCACTGGTCCTGTTCAACGGTCACCAGGAAGATGAGCCCGTCGGAGCATTCGAAGATCCCCCACGGATTCAACAACCGGGAACCAAGGCGGTTCGGATTTTCTCCCATGTAGCTGGCGGCGATGAGGGCAGCTTCGAGCATGCCCGCGGTGTGGGCCACCGAGGAGAAGTCGATGTGGTCGCCCAATCCGGTCCGCCCGGCCCGAGTGAGAGTGGCGAGCGCGATAGTGGCCACCGCCATCCCGGCATGAAAGTCGCACTGGTGGCCGAAGACCTTGAGCGGCGGTTGATCGGCGTCGGTCGAGGCCCCGGGGCACTGGTAGGCCCAGCCGCCGGCGTGGCTGACCGTCAGTTCTTCGGCTCGGAACTGGGCGTTGGGCCCCTCAAGGCCAAAGGCGCTGACCGAACACACGACCAGCTCCGGCCGATCGGCCTTGAGCTGTTCCAGCTCGACGCCGAGAGCGGCCAACTCGGCGGGGGAGTAGTTGGTGATGATGATGTCGGCCGTTTCCAGCAGGGGAGGCAGGCGCTGGAGCTCGTGGGGACCGGCCACGATTGACTGCTTGTTGGTGTTGAGGGCCAGGAACAGCCCGCTGGCGTTGGGGTCGGAGCCGTTGGTGAATGGGCCCCGCCGACGGGTCCAATCACCCTCGGAAGGCTCAACCTTGATCACGTCTGCACCCAGGTCGGCGAGCAACTTGGTCGCATAGGGGGCCGACACCCCCTGGCCCAGTTCGAGGACCCGCACGCCGCTGAGTGCTCCTCCGGCCGTTGTCGAATCGATCGACGGGGCCGGGCCGGGAGGTGCTGTCGGAGGGGGACCGCTCATGGGCTCAGTTTGGTCCAGACCCCGGCCGGGGATGAAGTCTTGGTTGTGACGGAGCCGGCCACGGTCGCCACGACCACGTTGGTCGTCGGCCCCGAGGGCAACGATGTCGCCGCGCCCGGTGGGGCCTCGGGTTCAGTTCGGCCCGCGGGACCTACCCGACGCCCGAGGGCCGACGCAGTACTGAAATCCCTGCCTGGTTCGCTCCATCAGGGTGAAGATTTCCAGCTCCCGCAGGCAGAACGCCATCTTCTGGGCCTGGGCCCGGGTGATCCCGGCGGCCGAGGCCAGATCGGCCGTGGTGAACACCGTCGGAAGGCCGGCCGGGACCAGAGTTTCCAGGTCGGCGATGGTGTCGAAGCGGCGGCGGGACGTGATCTCGCGCAGGCACCGGTCGTGGGTGCGCCAACCGCCCCGACGGCGCCGCAGCGTTGGGTCGGGACGCTGGTGTTTGTCGACCGTGGCCAGGATCACCTCGATGGCAAGGTTTGGGTGATCGAGCAGGGTCGGGATACTGACCAGCTCATCAAAGAGATCGTAGATGTCGCCCCGTTTGGGTGATCGGCGGGGTTTGACCTCTGGGCGGTGCAGGTAGGTCTGGACCGCAATGGGGTGGACGATCAGAACCTGGTACTCACTGAGCACGCGGTCGAGCTTGCGCCCCATGGCGGCGAAGGCGCTCGTCTGGATCTCGATGAGGAGGTCGCCGCGCCGTATGTCGATCACGAAACCGTCGAGTTCCACCTCGAACTCATCACCCGGCTCGGCCAGGAGATCTTTCAGTGCGACGTGAAGCGAACCCTCGTTCAGGGTGCCGATGTGTGCAATCGACTGAGCCTACGGCATGTTCGCCAACCGTCGGGTCGATGGTCGTTCTGTTCGTACCGTTCGGCCCCGGCGTTATAGGGTCGCCGTCATGTTTGAACCAATGGTGTCCGCTCCCGAGATCTCACCGACGGCGGCCGGGGCACCGCCCGACAGCCGCTGGTTCGTTGTCGACGGCAAGGCCAACGTGCTGTTGGTCGACGGCGAGATCCCCGAGGGTTCCTCGACCCCCGTCGAGGCTCAGGACAGCCACCTGCTGGGGCTCGACGATGGGAGGCCGGTGTGGGCCATCCTCGCGGCGGAAGATGCCAAGCCACCGCCCGGTGGTCAGTGGCTGAACCTGCGCCGTATCTATGGCACCGTGCCCGAGGCTGATTGGGCCCTGGCTGGACGGGCCTCGCAGATCGTCAGCTGGGATCGCGACCACAAGTTCTGTGGCCGTTGCGGCACTGAGACCGAGCACCACGACGCCGACCGGGCGCGGGAGTGTCCCTCGTGTGGATTGCTGGCCTACCCCCGGCTGACCCCGGCCGTGATCGTTCTGGTTGAACGCGAAGATGGTCGGGCCCTACTGGCCTGGGGCCGTCAATTCCCCGGCCGCTTCTACAGCGCTCTGGCCGGTTTCGTCGAGCCTGGTGAGTCGCTCGAGGAATGTGTCGTGCGCGAGGTCAAGGAAGAGGTTGGGATCGACATCTCCGATCTGAACTACTTCGGCAGTCAGCCATGGCCGTTCCCCCATTCGGTCATGATCGGCTTCACCGCCACCTACGCTAGCGGCGAGTTGACGCCCCAGGAGTCCGAGATCGTCGAGGCCGACTGGTACCACCACGAGGAGCTGCCACCCGCCCCACGGGGTGGGATGTCGATCGCTGGTTGGCTCATCGAGGACTGGGTCTCCCGCCGTCGAGGCGAACTCCCATCCTGAGCCCCGTTTGGTCCTGGGTGCTGGTTGGTCCTTGGCGCCCCCGGCCCTGGTTCAGTCCTTTGTTGCCACCGCGTTCGGCGTCACGTTCATCTTTGGTTCGTACTCCTGAACGTCGACGTCGCGCTGCTCACCGGACAGGGCGGCCCTCAGTTGGTTTCGGCAACCTTGGCACGGTCCGTAGAACCGTTCCGTCGTTTCGGCGGCGCAGCGAGGGCAGTCGAAGGTCAACGAGTCTGGGGGTGCGGTGTCGTCCATCGGGCCTCCGTGCCTGGGGTGGCCCCCACCATACTGGCTGGTGGCGAGGGGTGGGACTTGGACACTTGACTAGGTCGCTCGCCCGTTGCCATTCAGCCAAATGTAAGGTCATCGGTGGCGGCTCTGGTCGGTGTCGGGGGCAACAGGGTTCTGCTCTAAAAAACCACCAAATGGGTGAATTTGCTTGACATTGTATGTCGAAGCAGCTTTGCTATTGCTCACACACCGCCGGACCGCAGACCCGTCGGGCCGAACCAAACGACGTCCTATCTCGACCGCAGGTAGGAAGCTTCTAGTGTTCGGAGTTGGATCCCGCCTACCGCGCTGAGTAGGCGGGATCCAGCGTTTTCAGGCCCTCCCGGGATGGTGGCCGCTGGACCATCAACAATGTCGGGTTGGCGTCGGGCGCTCGCTCCCGGTCGGTTGGAACCCGTAGGTTGGTGTCCATGGCCGTGCCTCCGCTCCTGATGGAACCCCTCACCTCGACTCCCGACGTGACGATTGCCGTTCCCGGGTCAAAAAGCCATACCAACCGGGCCCTGCTGTGCACCGCGTTGGCGGCGGGAGAGTCCCGTCTCGAAGGAGCGCTGTTCGCAGAGGACACCCGGGCCATGATGGGGGCGTTGTCGAGCCTTGGGATCCAACTGCGGGTCGACGAGGTCGCCGAAACCGTGACCGTCACCGGCTGCGACGGGCGCCTCCCGTCGGGCCCGCTGGCCGTCGACGTGGCCCAATCGGGCACGACGAGCCGGTTCCTGCTGGCCATGTTGGGTCTGGGCCCCGGCCCCTATCGCCTTGACGGCGACGTCCAGCTGCGGGCTCGCCCGTTTGGTCCCCTGGTTGGGGTGCTGGCCGCCCTCGGCGTGGAGATCGAGGGCGATCACCTCCCACTGACGGTGACCCGGGGTGGGCTGCGGGCAGGCAAGGTGGAACTGTCGGGCTCGGTTTCCAGCCAGTTCCTGTCGGGGTTGTTGATGGCCGCCCCCTACGCCCGAACCGATGGTGAGGGGCCAGGAGAGGTTGTGATCGAGTTGAGCGACCCCCTGGTGTCCAAACCCTACGTGGCCCTCACGATGGCCACCATGGCCTCGCTCGGCGTTGTGGTCGACAGCGAGGACTACCGCCGCTTTGTTGTCGCTCCCCAGCGTTACCGGGGTGGCTCCGTTGCCATCGAGCCTGATGCCTCGGCCGCCTCCTACTTCTTTGCCGCCGCCGCCATCACCGGTGGGCGAGTGCGGGTCCCGGGCCTGGGGCGGGGCACGGTCCAGGGCGACGTGCACTTCGTTGAGATCCTGCGGCGCATGGGGGCCCGGGTCGAGGTGTCGGACCAGTGGATCGAGGTGGAGGGAGGGGGCGAGCTGCACGGGGTTGAGGCCAACATGGCCGACCTGTCCGATGTGGCCCAGACGCTGGCCGTGGTGGCCACCTTCGCCACCACACCAACCACCGTGACCGGGATCGGTTTCATCCAGTACAAAGAGACAGACCGACTGGCGGCGGTTGTCACCGAGCTCACGAAGCTGGGAATCCGGGCCGAACGTGACGCCGACGGGTTCACCATCCATCCCGGGCGCCCCCGACCAGGGGTGGTTGCCACCTACGACGATCACCGCATGGCGATGAGCTTTGCGCTGTTGGGGCTGCGTCACCCCGGTATCACCATCGAAGGTCCCGACTGTGTGGCCAAGACCTTTCCCGGCTTCTTCAGCACGCTCGGGCAGCTCCGACCCTGAGCCTGTTCGCCGTGCTCAGTCGGCGCCGGAGGCAGGTTCAGGCATGGCGCCGAGGAAGCTACGGGCCCAGGAAACCGCATCGGTTCGCTTCACCGCCCGGCGCAGGGACCGCATTCGCTTGCGGACCTCGTCGTGATCCATGTTGACGGCATCGACGATGGCCTGCTTGAGTCCGTCGATGTCGTAGGGATTGACCAGCAGGGCGTTCTTCAACTGGTGGGCGGCACCGGCGAATTCCGAAAGTACCAGGACCCCGGTGTCATCGTAACGGGTGGCAACATACTCCTTGGCCACCAGGTTCATACCGTCGCGAAAAGGCGTTACCAGCATTACATCGGCCGCCCGGTAGAGCGAAAGCAGCTGCTCGAAGGTCTGGGTTTGATGGATGTAGTGCACGACGGGAAAGCCGACACGGCCGTAGTCGCCGTTGATCTCGCCGACCAACTGCTCGACCCGGGCCCGGAGCGAAACATAGGCCTCAACG
>Ga0316187_10000284_pt1 | contig 38020 bp, 28 predicted proteins | sample CroRivburrow1_MG_FD_204927 | JGI IMG/M metagenome (GOLD analysis project Ga0316187, IMG submission 204927) | Coastal sediment microbial communities from Maine, United States - Cross River worm burrow 1 | ecosystem: Environmental > Aquatic > Marine > Coastal > Sediment | place: USA: Maine... | reverse complement strand
TTTTGAACGGCTTGCAACTTTTTCCTATAAAACCCAGGGTTGGGGATTGACGCACAATGGCCGACAACTCATTATGAGCGACGGAACCAACAAACTCTACTTTCGACAACCCAATGATTTTGCTTTGCTTCGAGAGCTTGCTGTTTTCGATAGCCGCGGCCCTGTAAATCTGTTGAATGAACTTGAATATATCGATGAAAAAGTTTTTGCCAATGTCTGGCAATCTAATAGGATCGTAGTAATAGACCCAAGTTCCGGCAGGGTGACAAACGATATTGATCTGACCGGCTTGCTTGATAACAGGAATGGCGCTGATGTGCTGAACGGCATCGCTTATGATGTTAAAAATACACGTCTTTTTGTTACCGGTAAATTCTGGCCAACGATTTTTGAAATACAACTCATTCCACAAGATTCATTGGCGAATAATGGCCATAAATGGGTTGTTTATTAGATTGCGCTGACCTATCTTTGCTGCTAATTTTTATTTTTTGAGGCTCGATTAATTTGGAAAAAGCACATAAAATTGTGCATGTCGGCGCAGGCTATTGGGGCAAAAATATTGTTCGAAACCTGGCGGAAATGGGCGTCCTGTCGCATATCTGTGACGGCTCTACTGAAACCATTGCGCGGTTTCGCCAGATCTATCCGAATATATCTTTTTCGTCTGATATAGATGAGCCGCTTTCCGATGAAAGTGTTTCAGCATTCAGCATTGCCACGCCCGCCGCGACACATTTTGACCTGGTCAAAAAATGCCTCATAGCAGGCAAAGATGTCTTTGTCGAAAAGCCATTGGCCTTGCAATATGATGAAGGAAAAGAACTGGCGCGTTTAGCGGCCGAAAAGCAATGCATACTAATGGTTGGTCATATTCTTTTATATCATCCGGCAATCTTAAAAATGAAACAATTGATGGATGACGGCGTTTTAGGAAAAATCGGCTATTGCTATTCTAATCGGTTGAATTTAGGCAAAGTTCGCAAAGAGGAAAATATTCTTTGGAGCTTCGCGCCGCATGATATTTCAGTGCTAAACTTTCTAATGAACGGCCCGCCTGACACTGTGTATGCTTCAGGGGAAATCATTTTACAGCCCGGGATTCATGATGTTACATTGACAGCCCTAAAATGGAAAGTCGGCATTTCGGCGCATATCAATGTGAGTTGGCTGCATCCGTTCAAAGAGCACCGTTTTGTCGTTGTCGGCGATAAAGCCATGCTGGTTTTCGATGACACCCGGACGACCGACAAATTGGTTCTCTATGATCGGGGCATTGATTTTGTGAGCGGCGAACCGGTGAAGCGCGATAAGGAAACACGCACCATCGAATTTGCAGCCAAAGAGCCGCTTCGAGCTGAACTCGAACATTTCCTGGAATGTCTTACAGATAGGAAAAAACCAAAAAGTGACGCCACTGAGGCATTGGCGGTTTTGCGGGTGTTAACCGAAGCCCAGACTTCACTTACTTAAAACAGAAAGGAGGCTGCTCGGATGGAAAGCAACTATTCCGCGCATGAAACAGCTATTATTGATAGTGGAGCGGCCATTGGCAATGGAACCAAAATCTGGCATTTTTCGCATGTTATGGCCAGAGCAAAGATCGGCGAGCAATGCAGTCTTGGACAAAATGTAATGGTCGCCAACAACGCCGTTATCGGAAACAATGTAAAGATACAAAACAACGTTTCCATCTATGAGGGTGTAATTCTTGAAGATGACTGCTTTTGTGGGCCGTCAATGGTTTTTACCAATGTGAAAAATCCGCGTTCTGCCATTCCACGCAACACCGCAGGCGACTATCTGGTTACACTTGTAAAAAAAGGCGCCACATTGGGCGCAAATTCAACCATCGTTTGCGGCTCGACAATTGGGGGAAACGCATTTATTGCGGCCGGCGCAGTTGTAACCAAAGATGTAAAACCGTTTGCCCTGATGGCTGGCGTGCCCGCCAAACAGATCGGTTGGATGTGCAGCTGCGGCTATAAACTAAAACAACAAAATGACGTTTTGGCGTGTGGCGAATGCAAACGAAATTATAGGGTAAACGCTTCCGGGAGTCTTGTAGCCGCTTGATGCAGACATCCATGCGAAAAGTCTTGATCGTTGCTTACTATTTCCCACCTTCGGGCGGCGCAGGCGTTCAGCGCACATTGAAGTTTGTCAAATATTTGAGAGAGTTTGGCTGGGAGCCAATTGTTCTCACAGCATTGGATGCAGATTATCCGGTTTTAGATGAAACTCTGCTCGACGAAATACCTGCAGATGTAAAAATTTATCGGTCCAAAATATTTGAACCGTACAATATATATCGAAAGGTTACCGGTCGGTCAACTTCTGAGTCGACCGACATCGGGACGCTTTCTCTCGATAAAAAGCAAAAGCGCAAGTTAAGCGAAGCCTTTTCCGAGTGGGCGCGCGCAACATTTTTTGTTCCAGACGCCCGTATCGGTTGGCGACGACATGCGGTTAAGATGGGTTGCGAAATTCTTGCAAATGAAAAAGTTGACTTGATTTATTCTTCAGCGCCGCCTTATACAACCCACTTGATCGGCGGGGATCTGGCGAGAAAGAGCGAACTGCCCTGGATCGCTGATTTCAGAGATTCATGGATAGGATGGGTCTCTGCGCCGCAATGGCGTCCGTGGTTTTCGCGCAAAATAGAGGCGCGAATGGAGGCGAATGTTTTGCGGCAAGCGACCAAAATCATTACTGTCTCAAATGGCGTGCGTGACGATCTTGTTGAGAGAAATTCCAATATTCCCTTTGAAAAATGGCAACTAATCATGAATGGCTATGACCGAATGGATTTCGATGGTTTGGCGCCAAAGGGAAAATCCGCCGCCCTGACCATGACATACTCTGGTTCAATGTATGGCGCGCGCAACCCTGAATTTCTTGTGCAGGCGTTGGAAAAAATCTATGCTGAACAGCCTGAACTGTTGCTTGATTTTAGAATACGTCTGATCGGCAGGGTGGGAGATCCGATAGAAAAACGGATTCATGCCTCTTCGGTGAGCCATACTTTTGAACGTCTGCCTTATCTCAGGCACAAGGAAAGCCTTGAATACTTGTTGGCCAGCGACGTTCTTTTGCTGGTTATTGACGACACGCCGGCCAACCATGGCATACTGACCGGAAAATTGTTCGAATACATCGGTTCCGGCAAACCAGTATTTGCCTTGGCTCCAGAAGGAGATGCCGCCAGGCTAATTCGAAAGGGCGACTTTGGCTGGATTGCGCCGCCCGCCAACACCGCTGACATCGAACAGGCGCTACGGAAAATGTTTGCTGATTTTTCCAGTGGAACCATGCAGTATAATCAGCAAGCCGCGCTGCGAAAACAATTTGAGCGCCGCTCACAAACTGCGGAGTTAGCCCGGCTTTTCGATAAAACGCTGGTGGAGCAAAAGATAGCGCGAAACTGATTTTTTATTGGAGAAATTCAGGTGGATGGCTATTTGTGAGAACGCTTATAAGATTGGTAGATTTCTTATTATGAATTCATAGATAAATTTTGATTGAAACATTTTCCCTGTAAGAAGAGAGCGCATTTGTTCATGACAATGACGAATTGCAAAACGATGAGTGACACATTTTTTTAGAACCCGAACCTTTTTCAACCTTCTGCTCCATTGAATCCTGAATTAAAAATAAAGTTTAAACACACCTCCACTATTGAGGCCAAAAATTTCATTGACATTTTTTTGTCGAAAGAGGTTCCCTATTTCGACCTGCAAAGCGACGGTTTTCAATATTGGCACCTCGTCCGTTTTCAATTTTTTCTTGAATTGATGAACTCAAAGGGCTGGTTTGAACGATTGCCTGTTTATGGACAACTAGACTATCGAAAAAGAATCTCTGTAGTGCGCCAATTGTTAGAAAACGGTCTGCAATTTGGCGTAAGAAAAGATTGTTCTCCTGTGGAATTACTAATCGCCGCCACCGCCAGTCGCAAATCCTATTTTGGGAAAAACCTCGAACCCTATACAGAACCATGGCGGGATGATCTAAATTTGAAATATGGAATCTGGGAGGCGCCTTCGCAATGGCGTCATGCAAAACATTCGGGCGCAAACAACCTTTTTTACCTGGACGATTATCTGGTTTTGACGCAAATTGTTCGAATTCGATTCAATCGCTCCTCTAAAATCATGAAAATTGCCGCCTTTCTGGCTCGGTTTGCAGAAGAGTTGGGTGCTGAAGTGAGCCATGCAAAATTAGTAAGCATGTTAGCTTATGCTTTTGCTTTGCATCGCATTTGCGAACCGCGCTTTAGAAAGCTGCTTAAAATCAAAAAGCCGAGAGCGATAGTTCTGGTAAACCACTACGATCCCTTGAAAATGATATTGACAACGGTTGCAAAATCCTTAGGCGTCTATGTCATTGAAATTCAACATGGCAACATGGGACAATATCATATACCTTATAATATTTATTACGACAGGGAGCTTCCGGCATTGCCCGATGAAATTTTCACCTTTGGTGAATTCTGGAATGATACTTCTGATTTGCCCAAATTGGGCGTCCGTTTAACCGCAACCGGATTTCCATTTTTTGAAGGACAGCTTGGTCAAAATCAGATTGTAAAACCAAATAGTAGAAAGCGTATTCTTTTTCTAAGTCAAGATACCATTGGCTTGCAGCTAGCTGATTTAGCGGTTTATTTGAGAAGCAAACTGCCCTCCAAAGAGTATGATGTGCTATTCAAAATTCATCCGCGTGAATATGAAACCTGGCCGGAACGATATCCGAAATTGAAAATGCCCGGAATAAAAGTATTGACAACAGAAAATCTGTACGAGACTTTTTCAAATACCGATATCCATGTTGGCGTCTACTCCACCGCAATCATGGAAAGTCTGGCTTTCGGTAAAAAACTAGTATTGTTTGAAGCGTACGGCGTCCATTTTCTGTCCCATCTTTTAAACAGCGGTCGAGCCGAATTGGCGTCCTGGTCTGAGGAATTGCTTGGTATTATCAAAAGATATTCATTTGCTGAGCCTGAAAAGGAGCCCGTCAGAGCTGACTATTTTTGGGCCTCTGACAGCAAAACCCGGATTTTAACGCGACTCCGTGAGATTCTTTCCTGAATGGCTGAATCGAAGAGAATTACCAGAGACTCTCTTACCTATGTTGTCGGTGAAGTTTTATCTAAATCGATGGCCTTCATTTTACTACCCATTTACATCAATTACTTGTCTCATGACGAAGTGGGGATATTGCTTCTGGTCACTACCATCTGGCCCGTTGTGGCGGTATTCTTAGGTCAGAGCTTTACCGCTTATCTCATGCGCGGTTATTTTGGACAGCAGGAAAAGGAGCGGTTTGCAGGAACTGTTATTTTATTTACAGTTTTCTGGGGAGGCTTGGCGGCGGTGATTATTCATCTGACTGCGCCATATACATTTGGCATGATTTACAAGAAAGTCGACTACAAACCATATCTGCAGTATAGTGTCATTTTTGCATTTTTTAGATTATATCTAATTCAGGTTTTAACTGTTTTCCGGGCAAAACGACAACCTCAAAAATCGGTATTCCTGTCATTTGTTCTCTTGCTCTTTAATTTGGCAAGCGTGCTCATTGCCATTTTTTATTTACATGGCAACGTCGTCACCATATTGCGCGCACAAACGATCGCTTACATGGTTTCCGCCATCGTCTTTACCATAACGGTTTGGCCTGCTCTAAGTTTTAATTTAATGCCTCGTGTTATTAAGCCTGGCCTCTATTTTATATTGCCGCTAATTCCGCATACTTTATCAGGGTTGCTGCTGACCAACACGGGCAGGGCGCTGGTTGAGCGTCACTTAACGCTTGCCGAGCTGTCGTTGTTTGGTGTTGCGGCGCAACTCTCTCTAATTCCCGGAGTGATTGCCAACGGCCTAAATCAGGCATGGACGCCTTTTTTGTATGAGAATATTCATCAGCCAGGCTTTAAGAACATTTTTGCGAATATAGCCCGAAAAAACCTTTTGCTGGTGCTTATTATTGGAGCTATTGTCTCCATCTTTACCTATGATTTATTGTTTCTTATTGGAAAAGAGAAATATCTCCAGGCCGCTAATCTTGTTCCTGTACTGACGTTTACATATTTCATGCAGATGCTATATTTTACCTATGTCCCGGTTTTGATTTATTATAAAAAGACCGGATTGATGCCTTTAATTTCCATAATTTCCGGCGCCTTCGCATTAATTATGAATATGCTTCTCGTGCCGCAATATGGCATGATGGGCGCAGCCATTAGCACAGTATCCGCTTTTGCAGTTATGGCCATGCTGGCGTATTATTACTCGCGAAGACATTTTAAATGTCCGATAATCAGCGGTCGACTCATTGTTTTTATAGCGCTGTTGCTCCTGATGATTATAATAAATGCCACGATTGTTCGACAATTTGAATGGTCTCTTCAATTGGTCAGCAAATTCGTTTTTGTCGGACTTATGATTTACCTGTTGCCAAGGCTCGGATTGCTTAATTTTAAAGATCTTGTCAGCTTTATTCGGATGAAGGTTTAAGCCTTGTTCGGGTGTTGCTTTTTCAAGCATCATTACTATATTTGAGCAAGTATCTAAATGAAAGTTGATTGATGCATTCATTCAAAATTGACAACCGGAACATTGGCCTGGGTGCGCCGGTTTATCTGATTGCCGAAGCCGGAGTCAATCATAACGGGCAAATAGAACTTGCGCGCAAGCTTGTTGATGCGGCGGTAGAAGCCCAGGTCGATGCTGTAAAGTTTCAGTCCTTTGTGGTAGAAGAACTTGTCTTGAAAAGTGTGCGGAAAGCGCCCTATCAGGAAACGACGACCGGCGCGGGACAAAGTCAGTTTTACATGCTTAAAACGTTTGAAATTGATCGCGCTTTTCATTATGAAATCATTGACTACTGTAAAAAAAAGGGTGTCACATTCATGTCGACCCCTTATGACGAAACAAGCCTTGACCTCTTGCTTGAAATAGATGCGCCCGCGCTAAAAATTGCTTCCACAGATACCACTAATCTGTTTTTTTTAGAAAAGATTGCCCGTTCCGGCAAACCGGTTATTCTGTCAACCGGAATGTCTGGTTTATTTGAAATTGAGCAATCGTATAGATGTTTGCGTGAGAATGGCTGTCAGGAATTGGCTCTCTTGAAATGCACGACCAATTACCCGACAATCCCTGAAGAAGTAAATCTGAATGCGATGCAAACGATGAGACACGTTTTTGCAGACGCCGTGATCGGTTTTTCAGACCATACCGAAGGTGTTGGCGCATCTCCATTTGCAGTTGCCGCCGGGGCTAAAATAATTGAAAAACATTTTACGTTGGACAAAGAGATGAGCGGCCCTGATCATCGCGCCTCACTGTCGCCAAACGAACTCAAATTGTGGGTTCAACAAATAAGATATGCTGAGAAACTTCTAGGCAGGCCGGAGATTACTCCAACCAAATCAGAGCGTCACACCAGGAAAGCCATGCAGAAATGTCTGGTTGCTCGCAGGGAAATCAAAGCGGGCGATCTCTTATCAAGAGAAAATCTCGCGGCAAAAAGAACGGATGGAGTTGGTGTGCCAGTCTCTTTTGCCTATTGGGCGCTAGGGAAAAAAGCGACTCAGCCAATTGAGGTTGACGGAATTGTACACTGGTCGACGCTTGCAGAGCCAAATGACTGAAGAGTCAGATGAAAAACTTGTCATCGTAGGGGCTGGCGGGCATGCAAGAAGTGTAATTGATGTTGCAGAAGCGCTTGGCAAGCAGATTGAGGGTGTCATTGATCTGAATTTCCATAATCAGGATGAAAATATCTTTGGTCATCCCGTTTTAGGCGGACTTGAGTGGCTAACTAGCGCAAACAGCCGCAGGGAAATTATTATAGCAATTGGCGATTGCCAGCGAAGAGCCGAGATTTTTGAGATGCTAAACACTAAATCATTTTTAATCAGCAGCTTGGTTCATCCGAGCGCGACAGTCTCTCCGCATGCAAGTATTGGCAAGGGTACATTGGTCAATGTGGGGGCGATTGTGAATGCCGGATCCAAAATTGGAATGAATTGTATCATTAACACAGGAGGAATAATTGAACATGAAGTTGTAGTAGGCTCACATTCCCATATCGGCCCGGGAGCAAGCGTCGCTGGCAGGGTGCGTATCGGTTCAAAAGTTTTTGTTGGAATTGGCGCCAGAATAATAGACAGCGTGGTGATAGGAGATTGGGTCACCATTGGGGCGGGCAGCATAATCATCAATGATGTGCCTGCTACTGCCACGATTGCAGGGATTCCCGGGAAAATTATTAAACTTAACTTATAGAGGGCGCTTCAATGAAAAAAATATTTTTGTATATCTCGTCACTTTGATTTCTTTTATTATCGGATGTGAACATACACCTGAAGGGGGCATTGCAACTCCGGAATTATCCTTACAAAAAGCAGAAGGGACTTCGTCAAATAGATCAAGCGTTGACGGATTGGTTGCCTATTATCCGTTCAATGGAAATGCGCTGGATAAAAGCGGAAATGAAAATCATGGCAGAGTAATTGGCGCAACACCCACTTTGAACAGATTTCGGAATCGGAATAGCGCTTATATGTTTAACGGAGTTAATAATTTCATCAACTTGTTGATAACGCCAGCCTTAAAATTACAGGTGATTTGTCGATAAGCTTGTGGATGAAACCCAGGTCATTCGGCTTTGTGACGGGTGTTATTATATTTCAGGCTGATGGAACAGACTATCCTGAGACCAATGCTTTGTATGATCTATTTTTTCGCAATTATTCAAACTCTATTACGTATGCCCATGAAAGCGGTTCAGGATTAAATCATGAGTACGAATTTAAAAATAGCCAACTCAACATCGATGAGTGGAGCCATATTATTATTGTGCGAAAAATTTCAAAAAAGACAGTAGACCTTTATGTTAATGGTGATTTGATTGAAACGTACAATTATGCTGAAAATCCGGATGGCGGTAGCTTGTCAACGCTAAAGATAGCAGAACATGGGGGAACCGTCAAGGTGGACAGATTTTTTGATGGCGCGCTGGACGATATTTTTATTTTCAATAGAGCGTTAAGAGCTTCGGAGATTCGATATCTGAATTCATGTGAAGACTGCTTGTAATACCTCTCGACTTTATAGGTGAACAGGCGCTTCTGTATAGTTAGCAATTCTTTTGCCTGAGTTTTGACTTTTGGTAACATCAATAGTCATTCGTTCATCGAGCTCAGCAAATTGTTTGTGGCGTCAACATGAATTAATGTCCATCCGAAGGTCGGTTTTTTGTCATGTTTTTACGCGTTCAGCCACGCTCAAAAAATATGGACGAACATTTTCAGGCCATTTACGGATGGACACTAATTATTTGTTAGATTTCTACATTTTATTGCATCAGGTTATTTAGATGATCTATGTTTCAAGTTCATGTGTCAAAGCAAAGAAAATTCACCAGGCGGTTGTAGAATTGGCCGACCATGGCTTTAAGAATATTGAATTGTCAGGTGGAACTACTTTTTATTCCGAACTTGAACATGATCTTTTTGAACTTAAAAAGAAGTATGGACTAAATTATTTACTGCACAATTACTTCCCGCCTCCTCAGGAAGATTTTGTCATTAATTTGGCCTCCTTGAATGAGAGTATTTCAAAAAAAAGTTTCGAGCATTTGAAAACTGCCATCAAGCTTTCCGAAATCCTGGGGGGAAGAAGATTGGCGCTCCATGCAGGCTTTTTTTTTGATATTGGCATTGATGAAATTGGCCGAACTTTAACAAGAAACCAACTTTTCCCGCATGAAGCGGCCACGAGCCAGTTTTTACGACTATTCAGACAATTGAGTAAAAAAGCAGGGAATACACGCCTCTACATTGAAAACAATGTGTTGTCGCATCACAATGCGCAGACGTTTGAGGGAGAAAATCCGTTCATGTTAACGGACTCTGCCGGATTTTTTGAATTGCGCGAACAGTTGGACTTTGAGCTGCTACTCGATGTCGCACATCTAAAGGTTAGTTCGAAAAGCCTGGGACTTGATTTTGAAACCGAGCTAAGTCAATTGTTCCCAGTTGCTGATTATATCCACGTGAGCGACAATGACGGCTTGTCTGACCAAAATCGTTGCCTCGAAAAGAATTCGGAACTCATGGAATTGTTGAAAAAATTTGATTGGCGCGGGAAGATCATAACCTTGGAAATATATCAACCGCTTGAGTCGGTGCAACGAAGCCACGATCTCATTTTGAATGAATTAGTAAGCGATAACTAATTGGAAATAAACGTGCATATACAATTATGAAAAAGGCGTTCATAACCGGAATTACAGGTCAGGATGGATCTTATCTTGCAGACTTCCTTCTTGAAAAAGGGTATGAGGTGCATGGACTTCGAAGACGAACGAGTTCATATAATCTTGAAAATATTCAACATATAGAATTAAACCCGCATGGCGACGAGAAACGGTTCTTTTTGCATTACGGCGACCTGACCGACTCAAGCAACCTGAACCGTCTAATAGAAAAAATAACGCCGGACGAAGTTTACAATCTGGCCGCTCAATCACATGTTCATGTATCATTTCAGGTTCCTGAATACACGGCTGAAGTCGACGCAGTCGGGGCTTTGCGCTTGTTAGATGCCATTCGTGAGACGAACCAGGCTCCCAAATTCTACCAAGCCTCATCAAGTGAACTATACGGTAAGGCATTGGCGCCTGCGCTGGATGAGACCACGCCATTCAACCCTCGCTCACCTTATGCAATTGCGAAATTATATGCCTACTGGATCACCCGAAACTATCGCGACGCATATAATTTATTTGCATGCAACGGCATTCTGTTTAACCATGAATCTCCCCGGCGCGGAGTGTCATTTGTTACAAGAAAAATAACGCAGGCTGTAGCTCGCATCATTTCAGGAAAACAGGAATGTCTTTACTTGGGGAACCTGAATGCTATTCGCGACTGGGGTTTTGCCGGTGATTTTGTTGAAGCCATGTGGCTGATGCTGCAACAACCAAAACCTGACGACTACGTTATTGCTACAGGAACAAGTCATACAGTCCGGGAATTTGTCGAAAAGGCTTTTTCGTTTGTCGACAAGCAAATTCTTTGGAAAAATGAAGGTCTGGAAGAAAAGGGAATCGACGCCCGCACCGGCAAAGTACTGATTGCAATCGATCCATACTATTTCAGGCCGACTGAAGTTGATTTTCTTTTGGGTAATCCGGCAAAAGCGAAAGAGAAGTTGAATTGGCAACCCAAAATTTCATTTAATGAGTTGGTAGAATTAATGGTTAGGGCTGATTTAAAGCGGGAAACCAATGGTTGAATTTATTCCAATTTCAAAGCCTTGGCTTACATTGAATGCGGAGAAGTATGTTCTGGACTGCATAAAGTCTGGTTGGGTTTCCTCAACAGGCAGCTATGTTAAGCAATTTGAGATAGAGAATGCAAACTTCTATGGCGCGCAATTCGGCGTTGCAACGTCAAATGGCACAACCGCGCTGCATTTGGCACTGGTTGCTTTGGGGGTCGGCCCGGGAGATGAAGTCATTGTCCCTGACTTTACCTTCGCAGCGTCCATTAACGCAATCATTCATGCAGGCGCCACACCGGTTTTGGCAGATGTTAACCTGGATGACTGGACTATCGATATAAGTAGTTGTCAGCGTTTATTGACTTCCAGAACCCGCGCAATTATGCCGGTTCATATCCTGGGACAGCCTTGTCAAATGACGCAGGTTATGGACTTTGCGGAGTCTAACGGGCTTTGGGTCATTGAAGATTGTGCGGAAGCGCACGGCGCCGCCTTTCAAAATCGTAAAGTAGGATCATGGGGACATATCAGTTGTTTCTCATTTTACGGCAATAAGATTATTACTTGTGGCGAAGGCGGCATTTGTTTGACCTCCAATGAGGAGTTAGATCAGAAAATGCGTGTATTGCGAGATCATGGCATGAACAAGACCCGACGCTATTGGCATGACATCGTAGGATTCAACTATAGAATGACCAATATGCAGGCCGCATTGGGCTGCTCGCAAATGGAAAATATCGTTAATATAATAGGAGAGCGCAACAAGATTGCCTTCATGTATGATGCCAAATTGACTCATATTGATCAGCTTGAACTTCAGGGCGCCTTTCCTGACCAGCAAAGAGTGTGCTGGCTTTATTCCTTGCGAATTGTAGATGAGAGACATAGCATTTCCTTCATTCGGAAAGCCTTGAGTGCGCGCCAGATCGAATCGAGGCCATTTTTTCATCCGCTATCCCAAATGCCGCCGTATCAGAATTTGAGAACGGACAATGGTTGCAAAAACGTTCAGGTTATTTGCCGCACCGGTCTCTGTCTTCCAGTATTTAACGGCATGTCTCAAAACCAAATTGAATCTGTTTGTGACGTGCTTATCGATTCCTTAAATGGGTAAACAACCCAACATATTAGGTCTGATTCCCGCAAGGGGAGGGAGTAAAAGGGTGCCGCATAAGAACATGCGAAAGCTGGATGGCCGCCCTTTGATAGACTATACGATTGAGGCTGCGCTTGCTTCGAAGCGGTTGTCTAAGGTTATCGTTTCAACAGATGATCCTCAAATTGCACAATTTGTAAAATCTTCCGGGGTTGAAGCGCCTTTTATGCGTCCCAAAGAACTTTCCGGTGACGCTGTTTCAGATAAACAAGTGCTTCTCCACGCAGTGAACTGGTGTAATGGAAAATTAAGTTACAAGGTCGATCTTGTCGTGATTTTAAGACCGACAACTCCTTTTAAAACAGGAGTTTTGATCGACGCCGCAATTGAATTGTTAATTGACTCCAAGGCAGATTCCGTTCGCACTGTTAGCGCCGTGGATGGTGTTCATCACCCTTACTGGATGTTTCGCGCTGATGCCTTGGGCAAAGCGCAGGCGGTTGTGCCGGGAATAAAAATCTCCGATTACTATCAACGTCAGTTGCTGCCAGATGTTTATCGATTAAATGGCGTTGTTGACGTGATTAACGTGGATATTCTTCTAAATCATGAGGAACTTTACGGAGATGAGATGAGGCTGATGCCGATTGCAGAAACGCAGTCTTATGATATTGACACAGAAGATGATTTTTCACTTTGTGAATTACGCATAAATAAGTATAAGTGAGATTGTTTTGGAAAGTATTGCATATATTGGAGCGAGGGATTTTAAATGGCAATAAAGAAAAATAGCGGGATAGAACCTGAAAAGAAACAATATAGAGGCCAGGTTCTGGAGTTTCTAAAAAAGCGACCGCATGTTTTGAGTTTGTCGCTTCTTGCTATTCTGTTGATGATTTTCTATCAAGAGACGCTGTTTAGCAACAAGACGTTTCTTCCACCCGACACCATGGCGGCGCGAAGCAATCAGGTGTTCTATCAGGAATCGCTTGAAAAAGGTCAACTTCCTCTTTGGAACCCCTACATATTTTCCGGAATGCCCTCCTTTGCGAGTTTGCAAATGGTGTCTGCTGCTGATATTTTTGGAACCGCGCTAAATTTAATTATCGTTCCATTGGAAAAGGTGATGCCCAACAGTGATTTTGTTCGGGCATTTGTCAATTATTTTGTCATGGGACTATTTTGTTATCTGCTTGTGCTCTTTAGAACGAAGAAGTTGGGAGTGGCGCTTTTTGCAGCCGTGTGTTTGGTGTTTCAACCAAACATTGTTGCTTTTATTGCCTTTGGACATGGTTCAAAACTGACAACTTGCGTGATGATTCCCATAATATATTTACTTTTGGATGAGTTTCTGGATAAAAAACAGATCAGGTATTTTGCCTTGCTTGCGCTTGCCGTCGGACTTCAGCTTCTGCGCGCCCACACGCAAATGGCCTATTATACCTTTATGATGATTGGGCTCTATCTGGTGTTTTGGCTTATATATTCGCGGACTAGAAAATGCCAATGGGGAGAAATCTTCAAATCCATGACACTCACCGGACTTGCTATAGCGCTTGGAATAGCTTTGTCGGCAGTTCTCTATCTTTCCGTTTTTGAATATGCGGAATACTCCATTCGTGGGGGAACCGGCTTAGACTACGGTTATGCGACAAACTGGTCTTTTTCTCCCAAGGAGTTAATTACTTTTTTAACGCCGTCATTTTATGGATTTGGCGGACAGACCTATTGGGGGAAAATGCCTTTTACGGATTTCCCGCTTTATATGGGCATTGTGCCTTTATTGTTCGCCAGCATGGCGGTGGTTTTGAAACGAGACAAGAACGTCACATTCTTCTTAATAATGGGTGGATTGGCAATTTTAGTCTCATTTGGCAAACACTTTCCACTTTTTTACGACCTGCTGTTTAACGTACTGCCATTTTTCAATAAGTTCCGTGTGCCGAGTATGATACTCATACTACTACAATTTTCTGTTGTAATGTTGTCTGCCATCGGATTAAATGAACTGTTGCAACTGAAAGATAAGTCGGCGATCAGAAAGCAGGTATTGCCAAAATTTCTCTATAGTTTTGTCGGAATTGTTTTCGTTGTAATGTTATTTTTAATGGTTTCAAAAGGAAGTTATTTACAATGGGTTGCTTCATCCGGTAAAAATTTGTCCGCCGTCGCCCAATCGACTGCTTATGACATGGCTGCTTCTGATGCAGTGCGAATCTTTTTTCTTACGCTGGCGACCGCTGTATTGATTTTTTTGTGGAATAAGCAGAAGGTGAGCCGAGCTTTATTGCTGACCGGTGTTATTGTATTAACGCTCACTGACCTTTGGACAGTAGACAATAAAATCATTAATCCACAACCAAAGGGAAATCGAGGCAGGTATTTTGCCGACACTGATGCCTCCACTTTTCTAAAGGAGCAAACGGGGCAATTTCGTATTTTTCAGGCTTATGATGATAAGTCGGCCAATTGGTACACGCATCACAAGCTACAGAATATTCAGGGTTATCATACCGCCAGATTAAAAAGCTATCAAACTTTTATGGAAAAAACAGGTTTTGATCCACTTGTTCGCAACCGTTACGGTTTTCCGATGTTCATGGACAAGTATTACCGTGTTGTGATGGGAGCAAATGGTCAGGCAAGCTTGCAATTAAAAGATGTTTCTGAGGCCGGACTTGCAAAGTTTAAGTCTGATAACGCAGTTTTGGATATGTTGAACGTCAAATACCTCATTTCACATTACCCCGTTCCCGATCCGCGTTATAAACTGGCGCATGAAGGCAAACCAGCCATCTTTGAAAATACCAATGTCTTGCCGCGAGCCTTTTGGGTGGACACTGTGCGTGTGGTTGACAATGAGGATGAATTCTATCGATACCTGGCTTCGGGCAACTTCAATCCTGCAAAAGAAGCTATTCTCTTCGAAAAACCGGATGGAAATATTCAAAACGCCGCTGTCAATCGGGTTGAAGTTACCGCGTATGATATTCATGAAATTACTTTGCAAGCAGAAGTTGAAAAAGCAGGAATGTTGGTTTTAAGCGAAATTTATTATCCAGCAGGCTGGAAGGCTTATATTGATGGGCAGGAAACAAAAATATATCAGGCAAATGGAATTTTGAGGGCAATTTTTGTTGAGCCGGGCGCGCGGCAAATTCGATTTGAATTTAAACCAAAGGCATTTCGGTTAGGTTTTCTGCTTACGACAACGATTATTGTTTTGCTGCTTGGTTTGCTGATTTATGACTTGAAATTTCGGAAGAAAACCACTCTTGACACTGGTTTGGCCGTTGACTGATGAAAATTAATTTTTACAAGCTCAAAAGCGGGTTTAAGGGAATTCTGTTCGTGTTTGGTGTCTTATTGACCTTTTGCCTGTTTTCCTACAACTACTATATTGTTAATCAGTTACGCGCTGAGTCAAGACAAATTCTTTTATTTTATGCGCAACTTTACGCCTCCGCCGCTTCCGACGAATCATCAGCCAATCTCAATTTCATTTTTGAGGAAATTATTCTTGCCACAAACTTTCCTATTGTGTTGGCGGATCCTGAAGGCGCGCCCAGCGCATGGAAGGGCATCGCGGTTGCCAGCGCCGATCATTCGAAACAAGGATACCAGCGTGTCCGTGAGATCTCTCAAATCATGGGTGGTGAAGCTGATCCTATACCGTTAATGTATGGTGATTTTCCGATTGGCTATTTATATTATGGAGATTCGATACTTATCAAGCAGTTGCAGTTGTTGCCCTATGTGGGAATTGCGGCGGTCGGCGTGTTCATTTTGGTTGGTTTTCTTGGTTTTCGGAGTGTTCAGCGCAGTGAACAGCAATTTATTTGGGTTGGCATGTCAAAAGAAACAGCGCATCAAATCGGAACGCCGCTGTCTTCCATCATGGGTTGGATCGAGTTAATAAAAACGCGATCCAGTGACAAAGAAACACAGCAAACCATTCACGAAATGGAAAAGGACGTCGAACGTTTATCTCGAGTAACCGCGCGGTTTTCTCAAATTGGCTCCAAGCCTGATCTTAAAGAAGTGGCGGTTAACCATGTAATTATGGACGTTCTGAACTATTTTCGGCGGCGTTTGCCGCAATGGGGCAAGCGAGTTGAATTGCTGCATATATCCAATGCGAATCCGAAATTGCTTTTGAACAGAGATCTCTTTGAGTGGGTTTTGGAAAATTTGGTTAAAAATGCGCTCGACGCTATTGTTGATGATGTTGGCAAAGTTGTTGTTGAAATAGGTGAAATAAAAAATGGCAGCGCTGGTTTTTATATTGATGTCACCGACACTGGCAAAGGAATTAGCGCCGCGCGAAAAAAAGACGTTTTTAAGCCAGGCTTCAGCACAAAAAGTCGCGGCTGGGGGCTGGGTTTAAGTCTGGCCAAAAGAATTATTGAAGACTATCATGGCGGCAAACTGGTTGTAAAAGAATCTAAACCGGAGAAAGGAACAACGATGCGAATTTTATTTTAAAATGCGCTCGCCTGTAAAAAAATAATGAACATGCCCTTTCAGTTGTCTACCGTTATTATTATTGCATTTGGCTCATTCTGCCTGGCCGGTATTTCCTTGTTTTTACTTTTGAAAAATCGTTTGCAGAATATTTGGATGCGCCTTCGTTCCATTCCAGTTCCGCCGGGCAGCGCGTTTGAAAATATTTCCCGTTTTATGTTGACTATTTTGTGGATTGTCGCATCTCTGGCAGTTTTATTTTTTGCCGCTTTCATACAATCTTTTCAAAATTTCACCAAACAGGAATTAGTGGCTGAAGTCTATTGTAAACCCGTTAAAGAAGCGCCCGGCGCTATGGTTTTGGAGTTCACCCCGGTCATTGCAGGGAGATTGGGCGTAAAACAAGGATTCCTGATAAAAGGCGACCAGTGGTGTTTGCAGGGCGATATTTTAAAGTGGGATGAATGGTTAAATTTCGCAGGTGTGGAAACCATGTTTAAATTAACACGAATTCAGGGTCGTTTTGTAAATGTCCACGATGAACGTTTCAAACCAACGACGCCTTACAGCCTTACAGAAAAAGAAGATGACCCGCGTTGGCGTTGGCTATACAAAAGCGGATATCGATTGCGTTTTGTGGATGCGGTTTACGGCAGCACGGTTTATACTTATCCGTCAGAAGATAAAATTTATCAGGTCTACGTCACCAATTCGGGCTTCAGCGTTAGGCCTAAAAAGTTTCTACAGCGTGGCTGAGCGAAAAATATTCCTGTCATCGTCCTCAAAAAAAGACGGTCGCCAGAAATTTATCTGTCGACCGCCGCACAATTTCATATCCGTTTAATCTAATCTGTATCAGGCGACTGTTTCTTTTTCCGCCGCATTTACCTCCAGAATTGCTGTTGTCTCAACGTTTTCACAGCGCTGCACCAATTCTTCAAGACTAAGTTTTTTGACCCCTTCAGTCTCATCGTGGTAGACGACGCGAATGACCTCCGCCAAGGAAGTTATTCCTGTTATCGCTTTATAAAACCCATCTTCACTCATTGTGACAAGGTTGGCTTCTTCGCGCGCAACATTCTTGATTACACTTGAGGTTGAACGGTCAAGAATTTCGTTGCGGATTTCATCGTTGACAACCAGCACTTCATGAATACCAGTCATTCCTCTGTACCCGCTTCCGCCACAATGGATGCATCCTCTTGGTGCATAGAATTGATAATCATCAAAAGTTTCCGTTTTCAGCGTGCCGAAAAATGAGAGTGTTTTCAATTCTGGTTTATAAGGTCTTTTGCAATGCTCGCATAATCTTCGCAATAACCGTTGCGCGACCACAGAAACAAGGGTTGAGGAGATCAAAAAGGTTTCGATTCCCATATCCATAAGCCTGAGCAGCGCGCCTGTCGCGTTTTCTGTGTGGAAAGTGCTGAGCACTTTATGCCCGGTTAAGGCCGCTTGAATAACGGCTTCGGCGCCCTCTTGTTCGCGAATTTCACCAATCATCAACACATCGGGATCCTGGCGCATCATCGCCTTTATGTAATCCATATAGGAGATTCCCACTTTGGGCGGAATTCCAGCTTGAATAACCCCGTCGAGGGTGTACTCCACAGGATCTTCTACAGTAATAATAACGCGATCCATTTTGTTCAGATATTGCAGCGAAGCGTAAAGCGTCGTGCTTTTTCCACTGCCGGTCGGACCGGTCACCAGGATAACGCCTGAAGGATGATCCAGCATGGTCATATACTTTTGCAAGTTTGCAGGCGTCAGACCAATTCTCGTTACATCGACAATATCACTGTTTTTATTTTGGATACGGATAACGACATTTTCACCAAAAATTGCAGCGTATGTTGAAACACGCAAGTCGAAATCTTTGTTCATGATGGTCGCTTTGATACGGCCATCCTGATGCTTCCGTTTTTCGGCTATATCCAGACCACAGATTGCCTTAATGCGGCTAATCAGTTTTACCGACAGGTGGAGTGGCAAATCCGTTTTATGATGCATCATGCCGTCGATGCGATAACGAACCCGGAGCAGTTGATCGGCAGGTTCGATATGAATGTCCGTGGCGCGATCCATGATGGCGTTTGAAATGATGAAATTGACCGCCTCAACAATGCTGTCCGCTCCACTTTCCAACAAAGATTTATCGCCAATAATCAAGTTTTTTTCTTCATCATCCGGTGTTGATTCAGCACCCATTTCCAGTTTTTGATAACAATAGCGAATGGTTTTTTGAATTTCAGAGGCTGGCGCAATTGCAACGTTCAACTTGGTCTTTAAAACCTTCGCCAAAAAGTCGATGGCTTCCTGATTCAATGGGTCAGAAGTAATTACTGTCAGAACGTCATCATTTTTATACGCTGGAATAAACTGATGTTTACTCAGGAAGTCGGGGTTGAATTTTTCCAACAATTCCTTTTGAATTAAACTGACTGATGGGATGATTTTGGGAATTCCAAGCTGCAGACTGAGGGCGTCGACCAGGACGATTTCCGAAATCATGCCAATTTCCACTAAGACCTCACCCAGTTTTTTCCCGGTTTCTTTTTGTTGTTTCAAGGCAATATCCAGATCTGACTGGGTAAGAACCTGAAGGTTGAGAAATAATTCGCCTAGCAAAATGCACTTATTGTACTTCTTCAGCACTCTTTTTAATTGGAGCTCTGATATGTAGCCTGCCGAAACACAGAGTAATCCTATCGGTTCATAGGTTTTTTTCTTTTCCTGGTTCTCAAGTATTTCTTGCAGTTGTTCCTTTGTGATCAATTCCTCTTGAATGAGCAATTCGCCGACCGGTTTTTTTTTCGTTGTATTTTCCATACATGGGGTATCGACCCACAATTTGGACTCCTTAGTCAGTTGAGTAGAAAAAAAAATAAAGTAACATTTCATGCAAATAATCAATCTTACACGACAAAAGTCGAAAATAGAGTTGATTGATAAATCGTTTTGCGGAACGGTTTATTCGATTGCAGGGAAATAAATCAAGGTTACTATCCGAAACAACTAGGAACGACAGCAAATCGTGAGCGACAAAGAGCAAAACCCAACTGCAGCCAGAAAAGATTCGAGCCGGAGTTCAAAAAAAGTAAATATTTACATCCGTTCTGAGCAGAAGGAAGATGTGTTTCCATTTTTTCTGGAGAAACTAAACGCTTCATCCTATAATAGCGACCAATTAGCGAGGTCGAATGACATTGCAGAGGCGGAACTTATTATTCTTATAGGAGACACTGAAAAGTGGATGCGTCGTCAGGTTTCCCGCATTCGCTCAGAGTCAGCCAGTTTTTTAACGCCAACCATGGCGCTGAGTGAAAAAAAGTGGTCGTGGCTTGACGATGTGATCGACTTCAATATACAGTCTCCTTTAAGTGGAAGCGACTTAATCAGCGTAATTGGAGCCGCCGGCAAAATTCAAACAAGGCTTGAGAAATTGGGAGCAATTCCTGATACGGGACATGAGGCAAGTCAGAATAAATTGTTGTTGCTTCGTTATTTGCACTCCCGCGACAAGTTCACATTGAGACCTCGACGCGATTATCGAGCCACTGTTGGTTATTCAATTTCCCTGGCGCAACTTTTTCTGAAGGTAGGTTGGGGCGAAGAGATAGCTTTTTTGGCTGGAATGAAAGACGAGCAGCTTCTCAGTGAAAAGCTCATTGACAAAGTTAACCTGTGTCCATATTGCAGTCATGCGCAAATCAACTTTCGTGAAATTTGCCCAAAGTGCGAGTCGCTAAAAATAGAAGATGAAGCGACAATTCATCATTTTCAATGTGCAAATGTGGGCCGCGAATCTGACTACGTGAAAGGGGCGAAACTAATCTGTCCTAAATGCAACAATGAGCTTAGGCATATTGGCGTCGACTATGATAAACCATCAGAAGTTCTCTGGTGCGCCACCTGCAATCATAATTTTGCCGATCCCAAATTAGATTGTCTCTGCCTGGCCTGTGGTCGTTCTTTTAAGCCTGAAGACGCCAATATTGGAGATATTTCAGAATATTCAATTTCCGAGATGGGAATTCGCGCCGCAGCCGAAGGTGTGCTGCCTGGCGTCGGCTTGATGTCGTTGCTGAAAAAGGAATTCGGTTTTTATAAAAAAGAGGTGTTTACTGAGCTGCTTCAACTTGAAATGGCAAGATGTCAACGCTATAAATTCGAATCAACAGTTGCGCGATTTACGCTGCGTAGCGCTGGTCGTGAACTGGAGTTGGGTTTTTTCAAGAACTCTCGAAAATTCCGAAAAGATTTTGCCGCCATCATGACTGAAACCTTTCGCACAACCGATGTTTTCACTGAATTGAGCGGTGGAAATGTGCTTCTTATATTTACCAATACAGATTTGAATAGCTCCGATATAGCATTCGACAGACTGCAAACTGGTATGGAGGAAAAGCTGTCGCTCGACATTGAAGTCGAGTATGAAAATTATAGTCTTGTTACCGATGTTGAGCAAATGAATTCTATCTGGGAGAAGCTTAAATGATTCCTGAAGTATTCATCGATGCATGGAGGTTTTTGTTCAGCCTCGATGAATATGGACTTCTGCGCACATTTTGGTTTTTTATCTTTTTAGATTTGCCGCGGTACTTGATCACAGACACCTATCTTTTCTTTCATGAAATTTATGTTCGGCTGAAAAGAAATCCGGACAGCAGATTTATTCTGAGATTAAAAAACGATCCGCCGCTCGTAACGGTTGTCGTGCCGGTTTACAATGAGGAAGAGACGATTGCCTGGACGATTCGTTCACTATTAGAACAGACTTATGGCAACCTGGAAATTATTATTGTCGATGACGGGTCAACGGACGACACGCCAAAAATATGCAAGAACATTTCAAATCGACCCAACATTACCTCTATGCGTCTGGCCGAAAGAGCCGGTAAGTCTGCTGTGTTAAATTATGGTATGAACTACGCAAACGGCGAATTTATCATTTTTGTAGACTCCGATACAACTTTTGATCGCGATGCGATTTATCACTTAATGACAGAGTTTGCCGACCCTGTTGTTGGCGGTGTGTCAGGCAACCTTCGACCCAGGAATGCAAGCCAAAACCTGCTTACCCGTCTTCAGCAAATAGAATATTTATTTACGATTTCCGTCGGTCGCCGAATTCGCTCCAGTTTCAACATTCTGCCGATCATCAGCGGAGCCTTTGGCGGTTTTAGACGAGAATTAATTGCCGTTGACGCCATCGGCGGCCATGAGCCGGGTCCGGGGAATGATTCCGACCTTGCGATACGAGTCAGGAAATTGGGCTACAAAATTGCATTTCAACCACGAGCCATGTGTTTGACAAAAGTGCCGGAAACACCATATAAATTAATGCGACAGCGCTCACGCTGGGACAGAAATATGATTAAAAACCGTATTCGCAAGCATAAAAATGTTTTCAATCCATTCTCCAAAGGTTTTCGGCTGGTTGACGCCATCACGTTTATCGACTCGGTTTTTTTTCACATACTTCTATCATTTTCAACCATTCTGTACCTTCTCGACATCTACATTAATTATCGCGAATATTTAATGCCACTGCTCTTTGTTAACTTTTGCCTCTATTTTTGCGCTGAATTAATGGAACTGTTTTTTGCAGTCGCCCTTTCGAGGCGCTATCAGGATTTCAGGCTGTTTCTCTATGTACCGCTAATTAACCCCTTCAAAATCATTTTGAAGTTTGTTCGCATCAAGGCTTATCTACAAGAATTGATCTTTCGTTATTCAAATTTAGACCCCTTTGCCCCGATAAAAGTCAGGCAAAAATATATTCAATGGTGAAGAAATTAAGGTGAATATTATCGTGTTTTGTTCTCACAATTGCCTCGTGATATGGAGGCTGGTTTTCCGGGTAACGTTGACCGTAGCTATTTTGACGGGGTTTCATGAGTTAATCGGGCAAACTAGTTATACCTATCATCAGCTTGAGGAAAAGGTTATGTCAAACTGCCCTCAGGTAACTGGCGCAAACTTCCAGGTAACTTCCGCTCAAGCTCAAGTCGCGGTTGAGCGTCTCGATTATTGGCCGAAATTCAGTAGTAGTTTTCGCTACCTTGAGCATAGCGCCGATTTAACCGTCGGCCTGTTAAACGCAGACAACTCTTTGATTTTTCGCTTAAGCCAGGATTTGGTGGCGGTGACAAAAGTTCGATCAGGAAGAGTAGGTGAGGCGAAGGCAAAACTGGAAGAGGAAAAGATTCGCCTTAGGCAGGCGGAGTCGAACGCAATGCTTGATTTCAGGCTTGACTACATCGATCTGCTTGAAGCGGAAAAGCTGGCTGATAAAAATGACCTTTTACAATCAAATCTCAGCCAAATCTATAAAATAACCAAACGACAATTCGAGCTTGGCGAGGCGCTGGAAGATGATTTGATTGAGTCGCGCTCGGAATTAGAATTGAGTCAAAACCAGGTAAAGGCGCATAAAGAAAAAGCTGAATGGATGCGAGCAGCGCTGGCCAACTATTTCAATATTGCCGATAACCAGATTTTGGGCGACGAACCGCCAGATATTCATATTTCGCAAGAATCGTTAATACAGAACTCCGATTCAACCAATCTCAGGGGAGCTATCTATGCTGCGAGAAGCAGCCGGGAGCGCAGCGTCATCAAATCTGCCAATTATCGCGACATTCATTTTGAGCCATATCTTGGGTATCGTTTTCGATGGGGAAAAAATAACGTCGGAAAAGGAAGTGCTGAAGCGGGCGTCAGCCTTTCATTTCCGATGCTTTTTCCAGCGGTGAATCGTCAGCGCACAGCTTCGCGCCTTGCAGCGTCAAATGCATTGCAGGAAGCGGCTTCAAGCGAAAGGCGGCGTATTCGATTTGAAATTTCTGACGCGACGCATCAGCTGCGCATTCTTGCTTTAGAGAAGGAATTAGTTGCGAGTAAAATTCGTTCGTCGCTGATAAAAAAACGAAATCTTGAAGCCAGATTTAAGCATTTCCCCCAATTAACTGATCGCGAGCGCCTAACTTTGCTTGAGGCGGGCGCCCTGGTTGTAAAAAGAGAAATTGAAAAGGTAAAGCTGCGCCATGCGGAATGGAGAAAGCAATATCAGCTGCTGGATTTGGCTGGTCTGTCCCAACCTGAAGCGCCGGAAAGAACGGAGGGAATTAGCAACGCCAACGAATTTCAAGAATATTTTGGAGTCTGGCTATGGCAAACGGACAAAATGATAATGTCGGAAGTCAGGCAACAGGAGTTATTGGATTTTTGTGAAAAAACGAAGCTCACAGCTATTTATTTTTCTTTGAATGAATCAATGACCAAGCCAGAGTTGAGTGAGAAGCTCCGAACAGTGATTGCGGCATTTCATCGTCGCTCAATTCGTGTTTCCGCCTTGATTGGCGATCCAAATTGGGTTTTGCCGCATAAGCGGGCAAAGTTGCGCAATCGCCTGAACTATTTATCGCAGTATAATCGAGAAGCGGCTCCTGAAAGTCGTTTCGACGCCGTTCACCTTGATATTGAACCGCACGCGGCTCCCGGTTGGCGTGAACAGAGCGCTGAAATGGTGGGCAGATTGGCGGAGACAGTCGCAGAGGTTCGACAAATTTTGACACGCGAAAATCATATCAAAATTGAAATCGATTTACCACTTGTCTACCTGGAAATTTCTAAGGAATCATTGCAAGAAATCATTGATAATGTTGATATGGTCACGTTGATGGTATACGGCAGAGGCAGCGCTGAAGAAATTTGGGCGGATGCGCAAAGCAACCTGTCTTTCATTAACAAACCAACAGTTGTTGCTATCCGTGCAAAAGACTTCGAAAGTCAGGCGTATTTATACCGCGAAAGCCTAAAGCTGTCAGAATTAAGCAAATCATCGCAAAATTGTATTGGAATAGCTGTACATGATTATAATCAGTTTAACAGTTTGAGGTTAAAATAGAGAATGCGAGCAAAAAAACTACGCAATCGTGAACAGGATTTTGTTAAACCTGCCGCAGTAAAAGCTAACAGGAAGCGACCTTGGGGTAAGTATTTTTATGTGGCGGTGTTGATCGGATTTGCCTTTTCAATATTGCAATGGGGTGTTGATAAGACGCTTTATATAAAGGGGGTTGGTTTCCTGGAGGCCGAGACAAGCATGGTTTCAGCCAGAAACACGGGGCGGATTTCCAAAATATTTTGTGCTGTCAATGACACTATATTGGTTGGCGACCTTTTGGTTGCGCTTGACTCCAAAGACACACTAGACACTGATGTAATACCTGTGCATGGCGACTTTTATAGCAATGAACGAAAATTGATCGATAGTCAAAAGAAAATTGCAATTTTGGAAGAGCGCGAACAGCAGGCTGAAATTAGCCTTGAGCTGGCTCAAAATGAATATGGGCGAAGAGGTCAGTTGTTTCGTGTGAAAGCCATAACCAGCAGTGACTATGTGGAAATTGACCAACTTTTGCAAAAACAAAAACGCCTTCTCGCTGAATTACGAATTGAGCTAAAAAGCGAGCGGAAAATTTTACGAAGCTATAGAAATCAATACCATAGTTACCTGCTCAGTCAAGATGGCATTGAAAATAACATAATGCTTGAAACCAAATTGCATTCCACCGAGCCGGGTGTGATTTCAGAAGTTTTTCAAATGCTTGGCGATGTTGTGCGAACCGGAGAAGCGATTTTTGAAATAATCGACATGTCGAAAGGCACGGTTCGCGGCTATTTTGAGGGCAACGTTGAACGCCAGATTTTTGTCGGAGATAAAGTTATTATTAAATATGAAAACGGGGATGAAGAGAGTGGCGTAATTCAAAAAATTCATCCTGTAACCGATATTCAGCCGCCTGAAATAAAGCACAAGTTTGGTAAAGAACGTCGATTTATCATTGCTGAAATTGAACCTGAACGGAAAGATGGCGGCAGTCGTATTCGTGGCACACAGGTTGAGCTATATATTCGGAAAAAAGTATTTTAGCGCTTTCTTTTAATTGAATTCCGCCGATATAACTTTAATTAACCAAAAGAATCGGATGTGTTTTATGACTTTTACAATAATTATTTGCGGAATCTTCCGCATTTAACAGGTATCGAAAGGAGATTTTGTAATGATAATTTTGGGGAAAGTACGGAAAGGACTATTTTGCGCTGCCGTCCTCATCTTTTTTTCTTGCAGCGAACAAGCGGTTGAACCGGGCGCGGCTTCCAGGTTTGTTATTGAAAATGATCAAGAGCTTTTAAACAGCAGATTGATTGTTTTAGATGAAGAGCTGCCTCTGAATAAAAGTGGCGTCTCAAAATCTGTTATGGGTAATCTAACATTTAAGCGGCGTGGAATTGTTGCGCCGCCAGAAATTGATGGGACGCCGTTGCATGCAAGTCATGTTACATTGGAAGATGGAATTGCCTATGTCTCTTATCATACGCGGGATAATCAGTATCAGGGCGCCGCTGAAATTATTAATGTTAGAGATGTCAGGAAACCGTTTATAAAATCGCAAATTTTGTTTGAGGACACCGATATTACGATTGCAAGTAGATACAAAACTAACGTTTATCTTGGTCAAGCGACGAATCCGGATGGCAACGATGGTTTTAATTCTCCCGCGGCTCTGGAGGTAATTCACCTCAATGAAGATGGTGACTTTTCCAAGTCGATTCAACGAATAGATTTACCAAGTTTTAATACCAATGACATCTTGTTTTTAAATGATTTGGCCTATATAACTTCTGGTTCAAGCGGCGGTATGCTTTCCATCTACGACTTGGAAAATGAGCAATTGATTACTCAACTTGAAGTTAATAATGCCAAAGCAGTGAAGTGTACACCGGATTTTGTTGTTGCAATGGCCGGAACCGGAGAGCGTTTACACATATTCAGACATGATAACAACGAATTGGATAGAACTGTTGAACTTGGCTGCGAAAATTTTCTTGAGTCCAAGGCAGAGCTTGCTACGCTCAACGATATGGTTTATGCCTCGGCGGCTTCATGTGGTTTGTTGGCTTACGACATTGCCGGGGACAGCCTTTTAAAAAACATCGACCTTGGTGATTACGCAACTTGCAATAGCGTTTCTGTCAGTAAAGAGTATAATGTTCTTTTGCTGGCTCGCGGCGCAGATGGTTTACAAGTGGCGGTTATTGACCCGACCGGTCTTGAATCTGTTGGCGTGCTTGATCTTCAAGGCTCCACCAACTTTGTCGCGGTAGAGGGCAATATGATGTTTGTCGCCAATGGCGAGGGAGGTTTGCAAATTATTGAAGTAACTGATTTATAACCGAACTTAAGTCTTTCTTGTCAACAATTTAAAAGGAGTGCGTTCCCAGGGGGAGAACGCTCTTTTTTTTTGCAGTGAAAGAATTTCCTGTACTTGCGTGGAAATTGTATCTTATGGCATCATGTTTTACGCGATATGCAGCTTCTTTGCTATTTATGAACTATTTGGCCTATTTTAAAAAAAGAAGTTCTTGTGACTTTCTTTTCTGAAATTTACGTTTTGAGGTCAACCTTTTTTTCTCATCAATCAAATTGGATTTGTCGAATGAGATTCCCGAAAATTTTAAAGTCTTCCATTTTTTTTGTGTTGTGTGTTTTATTCTATTCGTGCGCCAGTCATTCGATTGACAAATCATCTCAACCGAAAAAATCAGAAATAAGAAAGTTTACTCACAAAACGCGCGAACCGAAACCGGTTTCTCCAAATAAAGCTGTAATTACCGGAGTGCTCAGAGGCGTGATCAAAAAACAACGCAGAACGTTCTGTCAAATTGAGGTGAAAAGCGTGTTGAGATATGGAAGTGCGGTGCCACCTATTGTAAGCGGGAGTCTGCTTGAACCGGAATTTGATAGTCAAATTGCTTCCACGATACGACCCTCAGAAAACATTGTTCAGATTCAGCTATCTTATCATAGATTTATGCAAATGGGCGCCAACTCAGGCAAATGGAACATTATTGCCATTGAGAAAAACCAACAGGAGGGGAATTAAATGAAACGCTTTTTTAAAATATTATGTCTTGTCGGCTTAGTCAGCTTTGCTTGGTTCTTTTTGAATAAGGATGAAGCGGCTTTTCACCTTCAAAAATTTAATAAACTTGAACGTCCAAACAGTTTTGTCTCATCCAGAAACGAAAATATTCAGGGTCGCGCTGAATATGAATATTTAAGACTCAGGAGTCCAAAGATGGGCAAAATTCCTGTAAACATCCGCAGCAAAGAACTGGCTTTTGCCAAATCATTGCCTGCGCGAAGTGTTCTTCAAAAAAACAGACTCGACAAGCTTAACGCCGCTAAATGGCAGCAGCGCGGGCCATTCAATGTTGGAGGTCGCACGCGGGCGTTGGCAATTGATTTGGACTATAACGGGTCGACAAATCGTCGCATTCTTGCCGGAGGCGTATCAGGAGGAATGTTTCTTTCCGAGGATAACGGTCTTACCTGGATGCGCACAACTTCTAGCGCGCAACACCCCAGTGTAACCTGTGTCGCTCAAGATCCCAATAATCACAATGTTTGGTATTATGGCACAGGTGAGTTGTTGGGAAATAGCGCCGGAAGCGGATCAGCTTTTTATTTTGGGCAAGGTATTTTCAAGTCAACCGACAGCGGAAATAGTTGGGTTCAGTTACCCGCCACCTTTCAAAATTCACAGTTAAACACTTTTGACACGCGTTTTGATTTTATTTGGAATATTGCCATCCATCCACAAAATGGCCATATTTACGCAGCTACAGTGGCCGGAATTTATCGTTCGACGGATGGCGGCAGCGCATGGGGTTTGCTGCTCGATACCCAGGATCCAGAAGGAAATCTTGGTTTAACCAGCGATATTGCCATTGCAGCAAATGGCGATGTTTATGCGGCGTTGAGCCGAAATGGCGCCAACCTGAACACCGGAGAGTTCGGTGTTTTTCGGATGGTTGAAGGGAATGGGAGTTTTGTTGATATCTCTCCAGCTCAAATGACAAACAACTCGCAACGGTTCGTATTGGGCGCCGCGCCGTCAGACGCTAACACACTTTATATGTTAGAGACATCCAATCAAAACGGCGCCACAGCCGCCGACCATCAACTGTTTCGATTTGACGCCGGGGCAAATTCATGGACAGATTTGTCATCCGCTATACCTGACGAGGCTGGCGTTGAGGGAAATGCCTCATTTAGCTCACAGCAAGGTTATGATCTGGTCGTAAAAGTTAAACCGGATAACCCGGAAGTTGTCTGGATTGGCGGCGTCAATTTATACCGTTCAACCAACGGCGGGCAGGCGTTTACGCGGGTTGGAGGCTATCAAGGAGTCGATGGCTATGCTCAATATCCAAACCATCACCCTGATCAGCACATGATGGCGTTTTATCCAGATAATTCAAATGCAATGATTTCAGCGCATGATGGCGGTCTGTCAAAATCAAATGACGTCCTTGCTCAAAACCACCTTTGGACGCCTCTGAATAACGGGTATATGACCACGCAATTTTACTCGGTTGCCGTTGATCCCCAATCTGGAAGCAATCTGCTCATTGGCGGCGCGCAGGACAATGGCTCCTGGCTTACCGAGACCGCTAATATTGCCACTCCATGGCAGAATGTGCTAAGCGGCGATGGTGGATTTGCCGCCGTAGCCACTGGCTTGAATCCTTTCTTTGTTTCCGCCCAAAATGGTTTTGTGGTTCGATATAAATTACAAGGAAATACTTTTGTCGGTGGTGTTGTCAGCCCTCCGGGTGATAACTTTCTCTTTATCACACCTTTTGTGCTGGAGCCGGGGAATGAGAAAGTCATGTACATTGCGCTTGGCAATTCAATTTGGCGGAATAGTAATTTAGAGGATATTCCAATTGATAATAGCGATGTTACCAACGTTAACTGGACGGAACTCACCAACTCTGTCAGCGCGGCGGGCAATATTACTGCCGTCAACGTTGTTGGAAGCGGTCAGCCGGTACTTTATTATGGCGCGACCAATTTTGAAAACATGACAAAAATTACGAAGGTGACAGATCCTGCCTCCAATCCGGCTGGCGTTGATATAACGCCGCCAGGACTGCTCAGCGGCGCATATCCTTCATGCATTGCCGCCAGTCCCAATGACCCGAATGAACTTCTGGTGGTATTTTCCAATTATAATGTTCCAAGTGTTTGGTATAGCGCAGATGGCGGCGCCAGCTGGCAAGATATAGAAGGCAACCTGGCAAGTGCGAACGGGCCGTCAATACGATGGGCGGCAATCGTTCCCGGTAAAGCCTTTTATCTGGCAACCAGCATTGGTATTTTCGGAACTTCGGCGCTAAATGGCGCTCAGACCGTCTGGGCGCTGGAGGCTGAAAATGTAATTGGAAATGTTGTAGTGGATATGCTGGCAGTGCGACCGGATGATGGTTATATGGCGGCGGCCACTCATGGTCGCGGCATTTACTCAACAAATAACGCCGGTGTCGTCAGTGTGGAGGAAAAGCTCCAACCCACTCAATTTGCATTATCACAAAATTATCCAAACCCATTCAACCCTGAAACAACGATTCAATATTCTTTGGACGCCAGTGCCTATATTACTTTGAAAGTCTATAACATTCGCGGCGTGGAAGTGAAAAGCCTGGTCTCAGCATTTCAAAACGCTGGGGATTTCAACGAGGAGTGGAACGGCCTGGATAACGCTGGCAGGCAAGTTGCGAGCGGAATTTATGTCTATAGACTTCTTGCAAAAGCGGCCAACGGTCGCACTCATGAAAATATCATGAAAATGACATTGATACGGTAAATTGTTTGGCTAAACCAGTTGTATATCAGGAGGTCGATTAATGATTTTATTTTGGTTTTTCACAAAGAGCAACAGGTAGATGTCTGTATCAACTATAGAAAAAACGTAATAAAACAGTTCAATTCTTGGAGTTCTGCTTTAAGTGTTCCAGGAATTGAACATTTTTTCATCCGCATGGATGCCGTGCGCGAATCAGTAAATTCAAAGCAAGGTTAATCCTGCAATGCAATATTATCAATTTCATGTTATTGATTATTGAAAGGTATTTCTATCTGTTCAAAGCCTGAATTAATCAAGAAAAATAGCAACGGAATGGTAAAATTTTTAATGATTCTTGATATGAGAGCTATAAGGAAAAGCTTTTAATGGAAAATCAACGCAAAAGTAGTTCGGGAGACGGCCAAAGTCATCAAGCAAAATTGACACAAGAAGATTTGCAAAAACCTGTGTCTATTCAAACTATTATTGATATTCTTGTGCGGAAAGGCATTTGCTCCATTGAGGAATTGTATACCATTGAAGATCTTCAATGTTCTCAAAAGCAAAAGAAATGTGAGGAGCCAAATGGTCAGTCTGAAGGGCAGTCTGCCGGTCAGCCTGAAGGGCAGTCAAATGGTCAGTCTGAAGGGCAGTCTGCCGGTCAGCCTGAAGGGCAGTCAAATGGTCAGTCTGAAGGGCAGTCTGCCGGTCAACCTGAAGGACAGCCAAATGTTCAGTCTGACGGACAGTCTGCCGGTCAGCCCGAAAGGCAGCCAAATAGTCAGTCTGAAGGACAGTCTGCTGGATCATCCGGGTCTCCTTTGACAATTGCTCTGCATCAGATTGAAGCTGCAATTGAACCGAAGAAAGAGTCCGTTCTGAAGCGATTGATGGCAAAGAGACACTGGTCGCGAAGGTTGGGCTCAATGTTGTTTGGATGGGAGTGGCAAAAAATAAAAAAAAACCGGCGCAAAAGCCGTGGACCGCTTCTCTCATAAGTTTTGGTTTGAGAGCCTCTGGAAAATAGTTTCAGCCGCAGTAAAGAGAGACAATTCTGCAAGCATTTTATAACACCGCAAACCATGGGGCAATAGGCGCTCCCTTTGATGGCGGCGGTCTGTTTCTGAATAACTTTTTTTTCTTATCCCCACACCTGTTTTTATTATTATTAAGTTTAATAAAAACATTATATTATTTAGATTTTACCAAGACCCATATTATCTGTTTAGAAAGCTTGAATTTTATACATAAAGCGCTATCTTGGTTTGACGTTTTTTCAAGACAGGGTTTTTCTGGAAATGTGTATAAAAAACAAAATTTATTTTACCAGCTGCTCCGGCTAAGAGCAGCTTTTTTTATTTTATCTAATTCAATGATAGTATTGATTAAAGACTAAAGGAGTAATGCAATGTCCGACTATTTGAGTCATATTATTGCAGAAGTCAAAGCAAAAAATCCGAATGAACCAGAGTTTCACCAGGCTGTGGAAGAAGTCACTGAATCGTTGGAACTGGTATTAGAAAAGCACCCCGAATACAGGTCGGCGAAAATCCTTGAACGCCTGATTGAGCCGGAACGTGTGATTCTGTTTCGTGTGCCCTGGGTGGATGATCAGAGCGTGGTTCAGGTGAATCGAGGTTTTCGTATTGAAATGAACAGCGCTATTGGCCCATATAAAGGCGGATTAAGATTCCATCCTTCTGTTACATTAGGCATTTTAAAATTTCTCGCCTTTGAGCAGGTTTTTAAAAACAGTCTGACGACCTTGCCCATGGGTGGCGGAAAAGGCGGCTCTGATTTTGATCCAAAGGGAAAAAGTGACAATGAGGTGATGCGGTTCTGTCAAAGTTTTATGTCCGAACTGCAAAGGCATATTGGGCCGAATACGGATGTCCCTGCCGGAGATATTGGGGTTGGCGCGCGGGAGATCGGGTATTTGTTTGGTCAATATAAACGATTGCGCAACGAATTTAGCGGTGTTTTAACCGGGAAGGGACTAAATTGGGGAGGTTCGCTAATCCGTCCGGAAGCCACAGGTTATGGTTCAGTTTACTTTGCAGCTGAAATGCTCGCAAGTCGGGGGAAATCGCTTGAAGGTCGGGTTTGCCTTGTTTCCGGCAGCGGCAATGTTGCGCAATACACTGTGGAGAAACTCAATCATCTTGGCGCCAAGGTGGTGACTCTTTCAGACTCCAGCGGATACATTTATGACGGAGCGGGTATTTCCCCGGAGAAGTTGGAGTTTGTCAAGCAGTTAAAAAATATTCGCCGCGGTAGAATTAAGGAATATGCGGACAAATATGCGGGAGTCGAATACTTTCCGTTGAATCCCCAAAATGACCATAATCCGATTTGGGCTCACAAAGCTGAATGCGCCTTTCCAAGCGCCACGCAAAATGAAATTTCTGCCAAGGATGCGCAAAACATGCTTAATAATGGTGTTTTTGTGGTCAGTGAGGGCGCAAATATGCCAACTTCGCTGGAAGGTGTTAAATTATTTCTGGACAATAAAATTTTGTTTGGGCCTGCAAAAGCTGCCAATGCCGGCGGCGTTGCTGTCTCTGGTCTGGAGATGACCCAAAACAGCATGCGGCTGCCATGGACGCGTAATGAAGTGGACAGGCGCTTGCAAACCATCATGAAAAGCATTCATCAAACCTGCGTTGAGACTGCCGACCGGTTTGGTGTTTCCGGCAACTATGTTGACGGCGCGAATATCGGCGGCTTTTTGAAAGTGGCTGATGCAATGTTAGATCAGGGCGTTGTATAGAACATGAGGTAAATTAAAGATAACGAAGGAGATGATTTTTTATGAACGACACTAATTTTTCTTCCGAATCCTATTGGCTGGAATATGGCACAAGCAATCGGTTTCAGATTTTTCAAAATCTGATGCGCTTTCGGATTCGAAATATACTTTTGGTGTCGAGTCTCTATGAATTATTTCTTTTTGAAGAAGACGGTCGGTTGTATGAGTTATTGCGAGAAGAATATCAAGGCCTTAATTTAACTCATACACCCGAATTAACTCGTGTTTCAAGCGGAACCGAAGCAATTGAGTTAATTAAAACCGATCGGAGCTTTGATCTTGTTATTAGCACATTGCACATAGAAGATATGTCGGCAAACGACCTGGCAGAGCGGCTTAAAGTAATTGATTCCGGGCTGCCAGTTATTTTACTTGCGTATGACGGTCGTGAACTCGCTAAAAAAATAATTCGGAAAGAAGTTGATATTTTTGACCAGGTTTTTGTTTGGCAGGGAGATTTTCGTATTATCATTGCCATGATCAAATACCTGGAAGATAGGCGAAATGTCGAGCATGACACGGATATTGTGGGCGTTCAGTCGATTATCCTGGTTGAAGATCGCGCCACTTACTATTCTTCTTTTCTTCCACTGATCTATGTTGAACTGCTCAAACAGGCTCGACGTCTTATTTCAGAAGGCGTAAACCTTACGCATAAGTTCCTTCGGATGCGAGCCAGACCCAAAATACTCCTCTGCACCACATACGAAGAAGCATGGACGCTTTTTGAAAAATATAGGCGACATATTTTAGGTGTAATATCCGACATTAACTACAAACGATGGGGTGTGAACGATCCAGAAGCGGGTTTGAAATTTGCGGACAATATTCGCAAAAAAGTGGATGACATTCCTATTCTTCTGCATTCCAGCAATCCTGAAAACGCACTAAAAGCTCACCAGGTTGGCGCCTCTTTTCTGCTTAAAGGTTCGCCAACTTTGTTGCAAGATCTCCGAAAGTTTATGCTTGATAATTTTGGCTTTGGCGACTTCGTTTTCAAAGATAGTCATGGAAATGAAATTGGCAGAGCCGACAACCTGAAAAGTTTGGAGGAACAAATCCAGACCGTTCCGGATGAAGCCCTTGTTTATCATAGTGAACGGAATCACTTTTCAAAGTGGCTTAAAGCGCGCACAGAGTTTGGCATTGCGCACAAACTTCGACCGACCAAGTTGGCGGACTATGGCTCCATTCAAGAGTTTCGTCGTGTGCTTGCAACCGCTTTACGGGGCTATCGCTATAATCGTCAGCGTGGCGTAATAACCGATTTTAATCAGGAAAGTTTTGAGCCGGGCTCTGGTTTCGCTCGCATCGGCGGCGGCTCAATCGGTGGAAAAGCCAGAGGGCTCAGCTTTGTCTACAAAATGATTGCCAACTATCATCTCGGAGAAATTTTTGATGATATTCGGCTTTATGTGCCCACAGCTCTTGTCTTGGGAACCGATATTTTCGATGAGTTTATTGTCTCAAATAACTTGCACAATTTTGCCTTGAACTGTGACAATGATGTTGAAATTAATCGAAAATTTCTGGATTCCACCAGTTTCCCCAATGACACCATTAAGCAATTGCAAAATTTCCTAAAAGTCGTCAATCAGCCTCTTGCTGTGCGATCATCCAGCCTCCTTGAGGATTCGCAATACTTCCCTTTTGCAGGGGTGTACAAAACCTTTATGCTGCCGAACAACCACCACAACCTTAATGTCCGTTTGTTCGAATTATTGAATGCAATTAAGCGTGTCTATGCATCTACTTTTTCGAATTTTGCCAAAAACTATTTTAAGGTGACTTCCTATCGACTGGAAGAAGAAAAGATGGCAATTGTCATTCAAACCGTGGTGGGTCGCCAGCATCAAAATCGCTTCTATCCAGATTTTTCAGGTGTGGCAAAGTCGTATAACTTCTATCCGGTTTCACCGCAAGAGTCAAAAGATGGCATTGCCTCAGTTGCTGTCGGTTTGGGGAAAACAGTGGTTGACGGTGGACTACACGTTAAGTTTTGCCCGCGTTATCCTCAAAATTTACCTCAATTCTACTCGGTTGACGATATCTTGCGAACTAGCCAACGTGATTTTTATGCGCTTAATACTAATTCGCATTTTGCTAACTTAAATGAAGTTGAGGATAAATTACTGGAGAAATTTACGCTTGATGTTGCTCAGGATGACGGAACGTTAGCCTTGGCCGCTTCTACTTATGTACATGAAAATCATGCTATTTATGATGGCATGTCAAGGGAAGGGCATCGGCTTGTAACTTTCTCTCCGATCTTAAAACACAACTTATTCCCGCTGCCCGAAATACTACAACAGTTGCTTGAAATGGGAAAGTGGGCTATGGCCTCGCCAGTCGAAATTGAGTTTGCGGTCAATTTAAATGTGCCTGAAGGACAGGAGCGAGAGTTCGCTATTTTGCAAATGCGTCCACTTGTGTTGGACAGCGACATGGATAGGCTGGATCTGGAATCGATTGCGCCAAGCCAGTTATTATGTCAAAGCGCGCAGATATTAGGCAATGGTGTAATTGAGGACATTTTTGATATTGTCGTTGTTAAGCGTGAAGAGTTTGATCGGTTAAAAACGCGCGATATTGCAGCGGAACTCCATATTCTGAATAGCAAGTTGATGGATGAAGAACGCCGATACATCCTGATCGGAATGGGACGTTGGGGTTCATTGGATCCTTTTCTCGGAATACCGGTAAAGTGGGAGCAGATCTCCGGGGCGCAAGCCATAGTAGAGCTAGGTTTTGATGATATGAATGTAATCCCTTCTCAAGGATCCCACTTTTTTCATAACCTGACCTCTTTTAGCGTTGGCTATTTTACACTTAGCCCCAACATGCCGGAAAGTTTTATCGATTGGAACTGGCTATCGAATACTGAACCGCTGCAACAGTTGAAATATGTAAAACATATTCATTCTGAACAGCCAATTGTGATAAAAATGAATGGTCGCGATAATCGTGGGGTTATACTAAAGCCTGGCGCAGTTAAACAACCTCGACCACACAGTCCTAGTGATTTGCCGCAGCTTGCAAAGTAGCCAGCCCTTCTTAAATCCAGTCCATGGTAGCAGTTCAACTGCGCAGCAGCGTTTTTAAGATGTTGTTAGAGTAAATAGGGCGTTTCATGCGCTCGAAGTTTGTTTCTAAGCGCTTGGTATTGCGGACACACTTCAGATAATCTGTTCCAAAAAAACGCGCTGTGATTTTTGATTTCTGTGTGAACCAATTCATGCAAGATGACATAATCAATCAATTCGTCGGTCAAGCGCATCAGATGCAGACTCAGGTTGATATTGTTCAGCGCGGAACAACTACCCCAACGGGAACGATGATTTTTAATGAAAACCTTTTTATATTGAAACCCGAACTGAACGGCAAGCTCCCTAAGCCGAACGGGCAAAAAAGCCTTTGCTTCCAGACGAAAAGTCTCAACGAGGACATGGCGGACAAATTCCTGCAAATCAGTATTTGACGTTTCCATTGTTGGAGGTTTTTGTATGATAATTTGACTTTCAGTAATTCTGGCTGTGAGTCTCTCAACCGCGCTCGTCTCAACCCGTAATGTTCGCTGTCTGGTGGTTATGAGTTTTTGGCAATCGTAAATAACCGCCTTCTCTTCCAGACTTTTTATTTTCTGTAAATGTTGCTCAATCCAAGTCGTTTTGCTCTGAACAATCTTTTCGGCCTGACCAAAGCTCATTGTATCTGGCACGCTTACCTGAACGCCCTTAAAAGCCCTGACTTTGATATTGAGATGTTTTGCCCGCGCGCTCCTTTTTAGTGTAACCGCGCCAATTTTTTCTATGGAAATCGTTTTTTGACCAAGAGGATTCTTTTGTTTGGAAAACATCGAACTTCGCCGCCGCCATTTTTAGGAACAATTTTTTTATGGTGTAGCTTGGAAATGATTTAGAACTAATCGAGTCTGACCAAATAGATTCAGTCAGCAGTTAAATAGGAAAGCCGCCTCAATACTTGAGCAAGGCGGCTTTCGTTAAACTTTTTACTATTTGAGCGACGCGCTTTCATCGACGCGCTCGATAACGCCGCATGCAATACGCGCTCCTGCCGCGCCTGTCGGTTGCGAGGTCATATCATCGCGGTTGGCGTGCAGAATAACGCCCTTGCCAATAATATTTTGAACACCTTTGAAGGTGAGCGCAGGATCCATGTAAGCTTTCTCAGCAATTCCTTCAGCGTTGGCGGTGATATTGCCCAAATCGCCAACATGCCTGACCTCAGCGTCAGGTCCCGCGTGCTGTTTTCCTTCCGGGTTGAAGTGACCGCCAGCAGATTTTCCGTCGCCGCTTCGACAGTCGCCAAATTCATGAATATGAAAACCGTGTTCACCTTCTGGAACGCCGGTAAATTTGGCGATCACCTGCATTCCACCTCTGACCCGCCTGAATGTTACGACTCCATTCGCCGCATTGCCATTGGTTGCTTGCATTTGTGCAACAGCGACCGGCGGCGATTTCTTCATTGTTTGCTTTTTTGCCTCTTCGTTTGCAGTCTCTTGTTTGGCGCAGCCTGTCAGCGCGAATGCTGATATAACGGTAAAAAATAATATTCTTTTAATTTGAATTGCGATCATCCTTTTTCTCCTGAAATGTTTAAAGGTTTCTAAATTGAAACT
>Ga0316187_10000283_pt1 | contig 38051 bp, 26 predicted proteins | sample CroRivburrow1_MG_FD_204927 | JGI IMG/M metagenome (GOLD analysis project Ga0316187, IMG submission 204927) | Coastal sediment microbial communities from Maine, United States - Cross River worm burrow 1 | ecosystem: Environmental > Aquatic > Marine > Coastal > Sediment | place: USA: Maine... | reverse complement strand
CACGAGGTATGGAACCCGATCTTCTGGAGGACATTTCCCTCAGTTTCACAATCAGCCAATGGATTGTCAGACGAGCATTCACGATAGATATGAATGACGGTAGTCGGAGCTACCTGCTGTTGACCGTTTTTAGGGACGCCGCTGACATCAAAGCTACCATTCTCCGTAACGTTCAGCTTTTTATCGACATACGTAATACTGTTACTCAAGCCCTTTTGGTCAAACCAGTAGATATCCACCGGGGTATCCGGCCAATAACCAGGTGCATAAGGATAATCCGGGACAATGATCGGATTGACCGCATTCGCAGAGGTATCCTGTATAAACGTTGGTTGGTTTGGCTCATACCGCAGCTTGATCGAATCAGGCCTGCCCAGGTCATTACCTTCGCTGTCAAAGCAGATATCTCCGACGGGCTCGACACAGTTGTAAGTCGCCGAATCAAAGGCGCTGACATCGGGCCCACCGTCCACGGAAACCGCGGTCACATCAACCCGATTGACCCTGCTAAAGGAGGAATCACAGTACCCGGCCTTGAACAGCGCTTCGAAGCCGCTGGTTTCGCTGGTGATCATAACTTCACCATTGACCGGTATATTGGCAATCACCTGGTCAATCCCCAACTGGGCGTCAATGACACGAACACTGGTAAGTTCTGCGGCACCCTCGTTGGTCACAGTAAAGCGCCAGTATCCGTCAGCACCCGACGAGGCGGAAACACTGGAGCTCCAGTCGGTTCCATTGGTACTGACCTCTTTCAGAACACTGATAGCAGGTTTACCGACGCATTTAACGCCCGCCGGATTGGTCGCGCTGTCCTTTGAACTCGGGTCATTGGCGTCGGTACCCTCGACTTCGGCCAGGTTTACGACATTACCCAGCCCATTTCCGACCTCTGTACAGACATCGTCGACGGATAGCTCACCGAAGCCTGGCGTGGCGCTGGTGATGTATACCAGCCCCTCGTCTTTACCCAGGGTTCCGCCATTGGCTACTTTATCGCCAGACCACAGCCCTCCCGGGCCAGGAGCTATAAAGTCACGGACCACGACATTGACCAGGTCCACATTGCCAATGTTGGCAATGATCAGGCGATACTCGGCGGACTCGGATGTACCGGTAACCGGGTCGTAAACCACTTTCGGATAGTCATCCTCGTCGTCGGCTTCAAACCAACCACCATCGCCTACCCTGACTTGCTTGAGGATAGACACCATCGGGTCTCCGCTGCATTCCAGCGTGGCCTTGCCGTCGTCCTGCACGGTATCGCCACCCAGAACCCATTCGCCGTAGGCAATTGCGATGTTTTCCTTCAACGCCGTGTGCGTGCACACCTCGTCGACATCCAGCGCCGGCCATGGGCCGCCTCCCAGAGAAGTTGCCGGAGCGCCGGCATCAAAAGTGACGGTCTCGGTGTCACCGACCTTCAGTGGACCAAAGATGTAGTCATCACCCGGAATGAACGGATCTGATATCCGGACCTTGACCAGGTCGATGTTGCCAGTATTGGTCACGATCATCTGGTAGTAAGCGCCGCTGGGAATGCTATCGGTGCTTTCCGAAGCAGAGTAACCCACACCGTCGAGACTGATCTTCTTGGTGAGTTCAATCATCGGATTGAGTTCAAACTCATCACAGTCCTCAGCAGAGTCGACAATCTCAGAACCGACCTTCACATCAACATGGTTGGTCAGGCCGGTGTTATCTTCCCCGGCGTCTGCCACGCAATCGGTACCCTCAACTGTGGTCTTGGTGCCATCAATCTTGAACCTGAGTGTAAATTCGAAGCTCTCGTGTTTGCCGGCCTCAATCGTGCCGTCGTCCACCAGCAGTGTATCGCCGGCATTGAACTGGGCCTTGTCCGGGGCTTCAGGCGTCTCCACCGTGCCATCCGTCCCACCTGCGTAGGAAACGTTACTAACGATGGTATCAAGCACCAGCGCTTCATCCACCATCAACGTATCGACCAGGTCGTAGGTTTCAGACTGGCCGCCATTGTTGATCACCTTGACGCCGTACTTCACGTCAACCGTGTTTTCCTGGTCGTTCTGGGAGAGCACCACAGCCGATTTTTCAACTTCGAGAATGGCCGCTGGAGCACAGGGGTTGGGGGTTGCCGGATAGGTCAGGCTGACTTCGTCTTCCAGATCATATTTCACCCGCAACACAAGGTTCGGTACTTCGTCTGTATCGGTGAAGGTCCAAACGCCGTCAGCGAGCGTCCAACCCGGCCAGCCCGTTGCTGTGGCGTCCGGATAATCACCGGTCGCGGCAGCACCCGGCCACAACATATACCCTTCCAACGCAGTCAGGGGTGTGGGAGGAACCACTTCGATTTCGGGCGGTGCGGTGTCCACATTGACCCAGCTGTATGAAATTTGGCCGGGATTCACAGCCTGGATATTGCTGGTTTCTACCTTGTAGTAGACCCACGGGACATCATTGGTGCATTCAGCAATCGCCGTCAGGGAAATACTCCTGCCGTTAACCGTCTCATCGTCTTTATTGGACGGCACATCACGGCCATTTTGAGGCGCATCCTTGGCAAAACCCTGGGCGATATTGGTCACCGAACCGTTTTCGATGTCATCCTGGGTAATCGTGTAGGTTGCCGCACAATTGACTGACTCACCCGGTGCAATACTGGCCGGGTTGCCCGAACAATCCACCGAATTCGGGTCAACGATCTTGTCGTCATCCACTGAGTACGGTGCATATAGCGTGAGGTTGCCATTGTTGGTCAGCTCGTAGCTATAGTCGATTTTATCGCCCACGGCGTCATAGGTCGTTGGAGTGGCCGTCTTGACCAGTGTCAGTACTTCTTCGGTCTCCGCTGTTACCGTCTCGTCGTCTTTATTGGACGGCACATCAGTGCCGTTTTCAGGCGCATCCTTGGCAAAACCCTGGGCGATATTGGTCACCGAACCGTTTTCGATGTCATCCTGGGTAATCGTGTAGGTTGCCGCACAGTTAACTGACTCACCCGGTGCAATACTGGCCGGGTTGCCCGAACAATCCACCGAATTCGGGTCAACGATCTTGTCGTCATCCACTGAGTACGGTGCGAATAATGTCACGTTACCGTTGTTGATCAGCTCGTAACTATAAGCAATCTTATCGCCCACGGCGTCATAGGTCGTTGGAGTGGCCGTCTTGACCAGCGTCAGTACTTTTTCGGTCTCCGCTGTTACCGTCTCGTCGTCTTCATTGGAAGCCACATCACCGCCTTCTACAGGTGCATCCTTGGCGAAACCCCTGGCTGTGTTAGTGACACTGCCGTTATTCAGGTCCGTCTGGGTGATCATGTAACTTGCCGCACAGGTAACCGACTCACCCGGTGCAATACTGGCCGGATTGCTTGGACAATCCACCGCGTTCGGGTCAAGAATCTTGTCATCATCTACCGAGTACGGTGCATACAGCATGACGCTCCCGGAATTGGTCAGCTTGTAGCTGTAATTGATTACGTCATCCACCGCGCTGAAGGTCCTGGGTGTGGCTGTCTTGTCAAGAGTCAGGACAGGCACAGGCCTTACAAAACGGTCGCAGTCACCCCAGGCCGTATCAGAATCAACTGCAGACTTTGGTGCAGTTCCAGCACGACACTGGCCCTCCACATCGAGGGTGTTGACTATAGACGTATTGCTGGTACAGGCAGATTGCCACTGGGCTTGAAAGCTGGCACCGCCAATGGTGACAGAATCTCCTGCGGCAAGGCCGGCGATTTTCATATTTTTGATACCCAGTACCGCGTCGTTGACAACGATATCGTCCACGTAGTCCACCGAGCCCGTATTGGTAATGATTGCCCGATACGCTGCCAGTCCGCTGGACGACAGCTCAAGAGCGTCGCTATTACTGTCCGCATCGTGCCAGTCGGCTTCCTGGGTACACTGTCCGGCAGAGAGATCCGGACTACAAATCTGCTTCCTGACCTGAATGTCACAGGTGCTGACAATGAGGAAGTTCATCCGGCTTTCGCCGGCCTGAAGCCCGTTGTCGCACATGGCATCCTCATTTTCGTCCGTTAACGGAAATGTAGTGGCCTGGTACATGACCTCTCTCAGGTTTGGAACATCCGGAGAGTCCTCTCTCAGTGCGGTAACTTCAAACTCCCATGAAATCGTGCAAGACTCGTTTTCATCAATGATGACAGGGCCGTTGAGCGGAATAAAATCGATGAAGCTGGACTGCGGCGCGGGAAATTTAATTTTTTCGTTGCTGATGTTCTTGCAATTGTCCCCGACAATAATTCCACCGAGGTAGTTCACGGTATTACCCGGTGAAATACAATTGTCATAGGTCAAACCGTCCGAATTGGCATTACAGTCGGCCGCAAAGCCAAAATTTGGAATGCTCAAATGACTTCCGCCTGCGATATCCCGAGCCTTGAAACTGGCGGTCGCCGTGATAGGTTCGTTAAGGAAAATAGGGTCTGTGGGTGACCCCGGGCCACTGATACGTGTATCCAGGTCAGAATTACAGGTAGCTGTTGCGGCTACCGCCTGAATTGGAACCGTGCTGGCAATGATTAACGCCAGAACTGACAAGCAACGGATGGACAAAAGCCGTTGACGCTTGGAATCTTGCAATTGTTGCATTACCGCTCTCCCTGTTTGGTCCTGTCATGGAATTCTTCATGCCAGGTTCCTTACAATTTCTCAAAAAAAAAGCAAGCACCGCCTCCCAAAAAGCGCGTCCTTGCTTGAGAAATCCCTCTTGAGAAAGTCAGCGTGGTCTTTGCCCGTTACCCCTGCCCACGTCTGCAACTCATATACCCAAAAATTTTAATTGGCGGCAATCTTCGATCTAATTTCCTCTATTCTCACGTGACAAATCTTTCTATATCATAATACACAAACGTTACAATAATCAAAGTGATGCCACATCCATCTCGGACGTAACATCAATGCTCCTTGCAACTCATAAATCCCTTTAAGCACTGATACACCCAGCGAAGGACCTGCCGACTCTGCGTGAATTTTGGAATGGGTTCTGTCCCTTTCGTGTCTAGCCCCTTGGATAAATAATAGTGCAATTTCACCTCAATTGCACCCATTGGCATTTCGTCCCGACGAACGGCCGTTTGTAAAGCCTGAGTGGTCGCAAAATCCGGTCGAATAAATTGACTTTCATTGACTCTCTGGCTATAAATACAAACGTCAGGAAGAAAAGTTTGTAATTTTCTGTTTTTACTTGTCATTTTACTCAAAATTCAAGTTAATGAATAACTTGGAGGACAACTGACAGCCTGACCGAAAATGCGTCACAGGGAGTGACGCTACAACAGGGATGTTACGACAATGCAAGGATTGCAAAGACTTGTCGGTGCGGCCGTGCTTACTGCATGGTGCGCTGGTTCGGTTTGGGCCGGGGGTGACAGCTTCGCTCACTTTGGTTTGGACGAACCCATCGAAGTTACCTCCGTGGTCATAGCGGAACGCGTTCAAACCAGGATTTCCGCTGGATCAACCCAGGGCTTACCTTTTCAAGTGCGCGAAATAAGCGTTCCCGGCGCAAGTTTCATCAAGCTTCATTTCTCAGAATTCAATTTGCCTGATGGTATCGAAGTTGAAATCAGTAATCCTGACGGCAGTGAAGTATGGGTCTATGCCTCGAATAAGCCGAATGAACTGACGATCGATGCAGCGATGGGCGACGACGGTGTCAACCGCTTTTCGGCCATGTCCATTACCGGCGATACGGCGATTGTGCGGGTCGTGGGCGACCCGCACCTGTTTGACCCAAGCATTCACCGCCTTGAAATCGACTCCTGGCTGGAAGGGTTTTCAGCGGAAAAGTCCGTCGCCCTGAATCGTGGAACCGGCAAAAGTGAGCTCGGTAATTTTTCCCAAACACAAAACGCCTGTGGTTCCGATGAGCGCTATGACAGTGTTTGCTGGGCAAATTCCAATCCATGGGAATACAACCGGTCCGCAGCAGTCGCCAAGCTGATTACCTCCAGGGGCGAGGTATGCACCGCCTGGCGCGTGGGGCCGGACAACCATCTGTTCACTGCAAAGCATTGCCTGGGAAAACAGTCGGAATTGGACGGCAGTGAAATCTGGTTTGACTACGAGTCGTCATCCTGCGGCGGCTCCAGCAGCACAAGCGCTGTCAAGGTGACGGGCGGCAGCTTGCTGACCAAGAGCAGTTCGCTCGATTTCACGCTATTTTCGGTAAGCAATTTTTCAAGGATCGCGCAGTTTCCATCGTTCGGCCTGGAGACGTCTACGCCAGCAATCGGTGAGCCCATATTCATCCCTCAACACGGGCTGGGAGAGCCGCGGCAAATTGCGATTGAAAGTGACATGAACAGCAGCGGGCAATGCGAAGTCGACGCCCTGGACCTGGATGGTTATGCGCCAGGATCGGACCTGGGGTATTACTGCGATACCGTTACCAGCAGTTCCGGGGCACCCGTGGTGTCCACCGACAGTGGCCGGGTGGTCGCTCTGCATCACTTTGGCGGCTGCCTCAATGCCGGCGTGAAAATGTCCGCGATCTGGCCGGCAGTCAGGAGTTACTTCGGCGGCCAGGTTCCTGACGGAAGCAGCGGCGGTAGCGCAGGCGGATCGAGCACCTCCGGCAACGATGCCCCCGAGGCGGCATTCGAATATTCCTGCGATGACCTTTCATGCCGCTTCGATGGTAGTGGCAGCCTTGATCGCGATGGCGAAATTGTCGCCTTCAGTTGGGACCTGGGCGATGGCCAGTCACATAATGGACAGTCTTTCAACCACGAGTTTACAGCCGAAGGCAACTATGAAGTCACTCTGACCGTTGAGGATGACGAAGGCGAATTTGGATATACAACACAAAGCATCACGCTTACGGCACCCAACCAGGAACCAAGAGCCAGGTTTTCTTACAGCTGCATCGCCAACAGTTGTGAGTTTGATGCATCCCGGACCAGCGATCCGGATGGTTCAATTGCCAGCGTAGATTGGACCCTGGGGGACGGCAACACGGCTACTGGCTATGAAATCAGCCATGTCTACGATGAGGCCGGCCACTATACGGTCAGGCTGGTTGCCACAGACGACGAAGACGCCTGGAATGCCACCACTCATCAGATCGTTATCGTACTGCCGAACGAAGCGCCCAATGCTAACTTCGACTTCAGTTGTGACGACCTGGACTGCAGCTTTAATTCAGCCAGCAGCGACAGCGATGGTGAACTGGTTTCCTGGAGTTGGTCGTTCGGGGATGGTTCCAGTGCCCAGGGCCGGGAACAAAACCATACGTTCGAAAGTGACGGGAACTACACCGTGACCCTGGTGGTCGCCGATGACGACGGCGCCACTGACGATCTCTCGCGCTCGGTCAGCGTTGTTACAGGGATAACCCCTCCGAAGCCCGAACCTGAGCCCGAACCTGAGCCCGCGGCAAACCAGGAACCTGTCGCCGATTTCAGCTTCAGCTGCGATGAACTTGACTGTGTCTTCAACGCTGAATCAAGCCATGACCCGGACGGAACTGTTGTGAACTATGCGTGGTCATTTGGGGACAACAATAGTGCCTCCGGCAGCCAGGTTAGCCACCAATTCAAAGGCACGGGCGCTTATGAGGTCATCCTGGCAGTAACGGATGACAACGGTGCAATCGACAAGCGCTCACAAGCCGTAAGTGTCGAAGTCCAGCGGTCCAACAGTGCGCCCCGGGCACGCTTTACCAGGGAATGCGATGAGCTGGCATGCCTCTTTGACGCCGGTTCCAGCCAGGATACCGACGGTTTCATTACCGAATATCGCTGGACTCTGGGTGACGGTTCCAGCATGACCGGACAATCAGTGCAATATAACTACAGATCTGCGGGTACATTCATTGTGACATTGGAAGTGAAGGACGATTCGGGTGAGTCCAGTTCAACGTCTCGTACTGTAGAAGTGGGAGAGGAAGCGCCTGTCATATCGCTTTACGGCACCGGCAGCCTCAACAATGGTAAAAATATCGCGACCTTGAGGTGGTCCGGTGCTGAGTCCCAATTCGTGGTGCTGTATCGTGATGGCATTGAGATTGCCAATACCTTGAACGATGGCAAACTGATCGACACGACCGTATCCACTCGCACCAAGGCCGCCGCCTATCGAGTGTGCCAGGTTGACCTCCTGCACTGCTCCGATACCCTGATGCTCTATTTCAACTGACAGAAAAAAGCCCGCGGTCGAAGCCGCGGGCTTATCCAGACTTATGTCGGCTTTTTAACTGAATCGCCGGAAAGTGATCGCACCCATCCCGAGCATCAACAGTGCCAACAAAATCATTCCGTGCTGGCTAAGAGTAGGAATACCCTCAAAAAACACGGTATTGATAAATTTGCAATCAGCTGAGCCACCAGGCGCAATCTTTCTGGCTTTGCCGCAATCATCAATGGCTTCAACGCCACTGGAATTCAGTTGTTCAGTGGCAAAGCAGCTGGCTGAGCCTTCAGTGGTATCTACCTTGGCCGTCATGAATTCACCGTCACCAAGAGTTCCCACGAGCCGCCAGGCGCCACCAGGCTGCAGCGGCGGAATAACAGTGCCTTCCACCTGGTTTTCATCAGCGTCTTCGTCCAGCTCCTGTTCAAAAATCTCGGTATCGCAGGTAATCGTGATGTTGGCTTCTTCAACAACTTCACTGCCTCCGGTGCCGTTCACTATCCATTCCTTGTATGCGGTAAACATGGCAGGTTCACCGGTGTTGGTAATGTCGCAATAAAAGTCACCACCCAGGACACCATCGAAAAAACAACCTTCATCATCCGGGTCGCCGAGCTCGCCGAAACTTTCATAGGTCGCACCCGGGTCAGCATCTGCTAGGTAAGTCGGAGCGTAGCCGCGGGGAACAGGGTCTTCATAAACTTCACAGTACGCTCCAAGAGATGGAATGTTGTACACAACAAACCCAACCCGGTCGAAAGTTCCATTCGCAGAGGGATCGGTCAATCCTGTGAAATCCGGGTTAATTACGGTACCTGCATCACAACGCAAATGAACGTCTACACCCTGCTTGTTGTTATCGGTGAAATCCTTGGTGACCCAGAACACCGCGTTGGCGTTCCTCAGGTCGAACCTGACAGGGTTGGTAGAACCGGAATTTTGTTCAATGGGATCATCAATACCATCAAGCAAGCAATAGGCGTCCGTGCCGCCGAACCCCGCCCATTCAATAATATCCTTGGTCGCATTATCCTCGCTGAGAGCCGTAACAACTACTTCAAATGCCACCGTGCAAACGTTGGGGGTGGCGTTATCTGACAAAGGCAATACGACGTCCGCGGCATTGGAACTCCCATCTTCAAAGCTAAAGTCAAGTTGGATTAAGCCGGATTCTGTGACAATAACTTCGGGAACCGTAACTCCGGGAAAATCGATAAAACAATTATCGTCAGGGATTGAGACGCTGCCTGGAACCAATTCAACCGTGTTGCCAGGGCTGGGGGTTGCGGCCTTGCACTCTTCGAAATTATCACTGGCCGCGCAGTCCAGCAGGTACTCGAACCTGGTAAAATTCGCCGTTCCTGGAAGAGCTGACTCACCTGCCTCCAGGGTCACTTCAATGGGTATGGGTTCATCCAGGTCGAACGAGTTTTGCACGCTCGCCACGTTTACGACTATATTCGCAGGACATGCACCGGCCTGAGCCAACAATTGGCCGGGCATAAAAGCCAGCGCCAATACCATGCATATCAAGACCGGATATAGATGCCCTTGGGCTTTTTCTGCCCTGTCTCTTCCTGATAAATTCATTTCGTCCTCTCCCTTAGCTCCCCATGTCAACTCCAAATACAGCGTGGAACAGAATACCGTGTCCGGAGAATAATGTCCGTATTTTAATAACCCCGCTCTATATCAACAACGGACAGCAGGGGCTGACCCTTTGTGTAGCGGCGCAGATTTTCCTGCACCAGCAGATACAGTCTTTCGCGGCTTTTGTCAGAGCGGCCCGCCGTGTGCGGGCTGATAATGACTCTGGGCGTTTTCCATAACACGTGATCCGCCGGCAGTGGTTCGGGGTCTGTGACATCCAGCCCGGCCCCCGCGATCTCACCTTCATTCAGCGCGGCAACCAGATCGCCGGTGACCGTGCTTGCGCCCCGGCCCACCGAGATGAAGTAAGCAGTGGGCCGCATTGCCGCAAAAAAATGTTTGTCAAACAGGCCACGAGTCTGTGCGGTTAACGGTGCAGTGTTTATCACCACATCCGCCTGCCCCGCCAGTTCCAGCAGTTCATCCGCCAAGCCGACATATTCAACGTAGTCCGGGCCTTCGCGCCGGCTATTGCGGGTAGCGATGACTCGCATACCGAGGCCGTGTGCGCGCATCGCCACCTGGGTGCCGATACCTCCCAGGCCAACCACCAGCACCGTCCTGCCAGCCAGTTCCATGAACTCCCCGCTGCCCAGGTTTACGCTTCGTTGCCAGGAATTGTTCAGCTGGTTGATATGAAATACGTCAAGCCCCCGCGCCAGTGTCATCATCATGGCTATGGCGTGTTCCGCCAGGGCTGGTGAAGCTATCCTTTGCCCATTGGTCAGCAGTTTCTTGCCGTCTTTCATTTCCGGGATGCTGACGCAGTTTTCGACACCGGAGGAATAAACCTGCACCCAATGAAGATCCGGACCGGCCGACAGGATTTCCTCGGTGCAAAATCCAATCAACACCTGCGCATCACTCGCCTGGTCAGCAGCTTCGCGGGCATCGCTCACCGCGACAATCTCCACGCCCGGCACAACCGCCCTGAACTCAGCCAGGCGTTCTTCATTGTCAATTCTCAGCAAAACCTTTTTCGGCGGCGCCCAGCCGGGCAGGTCGCGCGACGGAATTCCGGATTCACGAATACCCAGTTCGTCGATCAGCACCTGGACAGCTGCCGAGCGAAGGAGATCCTTTTCATCAGCCAGGGAATCTGCATGGGTGACAGCTGGAAAAACGCTGATGAACAGGGCGATCAATAAGGACTTTCTGCTCACTGGCTTCATCAGATCAGTCCATCCAGGGTTTTCTCGATTTCTTTGCGCAAACCGGCATCCGGCATGCGCCCCACCATCGCCTGCATATTGTCTTCTGCGTGGTGTGGCTTGGTCGTGCCGGGAATCGGCACGGTGGCAGCCGGGTGGGAGATGATGTATTTCAGAAACACCTGACCCCAGCTGCTGGCATCGATATCGCCCGCCCAGCCAGGCAGGTCCACACCCTTCACGGCGCCGAACAGCTTGCCATTTCCAAAGGGCCGGTTTACCAGCACGGCAATGCCCTGGTCAATGGCCAGCGGCAGAACCCGGTCGGCAGACGCCCGGTCCACCAGAGAGTAATTAACCTGGATGAAGTCCAGCGGATACTTCTTCATGTAGCGTTCCATTTCTGCATGCTGCTCGACCCGGTGCGTGGTTATGCCAATGTACTTGAAGCGGCCTTCTTTTTTCCAGGCCATCATGGTTTCCAGCTCCACGTCGGTGCCCCGCAGATTGTGCACCTGCATCAGGTCGATCGGACCACGCAGTTGCTGAAATGACGTTTCCATGCGTTGCCGTCCTTCCGCCTGGTCTTCACGGTCTACCTTGGTCGCCATGAACACCTGGTCACGCAGGTTCAGGTCACTTAGCAATTTGCCCAGCACTTCCTCGGAGTTGCCGTAATTGGGCGAGGTGTCGATGACCTGCCCGCCCATTTTATGGAAAGCCTCCAGCGTTCTTGCCAACGGTGTCATGTCGGTCGAGGCGATATTGCCGCGGTACCTGTTGGTGCCGATCCCAACGCATGGAATCTGCTGGCCGCTGGATGGAATGATCACCCGGTGGATGGCGGAAGCATCCGCCAAAAGGGACGTCCAGGAACCCGCCAGCGACGCGACACCCGCGCCGGCTCCCAGCCTGATCAGTTCTCTTCGGGTCAATTTCATTCGGTTTCTCCCTGTTCTTTCGCCATCAGTTCCTCACGATGTCCCAATTTAAATCCAAGAATGGCCCACAAGCCGGCAATCGGCGCAGCTACCAGCGCAATTGCACCTACCGTGAGCCCCGCCGCTGCCAGCCCGGTGTAAATCCAGCCGCTTACCAGGTCTCCGCCACGATATACGGCCGCATCAAGGAAGGGCTTTGATTTGTATTTCTCCTCGCGCCCCAGCACCGTCCACAGCATTTCCCGGGCGGGCTTGGTCAGGCCATAGCGGCCCGCGCGGTAAATGACCTGCACGACCACCAGGATGGCCAGCGTCGGGTACAACCCCAGCGACAGAAATCCCAGCGCCGTTACCAGTGGAATGGCCGCCAGCGTAATCCCGACGCCCAGCCACTTGACCACCCGCGCGGTCAGGTAAAGCTGAAAGATCAATGTCAGGATGTTGACGGCCAGGTCTACCTTGGCAAAAAAGGCCGTCCGCACACCCCGGTCGGAGAACGCATCGGCCACCAGGTGTGCCTGTTGGAAATACAGCATGGTCGAGGCAAAGGTCATCAGTAGAATGAACGCCGCGATGCCCATAAGGTAACGGGAGGCAAATACGGCTTTCATGCCGGTCCAGGCATTGCCGGAAATGGCCCTGCCGGATTCGCCGGCAATGTGCACGTTGCCTGTTTCGAAGTTCCGGTTGAGCACCCGCGCGCACCAGGATGCAAGTTCCAGCGGAATGCAGGCGATCAGTAATAGCGTGAACGTGGGCAGGAATTCAGCCAGGGTCGCCGTCACCGTCGAGCCCAGCATGCCCCCGGCGGAACTGCCGACCGCGATAAAAGCAAACAGGCGCTTTGCCTGGCCGCTGCTGAAACAATCGGCCATGAAGCCCCAGAAAACAGTAACCACGAATAAAGCAAAGACACTGGTCCAGACATAGAAAACGCGGTCGATCCAGGGCCGGGCCGTTTCCGGCAGAAACGCCAGGCACAACCAGAAGCCGACCAGGCAGGCAATAAAAAAGCGGTTGGCCAAAGGCACGAAGATAGCACGGGACCAGCGGGATGCTACCCAGGAGTACAACGGCACCGCCACCAGCATGACAAAGAACACAGCGGTCCATAGAATCTGCAGATTACCCCGGTCTGCCGAGGAGATTTCATCTCTGACAGCGCGCAGAATATAGTACGAAAACATGATGAAGAAGCCGTAGGCGGTGCCCCACATCAGCCCCTTGAATTCATCATCACCGCGGAGATCGACCAGCTTACCGACCAGGTTTTTCATTTAATCAGGGGCCTCTTTGAACCGCCAAAGGATACCGCAGAATGACATTAACTTTTACTGTTTCATGTTTCGATGAAGCGTTCAGGCGACACGTCTTCGACGTATTTCAGCACGGTGGCAAATTCGTTGTCTGGCCGCGCACCGGTGACCAGGTAGCGGGTCAACTGGGCCATGGCAGGAGAACTCTGTACGCCGTATCCGCCCTGCCCCGCCAGCCAGCAAAATCCCTCGGTCCGGGGATCGAAACCGGCGACGAACACCCGGTCCGGAGCAAACGTCCGCAATCCGGCCCAACTGTGATTGACACGCCGGATGTCCAGGCCGGTGGCCTGTTCGAACCGGTAAACCCCGATCGCCACATCCAGCTCTTCTGGCTGCGCGTCACAGGGCTCGGTGGGCGTTTCGTCCGCGGGCGAAATCATTAATTGGCCAGCATCGGGTTTGAAGTAAAAATCCTCGTCGGCATCGACCATTTCCGGCCAGTCCCGGATATCGGTGTTCGCCGGGGGGTCGATGGTCAGGGCTGTTCGCCGCAGGGGCTGGATGCCCAGTGACCCGAGTCCGGCCAGTGCCGCGATCCGTTCGACCCAGGCGCCCGCGACGTTGACCACAACGGGGGCCTGGAATTGTTGCCCGCCCGCCGAAGCCTGCCAGACGCCGCCGGTTCTTTGCAGTGCGCTGACTTCGCTGCCGGGCCGGAATAAGCCGCCACGTCGACGGAACAGCCGGACATAGCCCTGCAGCAGGGCATCTACTTCCAGGTCGCCACCTTTGCGGTCCCACATGGCGCCGTAAATATAGTCAGGCGCCAGTACCGGCACCCGCTCGCACACGGCCCGGCTGTCCAGGAACTCGAGTCTTGGATTATCCTGCTGCATGGCCTGCAGCGTCTCCGCCTGGTCCTCGCGACCAAAAAACATGCAATCACGGGGGCGAAAAATCTCGACATCAGTAAAACCATCCGGCGGATTTCGCAGAAAAGGCTCACAGCATGCAGTGATATCGCGGATGATCTGCTTGCCATAAGCCGCCGCGAAATATGCGGCCGATCGTCCGCTGGCATGGTAGCCCGGCTGGCGCTCCATCTCCAGCACCGTCACGCTGGCGTCAGCGGCAAGTTCGGCCGCCGCCGACATCCCGGCGATGCCGCCACCTATCACGATAATATCCGACGTCTGCATCAGCTGACCCATCAATGCTATGATTTGCCGCACGTTACAACGGCACGGGACCTCATGACAATAGCTGGACCCTTTACCCGGTGAATTCCTCTACACATTATCCGGATCACTTCGTCGTCGGTATCAACCATCTGCAAACTGGGATTGAGCAGTTCAGGGCGCTGACCGGCGTCAATGCAGTCATCGGCGGCGTCCATCCCCATATCGGAACCTGCAATGCCCTGGTGTCCATCGGCGAGCGTTCCTACCTGGAAATCATCGCGCCCGATCCGGAGGCTGATCCGGCCCGGCTGGACCCTGAACTGAGTGCACTGTTTCGCGACCCGTTGAGCGAAATGCAGAAACTCACTCCCTATCTGTGGGTTGTCGGTAGCAGTGACCTGGATCACACCGTCAATTTACTGAGCAGGCAGGGGATCGATTTATCCAGCCCGGCGCCAGGCAGTCGAAAAAAACCGGATGGCAGACTGGTGGAATGGCGCGCGTCTTTCGTCAACCCGCCAGCCTTTGCCGGCGCCCCGTTTTTCATCCAATGGCTCGACCCCTCCACCGCGCCAGCAACTGACTCACCGGCTGGTTGCAGGCTGGAACATTACTCCGTAACAGCCCCCGGCATCGGTATGCTCCAGAAGGTCAAACAATCACTTGCTCTCGATGTCGAACTGTACACGGCAGCCCAGCCGGCCATCGAGATCATTTTGAACAGCCCCCGCGGTCGTATTTCGCTCTGAATCAGATGATTTTCCTGCCGGTGCCAAAAGCCAGGTAAACCAGCAGGCCTGCGAAGTAAATCCCGGCCGTCACGTAAAACGCCGTGGCGTAAGTTCCGGTCGCATCGACCAGCATTCCGGTCAGCGCCACTCCGATGATACCCGGCAGTGTCCCGGCGGTATTGGATATGCCGAATATCACGCCCGCATGGCGGGGAGAAATATCCAGGTGATTGGAGGCAAAACCAGCAAAGGAAAAAGCGCCAAAACCCAACGCCAGGGTCAGCAGCGTGACCGCCACCAGAGCGCTTTGCGTGCCTGCGAGAAGCAATAGGGCAATAGCCGGCACGCCTGAGCCGACAATTTGCATGGCTTTGCGCACAAAAGTGACAGACCGGCCGGAATCAATCATTCGGTCCGCCAGCCAGCCTGCGCCGTTGCCCACGACAAACATGGCGACCCACGGCAAGCTGATATACACCCAGACCTCCCGGAGGTTGACACCCAACTGCGATGAAAAGTAGCTGGGCAGCCAGGCCAAGAGTACGTACAGGCCCCAGTTATTGCTGAAGTGCGCGATGATGATGGCCCAGACTTCGCGTTTGCCGAGAATCGTGCGCCAGGGAATCGCTTTCTTTTCACGCTTCTGATCTGAGCCGGATTCCTCCGCCAGCGAAGTGATGTCGGGATCCAGAGGGCGGCTTGGCCTGTCCCCCGCCAGCGGCCACCAGAACAGGAACCAGACAAATCCGGTGGCGCCAAACAGGTAGAACACCGCCTGCCAGCCGAACGCCAGGATAATGAAGGGCGTCGTCGCAACGGCCAGCAGGGTCCCCATCGAAATCGCGCTCAGGTTGAACGCAGCTGCCCGGCTTCTCTCTTTCAGCGGCACCCAGCGGCCCAGCAGGTTATAAGTCGCGGGAAAAGCCACCCCCTCGCCCACCCCCATCAGGATACGCGTGGCGATCAACACCGGGAAAGACGCCATCGCCGACAACGGGGTCAGCAGCGTGAACAGCGACCACCACAGCACGCCGAAACCGAGCACCGCCTTGCCGCCAAAACGCGCAGCGAGCGATCCACCGGCCACCTGGGTGACCAGGTAACCGACAAAGAACGAAGACAGCACCAGCCCCCTCTCGGTATCGCTCCAGCCGAAGTGCTCCGCCATCGGAATGATGGCGACCGAGATATTGACGCGATCGATATAACAGATCAGTGTCGCGAAGAAGCAAAGCAGCACCACTGTGTGCCGCCTGCGCCAGCCGCGCCCGCCGGGTTTTGAATTCTGTCGCTTGCTCATTCTGCTGCCATTTCGCTGCTCGAGGGGGCTATCATACGACAGATGAAAATTGCACCTTTTGAAACCGAGCACTTTTTCGCCCGCTATGAATTCAGCACGCCCTATCAACTGTGCAATTCGGACTGTGAAACCATCACCATCGACGAACTTTTATCACTGGCAGACGTTTCGCTGGAGCAACTCGGCGAACAGCGTTTGTCTTATACCGAAACCCAGGGGAACCCCGAGTTGCGCCAGGCGATTGCTGATATGTACTCGAATGTCAGCGCCGACGACATCGTCGTGCTTGGTACGCCGGTGGAAGGCATTTACCTGGCCGCACGGGCTCTGCTGGATCCGGGAGATGAAGTCATCGTGTTGTCACCGGCCTATGATGCGCTGACCACCCTGTTTGCACACGCCGCGGGCCCGGCTGCCGTGAAACGCTGGTCGTTCAGGCCCGGCGAGGACAGCTGGTACCTCGACCTGAACGAGCTGCAGGCCCTGCTTTCCCCAAGCACCCGGCTGCTGGTGGTCAATTTTCCGCACAATCCGACGGGGTTTCTTCCCAGTCCGGAATTTCAGCAAGCATTGTTTCGGCTGGCGGAACAGCATGGCCTGCAAATATTCAGCGACGAGATGTATTTCGGCCTGGTCCAGCCGAGTACGGCTCCGGTTCCATCGGCCGCTGATCTTTCTGCGAATACCGTGACGCTGTGCGGACTCTCAAAAACCTACGGCCTGCCCGGCCTGCGCAGTGGCTGGCTGGTGATCCGCGACAAAGATCTGCTGGAACGGTTCATGAACTGGAAGTTCTACACCAGCATCTGCCCGCCGGGCCCGGTTGAATTCCTTTCGATAGCGGCATTGAAAGCCCGGGATACACTGCGGGCCCGAAACATCGCCCGGATTGCAAGCAACCTGCAATTGGCAGACGCGTTTTTCAAGCGGTGGCCGCAGGCATTCAAGTGGCGTAAGCCGGGCGCCGGATCGACGGCACTGGTAGGCTGGAACGTGCCCTCGGTCGAGGCCGTATCGCATGAACTGGCACGTTCCGAAGGCATCCTGGTACAGTCGGCGCAGATGCTGGGCGGGGATGACCGGCACATGCGCATGGGCTTTGGCCGCGACGCCTTTCCCGAGGCGCTGAGCCGGTTCGAAGACTGGCTCAGGCGGAATTCAGTTTCCGGATGATTCTTTTGCTTCCTTGTTTTTCCGGTATTGCCTCCGCAGTCGATCATTGACTTCGTCATCATAAGCCCGGGCCGCGGCCAGCAGGACGTCCGGATGCAGGCGCACCGCGTAGTCCGGATTGGTGTACTGAAAACGGATCACGCCGTCAGCCGCAATAATAAAGGTCGACGGAGCGGGCAATACATGGTGTGTTTCACCCGACGCAGCCTCAAGGTCGATATCCCATTGCAGGTACTTCTCCACCGTCTCGTCGGTGACCCTGAACGCGAGCCCGAATGACCGGGTCGCATCGAGCTTGGAATCCGACAAAATTTCGTAGCCAATATCCGGCTGGTCCAGGCTCGTATAGAGTTGTTCCGGCTGATCGATACTGATGAACCAGATATCGAAACCCATGGCCTCCAGTTCGGATTCCGCTTTACGCAATTCAGCAAGGTGCAGGTTGCAGTAAGGACACCAGCCACCGCGAAAAAAGCTCAGCACCAGCGGCTTAGTCATCTGATCCGGATTGAATCTGACAGGCTCACCCGCCACGGTCAGCACGTCGAATGCAGGCGCTTTCATCCCCGGTAACAAGGGCTGCACGTCGTTTGCGTCCGCATGAATATCAGTTCGCTGTCCCGCCGCCTGGACGCTGATCGTCAGCAACATGCAACACAGCACGAACAAGATATTTTGAAATTTGATCATGAGACCGGGGTTCCTTTTGCTCTTGTTGTCAGATTCAGGTTAAGACCGGGAAACGGCCGAATATCCCGCAGCCTCATCAGCCGGCTTCCCCACCGATATGGCTGGCCACCTCAATCAGGATCGCCAGGGCCGGCAGAAACAGGAAAAGCAGGCCGATGGACTTGAGCATGGTCGCCGGCCAGGATTCTGCATAAACACGGCGCAACGCCATCAACACGTATCCCACCATGTAAAGCAGCACAAACACTTGCAGCACCATGACAAAAAAATAGCGGTCTGCCAAGGTTTCGATGGAAAGCAGTACCGCAAAACCAATGTAACTGACACTGAACAGGTGAACAGTGAACACCAGGTGATCCCAGTAGAAAACACGCCGGTAAAACAGTTTCAGCAACAGCGCGAATACCGGAAGCATGACGAACATGCCCTTGGAATAGAGATCAACCGACAGCTGCTTGTGGTCCGGGCTCACATTGGCGGGAGGAGGCAGGATCATTGGCAGAACGAGGAAAAACAAAAGGCTGATCACCAGGTACATCCTGACCGGTGACGTATAGGTCACCCTTTTGCCCTGAATATACTCCTGGCTGAGGAATCCCGGACGAGTCAATAGCAATCCGACCGACCTGGCCATTCGACCATCCCAATCCAGCGTTTCAGCCAGCAATTCACGAGCCATTTCGAGGCAGGGCCGGGAAAACATCTTGACCGACTGGCCACAGCATTGACAAAAGTGGGCGTCGGCAATCAATTGCTCGTCACAGTTTTTGCATATCATGGTCGACAGTGTCTAACTCCCTGCTCCCTGACCCAGAAATCCTTCGTTGTTGGAAACACAGTACACCCCGCCCGCATCCATTGCTGCCACGCAGCGGTTACAGTGGTCACACGGCGAACGCTCGATCAGGCCTGCCTCCAGCTTCGTTACGAATTCCGGGTCCTGTATCGTCGCCCGGCCAACCTGGACAAAGCTGAACCCATCATCGAGCACCTGCCGTATGGCAGCCAGCGATTCCACACCACCAATATAGATCACGGGTATATCGACCGCCTCGAGAATCTTGCGTGCGCCGTCCAACTGGAACAGCGGCCGATACGCGTGTTCAGGCACCATCAACCGTCCGAATATTTTCAGGCCCAGACGATCCAGTGAACTTTCCTGGTTACGGCTCATTTCACGGATTGGCAAATCTCCGCGCAACATCAGGAAAGGGATCTTTGAAGTGAACCCGGAACTGGGAATCAAAGCGGAGGCGCCGGCGAATTCAAAGGCCCGTCCTATGATTTGCGATTCGTGTATTGAGATACCATTTTTCATTCCATCAATTTGGTTCATTTTAACCAATATCGGAAAGTCCGGACCTAATATATCACGTGTATTTTCAATAACCTTTACCGGAAAACGTAATCTATTTTCTATCGAACCACCGAAGGCGTCCTTTCGCCTGTTTGTCCAGGGGCTGAGGAACTGACTGAGCAGGTAACCGTGGCCTGCATGAATCTCTATGGCATCGAAGCCGGAATCCCTGGCCAGTACTGCTGCTGAAACAAAATCATGCACCTTTTCATCGATATCTTCACGGGTCATTTCACGACAGTAAGAACGCATGAACAGGCACCATTTCGCGGATGCGCCAAGAGGCCTTTTACCGATAATCCCCTTGTTCGTAAAGAATCCCGCATGCCCCAGTTGAATAGAAGCCAGACTGCCTTCGCGATGAACTGCATCCGTCAACTTTCTCAGACCGGGGACAATTGCTTCACGCATCCACAACTCGTGGTCAAAAGCGCGGCCGTCAGCGCTGACGGAGCAATAGGCCACCGTGGTCATGGCCACGCCACCGGCGGCGAGCCTGCGATGGTGTTCCACCAGCTCATCGGTAACCTGCCCGCCCTGGCACATTCCCTCGAAGCACCCCGCCCTGATGACCCGGTTCTTCAGTGTCAGCCCTGCCAGTTTAGCAGGCGTAAATGGCTGTCCCTTATCCGTCACGGATTCTCCACGATTAATCGTAAAGCGATATTTGAAAAAAACATATTAGCCCGGACCGGGATGCGACCAGAAATTCAGGGGTTCCTATCGCAAGTGGATTTGTCGCAATCACCGCTGCAGTCGGCACAGCCTCTGTAGCGGTTGCGATTCACCAGTGCGAAAGCGATAAACACCACCACAAGAAATGCCACTGGCATGATGTATTCACTCATGGCTACAGCAATCCTGCGAAACCCATGAACGCCAGCGACAGGCTGCCTGCGATGATCAGGGTAAGCCCGGTACCCTTGGCGATGGCCGGAATGTCGGACAGCTCTGACGTTTCGCGGATCGAAGCCATCAATACCAGCGCCAGCGTCAGGCCGAGCCCCGCTCCAATGGCGAATACGATGCCCTGCAGGAAATCATAGCCGCGGTTGGTCTGGAATATAGCCAGGCCGAAGATCGCGCAGTTGGTGGTCATCAGCGGCAGGAAAATGCCCAGTTGGCGGAATAGCACGGGGGCTATTTTTTTCACCACCATCTCGACAATCTGCACCAGCGACGCCACCACGATGATGAAGGAGATGATTCGCAGGTAAGGCGCCGTCTCCAGGATATAGGTATTGAGCACCCAGGCGCTGAGAGAGGTCAGCACCAGCACAAAAATGTTGGCAAGGCCCATGCGCAGCGCCGTTTCCACGCGCGCCGATACACCCATGAAAGGACACAGGCCGAGGAACATGGCCAGCGTGAAGTTGTTCACGACCATGGCGGAGAAGAAAATGGAAAACAGGGTCTGGTCGTTCATGGGGCCTCCCCGTGCGCTTCCCTGGCCTTCTTACGCTCTTCGAACACACCCATCGCCAGGATGATGAATCCCAGGGTCAGGAATCCACCGGCTGGCAGCACCATCACCACCCAGGGTTCGAAGTTCGGACCGAACAACGGGATGTCGAAAAAGGTGCCGATGCCCAGGATTTCACGGAAACCACCCATCATGATCAGCGCGATGGTGAACCCGATGCCGGTACCGACCGCGTCCAGCAGCGAACGGTAGACCGTGTTCCGCGAGGAAAATGCCTCCTGGCGGCCAAGGATCATGCAGTTCACCACGATCAGGGCAATGAACGCGCCCAGTTCCTTGTGCTGCACCGGCGCATAGGCCTGCAGCATCATGTCGGCCAGGGTCACGAAGGTCGCGATGACCAGGATGTAGGAAGAGATTCTGACCTCTTTCGGAATGAACCGCTTGACACTGGAAATCAGTACGCTGGAGCAGCACAGCACGAAAAACGTGGCAGCACTCATTGCCAGCGCATTTTTCACCGTATTGGTCACCGCCAGCGCAGGACACAGTCCCAGCATCTGGATCAATACTGGATTCTCTCTCCAGATTCCGCGGATGAAATCTTCAGACGGAGTAGTGGTTCTCATTGCGCCTCCTCCGGAATCCCTTTTTCAAGTATCGGCCGCCATTCCGCGATACCGTTGTTGATGATACTGACTACCACCTTGGACGAAATGGTGGCTCCGGTGATGGCGTCGATCTCACCGGGAGCACCCTTGCCACTACCCGCCTTGATGGCGGCAAGTGGCGTTTGCGGACGGGCGAAGAACTGGTCGACAAAGTCCTGGTCCTTGAATATCTTGTCGCCCAGGCCCGGCGTTTCCTTGCTATCCAGCACCTTCATGCCCAGCAGGACACCGCTGTCCGGTTCAAAGCCAAAAATTACCTGCACGATGTCCTGGAAACCCGATTCGCCGCGCGATACGGCCACACCCTTCATCTGTCCGGCATCGTCATAGCCGACATAAGCCTGCCGGAAATCCGTGGCCTTGGCGCCGGCTGGCACTTCAGCGGACAGAGCCCCGTCCACCTGGTACAGCGTGCGGTAGCGGGACACACCCGGCAATACTTCGTAGATGGCCAGCTTCAGTTGTTCAGCCTTGTATTCGTCGATGATCGGTTTGGTGTGCAGGTTGACCAGCACGATCAGCAGGCCTGCCAGCGCCCCGGCCACGGCCAGGGTGGCCACAAGCCGCAAGGTCGACACCTGTTCTTCGACCGGCGCACCGTCTCCGGAATCCGGTTGCAGAGTGTCGACCACCTGCACCTCGATTGCGTCTGATTCCGGCCGCTCTTTCACGATCCTTTCTCCGCGGCCGGTTCGGATTTATCGCTGGCGCTGCCGAACTTTCGCGGCTGGGTCGCACGGTTGATAAAGGGTACCAGCGCGTTCATCAGCAGGATGGCATACATCACCCCTTCCGGCAGCCCGCCCCAGATCCGAATGATCACCACCAGCAGGCCGATGCTGACGCCAAAAATCCAGCAACCGCTATTCGTTACGGGCGAGGTCACCATGTCGGTGGCCATGTACCAGGCGCCCAGCATCAGGCCGCCTGAAAACAGCATGAAGCCCGGTGAAAATGGGGATAAACCCAGCAGGTAGAAGAGACCGGAGAAGGCAAACACCGAGACCAATATGCTAACCGGAATGTGCCAGTTCAGATGACCCCGGATCGCCAGGTAAATGCCTCCCAGCAGGATCAGCAACGCAGAGGTTTCGCCGAGCGAGCCGCTGATGTTGCCGAGGAACAGGTCAAACAACGGCGTGATCACTGGGTCGTCGCCGAATTTTACGTTACCCAACGGTGTCGCGCCGGTGATTGCGTCCGAGGCGCCCGGGCTCATGAACGGCAGGGCGAAATTGTCACCCCGCAAGGCCCACCAGTCTGCCGAACGGACCGGCCAGGTGGTGATCGCCACCGGGAAAGCAGCCTGCAGGAAGGCACGCCCCAGCAGTGCCGGGTTGAAAATGTTCTGGCCCAGGCCGCCGAATACAATCTTGCCAAAGCCGATACCAAAAACACCGCCGAGAAAAGCCATCCAAAGCGGGAATCCGGCCGGCAGGCACAGCCCCAGCAACAGTCCGGTGATCATCGCCGAACCGTCCGCCAGTGAGTTGCCCCTTTCACCGAACAGCCGCTCAGTGAGCAGGCACCCAGCGATGCTGGCCACCAGCACCAGCAACGCGCTGGGCCCGAAAATCCAGATCGATGCGCCGACCACCGGTAACAGGCTCAGCACCACCGACCACATGATACGGGTGGTGGAGTCAGCGGTACGCACATGAGGAGCGGCGGTAATTTTCACAGTGCCGTGTTTCGCTTCTCTGGCCTTCATGCCGCCTGCAACCTGCTGAGCTGGATTTTCGACATTGCGAACAATTGTGACAAGGGAATGTTGGAAGGACAAACGTAGGAGCAACAACCACACAACATGCAGTCACCGAGGTTGTTTTCAGCCATTTCCTCGAAGCGGTCGACCCGGGCCAGCGCACCCATCAATTGCGGGTTGAGAAAGACCGGGCAAGCCTCGAGGCACTTGCCGCAACGGATGCAGGGCAGGATATCCTGGCGCTTGCACTCGTCGTTCGACAGTACCAGGATACCGCCGGTGGCCTTGAGCACCGGTACATCCAGGCTGGCCTGGCTTTGCCCCATCATGGGACCGCCGAACACGATCTCCGCGGCATCATCGTTGAGGCCGCCACAGGCCGCAATCACGTCGCTCAGCTTCGTGCCGAACGGAATGACCCAGTTCCCCGGCTGGCGGATACCACGACCCGAGACCGTCATGATGCGTTCGATAAGAGGCTGACCTGTCTCGAAGACTAACGCCACGCTGGCCGTGGTCGCCACGTTCTGAACCAGTGCACCGATCGCGCTGGGCAGCTTGCCCGAGGGAACTTCACGGCCCGTGACGGCCTTGATCAGCATTTTCTCGGCACCCTGCGGATACTTGACCTCCAATGGCTGCACCGAGATGTCCAGGTCGCCCGGCGCCGTGTCACGCATGATTTCAATGGCGTCCGGCTTGTTCGATTCGATACCGATAACGGCTCGTCTGATGCCCAGCGCGCGCAACACGATGCGAATGCCCTGGTGCACGTGCTCAGGACGTTCCAGCATCGTGCGGTGGTCCGATGTCAGGTAGGGTTCGCATTCACAGCCGTTGACCATCAGCACGTCAACCGGTTGGTCCTCCGGCGGCCGCAGCTTGACATGGCTGGGGAAGGCCGCGCCGCCCAGACCGACGATACCGGCCTTGCTGATTTCTTCGGATAACTGCTCCTCCGGCACCTCGTCCCAGTGTGGAACCAGCCTGGGCCGTTGCAGCTGAGTGGAGTGCGGATCAACCTCGATGCGAACCGAAGGCTGCATGGCGCCGGCCGGGTGTGGCCAGTGCTCGATCGACTTTACGGTACCAGCTGCGGTCGCATGCACGAAGGATGAGATGTATCCGCTGGCTTCCGCGATCACGTCGCCCCGCTCGACGCGGTCACCCGGCTTGACCAGCGCCTGTGCCGGTCGACCGATGTGCTGCGACAACGGCAGCACGATCTCAGCCGGAAACGGCAGCCGCCGGGACGGGATAGCGGACGTCAGATCCTTGTTCTCCGGCGGATGGACGCCGTTCTTGAAGCTGGGCAGTCCGGAAGTTTGCAGCAGACGCGACACCATCAGTTGAACTTCTCCGCGCGGGGGATCAGCTTGTCCAGTCCTTTCTCGTCAGGATTCAGCGGATCACCCGGGTGTATGACCGACGGTGCGCACTTCTCGGCCGCGGTCACCAGCTCCTTGAAAGTGCCGGCACGGGCATCGGCGATGTAGGCCAGACCGTCATCATTGTAGGCAAACATTTTCGGGTTCAGATTGATGCAGTCATCACAGGCCGTGCAGCGGATACTTTCAATCCAGGGCTCGCGCAGCAGGTCATCGTCGTCTTCCTCCTCGGCCACTGCCGCGTTTTGCTCCGCCGCTTCCGCCTGTTCGGTTCCAGCCGATGTGGCAGGGGCATCCGTTTCGGTGGCCGCGGCCGTGCCAAAATCGAGGCCTTGTGGCGCCTGGAAAGCCGGCCCCTCCCAGTGCTCCGCCTCGTCCATCAGTTCCGCAACCGTCTTGTTGCCGCCGGCGCGTAACAAACCTTCGGCGATACGGCGGGCGATCAGCTGTGGGTACTGGCTGGTGAGCTGCGAGAATTTCGCCTCGTAATCGGCTTTCAGCGCTACCATTTCCTGCTGCATCTTGCGCGTGATACCGGCACCAACGGCGTCACGCAGATGGCCTGAAACCTCGACCCCCGCCAGTTCACGCAGCTGCGACCAGAATCGCTGCCGCTCCTCGGCCAGACCTACGATCTGTCCGGAAACACACACTTTGCGTAATCTTCGATCGCCATCAACCGTGTAGATGAAGGGCGTGCAGTCCTCACGATCTTCCAGGTCCATTTCCACGTATTCGTGGAATGCCACCAATTCAGCGTCTGCAGACGGTTCAGCGTAGTGATCCCTGAACCGTTCCTCGCCCAGGGCCCAATCGGCAATCGTCAGCGGCAGCGTTAGCCGCTGCTCTATGCCCTCTTCATCGAGGTAGGCCAGGTCATGCAACGGCCACTTGTCGTCGGGTGAGGGATTACCTTCCAGGTCCAGGCACTCGGAAAAGGTCATACCCGCGCCGGGATCGAACACGAGATTGGGCACGGCCCGGCTTTCCAGCGCCAGGCGCGCGGCCTCGGGCGCACTGTCCTGTGCAATGCCCCACTCCCGGGGGCACGGCGCATTGAGAATAAACAAGGCCGGCCGCCGCATTTGCAGGCCTTTCAGCAGGTTGCCGAACAGGTGGGATGGTGTCGCCTGCGAAGACTGCATGACAAAAACATTTCGGTGCGCGATCGAAATCAGCGCCAGCTCTTTCCGCCATTCGTCCTTGTTCCGGTAATCCGGCCCGGCCTCCAGGGCTTCGGGCGCCTGTCCCGTGAAGCCGGCCGTGCAGGACTGACCCCCGCCCGCCGAACTGCCCTGCGTGTCAACCACGACCACCCGAATGGGTTTGCCCGAGGCCATCAGCCGCGACAGGTTCTGGAAACCGATATCCATCATTGCGCCGTCGCCGCCTACCGCAAACAGCGGTGGACACAGCGCAAATTCCTCATCGCTGAATTGCTGCCAGTCAAAGTCGGCGAAACAGGCCTCATCGGCGTCCGGATCGTAGCGACCGTCCAGCAGTTTCTGCGCCCGGCGCACCGCGATGAACCCGTCCGCCATCTTGCGCATATGTCCCTCGAAAAGGCCTACGGCCAGCGCAGTGGCATCCTGGAACAAGTGGCTGGCCCAGGGGAACGGGTATGGATTAAACGGAAACGTGGCGCCCCATATCGAGGTACAACCGGTTGAGTTGGCAAAGCCCATGCGGGCCCGGCCACGCCCCCCCGGACCGCTTTGATAACGCCACTTCAGGTCTTTCAGTGCTTCAATGGCCTGGTGAATGCGGGCGACTGTCTCCTTTTGCTCCCGCTCAAGACTCACTTCCAGACCTTCCGCATCAGCCGATACATCGGCCAGGTCGGCCTCGGAAATCAGCAAGGAACGCGCCTTTTCATCCAGCGCTTTGATCAGCTTGGTCACAGCGACCAGGTGAGCTTCCACGCGCGGCGACATCAGCGCGTTGACCGCCGACAGAACCAGGTGTATCGCCGTTTTCTCTCCACACCCCATGCAGGCATTGTCGCCACCCAGCATCGACAGGTAGTTGCTTTGTTTGAGCAACAGCGAAGGCATCATTCCGATGCTTTCTTCCAGGCTGGAGATGCGGATGAAGCGGTCGTCCGTTTCCGGCAGGTTTTTCCAGAGCTTCCAGTTCGCCTCCAGGCGTTCCTGCTCCTGGTCGGTTTGCGGCACGTTGATCAAGGCGCCGTCATCACAAACTGCGACGCAAACATCACAACCCTTGCAGGTTTCCGGGTTGATAGTGATCGACAACAGGCCGCCGCTGCCCTTTTGCTGCTTTTCGGGCACGTCGAAGAAGGGGGCGGTTTTTGCCAACGGAAAATCTGCCAGGGCATCCAACACCTGCCGGAATTCTTCGTCGTTCTGCCCGCGCCGCTCCTCGTCCCAGTTCATTTTCGCGGCGACCTTTTCATAGGCCTCCGACAGAACTTTGCCAAAAGTCTCGAATTCACCTTTACTGAGGATCTTATGCGATTCGCGCGCCAGGTGGCGCATCAGTTGCGTGACCTGTGACAGCGGATTTTGGGATGACGACAAGCTGCTCAGGGTCGCATCCAGGATCTCCTCTACCGAGTTGACTACGCCGGGAATCGCGGAATCCGGACACTGCACCCAGCACTTGCTGCAACCTGTGCACTTATCTGCCACGAACTGCGGAACCGTGGCCCGCACCGTGGACATGTCACGCATGCTCGAGGTAGCTGCCGGGATGGCGCTGATCGCGGTAAACGGGTCGGCGAGGATATCGTGGCCTGTCTTGTATTGCGCACAGACCTGGTCCCAGAAAGCACCCTGGTTGCCGGGACCTGCGGTCGCTTCGGCACCGGCCATGGCTGCGGGGATCAGCGGAATTTTCGCGCTGCGGCCGTGATCATCGAACACTGAAAGATCGAGTGCCCGGACTTCATCGAACCCGCGCAGGCAGGCATGGATTTCATCCTCGATGACGGCATCAGCGGATTCCGACTCAGCGGACAGGTGTCCTCGCAGGCTCTCGAACAGGCTTTCGCGGGTCAGGCCGTGACGGCCAAGCATCGAAGCGGCGTTGAAAAACGCTCCCATGAAGGCCAGTCCCTGCAGGCGGTAACGTTCAGCCGGACCGTTGGCTTCTGCATTGGCGATTCCGGCTCCATCAACGGAGCAGACGCGGATGTTTCGTTCCCGGATGGCCCACTGCGCGGTCTGGGGGAAGCTGTTCCACAGGTCTTCTGCGGACTGTTCGCTCTGGATCACCAGGATACCGCCGTCGCGCATCCCTTCCAGCGGATCCGAATGCCGGAATACGCCCGGGTCATGGGCAATCACAATATCGACGTGCTTCAACTCGCCGTTCAGGCGCAGCGGCTGACGCGACAGCGCGGCTGAATAGCTGGTGGGCTGTCCCCGCCGCTCGCGCACCCGCGTGGGGAAAGCTTTTACATGCATGCCGAACAACTTGGCAGCGGCGGCGGCCAGCACATGGCCGGCTGCCTTGGCTTGCCAGCCGCCAATAGAGTGAATCCGCAACTCGATCGAATCGGAAGCGTTCAGCTCGACCTCATCCGCAGGTGCGAGCGCCAGATCCCGCAACTGCGGATAATCAGCCAGCACGCTCTCCTGCCGGATCTGGACCTTGGGCAGTGGCGTATCTTCATCAATGAAATCAATACCCAGGTAATACTGTCGGCGCCCCGCTCCATCGGCGAGCATGTTTGCTACTGCCGCGACCAGGTCGCCAGGCTGCAGGTCCCGGCCGCCCAGGCCATAGCATGCTGAGTAGAGATCGGGAACCTGCTCCTGGCCGAGCGCCGGTAAAGCCGGATAAGGCAACGGAGCCGATGGCGCAACGGCGCGCTTCCGGCGCAGGCGCCCACCATTCGATTTGGCCGCCTGGGCGCGACCATTTTCAGCCGCCTGCGCCAACGCCGCGCGAATTTCGCGGATCATCGGCAGTTCAACCGCCAGTGGCTGGTCGGTCCGTTCCAGCACCACCACGCCCTTGCACCCGGCCAGCAGGGTCGCTACAAGGTCGGAGGGGAATGGCCGGAACATCGTCAGGTTGAGTACGCCCACTTTCAGGCGCCGCTCTTTGCGCAGGTAGTCGGCGACCGCCTCGGCATCCCGGACCACCGAACCCTGGCCGACGATCACATATTCAGCGTCTTCAAGTTCGTAGCCCATGGCACGCGCATAGCGACGACCGGTAAGTGCTTCGAATTCCGCGAAGGCGCGGTCAGCCAGTTCGGCGATGTGATCGAAGTAGAAAGGCCTCTGGGCCGCGACGCCCTGGGCGTAAGACTCGCTGTTCTGAACGACACCCATGCTGGACGGATAATCGAAGTCGTACAGTTCGGGAATACGGCGCCGTTTTTCGCCGAACACGGCCCGCTGCGCCGCCGTGGGTGTTTTGATCAGGTCAGAAGGATCACCCAGGAACTCGCGGATCAGATCAGGCTCGGGTTGGCGGTAGGACTGGACCACGTGACTGGTCAGGAATCCATCCTGCGCACAGACCCCCGGGTTCAGGGACAGCTCGGCGATCCGGTGCGCGACCAGATTGAGATCAGCCGCCTGTTGCACATCTGCGGCGAACAACTGGAAACAACCAGTGTCGTCGATGGCATGGTAGTCGTCATGGCCGGCGTAAATATTGAGTGCCTGCTTGGTCATTGCCCGGCAGGCCACGTTGAGCACATAAGTGAGTCTTTTGCCCACCGCTGCATACAGGGACTCGTGCATATAAGCCAGGCCCTGGCCGCTGGCAAAGTTGGTCGAACGCAATCCGACCAGGCTCATACCCGCCGTCACCCCGGCCGCGGCATGTTCGCCTGCCGCTTCGAAATGCAACAGGCTGCGACCATTGACGTTTTTCATACCTGCAGCGGCGGCGTCCGCCCACCCTTCGCCCATCGGGGTGGCGGGTGTGATCGGGTACGCTCCAGCCGCTTCGCTGGCGGCTGTTTCCATGGCGACGATGGCGGAGTTCCCATCCCCGGTTTTGATGATTCCGGGATAGCGGGCCTGGTTTTCCTGTGGCTTCATACGGCTCTTCTCTCCAGCTCCTCTGAGCCCCTGTTAGACGGTTCGGCAAACTGCTGCCCTTCGACCCAAACGATCGCATTGGTGGGGCACCGCGAGATGGCCCCGGGGTCTGCCAGGGCATTTTTTTCATAATCGATCACGGCCAGGTTGTCGATCATCTCGATCAGGCCCGGCTGGGCATCGGCAACACAGCGCGAACAGGCGTTGCAGGCGACACTGCACATTTCCTCGGCAGCGTCACCATGAACCAGGTTCCTGCACTGCACGATGAGTTTCTGCTCGATCGGCATCAGCACGAACAGGTCTTTCGGGCAGGTTTCCACGCAGTCGTTGCAGGCCGTGCATTTTTCAGGAATCACCACCGGCAGTTCATCGTCATTCATATAAATGGCATCGAGCAGGCAGACTTCTTCACAATCCCGCAGACCCAGGCAACCCCAGGTACAACCCTTGCCTCCGCCCGCGACTGCGGCGGCTGCCTTGCAGGACTCAAAACCGTTGTAATCAGCGTTCCGATGCGCTTCATTCTTGCCGCCGGCGCACAGCAGCCTGGCCACGCGCTTGCTGGCCTCACCAGCATCGACACCCAGGTATGCCGCCACGTCTTCGATGGCGTCCGGGCTCATCACCGTGCAGTCGGACGGTTGTTGACCACCCGTCACTACAGCCTCGGCGAAAGCCCGGCAACCCGGCTGCGAGCACGCGCCGCAGTTGGTATTTGGCAACAACTCCTCGACTCCGGTGATACGAGGGTCTTCCCAAACCCGGAATCGCTGGTTAACCAGCGCGATGACGAACCCGAAGAACAGGCCAACACCACCCAGTATCAGGGCTGAATCGAGAACGGGATTGCCGCTCATGACTCCACGCTCATAGCCCGGCTTAGCCGTCGCCGGCCAGGTTTGTCTGGCTCAGCAGCCAGGCGGAAAGTTTTCCGGCAGGGTCGGACGCTGCCTCACCGGTCACCGTGGGAACAACGGCCAGTGTCTTCAGTAACTCCAGATCCTCGAGCTGCTGAACTGCGCTGATACCGCCGATCGCACGTTTGCGGATTTCCCCGGGTAATTCCAGCGTTGTGAAGCGCTGGTAAGTTGTTTCGCCGGCCGCGGGATCATGTATGAATGTGACGACGCCTTTCGGCAACAGCGCCGCTACCGCGGTGCCTTCACAAGCTGCAAACTCATCCAGCCCCGAATCGTTCGAAACCTGCTGGACCAGAACACCCGGCGTCACCAGGCGAGCCAGCGCCGCCGCGGGAGCGTCACCAGTCACCACGAACACTATTTTCATGCCGGCATCCAGGTAAGGCGCAACCTGGGCAGGCGTGAAGTCCGCGCCGTTCAGCTTGATGACCAGCCCGGGTGCGAGCGCCCGCTCGGACTGGCTCCAGTCAGCATAGGCCAGGCCGCCCAACAACAGTCCGTGGCGTTCTTCCAGATACTCACCGCGTTTGGCCAGTTCGATCACATGGGCGGCGGAGAAAGCATTGCCGATCGTCGCCAGGCGGTCAGCAACCGCGGCGCCCAGGTTGGCACCCTCAGCCAGGTCCAAAACGAACAGGCCATCGCCCATATGCAGAAGGTCCTCAAGCGCTCTAAGGGCGGCGCGGATCGGTAGTTCCGCTTCCGGCCCGATTTTCGCTGCCTGCCGCGTAAACGCGGAAAACCGCTCCACGTCGACATGCCCCGATGCAAAGTTTCCGAGGGCGATCGTCTGGTCTTCGGGGGTTTCACCGGTGCCTGCCAGCAGGCCACGGATCTGTTCGGTAGTCGCGGCCACTGCGGAATGGTAGAGCTCCAGGCGCGTGCGGATCGCATCCACAGCGATCCTGGTTTGATCTTCAGACGGCATAACGTTTAAATTCCTTGTTTAAGCGGGCCACTTTTTCTTCTGCCGACACCTTTGGAACTGCACGGATTTCCTCGTACACCGGCAGGCTGTCATCACGGAAGAACACGCCCAGGCGGAGCATGTCGCGGCGACGCGCCAGCGACCGTGCATCGTCGAGATTCAGGGGATCATGCGTGCGCCGAGCTTTGAAAAGTTGCGCCAAAGCCGGGACGTCAACGCCGTTCTCGTGCACCAGCAACTCGGTCAGGTCGGGATTCTCCACGTTTTTCTGGAAAACGTCCGGTGTGAACTTCGGACAGCGCTGCAGAATTCGGACAAAGGAAAAACCCGGATGATCATAAGCTGCCTGCAGGGTGGCATACAGGTGCACCGGCACCCAGTCTGCGGTCTGCGCCACGAACGAAGCGTTGGATACGCCGAGTGTGGCCTGCAGCGGATCCAGCGCCGGCAGCACCGCACCACGCGGCGAGGTCATGGAGGCATAACCCTGCGGCGTGGTTGGTGAGGTCTGGTTCTTGGTCAGGCCGTAAATATTGTTGTCCAGCATCAGCACCACCATGTTGGCGTTGTAGCGCGTCGCGTGGATCCAGTGGCCGGCACCAATTGAGGTACAGTCCCCGTCGCCCATAGTGACAAAGACGTCCAGTTCCGGCCGGGCCAGCTTCACACCGGTTGCAACCGGCAGCGCCCGCCCGTGAATGCCATGAAATCCATAGGAATTTACATAGTGCGGGAAGCGACTGGAGCAGCCGATGCCGGAGACAAATACTGTTTTCTCCGGTTGCAGCTGTTCTTTTGCCATCAGGCGCTTGACCGAGTTGAGGACGCCAAAATCACCACAACCCGCGCACCATTTGGCGGGTCGTTTCTGGTAATCCTCCGCCTCCAGACATTCAGGGCTGCCCGTTTCCAGGTCCAGCAGTGAAATTGCAATACTGCTCATGCGGCCACTCCTTCTTCGTTGGGTTCGAGCCTGGCGATGATATGGGTGTAAATGTCCCGCGGGCGGAGCGGCTGGCCGGGGCAACTGGTCCAGCAATCGATATCCACCAGCGTATGGGCCCGCAGCAGCCATGCCAGTTGGCCGTAACGGCGTGTCTCCTCGTTGATGTACGGGTCGCCCGGGGTATCTGAATAATTGATTTCCACTGTCATGACCTTTCTGAATCGACTGAAGATATCCTTCAGGCCAGGCTCCAGTGGCGAAAGGAAGGTCAGTTGGCAGGTGGATACTTTGAGACCCTCGGATCGCGCGCGGTCAACCGCTTCGACAATGGCGCCCTGGGTCGAACCCCAACCTACCACCAGCATGTCGCCTTCCTTGTCACCGTGCAGTTCCGGCGGCATCAGGGTCGACTGGAATACGGCCAGTTTGCGACTGCGCATTTTCATACCCAGCTCGTTACTGGAAGGATGATAGGAAACCAGGCTTTCTTCGTCATGGGCCAAACCGGTCACGGTATGCTGACCACCGGGTGAGCCCGGGATGATACGGCGGGACAGGCCCGTTTCCGGATCCCAATCGTAGGGTCGCAATCCTTCGGGAACCGGCGACTGATCAATCGCGCCCTGCTGCCAGCGCACGTCCAGCGGCGGCCGCGTGAACTGCTGCACGCCGGTGGCCAGGTTGGCGTCGGTGAGGACAATGACGACGCAACGGAAGGTCTCGGCGATCCTGCGCGCGGTGACCATTGCGTGAAAACATTCCTCGATGGTGCGCGGCGCGATAACCACGCGCGGAGCGTCACCGGGCTGGCCATACAGCGAGGACAGCAGGTCAGATTGTTCTACTTTGGTCGGCAAGCCGGTGGACGGCCCCCCCCGTTGAACGTTCAGCACGACCAACGGCACTTCCACCATGATGGCCAGGGCCAGGAACTCGGTTTTCAGCGCCATGCCAGGACCTGAAGTCACGGTCAATGCGACCTTGCCGGCATAGGATGCGCCGATGGCCACACCAGCGGCGGCGATCTCATCCTCAGCCTGGTGCACCATGCCGCCGAAGCTCTCAATGATCTCTGAAAGTTCGTGCGAGACCGAGGTTGCCGGAGTGATCGGATACATGGCGCACAGTTCCATTCCGGCCGCAATGGCACCGATAGCAGCCGCCTGGTTGCCGTTCATCACAATGCGTTCTTCGTCGAACGGAATTGATTTGATATGGAACTGAAAATCGAGATTTTCTTTTGCCCACTTGATGCCTGATTTCACCAGCTCGATGTTCTTCTCAGTGACCTTGGGCGGCTTGAAGCGGAAAATATGAGCGATCTGTTTTTCGATGATCGACACATCCCGTTGGTAGATCTCGGCCAGCATGCCAAGGGCAAACATGTTCTTGCCATGACTGGGATTGTCAACGATCTTGAGTGCTTCCTCCTCGATGGGTACCAGCACGAAGCGATAGTTCTTGGTGGACATCTCTTCCATCGCTTCGTGGTACATGCGATGGATCTCTTCATCGTCGTGTTCCTGCCAACAGGAGTCGAGCAGGATGATGCAGTCATCCTTGAGGGAATCGAGCCGATGACGGGACAACAATACCTGGTCATTGAAGGCGACAGCCAGCCTCGACTGGTCGCCCCAGTTGGTGATTTTCTCGGTTCCGAAGCGAATGATATTGCCCGATGTGCTGGTCACTGTGTGATGAGGGGGTTCAATTTCCGCCGGAATGATTTCCACGGTCCACACGCCATTTCCCATCTTGGCGCAGGTCTGGCCGAAAATCTGAGCGCATTTCTGCGCACCCTCCCCCGAGTTGGTAATAATTTCTACCGTATGTTCCGGTACTTCCATGAAGTCGATTGACCTGGTATCCGCTTTACTCACACCTGCTCACTCCGTTTTTTAGCCTCGGATTCCGCAAACCTGACGGAATCCGCCGAGCCCACTTTATATATTGAAAGTTGCTAATAAACTGGCATAGATCAATTGCTTTGCAATTGATGCCATGAAATACCCGAATATGTGAGTGTGAGTGAAACTCGCGGCAAAAAGATGCCTCAAGGATCCAGCGAGGAATAGTATGCCGCCAGGTTTTCGATGTCCTGATCCGACAACACCTTTGCCATTGGCGCCATCACCGGATTGTGCCTCCTGCCGTCGCGAAAATCTCGCAATTGCTTGACCAGGTATTGTTCTTTCTGCCCGGCCAGGCTTGGCCACATCGGATTGGTGCTGACGCCCTCCGGGCCGTGGCAGCCGGCGCAGGTAATGGATTTGGCTTTTCCCGCCGAGGCGTCACCCTCTGCAATTACGGGAATGGGCAGAAATGCCGGGAGCAGCAGAAAAGTTATCACCAGTTCGCGGTTACATGCCATCGGAAATCAGGGCTGTGGTAAAAGCGGTTCCAGCTGCCGCCACACTTTATCGAGTATCAATGGCTGCGCTTTCGCCGTTGGATGGATGCCGTCGGCCATCATCAAATCCGGCTGCAATGCGATGTCGTCCAGCAGGAACGGCAGCAGGCTTACATTGTATTGATCCGCCAGCGTGGTATAAAGCGTGTTGAACTTTTCGGTATAGGTCCGGCCATAGTTCGGAGGGATTCGCATTTCGGACAGGATCACCGCTGCGCCGGCCGACTGGCTCTGTTCTATCATCGATGAAAGGTTTTTTCCGGTCACTTCGATCGGCAGGCCGCGCAAGCCGTCGTTGCCGCCCAGTTCCAGTATGACGACGTCCGGCTGGTTCTTGTCCAGCAGCCGGGGAAGACGAGTAGCGCCTCCCTGGGTCGTATCGCCGGCGATGCTGGAGTTGAAAACTTGGTGAGTGTAACCATTTTCAATGAGACGCTGCTGCAACAGGCTCGGCCAGGACTGGCTAATTTCCATGCCATAGGCTGCGCTGAGGCTGTCGCCCAGGATGACAATGGAGGGACTTGCGAGCAAGGGACTCGTGACCCAACTGAGCATTATTACCAACAAATACTTGAGACGCATGAATACCTCTACTGAAAATTCTGAATCCGCGCTTAGAGCGCTCGATTTAAGCAAACAGGTTAGCAGCCCTGAAGGCCCGCTTACCATCCTGGACAATGTCAGCCTGGACATTCACCACGGCGAATCGGTTGCCATCGTTGGTGCCTCGGGTGCTGGCAAGTCTACCCTGCTGGGACTGCTGGCTGGGCTGGATGTTCCCAGTGAAGGAAAAATCTGGCTGGCCGGCACCGAGATTACTTCACTGGACGAAGATGGCCGCGCCGCCCTGCGCGCCGACAGCGTCGGGTTCGTTTTTCAGTCATTTCACCTGATTTCCTCGTTGACGGCATTGGAAAACGTGATGCTGCCGCTGGAACTTGCCGGTGTCCACCACGCCGCGGAAGCAGCGTTGCAGGCGATCCGCACAGTAGGCCTGGAACCACGCAAGGGCCACTACCCCCACCAACTTTCCGGCGGTGAAAAACAACGGGTTGCAATTGCCCGCGCTTTCGTCGTGCGCCCGGCGGTATTGTTTGCCGATGAGCCCACCGGAAACCTCGATCAGAACACAGGCGAGACCATTGTCAACTTACTGTTCAGAATGAACGACGAGACCCGCACCACGCTGGTGCTTGTGACGCATGACCTGGGCCTGGCGGCTCGCTGTGACCGGGTCCTTCACATGGACACCGGACGTATAGAAAAGGAGGTTTCCGTTGCCTGACGGATTTGCAACGACTGCCAGGCTTGCAGTCAAACTGCTGGCCAGGGACTGGCGGGCAGGCGAACTCAGTGTGCTGGTCATCGCATTACTGGTGGCGGTCACTGCGCTGACCGGCGTCGCTTTTTTGACTGACCGGGTTGGGCAGGCGGTCGAGATGCGGGCTGCCGAATCACTCGCGGCGGACCTCAGGGTGGCCTCCCCCCGGCCCCTCAATCCGCAATTTGCCGAGCAGGCAGAACAGCAAAACCTGCAAACGGCCAGGGTGACCAGCATGCCTAGCGTGGTCTTTGCCGGCGAAGCCAATACGCTGGCGGCCATTCGCGCTGTGACCGACGGCTATCCCTTGAGAGGGGTACTGAAGACTTCAGAGCGCCTGCTCGGCGAAGTCAGTGAGAGCACAGAAATTCCCGCACCCGGGGAGGCATGGGCGTCACCGCGGCTGATGGCCCGCCTGGGCGTTGACAGCCAGGTTGAGATCGAAGTCGGCGGAGCCCTGCTGACACTGACCCGGGTGCTGGACTTTCGCCCGGACGAAGGCTGGAGCTTCGTTGACCTGGCGCCTACGCTGTTAATCAACGAGGCCGACCTTGCCGCCACGCAGCTGATTCAGCCCGGTAGCCGTGTTGCTTACCGCTTGTTGATCTCCGGCGACCGCGGTGACATCGACGAGTTCAAGCCCATCCTCGAAGAGCAGCTGGAAGAAGGCGAAGGAGTCAGGGATATTCGGAGTACCAGCCCGCAAATACGCTCATCCATGGAGCGCGCCGGGCGGTTCCTGAACCTGGCCTCACTGGTTTCTGTTTTACTTGCCGCTGTGGCCGTGGCCATGGCCGCCCGACGGTACTCACACCGGCATCGCGACCGTATCGCCCTGATGAAGTGCATGGGTGCCAGCCAGTCGATGATTTTCCGCAGCAGCGTGCTGCAGCTGGTCATCCTGGCCATTGCAGGCGGCGTCATCGGGGCCGTGCTGGGATTCACTGCTCAACTTGGCCTGGCCTGGCTGATGCGGGACGTGATCGGGCAATCCCTGCCCGCCCCCGGCCTGCAGCCTGCAATACTCGGTATGGTCACGGCCGTGAGTATTCTGGCGGGTTTTGCACTGCCTGACCTGGCCCAGATGGGCAAAACACCTCCATTGCGGGTGTTGCGCCAGGACATCGATCCACCCGCCCTGCGATACGGTGTCAGCTGGCTGGCCGGAGTGGCGGCAGTGCTGGCGCTGCTTTTATGGATCATGCGTGACACTCAACTGGTGTTGACCATTTTCGGCGGAGCGGCTGGAACCTTTGTAGCATTGGGACTGACCGGCTGGCTGCTGGTTAAATCACTGCAGGGATTTCGTGGTTCTGCAGGCGCCGCCTGGCGCTATGGCCTTGCCAACATTGCCCGCCGGGGCCGTGAGAGTGTCGTGCAAGTCGTTGCGTTCGGGCTTGGACTGATGGTCCTGTTATTGCTCTCCACGGTTCGCACGGAACTGATGGACACCTGGCAGCAAAGCCTGCCCGAAAATGCGCCCAACCAGTTCCTGATCAACATACAGCCACACGAAGTGGAGCCGATGACCAGGTTTCTTGCCGACAGCGGCCAAGAGGTCCCTGATTTCGTGCCGCTGGTCCGGGCTCGCATGACCTCGATCAACGGTGAGGATGTTACCCAGATGACGTTCGAGGACCCGCAGGGTGAACGCTGGGCCAGGCGCGATTCCAACCTCAGCTGGGCCAGTAAGCCCAATGCAGACAACCGGATCGTTCAGGGCAGCTTCTGGAAC
>Ga0316187_10000281_pt1 | contig 38091 bp, 30 predicted proteins | sample CroRivburrow1_MG_FD_204927 | JGI IMG/M metagenome (GOLD analysis project Ga0316187, IMG submission 204927) | Coastal sediment microbial communities from Maine, United States - Cross River worm burrow 1 | ecosystem: Environmental > Aquatic > Marine > Coastal > Sediment | place: USA: Maine... | reverse complement strand
GCTTCGGCCAGTGATTCCTCTAGTTCGAAGAAGATGCGCCGCTGAGACATGCCTGAAATACGCGCCGGCATTTCCCGTCCGATATCCTTGTGGTGATAAAGGGCGGCCAGCATGGCCTGCACATCCCATTCGGCACGCTGTTGTTTGCGTTCCTGTATCGAGGTTTGTGCGCCGATTTCGGCAAGTTTAGCGACAGGTTGCACCTTGTCCGGATTCTGTTTGCTGATCAGTGCCTTTAAGCGGCGGTGAACGGTCAGATCGGCGTAGCGCCGGATCGGGCTGGTGAAATGGCAGTAGCTTTCGTATGCCAGTCCGAAATGGCCTTCATTTTCCGTGGTGTACCGGGCCTGCTGCATGGAGCGCAGCACCATGCGCTGTAAGGGGTGGGCGAAGGGTTTGTCCACCGCCTGCTCCAACACGAATTGCACATCGCCGGGACGTACCGTTGAATCCTTGTCCGCTATCTTGGGCAGCTTGACGAAAAGACCGAAGGGCAGCAGAAAATCATTCAGTTTTTCAATGGATTCACGCTTGGGTGCGGGATGCACGCGGTAGAGCAGCGGGCAGTGATGCGTATCCATATATTCAGCTACTGCGGTGTTGGCCGCCAGCATCATTTCCTCGATCAGGTGATGGGCGATATTTCGCTCATCGGAATTCATGCGGGCCACGCTGCCTTCGTGCAGCACGGCGCGCACTTCTGGCACATCCAGATCCAGTGCGCCACGGCTTTTACGCATTTTGGCCAGCAGGGCAAACAGCTGTGCAGCAGAGTCGAGCATGCTGCGTAGCCCTTCCTCGGGGACGGCCTTGGAATCTCGATCCTCAAGCCAGGCTGAGGCCAGTGTATAGGTCAGGCGTGCCTGAGAATGAATCACTGCGCTGTACATGCGTGCTGTGCGCCGACGTCCGGCCACATCGAAGCGCATGCGCACGACCGTAGCCAGCCTGTCCACCTTGGGATTAAGCGAGCATAGTCCATTGGATAGTTTTTCGGGCAGCATGGGAATGACGCGATCCGGGAAATAGAAGGAGTTGCTGCGCTCCAGGGCCTCGGCATCCATGGCCGAGCGCGGTAAGACATAATGCGATACGTCGGCAATGGCGACCCAGGCTTCGAAACCATCGCCGCGTGCTTGCACACAGATAGCATCGTCGAAATCGCGTGCCGTCTCTCCGTCGATGGTCACAAAGGGGAGGTTGCGCAGGTCCAGCCGGCCTTCAAGATCGCTTTCCTTCACCTTATCGGACAGCGACTCGGCCTCACGTTCGACAGCAGCGGGGAATTCATTCGTCAGTTGCAGTTCGCTAACAACCAGATCAATCAGGGAAGTCGGGTCGGTTACATTGCCCAGGACATCCTGAACCCGGCCACGCAGTGGTTGTTGCCCGCGTTGCAGCTCGATACGTACCCAGTCGCCATCGGCAGCACCGGCAGCGTCACGCGAGCCAATCAGGATATTCTGCGGCATACGTCGCGAGCGGGGTTGGACCATGCCAGCTCCGCCCTGCAGGACATACTGTCCGATAATCACAGCAGGTGCCTGACGGATAATACGCACCAGTTCAGCGGATTCGCGGCCACGCGAGAAGCTGATCTGGACCTCCACCTCGTCGCCATGCATCAGCGTGCGCATTTCTTCACGCGGCAGAAACAGGCCCTTTGGGCGCCCGGCTACATCGACAAAGCCGAAGCCATCCGGGTGGGCCGAGACAATACCGATGAAACGTTTACCCGAGCTACGTCCGCTATCGGCTCGATTACGGCTACCGCGGTTTCCCTCGCTACGCTCCCATGGCTTGCGTTCAGTCTTATCTCCAGTTTCACCACGCAAGGCAGCAGCGCGGCCTCGTGTACCGTGATTGGCCTCTTTACGAGCGGAAGTACTTTGCCCGTTTTTGTCACCTTCTGTGTTGCGGCCAGCGCTTCTTTTCTTGTCGGCGGCAGCCCACGGAGATGCGGCTGATTCATGCTTTTTGTGTTTGTCGTGCTTCCCGGTTTGTGCTTTGTCCGGGCGGGTTTTCTTTCTTGACACTATGTTGCTCCATCCTATGATTGCGCGCCTCCCGCAGGTTCCCTGTTGGAGGTGCTGTTTTATGCCGAGGTGGCGGAATTGGTAGACGCGCTAGCTTCAGGTGCTAGTTTCCGTATGGAAGTGCTGGTTCGACTCCAGTCCTCGGTACCATGATTCAGTTATAGTAAAAAATAAGCCCGGTGCGCAAGCATCGGGTTTTTTTGCCTCGAATGCCGCGCACTATGCTCTATTATATTCCAAATTAATACCTGCATGGCACGAATCTCCAAGGAATCGCCTTTATGCCGCCGCTTCTGCCGCTTGCCTGAATGATAGTGATTGCCCAGCATGCCCGCCGGCTTTCATGGCCGGCAACGAAGTGAGGTGAAAGACATGGCGCGCAGTCAGGATGATGGGACCGCAATGAATGCTGAGGAACGCAAGTCCGCCATATCATTGGCCGGTATTTTCGGGCTGCGCATGCTTGGCCTGTTTCTTATCCTTCCGGTTTTTGCGCCCTATGCCCACGGCCTTGAGGGCGCAGCAGCCAATCCGATGCTGGTTGGTCTGGCGCTGGGTGCCTACGGTCTGACCCAGGCTTTATTACAAATTCCTTTCGGCATGATGTCTGATAAATTCGGCCGCAAACCGGTGATTGCCGCTGGTCTGCTGTTGTTTGCCATCGGTTCAGTCATTGCCGCCTCGTCCGATTCCATTACCGGCGTGCTCATCGGTCGTATTATCCAGGGCTCCGGTGCGGTGGCTGCCGCCATTATTGCCCTGACCGCCGATTTAACGCGCGAAGAGCATCGCACCAAGGCCATGGCCATCATCGGCATGACCATTGGTGTTTCCTTTACGGTATCGATGGTGGCTGGTCCGTTACTGGGTGGTTCGATTGGTGTGGACGGTATCTTCTGGCTGACCGGTGCGCTGGCGCTGCTTGCTATCCTTTTCCTTTATCTGGTGGTGCCCGATCCGAAGCGGCAGGTGCATCATCGTGACGCTGAGGTGACTGCAGGAATGTTTACCTCGGTGCTACGTAATACCGAGTTGTTGCGCCTGGATTTCGGTGTGTTTGTGCTGCATGCGGGGCTGACGGCGATGTTTGTCGTACTGCCCATGGTGCTAATGGACCCGGCGTACCCGCTGCTGGCCAGTGCCGATCAGTGGAAACTGTATCTACCGGTGATGGGTGGCGCTTTTCTGCTGATGATTCCGCTGGTCATCATTGCCGAGTCGAAACGCAAAATGAAGCATGTGTTTGTATCGGCCATTCTGTTGCTGGTGCTGAGCCTTTGCCTGATGTCGGTGCATGGGCATTCGCTGGCCATGATTGCCACGGCTCTGGCTATTTTCTTTATCGGTTTTAATGCGCTCGAAGCCACACTCCCTTCTCTCATATCCAAGATTGCACCAGCCTCGGCCAAGGGCACTGCAGTCGGAGTTTTCAACACCTGCCAGTTTTTCGGTGCTTTTGTCGGCGGCATGCTGGGCGGCCTGCTTTATCTTCCGGCAAAGCATAATGAAGCTGAGGCCTTTCTGGTGATTGCCGGCCTGCTAGGCTTGTGGTTGCTTGTTGCCCTGTTCATGCCGCAGCCGCGCCATGTGGCGACCCGTATGCTGCATATTGAAGCAGAAGGGGCTGCGGCGATCGAGGCTCTGCGCCAGCGTTTACTGGGCGTGGAAGGTGTGGTTGAAGTGGAATTGTATGCCGACGAGCAGACAGCATACTGCAAGGTAGACAGTAAACGGCTTGATGATGCCGCCTTGCGGCTAGCTGCTCAGGCCGGTTAGTCTGGGGGGAATGGGTATGGACAAGGAGCAGGGAATGATTGAACGTGCATTTGAATGGTTTCTGTGGAATAGCCGATTTGTAGTGATTCTGGCGGTGCTGTCATCGATGGTAGGTATGCTACTGCTATTTTGTATGGCGGCTGAGAGTATGCTGCATCTTGCTTGGCAGTTTTTAGAGATGACCTTCATGGGTGTTGCGCACCCGGAATTCCACAACGAAGCTGTTGGACAGATTATTTCTGCTGTCGATGATTTCCTACTCGGTACGGTGCTGCTGATTTTCGCCATGGGTATGTACGAATTGTTCATTAGTAAAATCGATATTGCCCATGATGACGAAAATGCGAGCAATATCCTGATGATAAACAACCTGGATGATCTGAAAGACCGCTTGGGCAAGGTGGTTCTGATGATTCTTGTCGTTTCTTTCTTCAAGAATGTGCTGCATGTGACCTTCGACAACCCTTTAAATATTCTCTATCTGGGTGCTGGCATCCTGATGGTCTCGCTGGCTTTGTATTTCACCCACAAAACCGGCAAGCATTAAAGGTCTTTTGACAGGTTCCGGGGTATGACGGAGGCCATTGATTGGCGGCGACGCGGGCTTGATATCCTGCTCTTCCTGCTCACCATCGCATCACTGGCGGTAACGTTCTGGGAAACCGTGCCCGACTGGGCGCAGATGTCCATCTTACTGTCCTTCGTGGCGCTGTTTGCCGTGCGTTGGCATATCGCTGAGAGTCGCCGTACCTACATCCGCCAAAACTGGTTCGATCTGGTTTTTGTTGTCCTTCTGGCTTCTCCGGTACTTCGCCTGTTTTCCGCACTCAGGTTCGTCCGGATTCTTCCTGCGCTGAAACTTGGTACGTTTCTGCACAACAATCGCCGGCGCCTTCTGCGTCTTATTTTACTCTCACGCGATAGCTTTCCTGTCGCCATGGCCATCATCTTCGGCATGGTATTTCTCTTTGGCAGCTGCACCTTCCTGATTGAGCACGGCCAGAATCCGGGGTTTGAAAAGATTGAGGATGGCTTGTGGTGGGCCTTCGTTACCCTAACCACAGTGGGCTACGGCGACATCGTTCCGCACACCGAAATGGGCCGTATTGTTGCCGTGATGCTGATGGTGTTCGGCGTTGCAGTGTATGCGCTGATGATTGCCAACCTGACGCATTATCTGGATACCATCGACCGTAATCACGATCAAACTGTTGACCCTGCCGCCCTTGAACAACCCATCCCCGTCAGCGATTCAGACACTTCTCCCACCAAGCCCAGCGACTAACAGGCCGCTTCCGGTCAAAATCTGGCATTCAATTCCTAGCAAGGCATTGACTGCTTTCATGGTCTATCACTTCATTTTCTATGCGTTGCCACACAGCTGAATATAGTCAAATATAGCAGCATATGCGTGATACAAAAGCTGACCCCGAATATGCAACAGCGGTGGAAGAGTCCATTCAACGGCTGCAGAGCTCTATTCTTTTCGAAGATTCACGATTTTTGATTATCAACAAACCGTCGGGCATGGCTGTGCATGGTGGCAGTGGTGTGAGTTATGGTGTGATTGAAGGCTTGCGTGCGCTACGCCCTGATGCCCCATATCTGGAGCTTGCCCATCGCCTTGATCGCGACACCAGCGGCTGTCTGGTCATTGCCAAGCGTCGCAGTGCCCTGCGAGCCTTTCACAAGCTGCAGCAGGATGGTCAGGTGACGAAGTGTTATATCTCCCTGCTGAAAGGGGGGTGGCAGGGTGGAAAGCGTAAGATCATAGAACCGCTTTTAAAGGCCGAACTTCAATCGGGGGAGAGGGTTGTTCGTGTCGATCCGGCAGGTAAGCAGGCCATTTCGCTGTTTACCCCTATACAGAAGTTCAGGCAGGCCACCTTGATGCGGGTAAAGCTGATCACCGGACGCACGCACCAGATTCGTGTTCATGCCCTGCATACCGGGCATCCCATTGCAGGCGATGCCAAATATGGTGACGCATCATTTAATCGTGATATGGCAGCCATGGGTCTGGACAGGCTCTATCTGCATGCCGAGTCGATCTGTTTCATGCTGCCTGGTGTGAACACATACGATATTCAGGCCCCTCTTGATTCGAACCTTGAAACACCATTAACCACGCTGGACAAGGTGTGAGTAAAAAAGGTCTCGGCCCCCTTTGTTTCTGCATGGCTGCTTTTAGCCGAAGGCGGCCGGTCAGCGGGAGTGAAAAGGATTAGTGGCTTTGGCCGGTTTTGCGGTGGTGGACAAGCCAGTGGGTGCTGCGGCTGACGAGGAATACACCGCAGAGCAGCAGCACAACGGTTGCACCGGATGGAAGATCGAACATATAGGATACATACAGCCCCAGCCAGGTGCCGATTAAGGACAGAACAAGGCTAAGTACCCAGATGGATAGCAGGCCTCTTCCCCATAGCCATGCACTGGCAGCCGGCAGTACAAGCAGACCGGCGGTGAGCACAATGCCAGCCAGTTTCACGCACATCACCACAGTCAGGCCGACCACCGCATAAAGCAGCAGGCGATAGCCCTGCACGGGAAGTCCCATGGCGCGCATGCTGGCGGCATCGAAGGCCATGGCCCACCATGGACGGGCAGCCCACAAAAGGGCGGCCAGCACGGGAATGCTGCCGCATAGCAACCAGAATCGATCATTTTCTGACACCATCAGGATATTGCCGAACAGCAGGCCGAACAGATCGACCTCATGCCGGCTGGCACCGGAAAGCAGCACAATGCCCAGCGCCATGGCACCGGCAAATAGTACGCCGGTGGCGGCATCCTCATTCATGCCTCGTTTGGGAGACACCACGCCGAGCAGCAGAGCGACAATCACGGCGGATACGGCCGCCGTGGGTAGAAGCGGAAGCGAAAGCACCACGGCAATGCCAAGGCCGGCAAGCGTGGCATGCGATACGCCGACTGTAAGAAAGGCAAGACGGTGAGCCAGAACCATCACCGACATGCTGGAGGCAAGCACGGCGATCAATGTCGCAGGCCCAAGCGCTTCAAGCATGACTTGGCTGCTTAAAAAGCCGCTCATTTACCTGCGTCCGTTTGTTCTGATTCAAGGGCGTCTGAGCCATGATCAACACAGCCGATGCAGTGCGCATCGTGCGCCACGATATGCATATGTTCGCCGTACATCTCGCGCCAGACCTGTTCGGGGATCGTTTCTCCGCGTTTGGCGTGGTAATGAATGCGGCGGTTCAGGCAGGCGACAGAATTAACGTAATCACTGATTGCGGCGATATCGTGCTCAACCATCACCACGGCCATGTCCGTTTCATCACACAGCTCACGCAGCAGCTTGTAGAGATTGCCCTGCGCACGTGAATCGAGTGCTGCTGCCGGTTCGTCGAGCAGTAGGATGCGCGGGGCGGAAACCAATGCACGGGCAAGGCGCACGCGCTGCTGTTGGCCGCCTGAGAGAGAACGGAAATCCTCCTCGGCATGATCTGTCATACCGGTGCGCTCCAGTGCATGGATGATTTTTTCGCCATGTTTGGCTGAATGCCAGAGCGCAGTGTGATAATCCTCAAGCCCCATGCCGACAACATTGCGTACCTTCACCGGCATGCTCCTCATGCTTTCCTGCCGCTGCGGCAGAAAACGGACCTGACTTAGCAGGCGCCGCCTGCTACTGGATGAGAGACATTCGCCGAACAGGTCGACATGACCTTCTGCCGCTTGCAGCAGGCCGCAGATGACATGCAGCAGGGTACTTTTACCAGCACCATTGGGGCCGACGATGCCGAGGAAGTGGCCAGCTTCGAGTTGCAGATCAATGCCATCGAGAATGCGTGCATCCTTGGGGCCGAAGGCAAGGTGATTGAGTCGAAGGGCTGGAGCATTCATGGGGTGGAGGCCTTTTCAAGCAGGTCCAGATTGGCCTGCATGAGTTGCAACCAACTCATGCCACAATCTCCCAGCGGATCAAAATAGATCAGGGGCGCTTGGCCGGATTCCTGATGTTGATGCAGCCATTCCAGTGCCCGATTGGCATGCCTGCGGTTGCCCCATAGCAGGGCACCGGGATGAGTACGCAGTTGCTCCAGCGCTTTTTCCAGCTGATGCGGCCTGATGTTTTCATCATGATGCTGTGATTCGAGCACTGTCCATACCGGCACCTTGTAAGCTGCCAGCACGGGTTGCCAGGCGTTGTGCTGCATGATCACGCCACGCGCATGGTATGCCTCAAGCGCTTTGTACCATCTAATATTCATGGCATAGGCATGCGACAGCGCTTTACTCATCGCCTGTGTAATGGCCTGTTCGCGCTCGGGGGCTAGTATTAGCAGCACCTCTGCCAGATTTGGAAGAATATTGATAACGGCAGCAGGTGAAAGCCATGCATGAGCATGTTCGGGCCATAGGTCGAGCGTTCGCCCTGGTAAATTAATCCCCGACCAATGACCGTCGTCAAAAGAGCTGCGAATCAGCAGATCGGCCTGCTTTAGCGATTGGACCTGTTTGGGTGTGAGTTGAAAATCATGTGCATCGGCACCCGGTGGTAGCAGGCAGTGCACATCGGCTTGCGGGTCGAGCAGCAGCACAAGACCGGTTAAGGGGGGCAGGGTGGTGACGATGCCTGCATTGGCAAAGGATGGGGAAAATAAAAGGAAAACAGCGAACAGAAACAGTTGATTAAGCGTGCTTTTCCATACCTTTCTGTAAAACAGGAGGGGTGGCAAAGAAGGCATTGGCTGAGCGCTGTTCGGGTTCATGAGTCGGGCATGCTATGGAAGCCGTCTGGTTGCGGCAACGCATCACTGTTTACACAGGCAAAAAAATCAGCAATCCTATTCGGCAAGGAGTCAGAAAATGCTGTCTGTGAAAGAAATGCAAGCGCGCTGGAAGTTGTTGCAGCAAAGCGGAGACGTCTCCGAGTTGTGCCATATCCATGTGCGCAATATGCCTCTGGTCACCGCCGGTGAAGATGCCTCCGAATATATCCCGTTTGCCATCCATCCGGATGTGGCCGGACAACTGGGTCTGGCCATTCGCCGACTGCGTGAACATGTATTGAGCTATATGATTGCAGGAAGCACGATTTCTGCACATAAGCTGCCGCAACAGAGTGCACAGGCACGGGCCATGATGCAGGCTATGCGTGCCAATCAGCCACAAATTCCGGGGCATCTGCTGCATCACTGGTGCGCCGATGAACAGGGCGCCGGTGCCTTGCGTCTATTCCTGCACAGTAACTGGCTGAAGGCCTGGAAGACCGAATTTTCTAATGTCTCTACGGCTTTACCACTTGCCGAGCGTCGCCTGCAATGGCTGGGCGCGGTCAACACACTGCTGCTGGATCTGATTCGGCAGGAGATTCTCCGCCTGCCCGATGAGCATGCGGATGCGATGGATATGATTCTGGTGAATGTGCTTGGTGCGAGCTATCACCGCTTGATAGAGGAATTTGCCGATGAACACCTTGCCGAGGCTGGCACTGAGGAGCGTGCCAGTGCAGTGCAGCGTTTGGCCGTGCCTGTACCGGCACTGGCTTTCTTCCGGCGCCAGCCCAAAGGGCAGGTTTTCTCAGATGCGGCGCAAATGGTCACAGCCTATGGTCTGGAAACCGAATTGTTACCGCGCATGCGTCAGACCTGTGAGGGTATGATTGGCGAACCGGCATCTGCCGTGCTTGCCGAACTTGCTGCCGATACGATGAGCGATCGTCTATTAAGGCGTAGCTGGGTGCGACTTTCCCTGCGCGATCTGGCAGAGCAGAGCGGTCAGGCCAACTGGTTGAAATGGGCCCTGGATGTAAAACGATTGGACACCTTGCTTAGCGCCCCGGAGAAAGCTGCCGCCGAAATGGGCGCTGCGCTGACTGCCGCAGGCGAACACCCCTTTGCGGTTTGGCTGCGTGGGCAAGGAGAGACCGATTTTCTCGGGCGTCAGCGTGAAGATGACAAGCCATGGCAGCAGGATGAACGCCTGGTGCAGGTGTTCCTGCTCTTTGAGCGGGATGCAAAGATTGAGCTGGAGCGAAGAAGTGCCGGTCAACGCTGGCTGAACAGGGAGACAGCGCTGATTGGCGCAGGTCGCGGTTCGGAGGCTGGTCGTATCCTTGTCGAGGCGCATGCCAAGGGTAAAGTCGTGCTATTGCAGAAGGATGTTGATGCACCATTATTTGTGGCAGGCGGCGCTGCAGCTTTGCAGGGCGTGTTGTATATCGACTGGACAGAGTATTTGCGCTGTATCGAACGACGCAGCGGGGCCGGGATGGTTCGCTTCTTTGAACATACGTTCCAAGCCGGAATTTCGGAATTGGTGAAGAGTTTTGAAGGTATATTTTCCGATTCGTTCAGTGCTTCCGGCCTGCTGTTGCGCGGGGCTGCGCCAAAGCTCCTGCTCACGGGTATTGCCTTGCAGCAATTGTTGGCTAAATGGTTTGAGGAACTGGATGCGGCATCCGATGTGGCCGAGAAGGACGAACCTGTTGTGGCGATGTGTCTTGCGCAACTGGGTGACTGGTCTATTGCTCGCCGCTCGGATGCGGAGTTTGCCGGGCGGTTGGCTTTCAGTCGGGGACTAGCCCAGGCCAAGTCGGCGGTCAGCCGTAACGATGGCCTGCATCGGCTCTTGCTTAGTTTTGATGCCCGGGATGCTAAGCGCCCGCTGGGTCATGCGCGCGTTGATGTCATGAAAATGGCTGACGGCAAAAGCATCCCGATTCTTTGTAATCGTGGTTTTGTGCTAACCGGTTCAGCCCTGCAGTCTCTGCTTGCATCGTCTGCCGAACTGCATATGCAGGGATTTAAGGCGCCGGCTGAGGATGCCACACCTTCATTGTCTGGGTTTCGGCTACCCGGTGGCCGCCCTGAAGGTTTTCTGGTGCATGTGGTGGACAATGCAGGGGCAGAGACAGACACATATGTACTTTTGCGTATCGGCAAGGCACTGCTTGGTACAAGCGTGGAGGATATCTACGAGATCATGGCCCCCGAATCCCCCGGCTACAAACCGCTGGAAGCGGCAGTGCCGCACTGGTTGGGAAATGGCGCGGCCTGAAACGTTTCAGAAGCAGTTCTAAACAACACATGTCACTGCCGACTCTGATCGGAACAGAACACTGGCTGGATCATTCGATACTGCCGCGGCGTCTTGCTGTCGGATATTCTGGCGGAGCGGACTCGACGGCGCTGCTGCTGGTCCTCGCCGCCAAAGGCCTTGAGGTCGTTGCCTGGCATGTGGATCATGGTTGGCATGCAGACTCTGGGGCTGTAGCCGGCGAGTTGGCGCTTAGGGCAGCATCCTGGGGGATCGAATTTCATCAGGCCCGGGTGCAGGTGCGCAGGGACAAAAATCGCGAGGCGGAGGCCAGGAAAGCGCGTTTTGAGCAGTTTTCCTTATGGGCTGCAGAGCAGCACATCACCACCCTGTGTCTGGCTCAGCAACGTGACGATCAGGCAGAAACGGTATGCATGCGCATGTTGCAGGGTGCTGGCCCGTTCGGATGTGCCGGGATGCGTGAGCAGAGAATGCGGGGAGATTTGCATATCGTTCGGCCTTTGTTGCACATCAGCCGCGCCGAGCTGATTCGTGCGCTGGCTGCGGCCGGCATTGATTGGCACGAGGATGCCAGCAACAGCGACACAAGCCTGTTGCGCAACCATATTCGACATGAGTTGTTTCCGGCTGTGCGCGAAAAAGGGGTTGATCCCACGGATTTGTTTTGCCGCTGGCAGGTGCAGGCCCAACGGCTTTCGGCACGACTGAATCAGCTTGCAGATCATGTGCCCCTTGCTTTGCAGCAGGGTATTGCCGTCGTTGACTGGGAGGCATGGAGATCCAGTCCGCCGGCGGTGCGCGCATTGCTGCTGCAACGCATGAGCGCAAGCTTGTTTGGCGAGGGTACGGTGCTCGGCCGCAGACACATCCTGTTGGCTGAGGCATGGCGCAGACAGGGTGGGCGGCAAGGCATTGATTTGTCCCGTTGCAGACTGTTTCGCAGCAGGGAATCCTTGCATCTTGCGCCTGTCACAGTAAGTTTGCCGCATAGACTGCGCTAAGTGTTGATTCTCCTTATTCATGGGAACTTCATGCCCGCTATTATACGGTGTGCAACTGGCTGAATGCCTAATCGCTATTGCGACACCCTTAAAGGAATTGGTGACGTTCATTGATCGGTAAAAATCTTCTTCTCTGGCTTGTCATCGGTATCACCATGGTGAGCCTGTTTAATATGTTTAACCCTCCGCTTAAGCCCGGGGAAGGGATGACCTATTCCTCCTTTATCGAGAAGGTGGATGGCGGCATGGTGGATACGGCCAGAATCAAGGAACATGAGGTCACCGGCCAGTATCGCAATCTGCAAGGCGAGCTGCGTACCTATCAGGTGACCATTCCCCCCAATGATCCCGGTTTGACTCAGCGACTGATTGATCAGCATGTTCAGGTGGATGTAAGCAAGCCCGAAGAGGTTCCATTTCTGCTGTCGGTGCTGATTTCCTGGTTCCCGATGCTGCTATTGATTGCCGTCTGGGTGTTTTTCATGCGCCAGATGCAGGGTGGCGGTCGCGGCGGTGCGATGTCCTTTGGTAAGAGCAAGGCCAAGCTACTGAATCAGAACACCACCAAGGTGACGTTCACTGATGTGGCCGGTTGCGACGAGGCCAAGCAGGAGGTCACCGAGGTGATCGAATTCCTGCGTGATCCTTCCAAGTTCACCCGTCTCGGCGGCAAGATTCCCAAAGGTGTGTTGCTGGTCGGCCCTCCGGGCACGGGTAAAACCCTGCTGGCGCGCGCCATTGCCGGCGAGGCCGATGTACCCTTCTTTAGTATTTCCGGTTCGGATTTTGTTGAAATGTTTGTCGGCGTGGGTGCATCCCGCGTACGCGATATGTTTGAACAGGCCAAGAAGAGTGCGCCATGCATCATCTTTGTGGATGAAATCGATGCCATGGGCCGCCATCGCGGTGCTGGTATCGGCGGCGGAAATGATGAGCGTGAACAGACCCTGAACCAGATGCTGGTTGAAATGGATGGTTTCGAGGCCAATGAGGGCGTGATTCTGGTGGCCGCCACCAACCGCCCCGACGTGCTTGATCCGGCCTTGCTGCGCCCCGGTCGATTCGACCGTCAGGTTGTGGTGCCGCGTCCTGATCTGAAGGGTCGCGAGGAGATTCTGCGCGTGCATATGCGCAAGGTTCCCTTGTCCAGCGATGTCGAAGTCAAGGTGTTGGCTCGTGGTACACCCGGCTTTACCGGTGCTGATCTGGCTAATCTGGTCAATGAAGCTGCCCTTAATGCGGCGCGTTTCGGTGCCGACAAGGTGGGTAATGCAGATTTCGAAACAGCCAAGGATAAGGTGATGATGGGCACCGAGCGGCGCTCGATGATCATTTCCGAAGATCAGAAGAAAACCACGGCCTACCATGAGGCCGGCCATACACTGGTGGCCAAGCATCTGAAAACCGCCGATCCGGTGCATAAAGTGAGCATTATTCCGCGTGGTATGGCACTGGGTGTGACCATGCAGTTGCCGACAGAGGATCGTTTTAATCACGATTCCGAATACCTCAAGGATCAGATTGCGATCATGATGGGTGGGCGATTGGGCGAGGAGTTGGTGCTCAGTCAAAAGACGACCGGCGCATCGAATGATTTCGAGCGCGCTACCCAACTGGCACGCAATATGGTGACGCAGTGGGGCATGAGCGACGAACTCGGGCCGATGGTGTACGGCGAGCGTGAGCACGAACCGTTCCTGGGTCGTGAAATCACACGCCAGACAAACATTTCCGAAGAAACGGCGCGCAAGATCGACGGTGTTGTGCGCAAGATGGTTGACGATAACTACCTGCGCGCCAAAGAAATCCTGGTCGAGCATATGGATCAGCTGCATCTGATTGCTCAGGCCTTGATCGAGTATGAAACCCTTGATGGGGCCGAGATCGACGAAATCATGGCCGGCAAGACCCTGCATCGTGGTGAACCGCGCCAGCCGAAGAAGCCGCCGCAGGATCCAACAGAAAAGACAGCCGAAACCGGCCCGCAAGCGCCGGGCGAAGAGGCAGGGCAGCACAGCTGATGACTTCGCGCTGGAAGGCGCCGGCCGAGGGTCATGCATGGATCATGGGGGTGCTTAATTGCACCCCTGATTCATTTTCAGACGGCGGGCTATTTATCGGCACCGCAACTCAGGTGAAACATGCCGAAACCATGATGGCAGATTGCGCAGCCATCATCGATGTCGGTGGCGAATCCACGCGTCCGGGCTCCTTGCCGGTTGAGCCGCAAGAGGAAATCAAACGGGTATTGCCGGTGGTTGAGGCCATGGCGGGTAAGGGAATCCCTGTTTCCATTGATACCTCCAAGGCTGTCGTGATGCGCGCGGCCATTGCAGCAGGGGCCTGCATGGTTAATGACGTTACAGCCCTGGGCGGTGATTCCAATTCCATGACCACAGTGGCTGAAAGCGATGTGGATGTCTGCCTGATGCATATGCGAGGCACACCGCTGACCATGCAGCATCAGGTTCGCTATGGTGATGTTGTGGATGAGGTGGTTTCCTTTTTTGAATCGCGCGTGGCGGCCTGTATCGCGGCGGGGGTTGCTGAAGAGCGAATCGTGCTGGATCCGGGTATCGGCTTTGGTAAGCGTTTGCAGGACAATCTCGATCTGATTGCCTCGATTCCCCGATTGAAACGTCTTGGTTTCCCCGTATTGATGGGTGTATCGCGTAAGTCTTTTCTCGGCGAGCTAAGCGGGAGCGAGGTGGCTGACCGTGAGCCAGAAACAGCTGCTGCCGTGACAGCCTGTGTGCTGGCCGGGGCAGATATACTGCGTGTGCATGATGTATCTGCTCAGGCGCGAGCCATCCGTGTTGCTTCTGCCCTGCAGCCATTATTCGCTGCGCGACTTGCCTAAGACCGAATGATAAACGTACAATCCTGACTATATGCATAACTGGACTTTCGGCTTTTTAGACATCATCGACATTGCCCTGGTAGCAGTGCTGGTTTATCTCGTACTGCGCCTGATTCGTGGCACGCGGGCAGTGCAGATGCTCATCGGCCTGGCCGTGTTTGTCGTGGTTTACGAGTTATCGCGTTTTTTCGGCCTGCTGACTGTCGAGTGGATTTTCAGTCAGTTCTTCTCCGCCTTTATCATTATTTTGGTGGTGCTTTTCCAGCATGAAATCCGCCGCGCGCTGATGCGGGTGGGAGCCAATCCGCTGGCCTCCACAAGTTCGCCGACCCAAATGGTGGATGCTCTTGTCGAATCTTCATTTGCTCTGGCTCATCTGCGCCGAGGTGCGTTGATCGTGCTTGAGCGCGAAACCGGACTGAAGCATCTTTTCGACTCGGGCGTGGAAATGGATGCACCAGTGCGTAGTGATATGATGCAGGCCCTGTTTAACACGCAGGCTCCAATGCATGACGGCGCTGTAGTCATTCAGCCCCAAATGGGTGAAAGCGGACGTATTGTTGCGGCGCGAGTCCTTTTGCCGCTGGCCCAGGCCAATGCCCTATCCGGAGAGTTTGGCACGCGACATCGTGCTGCCATCGGACTCACCGAGGAAAGTGATGCACTGGTGATTGTGGTGTCTGAGGAATCAGGGCATGTGCGTCTGGCTGATGGCGGCACTATGGGCGATCCTCTTGATGCAATTGAGCTGAGGCATCAGTTGATTCGCGGATTTTCTCAGTTTCCGGGAAGTGGCGCATGATACTCAATGCTGTCAAATTCGTACGTACCAGTGCCTTGCAGATTTTGGCTGTGTTAATCGCCTTGGTCCTGTGGGCACAAGTGCATGGGCAGGGCACAGGCTCCATCAGTATGGATGTTCCCTTGCAGGTCGAAGGGCTGCGCCCAGATATCGCCATTGTAAATAATCTTCCCGATCATGTGCGCGTGACGGTCAGTGGGCTGCAGGCAAGACTCAGTGGATTGACGCCTGCAGATATCCGCGTGCCGCTGGATGTGTCGCGCATGGATAAGCCGGGGGTGGTTGATCAGGCCCTTGAGACCTCTTCCATCCGTACGCCTGCCGGCTTGATCGTGACCAAACTGCAGCCCGACCGCTTGCAGGTGCAGCTGGATCGAATTGTGCAACGTCAGATTAGCGTTAAACCGCGTGTGGATGTGCCGCAGGGCTGGGTGGTGCGTGATCTGACCATTCAACCGTTTCAGGTGATGCTAGAAGGCCCCGAAGTGTGGCTGGATGCGCTTGTCGAAGTGGAAACGACACTGGTACACCCGCCGCTCGAGGCCGGTCCTTTCCGTTCTCAGGTGAGTGTGGAAAGCCCGTCGGGCAAAGCCATTCGTGTGGTGGAACCGCAGAAGAAATTCACTGTGCGTGGCAAGCTTGAACTGATGCCTGCAGGTGAGGGGAACACTCAGGGGGAAAAGCGATAGTGCGAAAGTATTTTGGCACCGATGGCGTGCGCGGAGCGGTAAACGAAGAACCGATGACAGCCGAGTTTGCCCTACGCCTCGGCCGGGCCGCAGGGTATGTATTGACCCGCCATTTAGAGCATCAGCCGCATATTCTGATTGGTAAGGATACGCGTCTGTCCGGTTACATGATTGAATCGGGACTTTGTGCAGGCCTGACATCGCAGGGTATGAATGTGATGTTGGTTGGACCTGTGCCGACACCTGCCGTGGCTTATTTAACACGTAGTCTGCGCGCCGATGCCGGTGTGGTGCTTTCTGCTTCGCATAATCCTGCCGGCGATAACGGCATCAAATTCTTCGGTGCCGACGGCTTCAAGCTGCCCGATGAGATTGAGTTGGAAATCGAACGCTGTCTGGATGATCTGCCGCCGCGCCCCAAGGCGTTGGAGATTGGCAAGGCCGTTCGTATCGATGATGCCCGTGGTCGCTATATTGAGTTCTGCAAGTCTTCGTTACCGCGTGGTTTCCGTCTGGATGGCATGAAGGTTGTGGTGGATTGTGCCAATGGTGCGGCCTATGACGTAGCACCTCGCCTGTTCGAAGAGCTTGGCTGTGAAGTGGTGGTGATGAATGCCGAGCCGGATGGATACAATATCAACCAAAACTGTGGTTCCACCTACCCTGAGCCAATGTGCAAGCGTGTGGTCGAATGTGGCGCGGATGCTGGCTTTGCTCTGGATGGCGACGCGGATCGTTTGATTGCCTGTGATGCAAGCGGGCGCATTGTCGATGGCGACTGCGTGATTGCAGCGCTTGCCGAACACATGCTGCATGAGGGTCAACTCAAGGGCGGCGGCGTGGTGACCACGGTGATGAGCAATATGGGTCTGGAGCGCTATCTCAATGGCATGGGGCTTGAGATGAGCCGTGCTGCCGTGGGTGATCGCTATGTGTTGGAGATGATGCGCGAGAAGGGCTGCAATCTGGGCGGGGAGCAATCCGGGCATGTGATTATGCTTGATTGCAATACCACCGGTGATGGACTGTTTACTGCAGTGGAGTTGCTTGCCTCCATGGCTGAGCGTGGACGTTCACTGGCCGAGCTTGTTTCCGGCATCAAGCTGTTCCCGCAGAGGCTGTGGAATATCACCTTGCCGCGCCGTATGGATGTGTTATCCGACGAGGTCGTTGCTGCCGCCGTGCTTGCGGCGAAAAAGAAGCTCAATGGAACAGGGCGTCTGAATGTGCGCGCTTCGGGCACCGAGCCGAAGTTACGTGTCATGGTTGAGGCCGAGGATGAGGCCCTGATGCTGGATATCGGCGAATCGCTCAGCGGGGTCATTCAGAAGGCCGTTCAGGCAGCTTAATCGTGAGTATGATTGATGTGTTTAACGGCGATGCCGACGGTCTATGCGCCTTGCATCAGCTGCGTCTGGCCGCACCGTGTGAATCCGAACTTGTCACCGGCGTGAAGCGCGAGATTGACCTGCTGCGTCGGGTGACTGCGGGTGAGGGAGATCGGGTGACGGTGCTTGATATCTCGCTGGACAAGAATCGCGATGCTCTGCTCAGCCTGCTTGAGGCCGGAGCGAATATTTCCTACTTCGATCATCATTTTTCCGGTGATATTCCCGACCATGCAGGCTTAGATGCGCATGTCGATACCAGTCCGGATGTATGCACCAGCCTGCTGGTCAATCACCATCTCGGCGGGGTTTTTCTAGCCTGGGCCGTCACCGCTGCCTTTGGCGATAATCTGCATGCCGCGGCACGTGTCGCGGCTGTGCCGCTTGGTCTGGATGATGGTCAACTTGAGCGGCTATGCACGCTTGGCGAATGCCTGAACTACAACGGGTATGGTGTGAGCGAGGATGATCTGTTTTTCCATCCCGCAGCCCTGTATCGCCGCATGCAGCCCTATGCCGATCCCTTCGCCTTTATCGCCGGGGATGATGCTTTTGCCACCCTTGAAGCGGGTATGAACAATGATCTGACGCAGGCACGCGGGGTGAAAGCCGAAACGGGGTCAGCATCGGATAAGGGGCGCGCAGCGCTGTTCCTCTTGCCCAATACTGCCTGGGCGCGGCGCGTGTCCGGTGTGTATGGCAATGAACTGGCGCGGGATTATCCGGATCGAGCCCATGCTGTGGCCATGCAACTCGATGACGGCAGTTATCGCATCAGCGTGCGTTCGCCCCTAAGCCGAAAGTCCGGGGCCGATGTGCTGTGTCGGGCCTTTCCCACAGGTGGCGGGCGTGCTGCCGCTGCCGGTATCAATGCCTTACCCGAATCCATGCTTGATGAATTTTCCGAAGCCCTGATTTCCGCCTACGCCTGAGGTGGCCTGCCCTCAGGCGCACTCACTGAGCTCGACTTCGTAGTCAACAGCACGTTCAACTGAGATGGAGACGAGCTGCACTAAGTTCACATATAACAGACGTGAAAAAAGACCTTTCAATGGCTCGCGACATAAGGATTTTTTAGATATAGCTTTAGTTGTGGGTGAGCGATGCATTTGCTATTTACCAATCTTTGTTGTCTATTTAGTGGTGATGCAGATGTGCTATGTAAGATATGCATTTTTCGGGGAGAGAGTGAACGGAAGTGATCCATGGTAGATAAATCGAATATATTTAGCGGTAAGGCATTGGCCAAGCTTCGCGGACCTGAAGATCTGGATACCATGATGAAGCTCACCTCGCCGCATGCGTGGGCCGGATTGGCCGTTCTTGGCCTCATCATCCTGATAGCTGTTCTTTGGGGGATTCTGGGGAGCGTGCCGGTTCGTGTCCAGGGTTTGGGGGCGATTCTCAACCGTGACAGCAAGGTTTATGATGTTGCCGCGCCGGCTGTTGGCAGGGTTACCAGCATTGATGTTAAACTGAATCAGGTGGTACCCAAAGGCCAGAGGCTCGCCATATTGTCGATGCCTTCCCGTGAGACCCAGCAACAAAACGAGCTGCTCACCCTTAATGCACTGAAGGCACAGTTTCAGGAACAATCCAGCTTATTCGCAACAAATGTCGAGAATCGCCGTATCAATACCGAGGCAGGAATCCGGGCTCTGGGAGCAAAGATTTCTGCAAGTCAAAAGCGATTGACCTATCTGCGTGAGCTTTATGCAACTCAGAAGCAAGAATTAACCAAGGGGTATGTTACTCGCCAGCAGGTTGAAGATATCCTGAATGAGATCAACACTACAGTGCAGTTGATTCGGGACAGCAAGGTTCAGATTGAGGAATCGAAAGCTTCTCTACTTGAGTATGAGTTGCAACAGACGCGAACCCTTACAGAGCTCAGACAGCAGATACTTGCAGCGGAAGGCACGCTAAGCCAAACAAGCGTAGCACTGGAGACGGACCGGATTATTACCAGCCCGGTCGACGGTACTGTCGTGGAACTGGATGTGAAGCTTGACACCTTGGTTGATATAGGCGCTCCCATTGCTGTTATTGAAAAGGCGGGCGAAGGTTTTGAGGCGGTCGCGTTCTTTGAAATTGGCAAAGGCAAGAAAATCCATCCCGGGATGCAGGCTCAGGTGTCGCCGGGTTCAACGGCGCGTGATCTATACGGAAGCATCGTTGGCAAGGTGGTTTCGGTAAGTGAGTTTCCTGAGACGCGTGCTGGTTTGATGGAGGTTCTTGGTAACGAGGATCTGGTAGCGTCAATGATGGGGGCAGGTGCCCCAATTAAAGTTGTTATATTTCTAGAAAAGGACCCTAAAGCCTATAGTGGTCTAAAATGGTCTTCATCAGGCGGTCCGCCCACCAAAATCACGTCAGGCGATAGTGCCTCCGTGAGCGTTACGGTTGAGAGGAAAAAGCCTATCGATATAGTCGTTCCAATTTTTAAAGCCTGGAAGCCTGGGAACTGAAGTTGTACCCACCCCAATCAAGGTTGAACATCTGACTATGAAGCGCGTGCGCACACCAACGGTTCTTCAAATGGAAGCTGTGGAATGCGGTGCTGCAGCGCTAGCCATCATGCTTGGCTATTATCGTCGCTGGGTTTCTTTGGAAGAACTGCGCATTGTAACCGGCGTTTCCCGCGATGGCGCCAAGGCCAGTAAAATCATCAATGCGGCACGTACCTACGGCATGGAAGCCAAGGGCATCAAATTGGAAGCCGATGAGGCTTTGCAGCGCGAGATGCCATTCATTGTGTTCTGGAATTTCAATCATTTTATCGTGATTGAAGGTGCCACGAAAACCCATGTGTATGTTAACGACCCGGCAATCGGCCCACATCGGATCACGCGCAAAGAGTTTGAAGAGGGGTTTACCGGTGTCCTTCTGGATATCTCTCCCGGACCCGATTTCAAACCAGGCGGTGAACGACGTAGTATGTTCAAGTCTCTTGCTGCTCGTGTGAAAGGTTCGGAAGGGGCGCTGGGGCTGGTTGTTCTGGTTGCGTTAATGTTGGTTGTGCCCGGTTTGTTGATGCCTGCGTTCCTTAAGAATTTCATTGATGAAGTGCTGGTTCAGAATAACCATACCTGGCTATTACCCATTCTGGTAGGGCTTGTGTTGACAGCCCTTTTCAGCGTCATGCTTACCTATCTCCAGCAACGTTACCTTCTCCGCATTCAGACCAAACTGGCGATTACGTCCGCAGGCCAGTTTTTCTGGCATGTGCTAAGGGTTCCGGTTGTTTTTTACACGCAGCGCTATGTCGGCGATGTAGCATCCAGGGTGCAGTCCTGTCATCGCCTGGCTGCATTGCTCTCCGGTTCGCTTTCCACGACGCTTGCCAGTAATTTAACCATCGTATTCTTTGCAGCGGTGATGTGGTCTTACAGCGGTGTGCTGACCTTGATTGCAGCAGCGCTGGCTTCCATCAATATTGTTGTGTTGGGCATGGTGCGCAGGAAGCTCAAGGATTCGAACAGTCATCTTTTGAATCAGCAGGCGAAACTCTCCGGCGCATCTGTAGCCGGGTTGCAGGCAATTGAAACCCTCAAGGCATCGGGTACGGAAAGCGATTTTTTTCGTATTTGGTCCGGCTATCAGACAAAAACAATCAATACTGAGCAAAAGCTGGGCTATACCATGGAGTTTCTCTCCAGCGTGCCGGGTTTTCTTAACCAGCTGACATCCGCACTAATTCTGGGGACTGGCGGCCTGCTTATCATCAATGGGGAACTTACCATTGGTGGATTGGTCGCCTTCCAGAGCCTGATGGGCCATTTTACCGGACCTCTGCAGCAACTTCTTGGTTTTGGATCGCAAATTGAGCAGATCCACGGCGATTTGGACAGGTTGGATGATGTATTGCGACATCCCGTAGACTCAGCATTTGCCAAGGCCAATAGGCCCGAAGTAGCCGTGAGCGAGCAACAGCCTGATGATTCCCGAATGGGTAAGTTATCCGGAGAGGTGGAGTTGAAAGGCATCAGTTTCGGTTACAGTCCTTTGGAAGCCCCTCTGATAGAAGACTTCAACTTGCGTATTTTTCCCGGACAACGCATTGCTCTGGTGGGCGCATCAGGAAGTGGGAAAACGACTTTAGCCCGCTTGATTCTCGGTCTATATGAACCAACCGGTGGACAAATCCTGTTTGACGGGAGGCCCAGATCTGAGATTCCCCATACCATCATGACGGCCTCGCTAAACTCCGTAGATCAGGAAATCACATTTGTCGGAGGGACAGTGTATGACAATCTCACCTTGTGGAATCCTGCGATATCGAAGGAGGCTGTGGTCCGGGCGGCCAAGGATGCCATGATTCATGAGGTGATTGCCTCAAGACCGGGTGGCTATGAAAGCATGGTAACCGAAGGAAATGCAAATTTCAGTGGTGGGCAGGCACAGCGACTGGAAATTGCCCGCGCTCTGGCTCGGGATCCTACCCTTCTGGTTCTTGATGAGGCCACTGCGGCTCTTGATCCGGTGACTGAACAGCAGATTGATAGCAATCTAAGAAGACGTAGTTTGACCTGTATTATCGTCGCACACCGCTTGTCCACGATCCGGGACTCAGATGAGATTATCGCCATGGCTGGCGGCAAGGTGATTGAGCGAGGTACCCACGAACAGCTTATGAGTCGGAAGGGTTATTATGCCCGTCTTGTGGAAATGCAATGAGTGATCTGGATGATCTTCTCGGCGAGGGAGGGCTTTCCGCCTTCACTACTGCAGGCAGTGGAGATGCAACGCCTGCTCCTGAGATACACTTGGAAGCTTCGGCAGCGCTGACTGTTGCAACAGAACTGGGTGTGAGCAATGAGATGTTTGCTTGTGGCGCGAACACGCCTTTTTTTCTGGAAGGCGAAACAGAGTTTTGGTTGATCCTTGCCGGTGGTTTGGATGTCTTTTATCTGCATAACGAAGTCGACAAAGATATGGCACGGCCCATTCAAACGCGAACACATATGGCTCGCATTGAATCAGGTGGCGCTGCATTTGGCTTTTCGCCACCATCGGGTGCTCGAGTGCAGGCCATTGCGATCAATGGCAGCAAAATCGTCAAAGCATCCATTGAGGGCTTACAGGCGTTGCTCAGCTCAGGGGATGCTTTGCCTGTTGTGGCGGAGCTCATCGATGGCTGGACTGAATCATTGTCCAATGGCGTGGCACCTTCCTCTCCTTCGGGCTACGCACTTCCGCTTGCGGCTGGCATGTCCGGCCAATTCCAGAAAGAGACGATGGTTCAGGCAGCACGTGCTCCGGTTTGGTTGCAACTGAGCGCCAATGAATATTCCCTATGGGGGATTGCCCGGTCGACTACGCAGGAGGCGCAAGGTGATTGTCTGGTCCCCATCACTCGATATTCCCGACTCGATTGTAAAGAAGCCCTGCACTACAAGGTGGTTGCAACACCTGTCTGGCTCAGAGGCGCCGACTTCATGAAGGATATGTATGCCTATCATCGATTGTGCATTTCTCTCATGGCGCACAATCAGCAGCAGCGGCTTACCATGGATGTGCAGCATTTTTCGAAATCTGCAGATTCTTCACGGCTGCAATTTGTCAGCGCCCTGAGGTCGCTGGCGGCAGTGATTGGAAAGTCTGGTGGGGTCCTCCAAGCACTCCATCCCACAGCCTTAATCGGAGCGGCACAAATTGTAGCCAGAAAAACCGGCTTTGAACTGTCCTTGAAAGATGATGTGTCGATTGAACGTGTGCTACAGGCAAAGGATCCGATAGAAACCCTGGCTCGATTTGGTGGTTTTTTCGCTCGAAAGATATCCTTTGAAGGACGCTGGTGGCGGGAAGATCACGGCCCGATGATGGCCTTTTATGGTGAAGACAACGCTCCTTGCGCACTGATTCCACGCTCTGCCCACGCGTATGATCTGATTGACCCATCTAACGACACGCGTGTCGTGGTGACAGATGAGCTTGCCATTGGGATTGCCTCGCCAGCCTACCAATTCTATGCACCGTTCCCGAGCGGGAAGCTGAGCCCCATGGATATCTTCCGATTCGGCCTTCGTGGTACAGGTCGGGATATCATGACCGTCATCGCAACATTGCTGTTTGCCGGCCTACTATCGCTTGCGTTGCCTATTGCCACAGGTTGGGTTATGGATCCGATCATTCCTGAGGCGCAGTTTGACCAGTTGTTAACCATGATTATGGGGCTGGTTATTGCGGCCATCGCCATGAGTGTTTTCGGACTGGTTCAGTCCTTTGCCATGCTCCGCACCGAAGGTCGAATGACGAATGCTGTTCAGGCGGCGGTCTGGGATCGCCTACTCAAACTTCCAGCATCGTTTTTTCAACGCTATTCGGTAGGCGATCTGGTGAATCGTGCACAGGGTATTGATGCTATGCGGCAGCTTATTTCCGGCGCTGTGATCACAAGCCTGGGGCATGCCATTATTGGCCTCTTCAGCTTGGGTCTCATGCTTTACTACGATTGGCATCTGACAGCAATCACTGTCGTTGTGGCCTTTATTTTCAGTGTAATCACCTACTTTATTGGTCGTAAGGTGCTGGCCAGGGTTCGCGATTTACTTGCCTTGAGTGGGCGGCTTCAGGGGGTCGTGTTGCAGCTGCTGGGAAGTGTTTCAAAGCTGCGTATTGCCGGTGCAGAACAACATGCATTTTCGAAATGGGCCGGTCTTTACGCACAACTGCAATCCATCAGCTTTGAACAGCGGAATCTCAACAATCTTCTGGTGGTATTCAAATCCGGTTTTTCTTATTTCGCTGTTTTTGGAATTATTTTTGTGCTTGGTTGGCAAGGACAAGAACTGCTGGCCTTTTATCATACCCCGACAACATGGGCCGAAGTTAATGGCGATACGCTGAAGACGGTGATGCCTACCGCCCGCTTTATCTCTTTTTATGTTGCCTACGGGCAGTTCATGGCAGCCGTATTCGGTTTGACTCAGATCGCCATTCAATTACTCAATATCAAGCCCCTTTATGAGCGCGTAGAGCCGATTCTGTCGGAGGGAGAAGAAAGCGACGAAGGGTCGGAGGATCCCGGAGAAATCAGCGGCGCCGTCCAGGTGCATAATGTTCACTTCCGCTATCGCGAAGATTTACCTCTGGCCCTGGAAGGCTTGAGTTTTAAAGCCAAGCCCGGCCAGTTTATTGCTTTTGTCGGCCCATCAGGTGCAGGGAAATCATCGCTTGTTCGATTGCTGCTGGGCTTTGAAAAGCCTGAATCCGGCTCAGTTTTTCTGGATGGAAGAGATATTGCCGGACTGGATAAGCGGTCCATGCGACGCGGTTTTGGCGTGGTGCTACAGAACGGGCGGGTACTATCCGGCACTGTTTTCCATAATATTACCGCAGGTGCCAATCTATCCCATGATGATGCATGGGAGGCGGCGCGCCTAGCCGGCCTGGATAAGGATATAGAAGCCATGCCCATGGGGATGGAAACCTATCTTGGCGAGGGCGCAACCACATTGTCCGGCGGGCAGCGTCAGCGGCTGATGATTGCACGTGCGATTGTGCATCACCCACGCGTCATTATCTTTGATGAAGCCACAAGTGCGCTCGATAATGAAACACAGGCCATTGTGCAGGAAGGCCTGAATTCCCTGAACAGCACGCGAATTGTCATAGCGCATCGATTATCGACGATCATCAATGCCGATATGATTTATGCCATCGATAAAGGGAAGAACATCGAGATGGGGACGTATAAACAATTGATGGAGCGGGATGGGTTTTTTGCCGCCATGGTTCGACGTCAGCTTGCCTAGGGCTATTCGAATATGACATGCCTTCGGGTGATGAATCCACATGTCTGAAGATGCTGTGTCACTTTCTGGTAGCGCAGTATCTTCCAGGGCGTTGTGGCAATCAGTCTGGCGGAAGGTCTGTTTCAATGTAGATGGTATCTCGATAGGCACAACGATTGCCGCGCTTGCGGAAGGCGGCTTGTTGACCGAACTCGCTGACGCGGCGGTCCCTGTACATATTGACAAGCTGGCCTACCGTTTTGGCATGCGCCCCGGTTATCTGCATCTGGCTTTAAGATTGCTTGCCGGGCAGGGGTTCATCCACTACCAAAAGCAGCATGGCTCCTGCCGTGACTACGCCAGTTTAACTGCTGATGGTATATCTCTGCTTCCTGTACTTCCCGCCTATGCACAAATGCCTACCCTGCTGGAGGCAGCATCATGCCTTCCCGATATCCTTAAAGGTGATCTTCCGCTGACAGCAGAGCTTGCTGACACCCTGAAAGACTGTCTTGGTTTCCCTCAACTGGAAGCCTTACCGCCAAGGCTTAAAGAGCGTGTGCAATGCCATCTTCTCGGGCCGGGTGTGGCAGTGAGCCTGCATTTACTGATGCAGGCAGGTTTATTTGATGAAGCACAGCGCTTGCCAGACAGGCGGATCTCCCGGAAGAGCTTGCCGGAGCCAGCCAACGCATATGAGCTGGCCCTTCAGCTTCTGGCTGCCCAAGGCTGGTTCAAACCGGATGCAGATACCTTTATTTTGCAAGAAGAGGGCATATTGGCAGCCAGCGTGGCAGCGCAATACAGCATGGTTCTGGCCTATTTTCCTACGTTCCGGGGGGTGACCGAGCTTCTGTTTGAAGGCCATGCCGAAGCTAAAGAGAATCCGCATGTGGTGGATGAAAAGGTGAACCGGCACCTGGATATCGAATTCAGCGGCGATGTATTTTCGCGCCACTGTCGGCAACCATTACTCGATATTGCGCTGCCGACATTTAACCGGGAAGCTCTGGGAGCTCAGCCGCTCGCTATCGTCGATACCGGTTGTGGTGACGGTACTATGTTGCTTGAATTATATCTCGCCATCCGCGACCACAGCCTTCGCGGTAAGGCTCTTGATCACTATCCTTTGCTGGCGGTTGGTGCCGATACCAGTCCGATTGCCTGCAAGGTTGCGAAGGAGAAGTTTGCCCGCGCGGGGATACCGCATCTAATCGTGCATGGTGATATTGCTATGCCCGAGCAACTGGCATCCGAGTTGGCAAGTCATGGCGTGGATATGCGCGACGCTTTGCACATAAGCAAATCTGTGATTCATAACCGCCGTTACCAGCCGCCTCAAAATCCGGGTGCTGCGGCGAGTCGCCTTGCTTGCAGTGAAGCGCTTTTTGTCGCACGGGATGGAACACGCATCGCGCAAGAATTCATGGAGCAAAACCTGATGGAGTTTTTTTGCGCCTGGCGACCTTGGACCTGTCGTCACGGCATGATTGCGATTGAGGCCCATGCCATTAGCCCTGAGCTAATTTTTTCACTTCTTGGCGAATCCGTTATCTCCATGCTTATGGCCAGTCATGGTTATTCCAATCAGAATCTTATTGATGCCGATTCACACCGCGCTCTGGCGAGAGAGGCAGGGTTTGTCCGGCTCGCATCCACTGATGTGTTGAGCGCAGGAGATAAACCTCTGCTGACTTTGGATTATATGCAGCCGCTGGAGGGCATGGGTTTGGGTATGTTGGCGATCTAGGACTCGGCGAGAAATGTTCTGATGGCGGCGCCTAAGCCTTCAAAGTCGTAAATAAAGGCTCCGTGTCCGAATTTGCTATCGAAAATCTTGTGTTCCACCGGAGCGTTTAGGCTCGCAATGGCATGGTTGAGTTCTTCTGTCTCATCGGGTGGGTAGCGCCAGTCACTCTCGTAGCTCACCAGAAGCGTGCGGCTTTGAATGCCGGTAAACACTTCGGCAAGCGAAGAGCTGCGCGACAGGTCGAAGTAGGTCATGGCACGCATCAGGTAAAGCAAGCTGTTGGCATCGATTATTTTGCCTGCGCCATGACCGATTTTATCAAGGAATGCCTCCACCTCGAAGTCCGCCGCAAAGCTGTATGAAAGTTTTTCCCTATCGGCAAGCCTGAGGCCAAAGCGATTTTCCATCGATTCGCGACTCATCCAGAATAGAGAGCCGATGCGAGAAGCCAGAGCCAGTCCGGCTTCGGGAGGCTGACTGCTGGCATAGTCACCGCCGTTCCAAGCGGGGTCACTGCGGATAGCATCTGAGAGCACCTTCCATAGTGCGATGGTATGGGGTGAGACACGTGCGCCTGCACTGATAACCACTGCACGTGCAAGTCTTGCAGGATATAGTCTTAACCATTCCAGCACCTGAAATCCCCCCATGCAGCCACCGGCGATGGTATTGAAGCATTCAATGTGCAGATGATCTGCCAACAGAGCCTGGGCTTTCACCATGTCGGCCATTGTGACGAGCGGAAAACGCATGCCATAGGCATGACCTGTATCGGGGTTCAGAGATGCCGGACCGGAGCTGCCGCCGAAGCTGCCTAGCGCGTTGATGCATATGACAAAATAGTGCTCCGTGTCGAAGGGTTTACCCGGGCCGATGGCTGCATCCCACCAGCCGGGCTTCGGGTCCGAAGGGGCATGCCTTCCGGCTGCGTGTTGCGTTGCAGTCAAGCCATGGCAAATCAGAATGGCGTTATCCTTGTTTGCATTGAGTTTGCCGTAGGTTTCATAGGCAAGTGTGAATCCGGGCAGCGAGTTGCCACATTCAAGCTTCAGCGGCACCTGTATAGCCACTTGTTGCGGGTGGACAATCACCAGATGTTCAACCCGTTTGATTGCCCCGCTGGAAGTACTCTGCCAAAGGGCTTGTAAGCCGGTGGCGTTTCCGGAACCGGTGATTTGAGAACCAGCGATAATAAGCGGCTATCGATCTCCACAAGCAGCTTTTTTGCAATGAGATCGGATATGATGGCATCAAGCCCGGTCTTCTCCGGTAGCATGGTTTGTAAGCGGTGAAGTGTCGGCGCATCGTCGCATGCTTCAAGAACCTGCTTTGCCAGCCCGGTCAGTTCATGCTGCTTACTGACGGCACAGGCACGGCTGTCCTCGATGAAAAGCGTGCCCTTGTCGTCGCGCCCGACCAGTGCTGCTTCAGGCCATGCGTGTCTCCACGTCTTGATCGCATCGCGTGTGGCCTGCAGGCCGGGCCTTCCACGAATAGGCGTGTCGAACAGCTGGCGAGCGTAATCGCCAACCCCCTCTTCTTCAAAAAAATACACAAGGTCAGCAATCTTTTCAGGGGGGAGTGGGTAAACCTCTTGATAGGAGGGGTTTGGAACAAGCGACAATCCGGATATTTCAGAATTGGCATGATAAGGACTGTAGCGATCATAGCGCAGCGCGTTACATCCCCCGGGTTGGAGGTGATGCAAAAGGGGGATGATTCGAGCCATCTCGGCATACCAATCATCCTGCTCGCCGGGAAAGCAGGAAAGCACGGTCCAGGCAACGTAAATACCTTCTTGCCGACAGAATTTCAGGGTTTGGATGTTCTGCCAGGCCGATACCCCTTTGTGTATCAGCTTCAGTACACTGCTGTGCAGGCTTTCAATACCCGGCTGTATCCAGCGAATTCCAGCTCCGGCCAATAGAGCCACCTGTTCGCGTTTTAGATTGGCTTTGGTTTCGAAGAAAATGTCATATTTCTCATCCATTTCCGCCAGTCGCGGCAGCAGTGTATTAAAATGATCCAGGGCCAGAATATTGTCCACAGCCTCAAGACGGGTGCTATGGTAGCGATTCGAGAGGTGAACGATTTCGCGGATAACTTGCGCGGATGATTTTGAGCGATAGCCCATCCCATCGCCATTGAGGCCACAAAAGGTGCAGTGCTGTTTCTCGCCCCACCAGCAACCCCGCGAGGCTTCAAATAAGATGCCGGGTATGATTCGCGAGCCGAGCAGATTGCTCTGCAGTTCCTCAAAATAATCATCGTAATCGGGCGGAGGAAAATCGGCAAATGAGAGTGAGCTCGCTCGCGGGAATCCATCATAAGATTTGCTGGAAGAGGGATAGCCGAGCATCCGATGCGCAGGGGAGAATACGCCTGTCGGCAGCTTCGCCGGGTCGGTATCGCGCCCATATTCGAGAATAGTCCGGCACAGTCCGACGATGAGTCCTTCCGCCTCTCCTGAAACAACATAATCAACCCAAGGGAAGGATTCATGGGTTGTTTTACCCATGATGGTTTCACAATTGGCTCCGCCCATCATCGTCACAACTGCAGGTTCGAGTTCGCGGATGCGTTTCAAGACAGCCAGCGAGGCGACATGCTGCTGGAATACCGATGTGCAGCCGACAATATCCGGCGAATATTTCAGGACTTCACGCGCGACCCAGTCGATGAATTCGGGAACCTTTTCCTTCTTGCTAATCAGTTCCTGTTTCAGTACATCCTGTTCTTCGGGGGTTAACTTTGGTGTGCGGGAAAAGGATTTCAGCAGCAGTTTATCGAAATCACCTTCAAAACCGTGGAAGGCCGTGCTGGAAAAGAACCAGTCAACCAACGCATCATCAGTTGGCGTCTTGAGCAGGGCTGCATAAAACGAGTAGCCGAAATACTCGGCAAACCACAAATGGGGATAGAGTACCTTGGTGGAAATCCCTTCCTGCTTCAGTACGGCGGCCAGCAAGCCCAAGCCCAGCGAGGGACGGTGAATGGCCGATACCGGCATGTTGATAAAACAGACCCTTGCCTTGCCATTATCTGTGGTCATTCAAACATCCATGGGTGATTTATCAGGGCCTACTCAATACCTGTGCCTATCCAACGGAATCGTGCGCTGGATATAAGGCTCTCGGAATCAAATTGCGAAACTGGCAGATTAAGTTGCTGCGCACCGAATACGCCTATGGCAGCCAGTAGATTGGCTTTGGCAATAAACACATCATGGTCGGCTTGCTCAATGGCAGTCAGGGCATCGATGAATTTGCCGTGTGAATCCAACACATCCTGAATGGTGCTGGTTCCGTTTTTCAGTTGTCGTTTATATCCATTCAGGGCGATGCTGGCGGCTTTTTTCATTGCCTCGCCATTGATCCGTTGCGCTTTTGCCGTTTGCAGCGCATCCCACTGCTCTTCAACTTGCGCTAATACAGAACGCGTGGCATCGATTAACTGATGTTGGCTCTGCACATAAAGCTGCTTTGCCTCGCGTATTTGCGCATATTGGAGGCCACCTTCAAAAATCGGCATTGTGACATTAAGGCCAACGCTCCATGTGTCTTCCCTGGCATGTTCCGTATAGTCATTAATGCCGGTAAAGCGGGATTTATTCCAATCACGCTTGATCAGACTGTATGCATCCACGCTGGGGAGCAGTGTTCCATCCAGTCGATTTATCTCCTGCTCGCTGGCCTGCAATGCATACGCCGCCTGTTGTATGGAGGGGTTGTTTTTCATGGCTAGAGAGGCTGCCTCATCTCTGCTCGCTGGTAGCGATGGCAAGCCCGGCCATTGCTCGATGCTCTCGGGCATCAATCCGGTGACTGCCAGGTATCGACTTTTTGCAGTGCGAAGCTGGCTTTGTATGCTTGTGTTATTGGTGTTTGCAGAAGCAATCTGGGTATCGACATCGGCAACAGAGGTGATGGTGATCTGCTGATGAGCATACATGTCATTCGCCCATGCCCGGAGTCGTTCCAGTTCGCGGTTTCTCTCGTTGGCCATCCGGGCTAAGGACTGGTACAGGCCGATAGCAGCATAGGATGTGGTGGCATCGAGCAAAACCTTTTGCTCTGTCGTATGAAATTGGGCAAGGCTTTTGGCTACATTGGCTTCAGCAGCACTTGTTGCCGCCATGGTCTGGCCGCCTTGATAAAGATTCAGCGACAAATCGAGTTCAAGTGACCGGTCAATCAACGTTTTGTTAACACCTTGGATCTCGCTGCCGAGGGCGTTTGTATCTTTCGTGCGTTGTTTTACCCGGCTTCGGCCTTCGGTTCCCTGCACTGAAATTTTTGGTAAATAGCCGGCTTGGGCCTGCGGGAGTTGCTCTACAGCTGCATACATGCCGGATCGGGCAGCGGCAAGTGACGGGTTGGTTTCGTAGGTTTTTGTCAGGACCTCGTCTAAATTCTGCGCCCCTGCGGGTAAGGAATATGCACCCACTGCGAATACCAGCAGCAAACACGCCAGCCCTTTTTCCCCTGCCCATTTCATCATATGCATGTGAGTGACGCTATCTAGGATGGTGTCCCTTAGGCAAGAGGGAGCTTGGGTGACGCTGCGTGTGGCCGGAAGAAGTGCGAGGTAGGAGATGCTTGGGGTGATGGTTTTCTGTTTTCTTTTTATTCTCTTGTTAGAGGTCTACAAGCACACCCGCCACCAGTAAAGCGAGTCTGTTATATTGACTATTTTCACAATTTATGCTTTTCTCAGTGAGCTGTGCATAGGAGAGGGAGGGAATTCAATGAGTCAGGTAGATATTCAACGTTTTGTAAGTGATCTTAAGGGCAATCAGGCATTGCTGGATGAAGTAAAGTCCGGTGCTGTGGGGCTGGGCGCTGTCGTGGAGCTGGCGCAATCCAAGGGTTATGACATCACAGTGGAAGAGGCCAAGGCCTACATCCGCGATCAGGCCAATCAGGAGCTGTCCGATGAGCAGCTTGATGCTGTTGCTGGCGGGAAAAGCCACCACCATCGGTCACATAAACAGCTTTCCACCAGTGTTGCAGCCAATGCAACTTCGAACGTCGCGGCTGTTACCAACGAGGCCGCGGTAGCCGAAACAACGGTCAACGTCGTGGCCGAAGTGTGTGTCGTGCTCACTTAAATTATTGGATCGCCGGGTTGGGCGGCCATGTTTTCCACTAGTAAATTTTAGAGAGATAGATGCATAAGGAGGATTTAATGAGTCAGGCAGATATTCAACGTTTCGTCAGTGATCTTAAGGGCAATCAGGTATTGCTGGATGAGGTGAAATCCGGCGCTGTGGGGCTGGGCGCTGTTGTGGAACTGGCGCAATCCAAAGGCTACGACATCACCGTGGATGAGGCCAAAGCCTACATTCGTGAGCAAGCCAATCAGGAGTTGTCCGATGAGCAGCTCGATGCTGTCGCCGGCGGTAAAGGGCATCACCACCACCATCACAAGAGCACACAGGTATCCACCTATCAGACTGCGGTGACCGTTACCACTGAGGCCGTTACGGCTGAAACAACAGCTGAGGTTGCGGCTGAAGTAGAAGCAGTAGCTGTTGCAGCTGTGGTTCTCACCTAAGTTTTCCGGGGTGTTCTCGGCATAAATTTTGAATCATTGTCTGGGGCTTGCCCCAGACAATTTTTTTTAATTGAAGAGAGGTCATATGAGTCAGGCAGATATTCAACGTTTCGTAAGTGATCTTAAGGAAAACCAGACATTGCTGGATGAGGTGAAATCCGGTGCATTAGGGCTGGGCGCTGTCGTGGAATTGGCGCAAGCCAAGGGCTACGACATTACCGTGGATGAGGCCAAGGCCTACATCAGGGAGCAGGCCAATCAGGATCTGTCCGATGAGCAGCTTGATGCGGTCGCTGGGGGCAAGGGCCATCATAAGTCGGTAGCTACGTCGCAATTTGCCGTTCAAACCTCGGATGTGGTGACCTCCGTTGCAGAAGCCGCTGAAGTTGTTACCAGCGCGGTACAAGCCGCTGAAGCAGCCACCACCGCGGCAGCTGGTGCAGAAGTTGCAGTCGTAGCCATAGCAGTCGTGGTTGCGACCTGAGCTGCAGGTTGCAGACATGAATTGATTTCCGGATTGTGGAGAGATGCCGCTGTTCTTGCATCCGCTGTGCATAGGTTAAACAGGAGGATTCAATGAGTCAGGCAGATATTCAACGTTTCGTAAGTGATCTCAAGGAAAACCAGGCATTGCTGGATGAGGTAAAGTCTGGAGCCATAGGCTTGGAAGCAGTCGTGGAGCTGGCGCAGGCCAGGGGCTACGACATCACAGTGGACGAGGCCAAGGCCTACATTCGCGATCAGGCCAACCAGGAGCTCTCCGATGAGCAGCTTGACATGGTTGCTGGCGGTAAGGGGCATCACCACCACCATAGTGTCAAGGTCAAGGTGGAGGTTGTAGTCGTTGCCGTTGAAGCCGCTGCAGCGGTAACTACCGTTGCAGAAGCTGCCGAAGTCGCTTCCACTGCGGTAGAAGCTGCCGAAGTCGCTACCACCGTGGGAGCAGCTGCCGAAGTCGTCGTGGTCGCGACCTGAGCTGCCGAGTTGGCGTTTTAGAGCGACAGTAGCGAGTGACGATAAAATAAAGCGATTGGAGAACACGATAGATATGGCAAACACGCAAAAGGGTGAGAAGCTGACGACGAGTCGGGCTGTCGAAGAATTTAAGCATATATTTGCCGGACGCACGCCGGATGAGCGCTATCAGATCGCACACATCAAGCGCTTCATGGAACGCTTGGTCGCAGACCCGAAATTCAGGGAAAAGCTCAAAGAGAATGCAGATAATCCCAAAGTGGTCGCTGAAGAATATGGCATCGATATTGATCCCGATCAGATGCGCTCGATATGGCAAAGGGAATATCTCAAGTATCGCAAAAGCGACAAAGCCCATCAGTGGCCGCTGGCAGTAGCCTGGGATGAGCACTTGGCTCGCATGATTGCCCATCGCGACCTGATTCGCGATTCCGGGGCGACAGACAAGGTCAATCCTCGTTTTCATGCCTGGCGTGAGCGCCAGATTTCTCGCTGCGCAAGTGAGGTGGGTGATAGTGCAGGCGCCATCGTTCATCCCATCGTTGCCTACGAGTTGAGCGACGGCTGTTCGATGGGCTGTTGGTTTTGTGGTATCTCAGCCGACAAGTTCAAAGGCTACTATCCCTATACACCCGAAAACGCCGAGCTTTGGCGTGGGGTCGTGCAGGTGATGGCGGATATGTTCGGCCCTGCAGCCCAGACAGGCTTTTGCTACTGGGCCACAGACCCGGCGGATAATCCCGATTACCCGAAGTTTATCGAGGATCATTTCCAATTGACGGGGGCCTTACCCCAGACCACCACCGCAGCACCGCAAAAGAATGTGGCATGGACGCGGGAGATGCTTGCCGTGCAGAAGAAGCATCCGACCATCATTAATCGTTTTTCCATTCTCTCCCTGAAGATTCTCGACCAGGTGCATGCCGAATTCAGCGCCGAGGATTTACTTGAGGTGGAACTGGTAACACAGAATCGCGATGCGCTCGGAAAAAAAGCCAATGCGGGTCGGGCTCATGATCGCCGCGAGAAAATGCGTGCTTCCGGACGCGAGGATAAGAAGCTGAATGTGAGTGACGGGCACGCCACCATCGCCTGTGTCAGCGGGTTTCTGATTAATATGTTGAAGCAAAAGGTGGAGTTGGTTACACCGACCATGGCATCCGAGCAATGGCCTCTGGGCTACCGCGTTTACGAAGAGGCACATTTCGATTCGGCAGCGGATTTACGGTGCATTCTTGAGGGAATGATCGACAGACATATGTCCGAGTCCTTTCCTGCCAATGTTCCCATCACCTTTCGCGATGATCTCGAATTTACCCGGACCGACGATGGATTCGCCATTGAGGCGTGCGGCTTGCGATATAATTGCCAGCATTACCCATTTTCAGGACGTGTGGGAGAAATGATTCTCGACAAGTGTCACACTGCAGGTGATGTCATCGGCGAACTGGTAGCCGATGGAGAGGATTTATTTCTCGTCGGGCATCTCATTCAAGACCTGTATGATCTGGGCGTCCTCAATGATGACCCGGCAGCTCAAGGCATTACTAAGCAAGGCATTCCGATCCGCGCGGTATGATGGTGGAACAAGGAGGTATCTAGCATGGCTGATTATTGGTTTGGTCCTAAACGATTTGGATTTGGTGTGCGGCCGGTGAACTGGAAGGGGTGGCTGGTGATGGCGGTATTCGCCGCACTTCTGATACTGCTGGGCTTGCTGCTCATGCCGCAGGGGCTCACTACCGAATTCACGATTGCGACGGTGCTGCTTGTGGCAATTCTTGGCGTGATTATCTATTTCAAGTTTGATAAGCAGGCCGGCCAACAGTAGGGCTCATTCCCTTAGCTTAAATTCGAACCATCTGTCAGGGATTTAAGGGAAGTACAGGCGTAGCTAGACGATAGCAGGTGTTGCCCCATTCGTCTTTTAACAAAATCCAGCATGCGCGGATGGCTTAGTGGCACCCCCCATGTTAAATATTTCAGGTCTGTCGCTTCTTTCTGACGGCGCGCGGCTTCCTGCCATAGGTGTACGATATGGCCCTTGCGTGCGAGTTCGGGTGCCACGAATGAAACAGTCCAGCGCAGACTTTCTGCTTCGTCGGGTAAATGCGTTAGTACCCAGCCCACAACAACCCCGTCTTTTAGCAGTGCAACGCTTGTCAGCACATGGCAGTCAATTTCATACACAAAGGGGTCCTGATCCTCAGCGAACCAGTTTTCTTCCAGCGCTGAACGTTCGTTGATGCCGGAACGTTCTTCCTCACTTAGCTCTGCCCAGGCCTTGAGTTCAAATCCTTTGGGCGTATGCGCCCTGAACCATGGGGTGCTGCAGAATCCTTCCAGCGTACCCTTGCATATTAACTGCCGCACCCTTGGGCGCGTCCAGCCCTGCTCCATAAGGAAAGATGCGAAGCCCTGATCTTCGATCGGCAGTGTGTAGTTGTGAACCCCCAGACTGTAGTCCTTACTTACCAACTCCGCCTCCACCGTGGACAGCAAGCGGGTGCCGATGCCTTGCCGTCGAAATAGCGGTGTAATGTAGATCGACATGAGTTCAAAGGTTTGTCTTGGACCACCCCAGCCGTAGGCCATGCCCACAGCAGTGCCCTCACTATCATGTGCTACAGCAATGGCCAAATCTTTCCCTTCAGGCTCCAGCAGCGGGAAGCGCAGGGCAGGGAATGTGAGATGCACATAGTGCTTCGCCTGTTCCGCTTCGATTAAGCTGATTGCGGCCATGCTTACCTCGAATCTCCTGACTCTTGCATCAAAGACAAATAGATTTCTCCTTGCGGCCTTCTCCTTGCGGCCTTCTCCTTGAGCGATGGATTGAACAAAGCCCCTGAACAGCACAGTATCCCTACCAGTTAGCCAAGAAAAGGCTGGATATATATCACTGTCCTGTTTCAGGGGAGTGATGTTGTTTGAATACTCCGCCCAGGCTCAACGCATGATGCGCAAAGAGGGGAGGGGCCTTGTCATTATCAGAATCACACCTTGAGGAACATGATCTGCTTGCAGCCTTCCTCGGAAGCATAGACAGGCAGAAAACAAAAGAGCAAATCGAATCGTTTATTCGTGCCGTGAGCGATACACCGGCATTGAATGAAGAGCTGATGCGCCTTGGCTACCGGACGGAAACGGTAGCCGATTTTGCGCGTGCTCATGGCTTCCAGTTTTTGCCGGAAGAGCTGGATGCTTATTTCGAGCGATGCATTCAGGCTAATATCCCCGAGTGGTCATTAGGCAAGCGGGAGCAGCACCTCGCGCTTCATCGAGCTGGAGAAATAGCGGAGCCATTGGTCATGGATCGCCCGCATTCGTCTGTTCTGGATGCAGTGGAAAATGTTCCCGGTTTCGCCTTGGACCGGGCCGCGATTCTTGGAGGAACGGTCACCGTTGCACGGCAGTTTTCTGCCTTGCATAGCCTGACAGCTCGGCTTCGCGAACATTTGGAATGTGCCTTTGAATCGCATGATTTGCTAACGGTGTATAAATCGCTTTCTTTGCAGGATATTTCAAAGCGAGTGGAAGTGGCCTACAAAGCCTTGCTGCAGGACACAAGCATTCCAGCCTTAATGACCGATCTGACCCATGAACTGGGCATGAATCCCGATGATATCATCTTCGAGTGGCCCGGTTTTCGCCTGATGTTTCCGCATAAGCTGGGGGGTGCAGGTTTCTATCGGGATGGACAAACCGGCAGCGTCGGACCGCATCGGGATACATGGTATGGGTCGCCTCAGCATCAACTCAACTTCTGGGGACCGCTTTATCCGCTATCTGATTGTGCGGCCCTTCATGTCTACCCAGATTACTTTTTCCGCAGCATAGAAAACAACACGCACGGTTACGATGTATGGCGGAACTGCGTTGGTTTGCAACTGAATCCTCTGGGCCTTCAGGATATTTGCGTTGACGACCCCTTAACCCCCGATCTCGACGTAGGAGACGCCATGATCTTTGCCGCTCACCATTTGCATGCCGGTGCTGCGAATGCTGGCGACCAAATGAGGGTGAGTTTTGAATTCCGTATTCTCAATCGCGAGGATGAGGGGGCGGCCTATGCTCCGCCCAATATCGATTATCATGGTATCGGTTATATCTATAACGGATGGTTTCGACTGGATGGTTCCGAGGTGCATTGACCGGCCTTGCGCTCGGCCTGGGACGAGCTTTCTTCAGGCGCGCTCAATCAGTTCGATTTTATAAGTATCCGGGTCTTCAACAAAGGCGATGACTGTGGTGCCGTGCTTCATGGGGCCGGGTTCGCGCACAATGGTCCCACCTTGCTGTCGAATCCGATCGCAGACGTCGTAAATATCCTCCACAGCGATGGCGATATGCCCGTAGGCCGTGCCAATCTCGTAGGATGATGTATCCCAGTTGTGGGTCAGTTCCAGCACAGCACCGTCGGCTTCATCGCAGTAGCCGAGAAAGGCCAGTGTGAAGCAGCCTCCGGGGTAGTCCGTACGGCGCAGTAGTTGCATGCC
>Ga0316187_10000280_pt1 | contig 38194 bp, 36 predicted proteins | sample CroRivburrow1_MG_FD_204927 | JGI IMG/M metagenome (GOLD analysis project Ga0316187, IMG submission 204927) | Coastal sediment microbial communities from Maine, United States - Cross River worm burrow 1 | ecosystem: Environmental > Aquatic > Marine > Coastal > Sediment | place: USA: Maine... | reverse complement strand
TTTGCAACCTTTTTTCCAAATTTTTAAAGAATATCGTCAAAAGATCCTCTTATGTGAACCGTTTGGTGGTTGAGAATTATTGGACTTAATCAACAGAGTCATTAATACGGGAAAGGAAAAAGTTTCTCATCGAATGAGCTCTGCTTATCAGTCGCCGGTTTCTGCTGTGCGCAGTCTGGCGCCGCTTTTTTTATTTTCACTGCTTCTCATTGGTTTTTTGAACGGTTGTATTCCGTACACTGTTGGGAGCACAGCGCAAACGTTGCCGCCCGATGAAGTGACAACAGCCGCATCTTTTTATATTATGCCAGGGGTTTATCTGTTGGGCGACTCATTAAAAATTACAGCCCTTGGAATGGATGGTGAAGTTCGGATCGGGGTAACTGAACGTTCAGATATTGGCGTTCGCTTTATAGCGGCAGGTATGGGTTTCGTAGTCAATTACAAATATTTATTGCAGGGTGATCACAGCGGGCGTAACAGCGCGGTCTCTTTACTCACTGGCGCAGGTCTTATAAATACGGGAGACCATTTTCATTTTGAAGCCTCCCTGATAGCTTCCGGCGCCCAAGATGACAATTTAACTCCATAGGGAGGGCTTAGGTATATGCAGGTGGCGCCAGCTCATCGAAAGGCAGTTTCAGACTCGCCAACCATAGGCGGTTTCCTGGGTCTGAGAATAGGAAATAAGGATTTCTTTTTTAGCCCTGAAATTGGCGTATTTTTTGATCATTCAGCGTTAGGAGTTAGAAAGAATAATATGATTTTTGTGCCAGGTGTGACTTTTCAAAAAAAGGGCTTTGGCCTTGGCTTCAGGTGAAAATTGGAGCGCCCGATAAACGGCGTTGATTTCCAGCAAAAATAGTCTATGGCTCTCAACGATTCTCCTTTTTACGATGACCATGGAAACCACGTAATAACGTACAAATTAGTTTAAAATTCTCAAATAAAGCAATATTCTTCAGAGCGCTGTCCTTGCGTTTCAATAACCGTACAGCTCAGTGTATGCACTGGTTGACGAATGGTCAATCTATCGTGTCAAGTCCATCCAATTAAAAAATTATGATTATTCGCAAACAGGTTTATATTCTATTCCCATGAATGAAAAACCAATGGACGCGACATTTCTAATAATAGAAGATGACCCGCTCATGCGCAAGACGCTTGAGAATATCTGCCGCAAAAACTCCCACAAGTCTTTTTCAGCGGGCGACGCAGAGAACGGCCTAGCTCTTTTCAAACGACACAATATCGACGTTGTTCTACTCGATATGCGGCTGCCTGACGCAAACGGCATGAATATTCTGGCAAGAATACGTGAAATTGACGAAGAGGCGGCAGTGATCATGATGACAGCATTCCCAGATGTTAAGTCAGCCGTTGAGACCATTAAAAACGGCGCCTTTGATTATGTTATCAAACCTTTTGAAGTTGAAGAGCTGCGCCAGACCATCAACAAGGCTTTAAAGATTAAATCGCTGAAAAATGAAGTTCTACGCCTGCAACATGAAAGAGCTGCAAGTCAGTTCCCGGAAATCCTGGGCAACAGCCCGGAAATTAATCAGGTAAAAGCGCTCATTGCCAAAGTCAGCAAAGCCTTAACCACGCCGGTGCTAATTAGCGGCGCCAGCGGCACAGGCAAAGAGTTAACGGCAAACGCGGTGCACTCGGCCAGTTTCCGCCGGGATAAACCGTTGGTCAAAATCAATTGCAGCGCCTTGCCGGACAATTTGTTGGAAAGTGAACTCTTTGGTTATGAAAAAGGAGCCTTTACCGGCGCTTTTCAACGAAAAGCAGGCTTGCTTGAACTGGCGAATGGCGGCTCGCTTTTTTTAGACGAAATTTCTGAGATGCAGCCGAATATGCAACCCAAATTGCTCCGTGTTCTCGAAGGGCATCCGTTTAAACGGCTCGGCGGCGCCAAAGATATTCAAATCGACGTAAGAATTATTGCCGCGACCAATCGTGATATCGGCAAATTGATTCAGGAAGGTCTTTTCAGAGAGGATCTCTATTACCGTTTGAGCGCTTTTGTAATCGATATTCCGCCACTCAGGCAACGCAAGGAAGATATCTTGATGATTGCGCGTCACTTTTTGTCTAAATCAGCGGGAGACATGCGTAAAAAAATGGAAGGCTTTAGCAAAGAAGCTCAGCAAATTTTAACGAATTACCAATGGCCGGGGAATATTCGCGAGCTCAGGAATATTGTTGAGCGGGCTGTAATTCTTTGTGACGGCAACATTATCACCGCCGAGCATTTGCCCAGTCAGCTATTGCCCGCCACAGGCGAAGGTCTGCATATTTCTAATGAATCGATCTGGCGTTTAAAAGATGTGGAGCGCCAGCACATCCTTTGGGTTCTTGAGCAAACCGGCAATAACAAATCAGAAGCGGTCAGGCGGCTTGGAATTGCCCGTTCAACCTTTGATGAAAAATTTAAAAAGTATGAAAACGAATAGATGGGTTTTGGGGGCGGACGTTACGGTTCCGTTTTTTTATGGCAGGATAACTTAACTCAATCTAAATGGCCGTCGTTTTTCCCGAAAAAATTAATCGAAAGACAGAACCTTTTGTATTTTTTTTAACCACGCTTACCGCGCCGCCATGCGCCTGCATAATCAATTGAACGTAACTCAGTCCAAGGCCAAAACCTTTGACATTGTGTATATTGCCGGTTGGAACACGGTAATATTTGTCAAAAATGCGCTCTCGCTCTTCAGGAACCACCCCGATTCCATTGTCTTCCACGTCAACTTGTAAACCGGTCGTCTCTGTGGTTTTCGTGCGAATTATTATTTCAGGGGCGCCTTCGGTATATTTTATGGCATTGTCCAGCAGGTTGCTGACAATATTTTCAAGATGGAATTTATCTGCGAGGAGCGCTGGATCTATGGCCTCGTATTGCGTCTCAATCCTCCCAACGCGCTTTTCAAACTGGAGTCTGAATTTTTCGATCACGCCGCCAAGTAGTTGCTCTAAATTCACTGGCTGCAAGTTTAGCTCAAAATCTCCTTCCTCAAGCGCCGCAATTTGTAATATTTTTTCCACATTGTCGCGCATACGGCTGTTTTCGTCACGAATAATTTTATGATACCGCACTGCTTTTTCACGCGGACTCGTTTTCATTAACGACTCTCCCGCCAACTCAATCGTTGCAATGGGCGTCTTAAATTCATGCACCATATTGTTGATAAAGCCAGTCAATCTCTCGGAAAAACGACGTTGACGAAAAAGCAATCTTATCACGTAGACAAAGCAAATAGTGATGATTGCGATGAAAACAAAGGAAACTAAGACCGGCGCGCCAATTTCGCTCATCAGGTAGAGACGTTCCGATGGAAAATAAACTGTCAAATAATTGGGTTCACCTAAAATGTCTGTTGGAAAGAGCCGTGATTTGTGCCGGCTGGCCAAAATATTTGAGTGAACCGCTTGCGGACTGGCCATTAGAACAGAATCAGATTCGGTAATGCCATAATGATAAACAGTTTGAATCGATTGGTCTTTTAGGGATTTCTCTAAAAGTGAATCCAGTGAAGCGGGCTCTACCCTTTCAAGCACTTCCTTTTTCTCCTGTCCAGTCAATTCTCCAAATACCTTATCAATTAAAATTTTTCTAACAGGCGCTTTGTTGATATTGTCGTCAAACTTAACATGCAAAGAGCGTCCGACCACAAACTTAGTGCTTTCTGTTTTGACTTTTACATTGTTAAAATCGACCTGTGATGTATCTGAATCAAAGTTGAATGTATAGCGGAAAAAGTTTTGATCATTGGTTGATTTGGCATGCAGGCCACGATCGGTTCCAGAGCTATGAATAACATAGGTAAATGCTTTTTTCCCCGAACCGGATTGCCGTAGCGAATCTAAATACATTTCGAGCTGACGCTGTGAAGCGACTAGACCTGAGGAGTCATGGATGATTGTTGTGCGCATGGCAATTGGGGCAATGGCAGAATCTGCTTCCAGAGCAACCTGCATTATTTTATAAAGAGTCTCCTGTGTTTCGAGTCCCGCTGTGACATTGGATAATGCCGCATTCACATTATGCCTGAACGCCTCTTGTTTTAGACGGATGGCGCCATACAGAAAATAGACTTGAATAAAGACGAGACCGATCAGAGCCAAGCCTGTCATAAATATGATAGTAAAGACTGTTCTTTGTTTCAGTTGCATGGCAAGCGTTTGTGAAATATAGTCAATAGCATTCGGTTCTTTGTTTCCTGTAAAGGCGGCTTATTATTACGGTTTTTCTCATTATATATGGTTATTGGCCTCATCTCAGTGCGGTTGGACGATTCCTTTTTCGCAGTGGTTCGGCTAATTTCTTAGCCGTCAAAAATCTCCATTTCAAATGAATGGTTCAAGTATTTCTTTCACAATCTCAATCGCCTCAGTCTGATCCATGAAAAATGGACTGGTTGCAATGGTTATAAAATCGGCCAATTTCATACAACTTCTTATGTGTTGAATTTTGAAATCGTGGTCTATATATTTCATTTCGTTTGCAAAAATGTCAATATCGACATCCAGAACAAATTGGTCGGGCAATTCTTTCTTGAAATCGCAACTGTCCACAAGCATTTTCACTTCACTGAACAAACCAAGCTGCAAAGCCGGCTGGATAAAATTGCCTACATTCAGGCTGAAATTTGTGTAACGCAAAACTTCTTCCAAATCTAAATCAGTGACGATCTTCGATTCGAGGTATTCCAAAGGAACTCGCATGTCTTTATGTTGGTCAATGTGCATCAGGAGACCGCCTATTGGAAACAGGCTGTTTTTCGCAGCCCATACCCAAAAAGTAAATGCGTGGTTGTGATTGTCAAAAATAAAGATGGTTTTTTCAGGGGTTTGTAAAAGATGAAAGCGCTGCAAACCGAGACAATTGTTTTCAACATTATCTTCGATTTCGCTGAAAACAATGTCGGTTCCGACAGCTAACTTTTCTACTTGGCCACACAATAGTGGCGCGACATAAATCGATTTTTGCTGTCGTTGCGCATAGGAAAAAGCATTGTTGCCAACAGCTTTCTCAATATGAAAGCCGCAATATAAAGATGTTATTTGAGCAGTGTCAGGTTGCATTTAACGATGAATTTGAGTTAACATAAGAAAGTTGTTACTTTTTGGTTGTCAATTTTCATGTTTTTATCTGATTGAAATTTGTTTTTTAAAATGAGATAAAGGTTATGGCTAATATTTGTTTCGGTCTATCCGGTGAAGGACGCGGACATGCCACCCGTGTCAAGACACTTGTTGATGATTTGCGCTTAAGACACTCAATAAGCATTTATACATCGGGTATGGCTTACGATTTTTTGCATGGAGCCTACGCCGACTCGGATGTTGAAGTTAATCTGATTCCCGGCTTGCGTTTTCACTATAAACAAAGCAATAAAATCAGTTATTTCAGCAGCGGCATTGAAGCGATTACCTACATTGCCAAATTACGCAAAACCGTCGAAAAAACCCATCGTTCTCTTGAACGAGCGCAGCCGGATATGATTCTAACCGACTTCGAACCTTTATTGCCGCGCGCAGCAAAAAAAATGGGGTTGCCTTATGTAAGTTTAAACCATCAACATTTTCTTCTAACATACGATTTAACCTCATTGCCAATTGCCTTACAAAGACACGCGGCATTTATGAGCAGGGTTGTGAAAACCTATTATCAGGAACAAATTCACACAATTGTTTCCTCTTTTTATTTTCCCCCTCTCAGAAAGGGCATAACCGGCGTCACTCAAATTGGCGTTTTGCTTACCTCTGAGATAATTGAAGCCATACCCGAAGACCGGGAACATATCGTTGTTTACCTCCGCCGATTCGAAGCGCCCAAAGTATTGGAAGCCCTGACCAAAGTAGGACGTCAGGCCTACGTCTACGGTTTAGGCGAACATCCTTCGATAGGAAATATAAAATTCTGCAAGATAGATCCCAAGGCATTCGTTGAACATCTGTCCACTGCTTGTTTGTTGGTCAGCACTGCCGGAAATCAACTAATCGGTGAAGCGCTTTACCTGAACAAGCCAGTGTTGGCAATGCCGGAAGTGAGCAACTACGAGCAAGCCATCAACGCGCATTTTCTTGAAAAATCTGGCGCAGGAAGGCAGGTTCAATTAGATTTGATAACCAGACGCGACATCACCACAATACTTGATAACCCCGACCAGTTTACCCGGCATATTGATCGAGGTCGACTGAAGGGTAATGACATTGCAATTGAATTTATCGAAAATTATCTTAGCCAAAAGGAGACCGGCGCTATGCTTAATCAGTGTCGCCAGATTGGAGCGCATATCGAATGAAGAAATTATTATCCTTTCCCAAAACAGTTTGGAATAACCGCCAGAACAGGACAAACCTGCCGCGATTTTTAACCTATATTGTCACCTTTACTTGCAACGCCCGTTGCATTATGTGTGACTCCTGGAAAAAACCATCTCCCGATGATTTGACCATTGAAGAAATTGAAGGTATTTTTAAGCAGTTGCCTGATATGGATATGGTGCGCCTGACAGGCGGAGAGCCTTTTGTCAGGCGAGATATGCTTCATATTGCCCATCTGGCGCAAAAAGAACTGAAACCGTTGATGCTGCATGTCACCACAAACGGGTTTCTAACCGAGCGCATTGTCGAATTCTGTGAGAAACGAGACAAGAAGACACCTTTAAGCATGCTGGTCTCTGTGGATGGTCTGGAAGCTAAACATAACTATGTTCGCGGCAAAGATGACGCATGGAGCAAAGTTCTTGCAACACTTGAGGCTCTGGCGCCTCGTCAAAAAGAGCTGCGACTCAGCCTGTCAGCCAATCAAACCATTGTCGATGCCGACGGAGCTGAACAATACCGAAAGCTGCATGATTTCCTTGCGCCTATGGGCGTGCGCAATAACTTTGTGATGGCTTATGATGTGAGCGCGACTTATAGTTTGGAGGAAGAGACAGAGGTGGCTCCCACACAAATTGGTGAGTTTGCAACTTTTGGTGAATTCAAAATTGAACAAATCGAAAAGCTTCTTGATGAAGTTGAAAAGGATTTGAAAAACTATCCGGCTCTTGACCGGGCGGCAAAGAGCTACTATGTTCAAGGAATACGCAATCGTCTTTTCAAAAAAAACGGCTTTCCAAACCCGAAATGCGTTGCCTTGAACTCACATATTCGTCTCATGCCAAATGGCAAAATTCCGACCTGTCAGTTCAACACCCGAACAATCGGCGATCTACGCGAAAAGACCTTCAAAGAGATTTGGTTTGATGAAAAAGCCGAAGCGCAACGCAACTGGGTGCGCCGCTGTCCCGGCTGTTGGGCTGAATGTGAAACGCTGCCAAATGCTGTTTATACCGGTGATATCTTGCGTGCGGTGAAAAAATTGTAGCCCATTCATTAACGAAATGTTTGTGAAGAAATTAAATCTGTCGATTTTAGGTCTTCGACAGTGACAGCTAAGCCAATGCAGCGCGTCTCCATAAATACATTTTATTTGCCGACATCATCCAATTGCGCGTGCACAAAGCGTTGCACGAAATCACTATTGGGTTGTTTTAACAGCATTTCCGGCGTTGAATTTTGTTCAATTTGCCCCTGGTTTAAAATGACAATGTAATCTGCCAGCTTTATGGCTTCGCGCAGATCGTGCGTTACCAAAATAATTGTCCGCGCTTGCATAGATTGTAATTTCAGCGCTTCAGCATGAATTTCGGAGCGGGTAATGGGATCGAGCGCGCCAAATGGTTCGTCGAAAAGTAGTATGGGCGGATTAAGCGTCATCGCCCGACAAAGTCCAACCCGTTGCTGTTCGCCGCCGCTTAATTGATAAGGATATTTACTCACATAATCAGCAGGCAAACTGACGAGGGACATCAGTTCAGCAATGCGGTTTGCAATTTTGTCATGCGGCCACCCGACTGCCCTGGCTGGCAATCCAATATTTCGGGCAACGGTCAAATGCGGAAAAAGACCGGCGCCTTGCACATTATATCCAATTTTTAGCCGAAGTTCGCTCAGGTTTTTGTAATCAACCGGCTTATTAAAAACCGAAACAGTTCCATTGTCAGGCCGCAACAGGCCGTTAATATGTTGTAGCAGCGTGGATTTTCCGCTGCCGCTTGGTCCAATGACAGCCGTAACCAACTTTTCCCTGAAATGGATAGATAAATTTCGCAACGCCGACTTGGCCGCGTAACGCTTTGTTACATTGTTAAATTGAATAGGCATTCGATCGACTTTCAAAAGTTTAAGTTGCAGCCGGTTCGGCCATTGTTCAACTGCGGACTACAGAAAGTCAACTTTCCTCACAGCGACTGCAACATCTGATTAAGCACTCAAGCTTCGCGCTTGCTAAAGCATTGTTTTTATTACAAAAACTACAAAATAAATATTATCGTAACTCTATAAAGAATAAAATAAATTATAAGCAAAAAGAGGACAATCCGTGGCTAATAGTGATACTCTTTCAGAATTTGTATCGCTTAATGCTTTCTCATCTTGAATGCTTTTGGAACTATTGGCATCAGCAAAATAAAAATAATTTTTTGTCTATTCAAAAAATGTGTCCTTATTAAAGTCCCTGAGCGCAAAAACATTGTGTGAAACTCGAGTTAAGTATATTTGAGTCACACAATTGCGCGTGAAACTACAACGAGGTCTCAATCAATAAGATGTCAGCCTCTTTATTGCCTGCAATCTCGATAGCTGTCAGATCTGTGATGGCCATTGCATCCCGCTCATTCAACGTTTCCCCATCAATGGTAATTTTGCCGGAAATTAGAAAAACATAGACTGCGGGTTGCCTGTCATGAGTCTTATACTTCAGCGTCCGCCCTTCTTCAAGGGTTGCAAGAGAAAACCAGGCATCCTGATTAATCCAAAGGGCGTCTTTGCTCTCTTTGTCAGGTGACACAACCGTAAGAAATTGATTTTTTTGAGCCTTCAGGTCATAGTGGCGTTGCGCATAACGCGGTTCGATATCGTGTTCTTTTGGCAACACCCAGATTTGCAAAAAATTGACCTCCCCGCTAGCGGAAACATTGTATTCGGAATGAGTTATCCCGGAGCCCGCCGACATGCATTGAACTTCGCCGCTTTTTATGATCTGTTCTGATTCCATGCTATCTTTGTGGCGCAAGCCGCCAGTTATCGGAATCGACACAATTTCCATATTGTCGTGCGGATGAGTTCCAAAGCCCATGCCCGGCGCAACAATGTCGTCGTTGAGCACACGCAATTTGCCAAACCCCATTCTGTCTGGATTATAGTAGTTGGCAAAACTGAATGTGTGTCGACTGAGCAACCAGCCGTGATCAGCAAACCCTCTGCTATTGGCGCTATGAATGATTTTTTTCATGCCTTATTCTTCCCGCATTCTTCGTTTTACCAGGATGTGGTTTTTGAATTTTCTGTGCTTTCAATTTTCTTCTTTTGAAGAAATGAGCAGATGCCTTATCGAGATGCGATGAAAACAAGAGCGTCAGTGCAATGTGCATTTACCAGTGTTTCAGCAATTATCGCATCCTTTCAAGGTCAAAGCATAAATTTAATTGATCCGCGTCAGCAACCTACAGCGATATTTGCCCGGAGTTGGTTGCTGCAGGCGCGCCTTGGGCGTTATATGTTTTTCACACAACCGTTTTCTTTTATCACACGTTTAGTCGATGCAGGTTATTTTTTAATGAATAAGTCTAATTGGTCGTTCAAATGTGCAAATAACGGCTTCCCTTGATTCAGGTGGTAAGTCTGCATTACAGCGCTCGCAATTAGGTCTCAATTCTAACACTTTGAACTCCATCGTAGAGAAACACATAACAAGATGCTCAGCGACAAAGGGCTCAAGAACACTTAACATGTTGTTTAGAAAATAGCTTCGAGAGAGCACAAAAGCAATCCCCCAATAAGTCCCTTTGTCCGTTGCGGCAAAATGTTATGCCAACAATTGCATATTCATGAACTGCTTATTCAACATTGCGCACTTTAGTTTTCCTGCGAAACCTTCTCGCTAAAAGATAAAGATTCGTTGCAAAAGCGCCCAATTGAAGTGGTATATCCCCAATTAATTATAGACCCAAGATGTCTGCGAATGGATTGTCATTTATGAGGTTTGACACAACAATATCCAATACGAGCTTAAAAGGCGCTTGTAAAGAAGTTCATCAAAAACAGTATTTTCCAAACGCAGGCGAGGCAAAAAAAATTAGTTAAAATTGGCGTTAAAAACCGGCAAAACCTTTAAGCCTTTGGGATTGCTGTGCGCAATGTTGATGAGACCCAATTGAAAACCTTTCAGCTCGTTGGCAATATTTACAATACCAATTGAAAGTCCATAATTGACGCCCCTAATCTGATTTAAGGCGCTGACTGACACGCCGCGAAATTCGCCATCGCGCACAATCTCAAAATATGCAGGCGTCAATGCAAGCCCTTTGAACTCCTTGGCGCCAGCCGCAAGCGAGGCCACCAAACCGGTTATCTTAACGGATCCAACGCCAACTCCGGCCAAAGCAATACCGCGAACCTCTTTACCGGCGCCTAAACCAATTCCGGCAAGCGCAATTCCCCGCAAGCGCTCACCTGCGCCCATCCCAATTCCGGCAAACATAATTCCATCAATATTTCGTCCGGCGCCAAGGCCGACAAACGAGAGACCCAACCCACGTAAATCACGCCCGGCTCCCAAGCCAAAACCGGCGGCTGTAATGCCAGTTATATCCCTGCCGCTGCCCAGACCAAAAAGGGCTGCGCCAATACCGATAAAATCGTTGCCGGCGCCAAGGCCAAAACCACCGACGGCAATTCCTTTGATATCACGACCGCTGCCCAGGCCAAAAAGAGCCGCGCCAATACCGATAAAATCGTTGTCAGCGCCAAGGCCAAAACCGCCGATGGCAATTCCTTTGATATCGCGACCGCTGCCCAAGCCAAGACCGCTGATCATAACTCCCGTCATATCGCCACCAGCGCCAAGGCCAAGGCCGGCAATCGCTATTCCGTTCAGGTTCGCGCCCGCGCCCAGACCCAGCCCGCCTAATGCAATGCCGTTTACATTGCCGCTGGAACCAGAGCCAAGAATTCCAATGTCTATGCCGGAAATTGAATACTGTGTGCCAATACCCAAGCCGAGAGCAATACCCCTGACTTCTCCAACGGTGGCAACGGGCAGACCGAGTAAAACGCCATTAACCAGTCCCCTCATTTTCCTATTATCTCTTGGCTTCCAAATGGTTGCGTTCAGCCCATTCACCCTAACCATGTTGTGATCGCGAAAATTCAGACGAATGCCATTAACCTTCGGCGAATCACCAATACTAATGCCGGTATTTTTGTAAGTTAAATCCAAACTTTGTGTTGCAGCCAGATTTGTCAAGGTCAAAGTGAATGCGAGACAAGCAATTATTCGTGACATGATACTCCCTCTCTTATTAATTTATTCTACTTTAATTTTTCCGTCACATAGTAAGCTAATGCTTTGCGTTTACCGCTAATCCCGGTTAAAAAACCAGTCTGATCTTATCATTTTGTAGTAAACATGCTCCCGCAAAGGGTGACCTTCCGGAATGGCCGGATGTTCGAAGTTTTCACCTGTATTCATCATGCCCAGGCGGCGCATTACAGCTTGAGATCTCGAATTTTTCACGGATGTAAAAGAGATAACCTCATCAAGAAGCAGGACTTCAAAGGCGAATTGCATGGCTGCTTTGGCGCCTTCTGTGGCATAGCCATTGCCCCAATAAGCACGGGAAAGCCGCCAGCCAATTTCAATACGCGGATAAAATGGCAGGGTTGCCTCTGTGTCGTGCAAACCGATATAGCCGATGAATTGGCTATCGACTTTACACTCACCAGCCCATAAACCCCAACCTCTTTTTTTGATAAGAGACTCGAGTTTCTGAGCAAAGCGGTCACTTTCAAATGTGGTCAGCTTGTTGGGATAGAACGCCATGACCTCGGAATTTGCGTTTAATTTTGCAAATGGTTGGTAGTCATCAACATGCCATTGCCGCAAAATCAGCTTTTCTGTATTTAGGATCACGACAATTCCTCACTGGTCATCTTTTTTGCAGCTTACTGTTTGAAAACATGGCGTCAAAACAGACAAGCCAACATGATGAATGTTGCATTGACATTTACATGCCACTGGTAAATTATTTTGTGATTTCTGTATATAGCGAGAAAGCGTTTGAACAGTTTCAAAAAAAGGGAAGACTGAATAAAAAAGTATTTGTCGCAACGCATAGCTGCCTGGCAACTTCCCCATAATTCACGCTTATAGGCTCAGGATGTGTTTGGCGGCTCAATAGCTGCTATGCAATATGACTCGAATGATTCTGGCAACTGACCGCGGAGCAGCGACGGCAATCAACACTTCTAATGGTCAATTATGAAAGTTTTAAATGTTGGCGGATTTGCAATTTGACTCAGTCAAACTTCACAAGTCAAAGGATGCGGCGCAGGTTGTAAAAAACCGTTCAGGCGAGTAAAATTATTGAATGCGGGAAAATACTGCGGGAAATTTTGCAATCATTTCGACTCTACTTTTTAATAAGAGATATTTTTCCCATATCAGGCTCTTCAGAGCCTACAATAAGCGTGTCGGAGACCGTTTTGTAAATATAAACCAGATCATACATGGTCGTATCCGCTTTGATCAAGGTGTCGGATCGGGTGATGTGAATTAAGTCGTAAGTTGTAACCGAGTCGGGCATCGGCGGCGGCGCGGGCGTATAACTGAGCAACGTCTTATTGAACCCCCACATCTCAAAAGTCACGCCCCCACTATCACGCTGAAACCAAATATTCATTGGCTGATCGTCGTAATTGCGATTTAGGCCGCGCAAAATAGAAGCAAAAATACCGTTTTCAGCTTGTTCGGTCGGCAAACTTTCAAAATCTTCGGGTTGGCGATTGTCGGTGACAATTTGAAAGTTAGCCTTAAACTGCCAACTGTTCATGATGGCCTGAGCCGAGTCGGACGGCACTGGAAAATAAATTTGCTCCGAAGGAAATGTTTTCACCAGATCGTCTTCACCAAAACCGTTGCCGGTGGCGTCGATGATGTCCATGCGGGTGACTAATGTATCTGCAATAAAAAACTCAAACATAAAGAAATCGATAAGCTCGCTATCAGCAATCGTCACGACCGGAACCGTCATTTTGTCAACTGTAATATCCTGACTGCGCAAATTACCATGCAAGCTCATTGCCAGTATAAAAAATACAGTTTTCTTCATCGGCTTACCCTCCTGCTGCCATTGCGCAATTCCATCCACTTTGCATAATATTGACGGGCTTCATTAAACTTGCCCCTGCGCTTAAACGCCTCAACCAGTAGCTGATAAACAGACATTTGCTCATTTACATCTAGCTGCTCCGGTTGTGTTAACGCTGCGCGACACGCTGTAATTGCTGAATTCGGATTGTTGCGTGACATCTTTGCAATCTCAAGGTAGCTTTTCGCCCTGCTTTCCCAAAAAACCTGAGTCGCCTGTTGAAAATACATAAATGCAACTTTACGGTTCTTCTTAAAATTTTCAAGTCCAAGGTTATGACACATAACCCCATAACTGTCAAAGTAGCGTTGGTAGGATGTATCGATTGGGGCGCCGCTTGCGGTTTTTCCAGCGTTGCTGACAATCTGTTTTATTCTTTCAATACCTTGTTCCTGACGCTCAAGAAACTGAAATTCAAGCGCGCCGAGCCGCCAAAGAATTTCATCTTTTGCGCGAACTGTTTTCAGGTTGGGAATCAGTTGCAGAAAGCCCAGAGCCGCTTCACGATATTCGCCGCTTTGCTCCATCGCAAGATACTTGTCTCGCGCCTCAACAGCTTTTGTGTTGCCGTCATCCCAATTGATCCACGCAATATAGGTGTCGATGTCTGAACGTTCGCGATCAGTGGAGGCGTAACCCAAAGCTCTGTTCAAATTCGCAAGGCCGTTTTCAGCGTCATGCATCTTTATTTGCGCGTCGCCCTGATAATAGACATAATAAAAAAGCGTCGAGGTGTCGACAGCAGTTTCTGAAAAAGCAGCCTCCTCTGAAAAATCCATACCTGAGGCACCTGACAAAGCCATTTCTGCGTTATTAAAATTAAGATGAGCTTCCTGCCAGTTCTCCAGCGCGTAATAAGTCTCGGCAAGACGCGCGAAAAGAGTATGCTCGCCTTTTTCGATTCTGACCAGCTTTTCCAGGGTGGTCGTCGCCTTCTCATGATTTGCGTCATCCAGAAAACGAACGGCCTGTGTCTGATAAACTCTGGCCAGCCAGCTTCTGGTTTCCAGGTCAAAAGGATTTAAAACAACGGCGCGCTCAAAACTGGTCTGAGCGTCTTGCAACAAACGCCCGACCTTCACTTTTGTCTGCAAATCTTCAGCATTTTGATTAATTTGTGATAGTTCCTGTAAATGAACCGCTCCTTTGTTGAACGCTTCTACAGATTGCGTCTCTCTCTCTCCGGTGACTTCAATTTCACCTTTCAGTTCATCTGAAAAATATTTCCACAAGGTGTCGCTTTTTGATGACTGGTTTTTACCAATAGACTTATAGGTTTCTGATCGCCGTTCCCGGCCAATGGAAACAAAAAGTCGATCTGCAATAGAGTCAGCCCGCGCCGCAACCAGCGAATCTACGCCAGCCGGAATCATTAAAGGTTTAGGCCGCCTGCCGTTTTTCTGAACAGAATATTTCCCGCCTGAACATCCCGCAAAGACCATAAGTCCAAGGAAGGCCGAAAAAATTAAACACTTAACATATCTGTCGTTCATGGGGGCTTTCGCTACTTTCAATTGTTTTTCATTTCGATTTCGCAGTATCCCACCACGATAAAAATATTTGATAAAAATCACTTGTTCGATTATCTGAAGCCGCTTTTCTTGTTGTTCCAAAAGACAATATTTGATTTGTCGGGGTTCTGCTAACTGAGCCAATCCGTAAATATGAGCTGTTTTCTTTAAAGCCCCGGTCAATTAAATAAGTCGATTCATTGCCTTCAATTAGACATACGCGAACCTCAAACAAACTTTCTTTACATAGCAAGTGCAATTGAAACGAACGTTCTCCAATTTTAAATTGCACAATTGAAGTCAGGTCGCCAGGGTTTTTCTCCATGAACCTTGCAACCACCGGTTTAAACTTGACCGGGTTGCGTTTCATCCATTCGATAAGCTCACGATAGATTGGCGAAAGGTCGGCAAAGTCGTTGCCCATCATCGACATATCGAGCATGCCAATTTCAGTTCCGCCGCTTTGCGTTTTTTTTGCTTCAGGCGCGCCAAGAGCCAGGCTGCCACCGCCATAATCAGGGCTTTTACTCGACCCGACAGAACTGCCTGAGCCTGTCTTCAGAGTTGGAACTCCAATGCCTCCCTTGCCCTTATTGCCACGCGAAGTAATTTTGAGTCGTGATTTTGAGTCGCCTGAAAGCGTATTCAGGCCAGCAAGTAAATTTGATTTTTTCAGGCTGATCTTAGATTCTGATCCTGCCGAAGACTTTTGCGGCGTTTTTTTTTGCGCGCTTAATTTTTCAGCGGGTTTCGCCGCCGGCTCAAATTGCGATTTCAAAGCGCTTAAGTCTATTTTTTTTATAGGTTTCGGAGCTGATCGATCCGGCGGCGGTTCAAATTTCACCGGTTCTTTGACCTCAACAGGTTTGGGTTTCGGGCGCTCTGCGACTGTTTCGGGCTTGGGTTTTGGACGAAAACGCGACCAGTTGATCTCTTCATACGTTTCCGTTTTATCGGTAACATCGGGTAAATTGGTCATCTGCAAGGTTACCATAATTCCTACAAGCAGAAGCGCTGTTATGCCAGCGGAAATCCAGCGATCATTTGAATTCGTTTGAGCCTGAACGATATACATTAAAATTGCATACTTTCATAGTTGATGTTCTTAGGAATCTTATACCTTTCGCAAATATCAAGCACATCCACAGTTTTTTGAATTATCGAATTTTCATCAGGTTCGATTAATAACACCATGTCCAAGCCGCTGGCTTTGGCCTGTTCGTAACGCTGCAACAAGAATTCTTCCAGCTCTTTCGCCTCGTTTATTTCAGCGATGACAACTTCATTTTCTTCGAGAATGTAACCTTGGTCGAGTTCAATTTTCACAAAAAGGACAACCGGTTCTTTTTCCTCGGTCTGTTGACGCTCTTCCTGTTGATCGGTTGGAAGTTTAATCTGCGCGCGCACCTTGATGTCACTGATGGCAATGAAGCCAAACAGTATAATCATCGCTACATCGATCAGCCTGATAATAATTCCGCCGCTATTCATTTTTCAAAAAAGCCTTCAAATAAAATTGTGTGTTACCCATGTAACTTTTAAAAAACACATCTGACAAAGAAGCTTTCAGACGCCAACAGTCAACAAAAACGTCTTGCCGAATGACTTTATCGCGAGCACTTCCGTCTGCTCACAAATTAGACCGCCGCACGTCAATTCCTTTGGCGATATTTAAGTTATCGCAAATATCCGCAGCCGCCATTGTAAGTTTAATTGGCGCATCCCAATTTGAACGAATACGCACCCTAAGCTCTCCATTCGCCTTTTTAACTTCGTCGGCTTTATCTTTGAGATAAAAATACAACGCTTCAGGATTTTCGATGATTTTGGTTTCATTTTCCACCAAATATTGTCCGCCCGGTTCGATGCCCAAAAAAAACACTTTTTCCTTGTCCGGATTTGATGGCGGTGTTTCAGCGCTTTCCGGCAGTTTTATTTTACTTCGCTCACTGATTTCAGAGATGGAAATAAATCCAAAAAGCAGAATAAACACCACGTCGATCAATCTAATTAATGTTGCGCCTGAACCCATTTTTCCCTTTTCTAACTAATCAGCCATTCAAAGTATCTTCTAATTTCGTTGCAACCTGAATTCGGTTGCAACACTTGCTGCTTCTGCGTCGAGTCAAGCCAGCCTTTTATCTTATCGAAGCTTGATCCGCCTAGGCGAAATATTCTCCGCCAGCCGCCGAGGATCGATTCAAGTTGGCGAGAGAGTCGGCCAGATGCGCTATCGGATGAGCCAGCGCAACAAACTCCAGGCGCTCGCTTCCCATATTCGGCATTGAAACACTCATTTTTTGTGGCCCTGTTTCCAGACCCAGCGTCCAGTTTATTTTCGCCACACCATTGGCATCTGTTTGAATGATCGCATGGTTAGATTGATTCGGAAGCTGTCCCTGACCACTGACGATCTGAAATTGAACTGACGCTCCGACGACCTTTTCTCCATTGCCCGTTTCAACAAGCGCCGAAATCGGTTCAGATAGCTGCTGACCTATGTTTCCAGTCAGACTGACGCTTGAAACAGCTATCAGAGAAACAGTCTGCGGTTGTGGTCTCGCATTTCCGTGCGCGCTACTCCCAGCTCGTCTTGACGAACCGGAAGAATTGCCACCGGAATTTTCTTCGACCGCCTTTTTCTGCCGTTGTTTAACAATTGCCATCAACCAAAGCCGAAACTCATCTGATTTACCGGAAATCATCTCAATCCGCTTGTTAAAAGAGCTGAAGACTTCGGTTGCGAAAAAGTTTAAAATGATGCTGACCACCAAACCGATCAGTGTGGTTACCAGCGCCAAACCCATTCCATTCAAAATACGCTGGCTATCCAGATTCCCGCCAAAAAAAGTGACAAACATACCCCAAACCGTTCCTAACAAACCCAGCGCTCCAGCTGTATCGGAAAGAAAAGCCAGACGACTGCGGAAAGTGTTGAACCTGCCTTGCTGCAATTGTATATAGTTGGCAATTTCATCGTGAAAATCGTTGGTGTTTCCGGTTGTGTGAAAGATGGAAAGCAAAACCGAGTATAAACGCGCTATCAGGCTATTCGGTTGCACCGTGACCAGTTTGTTTACTTCGCTCACCGACATCTGGCGATAGTTTGTATTTATCAGCGCTTTTGAATTGTTATAGTCGCCAATCAACTCATAGATTTTAAATACGATTAGAAAAATACCCAACGCCAGCACGACAGAGATTCCGATGGAAACACCGCCGCCAAGCTTCATCAATGACCAGAATGTCGTTACGCCACCCTCGGCGCCGATTTCAGGAAGCGTCCCCATCTTGGGAGTTGCAAACGCCTGACCCGCATGAGCCGCGCAAACAATCAACGCGCCAACCAGGGATATAATTGAACTTCGGATTTTGCTATTCTTTAAGAATAATTTCGATTTCATCAGCATCAACTCCTGTATCCTTTTGTTCATGTGTTACTTCGATGGTAACGTTCCGGAGCAGTTTTCGGACAGAAATATATTTAACCGGAGTTGTCCACCTGTTGTCCTTATAGTCATTCCATTCAAGCGTATATCCGTATACGCCAGGCGCTACAATATTTTCAGATTCATCATTCCAGTCCCAGCGTATCTTAGCAGGCGGATTGCCTGTTCCGCTAAAACTTTTCATTTCCCGGTCAGCGGCATTTCGAACGATCAGGCACCAAAATTTAACAGAAATTTCTTCCATTGGGCTGACACGAAATGTCGTTGAGTTTGAAGAAAGTTTCGTCAGGGTTTCGTATAGCTTTAGCTGCCTTTGTCCCAATTTTTCATTAAAGGCAAGGCTGTCATCCACTGAATCAAACACCGGTTCAAGGAAAGCAACGTTATCTGATTTCAAAGAGTCGACGCGGAAAAATCGACGCAAGCCAGCCGCCCTGAGGTAAGCGCTTTTCGGGGTCAATACACGCGCTTTGACTTCATTGTTGTTCATGGCGTTGGCAACTTGCTTCAAGTAATTTTCATAGTCCCGGGAAAGCGTCGATTCCAACATAGCTGGAATCTTTGCCATATCAACAGATTCATCGCCAGCGTCGGCTATCGACTCGTCTGAGCGGGTTGGATCAAGCCAACCGATTTCCCGTAATGTCAACTGCGCCAACTGTTGCGGTGAAATCTCGGGAGCAATTATGCGAGTCAGTTTCTTTTCGGTGATGGTCATTTTATCCACCACCGAGTAAACATAAAATTGTCCCTCTTCTATTTTCATTTTTTTCGGCGTGACGAAGTCAGCCCGGAAATCATCCGGCGCCTCAAACTCAGGCAAGATACGCCGATGACCAAAGTCGTGAATTATCGAGAGCGAATGTGAGCCAAAACCTGCGCCATCACCTTCAAACAAACCCAGCTCATAATTATAATTCAAACTAAACGGCCCGGAAACCCGCCACTGAGCCTCGGCTTCAAAAGCGTTATTCTCGTATCCTATGGTTGCAAAGCCCTTGTTGCGAACAACTGTGCCAAAAGTCGTTTTAGGCGTCCATTGCCCGTAATCATAGCTGGCGCTAAATGAAGCGTAAAATGATGACCAATCAACACTTGCGCCAACATAAACTGCCATTGGTTCGTAAACATCATCATTTATCAGGGAAATATTGGCGCGATTTATATGGTCGATCCCGATGCCCAGACTCAGAAACGGCAATGGGAACATGGAGACTCCTGCCCCAAAAGTTCCAGCCCATTTTGTTACGCCGCTTCTGAATACAGGGTCATCGGGATCGACCAAATCAAAGCCTTCCTGATTGTAACCCTTGGAAAAAATATTAAAGCGCAAACCCACCGCCAGTAAATGGTATAGTTTACGCGACAAACCAAACGAGATATTGCTTTGAGAATGAAGTGGATTGCTAAAATATTGAGCTTGCAGCGCAAGACCCATTTTGTCACTAACACCTGTTGGCAATGACAAACCAGCATATCCATGCTTAAAGGCGGCTCTGGGACCATCATCAATAAAGCCTGCGTGAAAAATCTTCGCGCCCATAGCAAAATGCTGCGACTGAAAAGCCAAAATAGCCGGGTTGACAAATGTCGATTTAAAATTCCTCGAATCAGCCGGATTGGCAGTGACCATGTTTTGCGCTTTGATTCCTTGCGCGCTCAGTAAAAGCGCGAACGCCACAATAAAATATCGATATGTTTGAAATTTTGTCATCATCGCGCCAACACCACATAACCGCTGGTGATGCGTTTGGCGCGGTCAGAAAAAATGTATAAATAGGTTCCGGGTCTCATCGCCTTCCCCTCGGAGTTCCTGCCATCCCAAGTGATTGCGCGCCCCTGTTGATTTTCGATTGTCTTCAACAAATGTCCCTTAAAACTGAAAATTTTTAGCTGCGGTTGGGCAACGACGAGTTCACTAAAGTCGAAAACGGCTTCATCGTTAAACCCATCCTGGTTTGGCGTAAAAGGATTTGGCCGAACTATCAAGTCTGGCTCTAAAACATTCACCGTCAACGTTATTGTATTATTCAATTCATCAACTTCTTGCGTCTGTCCAAAAACATCGGCGCTAAATGAGATAACTTGTTTCCCTGATTTGGCAAATGTGGTTGTGTATGCAAAAGAGCGCGATTGATTGACAAGAAGTGAATCTATAAGCTGATCGAAAACCACCTGACCATCATGTTTGAATTGAACCCGAAACGGATTTCTGACTGAAGCCCGCTCCGCTCTAAGCCCCGCAGTGATGGTATGCGTTTGGTATTGTTTAACTTCTGTCGCCTGTAGCGTGATGGATGTGGCTTTTAAATCTGGCAACGTGGCCTGCACCACAAGATTAACAAGCATGGTGTCAGCTAGCGGTATGGCTTCAAAACGTTCGGTTACTATAAATGTAATGGGATAAACGCCACGGGAATCAGCCGGTGGAATCCAGCTGAAAACGCCGGACTTATCTCCATTGTCAACAAAACCTGCGCCCAGCGGTAAGTTCGCCGCCATCAAGACAAGCGTGCTGTCCTCTATGTCAGTCGCCGTAACGGTAAAGGTCGCCGGAATCAACTCAGTCGTGGTTTGATCTGCTATTTCAGGAGCAAATACAGGTGGATCGTTAACCGGATTGACCCGAACAAAAACGTCAAGCGTATCATAAAAAAAGCCATCCATGGCTATCACTCGAAAAGTTGTATCCTGGTACCCTTCCAGCGGCGTTCCCCTTACGCTTTTATTGTCCGCGGCCGGGGAGGCTTCAGTGAGCCAACCCGGCAAATTCTGAAACAGATAGAATGAATTCGTTAAATCTGGATCGATAGAAGTAGCCGTATAAGTAACCGTCACATCTTCGAACGCATCGATCGTATCTTGCGAGGTAATGCTTGGCGGGCCAGTATTCGGCCCGCCAAGCAAATACACTGCAATTGGAGGAGTCAAACTATCATTATGGAAAATGGTTAATGTATCTGAATAAGCCACAGGAAAAACCGGTTGGAAAATCATATTTACCGACTGCGCGGTGTATGGCGGAATTGATAAGGTCTTCACTTGTGATGAAAACGCCGGATCAGAAAATCTGAACTCGCTAATGTTTAAAGCCCCGTTTCCGTTGTTGATGATTTGCAATGGCAAAGACGCCACTTGCGGCGGTTGCGCAGAGCCAAAATCAAGCGTGTCGGGCGAAACATCTATAATGGCGCGAATGCCGTGACCACGCATTGCAATTCGAACCTCACCAAGTGGGTTAAAAGCTGCTGATTGAACCACAAGCGTATCGATATATACAAGCGTATCACTCGGAGAAAAGGTAATCGTGAAACTGAATGTTTCGTTTGGAGCGATTTGCGCGTTATTGTCAGACAAAGTAAACTGCGGCAGGGCGACGCTCAACTGATCAAGAGAAATAGCCCGATCAGTCGGATTAAAAAAACTGAAGCTTTGAGTGGAATCGTCCGCCACATAAACATCGCCAAAGTCTAAACCGTCTGGTGGTTGCGTGAACCGAATATTCCCAGCAATCCCGCCGCTATTCAACAGAATGGAAACACTGTGTGTGTTTAAATTGGTAACGGCCAAGTCAATATCGCCATCAAAGTCGAAATCGGCGCCCGTGACACTGGATGGCGTCTCGCCAGCAGGATACACGTCCAGCGCGTCGGCTGTATATTGATTGTTGAATTGATTTCTAAAAATAAAAACATCGTTTGAAAACAAATTGGCGACGGCAAAATCAAGATCATAATCTTTCGGCAAACCAGTGGAAAGAGCGGTCAGGTCTGTCGTGTCCAAATCGGCTACAAATAAACCGGAAGGCCGCAAACCAGCGTCTATCTGCTGCGTAAGGACAAAACCTCCATCCCTGGAGCGATTGCCCAATATTGATATTGCGTTAATATTCGGATGAAGCGCCGCCAAATCCAGCACGCCATCTCCATAGCCACCGTTTGCCGTTCCGACAAAATCACCCGCGACAATGGCGGTGGGAAAGTCCGGCACGCTCACTTCAGCCGCATTATTAAATTGTCCCGAGCCGTCATTTAAGTAGACACTAATCGAGTTGTCTCCTGAGTTTGTGACCGCAAAATCAAGTTGGCCATCCCCATCAAAATCACCGGAAACAAATGCTTGCGGGCTTGCCCCTGTGGTCAGAACAACAGGAGCCGTATTATAGGAATTCCCATCGCTCATAAACACCTGAAGACGATTGACGCCAAGTGCTGTAACCGCAATATCAAGAAATGTATCATTATTATAGTCGCGGAACTCGATAAAAGTCGGACGCTCCGCAGTCTGGATGGTTTGTACCAGAATAAAAGATCCGCCAACATTGCGCAGAAGAGAAACCGTGTTGTCGTCAAAGTTCGTTATTGCCAAGTCAACTAATCCGTCGCGATCATAGTCGCCGCCTGAAATTGCGCTCGGACCGCTGCCCACACTGACAGTCGAGCCGACCACGAAAGAACCAGTCACCGTGGCAAACTGATTGGTAAGAATCGAAACTGAATTCGTTGTATTATTCACAACGGCAAGGTCGATAAACCGATCATTGTTAAAGTCCGCAGCGAAAATCGCCTCCGGATCACGTTCAACAGGATTATTCGGGTCGCCTCCAATAGAGATTTCAAAACGTTGGTCGAAAATACCAGAGCCAAATTCAACAGCGATATAAAATGAAAACTGAAACCCGTTAATTAACCCCGAACCATCCGCCGCGCTTATCCCTGAACCGAGAACAACCGAAACAAGCTCACCGCTTTGAAACGGAACATCTGCGGTAAATTGCGCTGTTTTGGTGGCATTGTTATAAGTGATGTTGCCTGAATAAACACCGGAATTCTTGCCATAGACACGGAAATTTACGACGCTTAACGTTGAAACCTGAACATCGCGAGAAAAAACAACTTGAATGGGAGCATTTGTATTAACCAGATTATTGCCCGCATTTGGCGAAGTTCCGACAACCGCCAATTGCCCGACAGCCAAGGTTGACTGCAACAAGACGGCTACAATGCCCAAGGTCAATTTTGGCGCAACCAAATTACTTGCAACGATTTGTCTGAAAAAATTCATCATTAGTTAGAGCCGCTCAGTTCTTCGATCAAATGACGCGCATGGGCCAATTCGCCTCTATTGCCAAGAGCTTCGTAGGCAACCGCCAGGTTCTGCCAGGCATAAAGGTTTGTTCCGTTAATATCCACCATCTTTTTAAACCACTTGGCCATCTCGGTATAATTTTTCAAACGATTGTTTGCCTGACCAAGATGTCTGAAAAGTTGAAACCTGGAACCCGATAATTCCAGAGCGCTGGTAAAATAATCGACCGCTTCTTCATATTTTTTATTTCGATACAAGATGACTCCGCAATCTGTCAACATTTCCTCGGTTGGCTGTAATTTGGCCGCCAACAACAAATCTTTTTCCGCAAGGTTCAAAAGGCCTTGCGCGCTATAGATATGCGCTCTGCGAGCCAAAGCCTGCACATCACTTTTGTTGCCTTCAAGCGCCTGATTACAAAAAGCAAGACTCTCACTGAACCGCTTTTTGATAAAACAGATTTCTGCAAGATTATTTGCAATTGTCGTATTGCCCGGCTCCAGAACAAGTATCTTTCGAAAAACCTGCTCGGCCTGCTCAGGATGACCTGTCATATAAAGCGACGCTGCAAAACCTTTTAGTCCAATAATATTTGAAGAATCAATTTGAACTACGCGATGAAAATAGAGGAGGGATTCATTGTAATTGCTTTCCTCAAAATGCATATTGCCATGCTTCAAATTCCCAATCCAGTATTTTTCCCGAATGAAGTTTGCCTCACTGCGGTTTCCTTCTGAACTTTCAACAGCCTGGTTCAATGCCTCCATCATCCAGCGCATTTCGCCCAATTCGGCATAAACTTCCGCCAGCATTAAAAATGCTTCACCATTTTGTGGATATTCGGTCGTAATCTCTTCAAGTTTTGTTCGGGCTCTATTCCAATCTTGTTGCTTCATATAAACATCAACAATTTGCAATTGACTCGACGCGCATCCGGCGCTAACAACCATTCCAACTGAAGAAAATAAGGCAACGCTGTTTTGAACGAAGCTGCTATTCATAATAACTAATCCTAAATTTACATCTCATTTATGCAATATCGCCGCTCCATTTGCAACGAGCGTGCCACAACACGCTTCTGTTAAAAAAAAGTCTCAACTTCATTAAACAGTTACTGCCATGTAGCGCGCGCGCGCTTTCACAAACCAAGGCTTTTCCTTGCCTGAGAGAACAAGAGTTGCGTGTTTTTGGATTAAAAAAGTATAAATGCCATTCATTTACAGGCATGAACATTTCTACCCTGTTTGACCCATGTCAAGTAGAAATGAACAAAAAAGAAAGCCTGTCAATTACAAAAATGATATTGGATTTTATCAAGGCATACACAAAATGACCCGATAGAATAAAAACGCTAAAAATGTTTAAATATCTTAATCTAAGAGGACAAAACCAGATGAGAGCTTTAATTGTAGACGACGATGTTCATGCGTCAAAGCTTTTGCTAAAACACCTGAAAAAAATTGCAAAGTTTGATGTTGATATTGCGAGCAGCGGTCAACAAGCGGTGGAAATGATGAAAATTTCTTTCCGGGAAGATTACCCTTTTAATCTAATCTGCCTGGATATAATGATGCCCGGTCTCGACGGACATCAAACCCTCACCGAAATCAGAAAAATAGAATATGCCAAAATGCTATCGCCTGAAGAAGGGGCAAAAGTCATGATGATTTCGTCATTAGAGGATGAACGCAACATTCTAAAATCGTTCATGGAATTATGCGATGCTTATCTAATCAAGCCTGTAACGCAAAAAGAGTTGTTCAATAAACTTCAGGAGCTCAACTTGTTAAACATTCCTGAAAACGTCTGACCGGCTGTCAGACAATCCTGAAGAAGCTTCCCGGTTTTGTGCGCCCAAAGGATCTTGCTATAAACAGACCCCAAAACGTTCGAGCCGGGAATTTTCAGGTTTGTTGGCGCCAAGTCTGCCGAAAGCCATTCCAGACAAATACTGCATCACAAATACTGCATCGCACAAGTGAACCTTCTGTAATAAATTTTAATTAACGGTTATTTCTGCCGTTGAATTTCTCAACGAGTAACACAAAAGTTCACAGAGGAAACATGGAATCGAAATATCCGGAATCGCCAAAGCTCAGTTCAGAATATTTAAAGCGCGCGCTACCGTTGATGAAACAACTTGAAGCGCCAATCAATCCGGCAAATTACGCTATTTTCTATACTTATGTCGCAGGTAAGAATAATGAACTGCACAACGAAATCGAAAAACTGATTCACAGCGGCAATCGAATCACCCGAAAACAAAGCGATATTCTCTATGATAAATATTTTGGCAATGGCTTCGAAAAAAATATATATGTTCAACAAACGAACTTGTGCAAAATTTTATCAGATATCATCAAAGTAATAGTCACGGCAGAAAAAGACGCGACAAAATATGGCTGCGTTCTCAATGATTACTGCAACGAATTAGGCGGCATTAATAATGGAGCGTCATTACAGTTAGCCGTCGATAATATCCTTCTTGAAACGCAGTTAATGCGCGCTTCGAACGCCGGGGTGCAAAAAAAACTTAATGCATCAAAACAAAAGGTTGAGCAAGTCAAACAAAAATTAGAGGATGCGCGCCAACAAGCAAATATCGACCAATTAACCGGCCTGCCAACCCGAAATGTCTTCACCTCTCATTTAAACATGGCCATCACCGAACGGCAACCGGAAAATTCATCATGCCTCCTGTTTCTCGATATCGATCATTTCAAAAAAATCAATGAGACTTATGGGCATGTGTTCGGGGACAGGATGCTTGAAATGGTTGGCATGGCGCTTAAAAAAGGAGTCAAAGGCAAAGACACCCCTTGTCGCTACGGCGGTGAGGAGTTTGCAATTTTTCTGCCTGACACCACCATTGAAGGCGCAACAAAACTTGCTGAATCCATTCGAAAAACTATCGAAAACGGAAAAATCAAACGAAACTCTGATGAAAAAACAACGGGCAACATTACCATATCTATTGGCGTTGCCGCGCTGCGCGAAAATGAATCAGCCGACGAGTTTATTCAACGAGCGGATGACGCGCTTCATCTCTCGAAAGCAAATGGGAGGAATCAGGTCACGGCGGCCAAATAACTGCGCCGAAACTCCCGTTCGCTGCCTACGGTTAAAACAACTCCACGGCAAGTCCAACATTTGGACGGAAGTAAAACTTATTTGCATTCTGTGCTTGAACAAAAGATACGCCAAATTGAACGCCAACGCCTCGACGCGCCGCCAAACTAAAATCCACGCCAAGCCAATCAATTTTGCGTGTATCCCGCACCCAGTATAATCCAAACGAAGAATTGACAGGCAGGAAGTCCGCTGTTTTAAAAAAACGAAGACCGGCGCCATAAGACTGATCGTTCACAATAACCTGCTTTAAAGAAAGCGTATATTGCCAAAAATCGCTAGAATAAAGAAAACCAATAATGCCGAGGTGATTGAATGCCAAATCCTTTAAGCCGAACCCCCCTCGATAGCCATCTTCCAGCTCTTTCAACGCGCCGACAATACTTGCAAGGACGCCCGCTTTAAACTTCGCGTTCGAAACGGATTTTTTTTGCAGTATTTTATGAAATCCCACAGCCAAAACCCCGCTGCCGGTAAAGTGTTGCGCATTGCTAAAATCGTATACATCATTCTTTATGACTTTAAATCCACCGCTCCGGGGATGCTTAAACAGCACATTTTGCCCAAACGCTGATGTTGAAATTAACAAACCGATAGCAATTGACGCACACAGAACCAACATTGATTTCATAAAACCTCCCCCTTAGATCAAAAAAAGGGATTCTGATGAACCATCAAAATCCCTGACGCGTATAACCTCTCTGTGAAAACTTTATTACAATATCTTCACAAAGCTTAAGGTGCGGAACTTTTTCCTTTAGTTTCTAAATAGAAATTGCATTAAATACATGACTTAATTAAGTTCCCGACTTTTAATATACCCTATAGGCTACAATTATGACAGACAAGAAAATTGTTACAACAACAAGCGCGCCCGCTGCGATCGGGCCTTACTCACAAGCGGTTCAAGCGGGAGGCTTTCTCTTTGTTTCCGGACAAATCCCGTTAATCCCCGGAAGCGGTGAAGTACTTAAAGGAGACATCGCGTCTCAAACCAAACAGGTCATGGAAAATCTCAAGGCAATTATTACTGCCGCAGGCTTCTCTTTAAAAGATGTCGTGAAATGCACTATCTATATTAAAAGCATGAATGATTTTGCCAAAATAAACGAAGTTTATGGAAGTTACTTCGATGCAGAACCGCCAGCTCGCGCTACAGTCGAGGTTTCAGAATTACCCAAAAATGTTGACGTTGAAATTGACGCCATTGTGAGCGCCGCGCAATAGGGTTATGATCGTTCATGGTTTACTATGAAGAAGAAGCCGTCATAAAACCCAAATGCCTAATCAAACGCAAAGACTTATATTCAGGCGCAATAGCGCAAAAACAGTTGCGCTCAAAATAATGAATGATTGATCAATGACAATAGTTTTCAGATTCATCGGTCGGCGGACTCTTTACTTTTTTTATCATGTCGGCCGCTTTGGCAGTTTAACCTGGCAAACGATAAAATCCTTAGCCGAAATTCGAACCTACGGCCATCTTGTCGGCGAACAAATGATGCGAATCGGCATACAATCATTGCCAATCGCCATATACATTGCAGCATTTGCCGGAATGGTGACAGCCATTCAAAGCGCCGAAAACTTCAATCAATTTGTCCCGGCCTACTTGATCGGCTTTGTTGTTGAAAAAAGTGTTTTACGCGAAATTGCCGCCGTCCTTACCGCCCTTGCATTGGCTGGCCGCGTTGGCGCCTCCATTGCGGCGGAAATCGGCACTATGCGGGTGACAGAACAGATAGATGCATTGGAAACCCTTGCCTTTAACCCTGTATCTTATCTCATTGCGCCGAGAGTCATTGCCGGAACTGTAATGTTTCCTGTTTTAACAATTTTCGCTGGTTTCATTGGCGTTATTACCGGCTGGATTACTGCGATTTCCGTTATGAATATCAGCTCTGAGGAATTTTGGAGAGGCGCCCGGCAGTTTGCCGACAATAAAGATTTCCTGCTGCCAATGGCGAAATCAATTTTATTTGGCATGACAATCACCCTCATCGCCTGTTATCAGGGCTTTAACTCAACTGGCGGCGCAGAAGGAGTTGGAACAGCTGCAACCAAAGCGGCCGTCGCTTCCTGTCTAATGATATTGTTCCTCGATTTTCTAATCGCCGCGTTAATTTTATTTAAATACTAACCATGACCATTTCAAAGCCGATTTTACCGCAACATAAAAACCCATTGAACTGGAAACTGAATAACGTGCACCGCAGGCTCGACAATGATTGAAATAAAAAACCTCCACAAAAGGTTTAGTGATAACCAGGTATTACGCGGTGTCAATTTGCATATTGGCAAAGGTCACACGACTGCCATTATCGGAAGCAGCGGTTCAGGAAAAAGCGTCTTGCTAAAACACATAATGGGTCTTTTGAAGCCGAACAAAGGGTGCGTTTTTGTTCAAGGCGACTGTGTCACCGCAATGTCATACGATGAATTAAAGTCTGTTCGAAAAAAAATGGCGATGGTTTTTCAAGGCGCAGCCCTTTTCGACTCAATGACCATTGCTGAGAACGTCGGAATCGCCTTGACAAACCACACCAAGCTTCCCAAAGCTGAAATCGCTGAAAGAGTGACCACTTGCCTTGACTGGGTCGGCTTACATAGGATTGAAGAACACATGCCTGCGGAACTTAGCGGTGGAATGCAGAAACGGGTGGCCATCGCCAGAGCTATTGCCATGCAACCACAAACTTTGCTGTATGACGAGCCTACCGCCGGACTTGATCCAATACGCGCCAACTCGATAAACGACTTGATCGTCAACCTGCAAAACAAAATGGATGTGACTTCAATTGTTGTTACACATGACATGAATAGCGTGAAGCGGATTGCTGACCAGGTTGCATTCTTATATCATGGACAAATACACTTTGAAGGAACTGTTGACGAGCTTGAGAGATCTGAGGATAAAATTGTACGAAACTTTGTAGAAGGTATTGACGACCTTGAACTGGTTGCCACCAAAAGGGAGTAAAAAATGAAAAAAGCCCAGGCCGAAATGGTGACAGGTGTATTTATTGTTATTGCTTTTATTATGTTCGTTTTCGGGTTCTTTTTTATAAAAAACATCTCAATAAGAGCGGGAACTTATGATCTGGAATTCATATTTGCCGATGTCACCGGCCTCGAAAGACACGATCCAATAACCATATCCGGTTTAAAAATTGGCAAAGTAACCCAATTTGAACTGGAAGGGGCGGTAGTCCATGTCACAGCTCAAATAAATCCGGGGGTACAACTGCCCAAAGACTCAAAAGTGCAAATCAAAAACCTGGGCATGGTTGGTGAAAAAATCATCGATATTGAGCCTGGAACTCAAACAGAATTCCTACAAGAAGGCGACCAGGTCACAGGCTCTGTCGCCACTGACATTATGGAAATCACCGATACAGCGACGGGTTTAATTCAGCAGGCTGAGGAGCTCATTATAACAATGAGCGCAATGCTCAATAACACCTTTGATTCAAAAACTCAACAAGACATTAAAAGCAGTTTGCATCAAATTCAACGGGTCAGCGCTGCAATTGACAGAAACACAGCGCACCTTGAAGCCACAATGGTCAGCATGGACGAACTATCCGCTAATTTAAACCAGATTCTCACTGAACGAAAAAGTAAAGTAGAAACCAGCATCGACAATATATACGCCGTCTCCACCAAACTTGACGGCCTAACCGCTAACATGACCAACTCTCTAAACAGCGTCAAACGTCTTCTTGCAAAAATAGAAAATGAGGAAGGAACAGTTGGAAAGGTAATTGCCAGAGACGAAATTTATAACGATTTTCGTCATTTGACAGCTGAATTAGACACACTTGTTCAGGATCTAAAGAAACATCCACAAAAGTACCTTAATCTAGGCTTCATCAAAGTCTTTTAGAAATTGCTGTGTAAAGCCCGTTGCGCGCCCTTTGATTCCAAATTTGTAATTCGCACTTTTAGAAAAACTGGAGGCTATGTCTACATAAGCAGTTTCGCCAACCGCTCCCTTTCTTAATATTTTCTGCAAACAGGCGGACAGCTTTTAAGCTGACGCATCGTTCACGACAATTATTGAATTCCCTCAAACGCGGGCGGAGTTTTGTTCCAAATCGAAAAAAACACTTGCTTTCAAAGTTTTCATTCTCAACTTTTCCTCAAAATAAAAGGCGCTGGAACTATTCTTGCAAGAATCAATCAGGTTTGCGCGACAAGACGCAACTTGTCTCCAAACCCGGCGTAGGAAGAGTTTAGAAAAATCATCCATGGGAACAATATACAATCATGCAGGCTCTAAAAACCAACCAACTTTCAAAAGTCTATAGCGGAAAGATCCAAGCGCTGACCAACGTGACACTGTCGGTTGACACAGGCCACGTTTTTGGTTTACTTGGCCCAAATGGCGCTGGAAAAACCACGCTAATCAAAATTCTCCTCGGCATTGTTCGACCCACTTCAGGAACTGCGTGTATACTCGAACAACCAATCAATAAACCAGAGGTCAAAGGGAAAGTCGGCTACTTGCCGGAAAACCATCGCTACCCAGAGTTTTTAAAGGGCGGAGAAATTCTGGACTATTTTGGAGCTTTAGCAGGCGTTCCCAAAAGGCTCAGAGAAACAAATAAAGATCGACTTCTTACATTAGTTAACATGAAGAAGTGGGAAAACACAAAAATTAAAAAATATTCAAAAGGAATGTTGCAGCGGTTAGGACTGGCGCAAGCAATGATCAATGATCCGGAGATACTGTTTCTGGATGAGCCCACCGACGGCGTTGATCCCATCGGGCGCAAAGTCATCCGGGATATCTTGCACCGATTGCAGGAAGAGGGCAAGACCATTTTTCTCAACTCTCACCTGCTTTCCGAAGTTGAAATGATTTGCGACCAGGTGGCAATTTTAAACCTCGGAAATTTACTCCGAACCGGCACGGTTAAAGAATTGACTCAACCTTCAAAAACATACCAATTAGATGTCTCCATTGTGTCGCCGGCAAGCATAGATAAAATTAAAAAGCTAACGCTGCAAATGAGCCGGGAAAACGGAACGCTAAGCGTAACTTGTTCGGGACAAACTGAATTGAACGGCATCATCGATATCTTGCGCAACCAACAGGTCGACATCAAATCGATAATTCCCCAAAAACAAAGCCTTGAAGAGAGTTTTATTGAAATATTAAAAAAGGGAGTGCGTGACTAATGTCAAGTTTGAGCAGAATTACAGCCATGGTCTCCTTAACCCTGCGGGAATCTGTCGCCCGCAAAACCTTCATCACATTTGTATCGATATCGACGTTGGTTCACATATTTATGCTGTTTGTTTTAAATTTTGACATGCTTGACGCAGGTATGGCCATGGTGAAAATCATGGGGCAGGAAGTCGGCGGAACACGCGGTATTGACTTGAAAACAGTGGTTCTTATGATTCAAAAGGGAATAACCATCGCAGTATTTACAGGCGGAATTATTTTATCCATTTTCGCAACCGCCGGTCTCGTGCCGCAAATGCTGGAAAAAGGATATATCGATCTTCTGCTATCAAAGCCGCTTTACCGCTGGCAGCTTTTCCTGAGCAGGTTTATTGGCGCTATCTTAATTATTGCCTGCAACGTCGCTTACCTGATTGGCGGAACCTGGCTTATTCTTGGCGCAAAAACCGGAATCTGGCATTTTCAGTCCTTATTGGTCATACCAATGGTCGTTCTGGCCTTTGCAATGCTATTTGCATCAATGAGCTTGATCGGCGTTTTAAGTCGCAGCGCCAGTGTTACAGTAATGATCTCATTCTCCCTGATATTTCTCAGCCCGCTGCTGCAACACCACGACATGATATACAGCTTGCTAACCAGCAAAGTATATTACTTTATTCTAGAAGGCGTCTATCATCTATTGCCGAAAGTATCGGAAATCAGTCAAATCACCGAAGCGTTGGTTTCGGGCAAACCTGTTGAAAGCTGGTCTGCTGTCTGGACATCCGCGCTCTCCAGTCTGGCAATTTTAGCCGGCGCAACCTTCATCTTTCAAAGAAAAGACTATTGACCTGAAAAGGAGTCAAATAATGATTAAAAACACCGGGCTTACTTTGTTGCTATGTCTCACACTTTTGGGCAGCGCATGCAGCAAAGAATCAACAGATAGCAGTCAAACCCAAACGACTGAAAAGCCTGCTTTCAAAAGCAATCCCCAAAAGTATCTTGCCCTGATGCCTGAACAGTGCGTCATCATTTTTTATGCCAACATGGCAAAAATGCAGGGCAAACCGCTGGGAAAGGAATTCAGACTGCGTTTTGAGGAAAGCGAAGTGAAGGATAACAATGCGTATCAAGCCTTTATAGAAGGAACTGGCGTAAAACCGGAAAAAGATCTTTATGAGATTTGGATGGGCGTACTACCGCATGCGGATGATGATAAGAAACAAGGCGGCATCATCGCTACCGGAAAGTTTGACAAAAAAAGAGTAACGAAATACCTTCTTGAAAACCCTCGCTACGATATAGAGGAAGTGGAATACAATGGCCGTAAAGTTTACGTTTCGCGGAAAAGTCGGAGTATAACCGAGCTTGCCTTTTTAAGCGACCGCGCCTTTGTCGCCGGAGATCATGAGTGGGTGAAAGCTGTTCTCGATCAAGCCAAAGATCCAAAAGCCAGCATACTCGACAACCCGGCAATGCGGCAACAAATTGATGAAATTGGCCTCGATACGGACATTTGGGGCATTGTCGACCTTGAAGTCCAAACCACAAAATGGATCAATAAACTGGCTCAAACGCCTTTTATGGGAACCTCTTCAATTGACAAGATCCGTCTTCTCACATTCCACAGTATGGTTGAAAATGAGGTTGACATGCAGATAAAAGCGCTTTTTGACAGCGAAAACGAAGCGCAACTTTTGGCTGAAACCCTTATCGGCTTCAAGGCCATGGCAAAATTGATGATGGCGGATGATCGCGAGGCAATTGACATGTTAGATCAAATCAAGATCAGATCGCAAAAAGACAGATTAATAGTCGCCGCGCGACTTGACGAGGCTTTTTTCAATAAAGCACTCGAAAAGAGCCAAACTCTTTCGAACCCCGCCAAATTGTAACTATCCGTTAGATATCGACAAGGCTATAGATATTTTTCAATAGCCTTGTCGATATCCACAAGCGTATAATTGATTGTATACGGATCCGAATGATAGTAATTCCCATAAAACGGGCCTTCCAAAATCACCCCTTCAGCATTTAAAAGCCAAATAGTCGGCACACCATACTTCTGCGTTTCATTCTCAGCTCTGAACCGACCTTGCCATGCGTGGATTTTACCATAATCCTCGCCAGGTTTTAGATCTTCAGCCGGATTTAGCAGAAGGCGGTTGCGCAGATCAAAATAGGGCTGAACCGGAATAAAACCAGCTTCATAGGATTGTTGGGTGCTATTTACAAAGGAGGCTGCCGCATCTTGAAATTTCTTTGAATCATCGGCCTCGTTCATCAACACGCCTGCATCAAACCCATAGTGTTGCGTCGAGTAAACCGGCGCCAACGCCACAGGAATCATACTAACGCCATATTCTTCATATTTCGTTTGTATGAAACGCAGAACCTGCAAATCCTCAAAGGAATCACGGCACCAGATCTGACCGAGCTTGTCCTCCTTTGCCATTGCGCCGCCGCCGAAGATATAAAGCACATGCACAAAAGCCTCCTTATTTTCCTGAACCAGCGAGAGCAATTTTTTCTTCTCCAGCTCCTTATTCAAGACAAAGGCGTCCGCTGAAATTTTTTCCCCAATCGTGTATGTTTTCCCGGAGACATCTTCGCCGTCATCGACTGCTCCATATAAATGAACAGGCATTTTCAGAAACGCAGCGCCAGCGCCGCCAGCCAGCGTGGTTTTAATAAAACTCCTTCTTTTCATCATATTTCTCCATCGTATATGGTTCTCATGCAAAAAAGTAATATCGTTCCATTACACAACCAGACGCGACCCGTTTAGGTTGCGCCTGAGTGAACACGTTAGACATGCGTTGTAAAACCACGCGCTGAAGCAGCCGCATGACGCACGGATTCTTCACTTTGTCCAGAGCCTCCGCGCACAGTGCAAAATGCATCGACCAATAGTGCTTTTTTATTGTGAACTTGTTATTTTGCTTCGTTAACCATCGCAATAATTTGCTGCTCAACTTCCCTGGCTACATTGGTTAACGATTCATCCTTCGACAAAATCGACAACATTTTCTCCGGTTTTATTAAGCCGATAATTGTTTTTCCATTTTCAGTGTAAACCGAAATACGGCATGGCAACGCCGTGTTTAGCCGCATATCGACAGATAAAACCTTTGCCGCCTGAGCAGGATTGCAAACTTCAAATACTTTACATTCCTCCTTAAATGCGACACCTTTGCCACGGAGTGTATTGCCTAAATCATGAACATGCAGGACGCCAAAACCATGCTTCTTTACGGCTTCATCCAGATCTGAAGAGGCTTGCTCAAAAGTCTTATTCGTTTCAGTAAAATAGTACATAAAATCTCCCCGTTTAGATTAACACATTACGTTTCAATAAAGGATCGACGTTTTTTGCCGATCCAGGGCTTGATATTGTTGCGGACGAACATGCTTGTTTGTTAGATTTGTTTTCAACTTATGAACAAAACTATCGCTTATATACGCCGGACAATTTCTCTAATCAGGCGCGAAAACCGCTCTTTTACCAAATTTGCGACTTCCGTTACCTCGGTGTGATCCAGTTTTTTGCCGGTCATGCCGGTGCCGGCGTTTGTAATACACGAAATGCCCAAGACTCTAATACCGTAAAAGGCAGCCGTAATCACTTCAGGAATGGTCGACATGGTTCCGGCGTCAACTCCGGCCCACTGCATCATGCGCACTTCCGCCGCCGACTCATAGGTTGGCCCTTTCAATGCGCCAAGCACGCCTTTTCTCAAGGGGAGACCCAAGTCCGCTCCGACCTTTTCTGCTATTAAGATCAACTCCCGATTATATGGCTCCTCCATATCTGGAAATCGCGGCCCATAGTCGTCAACATTAACTCCGATCAGTGGATTATCAAACATCAGGTTCAAATGATCGCTAATTATCATTAAATCACCCGGCTTAAAATGCCGGTTCAAACCACCTGCGGCATTGGTAATGATCAATCTGCCAACACCCAGTTTTGCCATTATATGAACCGGAAACGCAAGTCGGTGAAAAGGATACCCTTCATAGCCATGCACTCTGCCCTGCATGACAAGAACAACTTTATCGCCGAGCTTTCCAACGACCCAGCGTCCAGCATGTCCGGAAACGGTTGAAGCAGGATAATATGGAATTTCTCCGGCTGCAATAATCGTTGGCTTTTCAACTTCATCGGCAAACGGCCCCAGTCCGGAACCAAGTATCAGGCCGATTTCAGGTTTCTGATCGGTTTTCGCTTTGATGAATTTAACGGCCTCGTCAAGTTCTTGCCGGTCAACAACAGGGTGTGATCTATTTGTCAATTACGCCTCGACTTTGTTCATTGGTTTATCATTTTTTTCAGGTCAGACACAGCTTGTTTTCTTTCAACAAAGCGAAAACCTAAAGAATCTACAGGACAAAGTCAATACAGCTCACATGCAGACGCCGCGCGGCCTGAAGGCAAAGCAGAAATTGATTCTGTTGAAATTTCTTGTTTGATTTTCTGATCTGAACAATCTATAATACCGTCCGCATCTTGCGTCGTGGTTCGAGGTTTATTGGCGCATGCAACAAGTCATATCGTTGCTAATTTCGAACTCACACTCCGATACGTGCAAAAAAAATCAACCAGAAGGGAAGCGAATGTCAGTCATAACAATTGTGAAAACAAAAAAGGAGATCTGCATTGCAGCCGACGGGCAAGTCACTTTTGGGTCAACCAAAATTGCAGGAACCCATATAACCCATTCAGACAAACTCTATCAAGTCAATAATTCGGTCATTGGCATTGTCGGCTGGAGCGCAGTGGCAATGATTCTTGAACATCTGATTTCAACCAAACCGGAAATTTTCAAACTCAACTCCCGGCTTGAAATTTATGATACGCTTTTAAAACTTCAAACCATTTTGAAAGAAAATTACTTCATCGAAACCGGTGACGACGATGATGAACGTCCGGTGCAAACAAACCATTTGCACGCATTAATTGCAAACAAAAACGGTATCTTTAGTGTTGAGTCCTATCGCGAAGTAATGGAGTTTTCAGATTATTGGGCTGCCGGCTCAGGCTACTCTTTTGCAATTGGCGCAATGCATGCATTATATACGACAGACTTTTCCGCCAGGCAAATCGCCGAAGCTGGCGTTCAGGCCGCTATCGAATACAACGACGGCTGCGGATTGCCGATCACGAGCAAGTCAATTATGCTCTAAGTTGTTTTAAAAAAACAGCACCCCGGCGAATTGACGCTCTTCTTGGTTTTGCGCAGAATTCGTTTGCGGGCTAATTTTGAAAGCGCAATCAGCTCAACTCGAACTTCTCTTGCACTGCCTTTAAAAAAACTTATTCTTAGCTTTTTCGAAAAAAAAATGATACACTTTTTCATTTCGATGTAAAATGTTTTGTCTGAATTAGCGGCCACTTACAGAAGCAATATTTCCAACTAACTGGAGTGGATTCATGCTTTGGACAAAACCACCCCTTTTTGAGCCCGGCCGGGGCGATGATTTTGTCGTCTCAATCCGCCGCGCAACGATTTTTGGCGTCCATTCAGGAGATGGCGTCCTTAATCAGAATTACAATATTTTTGGTTTGTCGCAGCTTTAAGCCGCAGGCACCATGGGCAGTTTACTGCAATGACTCATCCGGCTATTTATCATTACATTGTTTTTATCCAACTTAAATCGGGTTGAAAAATGAGTCGTTTTTTTGTGTTTGATTATGGTATTGGCGCCTGTCTGGCGGGGCTTGGCGCTCTTCTGTTTTGGATTGGATTTATGGGGAACCTGCCATTTTTGCCAAAAACAATTGACGCCGGTTCGCCGGGGACGCTGGCCGAATCGATACCTATAAACCTGGCTCTGATAGCTCTGTTCGGAATACAGCACGCTGTTATGGCGCGCCCGGTGTTTAAAAAGGCGATTACGCACTTTATCCCGGTTGCTGCTGAGCGAAGTACATTTGTTTTGTTAGTTTAGCAAGAAGCTTTACCTTTAATCACAGTTATTATTCAGCTCATAAAAAGAGTAAAAAAATGCCAAAATTTGTAATTGAAAGAGAGATCGAAGGCGCAGGTAAGTTGTCTTCGGATGACTTACATGGAATTTCTCAGAAATCTTGTAGTGTATTAGATGAGCTTGGCCCGAAAGTTCAATGGGTTCAAAGCTATGTTACAGATGACAAAGTCTATTGTGTATACATTGCACCAGATGCTGCATCAGTACAAAAGCATGCAGATATGGGCGGGTTTCCAGCTAACTCCATTTCGGAAGTCAGGGTTACCATCGACCCAACGACTGCAGAGTAAATGGTAAACTGAGAAGCCAATTATTGGGGCGATGCCTGGCATTGCGCTGGCGTTTCTGGTCTGGCGATGGTGCCGCATTCCCGGCACTTATCCGGGCTGGAACAGAACGAAGCCTGGCATAAAATTGAGCAGCGGCTCAGGCGATTTGAATCAAATGGACATTTCAGTGCCCCCCGTAAACGTGTGGTCACAGGGGGCACTGAAATAATAGAATGGCAGCAGGATCTTTTTGCATATAAATAGAACACGGACTGGACGGGGGGGATTGGGTTAAATAGATTCTATAGGTTTG
>Ga0316187_10000278_pt1 | contig 38270 bp, 33 predicted proteins | sample CroRivburrow1_MG_FD_204927 | JGI IMG/M metagenome (GOLD analysis project Ga0316187, IMG submission 204927) | Coastal sediment microbial communities from Maine, United States - Cross River worm burrow 1 | ecosystem: Environmental > Aquatic > Marine > Coastal > Sediment | place: USA: Maine... | reverse complement strand
AGCCCGGGTCAAAGATGCGCTGCTTTGTGAAACCCTGGTGGGTCTTAGTGATCTTTGTGTTTCAAAATGACTGCACGAGCATCGCCTGACGATAAGCCGGAGGCGATCACCCACAGGTTCCGGAAGCCACTCTGTGTGTCTGCGTCGACAGCCTGCCTTAGAGCTTCTGCGAGCCCTCCTGGAACATGGCCAACGGCCAGGTGTCGCCGGTGTTGCAGATGAGGGCGCGATGGCGCAGGAACCGGAGCAGTCCGCTGGCGCCCATTCGCGACCTGCCACAACCCGATTCCTTGGTCGAGTCCTTCTCGGCGTCGTGGACGAAGGAGGTCATTCCGGCGTCCCCGATGCTGATACCGCCGGCCTCGATGCGGCAGCCGATGGCCTCGGCCTCCTCACGCGAGCCGGCGATGACCGCTCCCGAGAGCCCGCAGTTCGAATCGTTGGCCAAAGCAACTGCCTCGTCGATGGTGTCGAAGGGCATCAGTGGCATGAGGGGGCCGAAGGTCTCCTCTCGCATGCAATCCATTTCATGCGAGACCCCGGTGAGCACTGTGGGTCGGCACCAGGCGCCGCCACCGTGGTTCAGGATCTCACCACCGGTGTGGACGGTGGCGCCTTTTGCGACGGCGTCCGCCACGTGGTCACGAACGATGTCGGCCTGTTCAGCGGCGATGAGGGGTCCCACCTGGCCCGAGTTGATGTCGGGGTAGTTGAGCTGGGTCGCCTCGGCCTTGGCGACAAGCTTGGCGACGAACTCATCGAAGACCGGCCGCTGGACATAGATGCGCTCGATGGACTGGCAGGCCTGACCGGTGTTGGCAACTGAGGCGCGGAGCAGGGCGGTGGTGGCCCGTTCGATGTCGGCGTCGGCAGTGACGATGGCAGCGTCCTTGCCGCCGAGCTCCAGGAAGGCCGGGATCAGCCGCTCGGCGGCGGCGTGGGCGACGATGCGGCCGACCGGGATGCTGCCGGTGAAGGCGACCGCGTCCGCGTAGTCGATCATCACCGAGCCGATGCGGCCGACGCCGCGGATCATGCGGAAGACCTTGTCGAGCTCGGGCACCCGGGCGATCGACTCGGCAAGGGGCTCGACGAAGCGGGGTGTGACCTTGCTCGCCTTGGCGAGGACCGCGCAGCCGGCGGCCAGCGCCGGTACGGCGTCGATGAGGGTCAGGATCAGCGGGAAGTTCCACGGCGAGATGACGGCCACGACAGGGTAGGGCGAGTAGGCCCAGCTGAGCTCGATGCCGGGCATCTCGGAGGCACGCGGCTGCGGCGGCTTCAACAGCTCGGGCGCCTGCCGGCACCAGCGCTCCGTGGCGGCGATGATCACGTCGACCTCGGCGTACGACAGGGCGCGACGGCCGGTATCAATGGTCAGGGCCTCGGCGATGTCGCCGCGGGCCTCGACGAGCTCGTCCTTCCACGCCTCGAGGGTGGTGATCCTCAACTCGAGGTCGGCGGCCCAGGCCGGTTGGTTCGTCCTGACGTGGGCGGCTTCGCGCTCCACGTCCTCGCGGCCGTAGGGCTCGATGGCGAAGTCGTATTCGCCGGTTCGTGGGTTTCGAACTGGGGTGGCTGAAGGCATGAAAACCGCTCCCTTATTCCGAGTTCCGGGTTGTCTTGACAGCCCCTATGCCCGATGTTAGCATATTGTTCGTACAATCTAACGACTCGGCCAGAATGGCGGGGAGATGCCCATAGCCGACCACGGCGCCCGATACCAGATTTCAACAGCTCCGACCTCGGGCTTGGAGCTGAGTATCGCTATTGATCCCAACACCTTAATCGAAATCAAAGAGGAGAGAAGGGGGAGGAGATGAGTGTCATGATCAAGCGAACCGCTGTCTGTCTGTTCTCCGTGTTATTGGTTGTGGGCGCAGTGTGGGCCCAGGAGGAATCGCCCGTCGACCAGGTCGAAGGCGTCGGCGAGGAGCAGGAAATCGCCCAGCAGGAAGAGCTGGGTGAGTACGGCGACTCGGATACCCGACAGATCGAAGAGATCACCGTCACCGCCCGCAAGACCCAGGAGTCCCTGGATGACGTCCCGCTGACCATCCGCGCCATCACCGCCGACGCGGTCGCCGAGTTGGGGATCTTCGATGTCGAGAACGTCGCATTGAACACCCCCGGAATCCACATCAGCAACTACTTCGGCGCACGCGACGATCCCAACATCGCTTTCCGCGGCATGGATGCCGGAACCATCGATCGGGTCGCCCAGATCTCATCGTCCTATATCGACGGCGTCTACCTTCCGGGCGCGACCTCGTGGATCAGCGTTGGGGCCATCGAACGCACCGAGGTCGTCAAGGGGCCGCAGAGCGCACTCTATGGCCGGTCCGCCTTCGGTGGCGCCATCAACTTCGTGATGCGGAACCCGACCCCGGATTTTGCTGGAAATGCCGCCTTGACTGTCGGCGAGAACGGCAGAATCGACGGAGCGGTCGGTTTGGGCGGACCGATCTCCGACAAATTCAGCTACCACGTTTTCGGTCGGTACTACGACTACGACGGCGGCTACGACAACCCGGACGGGGACACGTTGGGTGCGCAGTCCACCAATGCCATCGAGGGTGCGCTCCAGTGGGACATCTCGGATCACGTCGGTCTCAAGTTCCGCGCCTTCTACTCCGCCGATGACGACGGACCTGCGGCCTTCGCCTGGTGGGACCAGAGCATCCACAACTGCGGTCCCTTTGAGACCGATGGCCAGGCGGGTGTCTCGCAGTACTACTGCGGCGTACTTTCTCCGGATCTGATCACAGACTACGGCTACGACACCAGCACCGAACCGGCCGAGGGAGCCGACTGGCCCAAGGACAGCTTCGGAATGACCCGTGACTTCTTCCTGGGGTCCCTCCACCTCGACGCCATGCTTGGCGAAAACACCGAACTCGTGGCCATCACCGGCTACGTCAAAGAAGAGCTCGAGGCGATGCAGGACTTCAGCGGCACCAACACGCTGCTCCAGTACTTCAACACCATCGACACCCTGGTGTCCCAGGAACTTCGGTTCCAGGGCTCATCCTCCAAGATCGATTGGATCGCGGGCGGGTACTACCTCGACGCTGACTATGAGAGCAAACCCAACGGCTTCGGTTGCTCCGATCCGAGCTATGTCTTTGGCGGCTTCCTCCCGGGTTGCCTCCTTTTCGCCGGTGGCAACGTTCGCGGGTCCTTCGACCTCAGCGTGACAACTCCCCACAGATACGTCGAGAACACGGCCGTCTTCGGCTCTTTGACCTGGCACGTTTCCAACAAGGTGACCCTCATCGCCGACGCCCGTGTGGCACGAGAGACACTGGACTTCGGTTCGGTGATGTCGGTTGACGGTGTCGAACGCGAGCTCAAGGACGACTTCGACAGCTTCACCCCTCGCGTGGTCTTGGATTGGAAACCCAACGACCTTTCGACCATCTACGCCAGCGTCTCCACCGGCAACAAACCGGGTAACTTCAACGCCGAGATCGCCGAGATGTGCACCAGCTGCATCGTCGAGTTCGAGCAGGAGTACGGCATCGGTGTCGCGGTCCCCGAATCTGACGCCATCAACTACGAGGCCGGTTACAAGCTGGTCACGCGCAACGGCAAGCACCGCTTCAACGCGGCCGCGTTCTACTTCGACTGGGAGAACCAGGCGTTCACCCAGGCCGTCTTCGGTTTCGACACCAACGGTGACGGCGTGATCGACGAAAACGACGAGCTCTCGGTGGACTACCAAACGGTCGCGGGTCAGAGCGAGATCAAGGGCCTCGAGCTCTTCTACAGCGGCTGGTTGGGCCAGTACTTCAACGTGTCGGCTTCATACAACTACAACGACGCCAAGTACGTGACCTTTGAAGACTCCACTCACGGCCGGGTCTACGGCAGCAGGGATGCGTCCGGCAAGACCATGCCTCGCAGCCCGAAAAGCTCCGGAACGCTGGGAATCGGCTTCATTCTGCCCGTCGGCAGCACCTGGGAATACAATGCGCGCGCCGACTATGTCTATCGCGGTTCGTCCTACACCTGGGCGGTCAATCTCGCCGAGACCGGTGCGACCAATCGCCTGAGCCTTCGGACCGGCTTCCGCAACGATCGCTGGGATTTCAGTATCTGGATGAACAACGTCACCGACGACGACACCCTGATGGCCATCCGGCGGTTCTCCGCGCTTGAGAACTTTGTTCAGCCCACCTGGTGGGGCGGTCTGCCCGGTGTCCAGGAGATCGGCGTGACCGCGCGGATCAATTTCTAGCGCCCAACCGAAAATACTCGAGGATCTCCGCCGTCCCGCAAGGGGCGGCGGTTTTCTTCGTCCTCCTTTCCCTCTCCTTCTCCCTCTCCCTTGCGGCGCCACAGCATCGGGAGAGGGAGAAGGAGAGGGAGGAGGAGAGGGAAAGGAGGAGAGGGTTGGAACCGAGTTCGCCTACAGCTCCATCACCAATCGCACATCCTCGTCGATCTCGGGTTCCTCATCGCGGCCGGTCCACCACGTCACCGCGAAGAGAACCGTGAAGGATGCCGCGAGCGAGACGGCGGTGGGGAGCACGCCCGTCTGGAACGGCGGCTTCGGCAGGGCCTCGAAGAATGTCTGTTTGGCGAGGAACTCGAGCACGAGGTTGACCCCCATCCCGGTGGCGATGGAGGCGGTGGCCGCTGCCGCCGTGACCCGCCGCCAGTTCAGGCCGATGGCCAGCGCCGGCCCCAACGCCGCTCCGAAGGTGCCGAAGGCGAAGGTGCCGAGCAGGGCGATGAGATCGCCGTAGACATAGGCGAAGACAGCGGCTGAGAAGGCAACCCCGACGACGGCGATCCGGCCCCAGAAGAGTTCGTTACCGACCCTGCGTCCGAAGGCTTTGGGCAGGTCCCGGACCAGGGCCGCCGAGCCGATGTTCACGAAGCTGTCGGCGGTGGACATGATGGCAGCGAGGATTCCGGCGAAGACCACGCCGGCGAGGATCTCGGGGGCAAAATTGAGCAGAAAGAGAGGCGATGCCTCATCGGGATTTGAAAGTGGCGCCAGTCGACCGGTGGCAACAAGAGAGGGGACCGCGAGTCCGATCCCGAGCCAGATCAGGACACACAGGGTCTGGGTGACCCCGACGATCATCGGCATCCACTTGAGCTTGCGCGGGTCGTCGAGCATGAAGAACTTGTGCAGCATGTGCGGCTGACCGAGATTGCCAACCGCGAAGACCAGAAAGAAACCCATGGCGGTGAAGACCGGAATGGCGCCCAGCGGGTCGAGGTGGCCGGGGCCGAAGTGATCGGACGCAATGATGGAATGGGCCATCTGTTCGAGTCCGCCTCCCGCCTGGAGTGCGTAGTAGAAGACCGCGATGGCGGCGCCCACCATCAGCGCGCCCTGGAAGAGATCGGTGTAGACCCCCGCCACCATGCCGCCGGCGGTGGCGTAGAAGACCACGATCACGAGACCGATCAGCATCGCGATGGCGAGGCTCCACTCGCCGAGGAATTCTCGGGTGCCGAAGATCGATTCGATGAGGATGCCGAGGGCCTTGAGCTGGGCGCCGAGATAGCCCACCGTCCCGACGATGACCGCCGCCGCCGCCAACCCGGAAGCCGACCGGCTGCGGTAGCGGCAGTAGACGACATCGGGAACCGTGTAGATCTCGCGGATCCCGGCGAGGAGACGGAGTCGTTTGGCCACCACCCAACACAACAGACCTGCGGTGAAGCTGACGGGGATGCAGATGAAGAGCGAGGCGAGCCCCATCCGGTAAGTGAGTCCCGGGCCACCGATGAAGACAAAACCGCTGAAGGCCGCCGACATGGTCGCCAGAGCTGTGACCACGAGTCCGATGCCCTGGCCGGCGATGAAGAAGTCCTTGGCGTTCCGGGTGCGACGGGCCGCCCATATTCCGATGACAACCACCAGCGAGAGATAGATCAGGGCGGTCCAGATAATCTCGGGTTTGGCGAGGATGGGCATCATTCCTCACCCCCCGGTCGCCGCTTGATCTGCTCGAGCCGGTCGAGGTCGTCCTGCTTCATTTCGAAGCGGTCGAAGGTGAGTGCGTAGGTCAACGCCACCAACAGGAGCGGCGTCAGGAAGAGCCCATAGAGCTGGATGGCCGCCGCTAGCGGAAGGCCCCCGAACCAGGGGCCGTCGGTGACGTGGCCGCGCAGGAGGAGCATGCCGATGGCGCACGCCTCGAGAAAGATCAGAAGAAGCGTCAGTGGGATCCCGAGGTGGCCCAGTTTTCCGTTCCGCGCCACGGCGACGACGATCAAGGCGACTGGGTATCCCATCACGAGCAGCGCGAAGAGGACCTCGGCGAACGGCCACGGCACGAAAAAGAGGACCAGCATCACCGGTGAGGCGATGGCGAGGAATGCAAGCGAGAGTTTGCGCGCCATGGTCCGAGATCTTAGCAGCCGCTAGAACCTCCAGAGAACTCGATTTGAAGAGGCGTTCGTGGCCATTCGGCTCGTCGACACGAGGGACGTGAACGGTGGTTTTTGAAACACGAAGGGCACAAAGAGCCACAAAGAACCCACAAAGGGCTTATTGGTGGGCCATCGCAACCATTCCGGAGTGGGTTCGCCTTCCGGTGCAGAGGGAGCCCGGGTCATTGTTGCGGTGCTTTGTGGAACCTTCGTGGTTCTTCGTGTTCTTTGTGTTTCAATCCGTCGCCCAAGGTCGGTGAATCGATGAGACGAAGGCCTGGAGAGAGCGTTCGCCGAATCGTTTCCATCGAAAAGGAATATGCGATAGCGAGAGTGGATGCGATGGCAAATCAACAAGCCGAAGGGTTTGAGAAATGATACTATTGTCCTGACGTTAGGACATACTTTCGAACGCTTCAAAGACCCACAGGAGGGACCATGCGTCTTCCCGCCGAGCTTCGTCGATTCGCGCCCGTTTTCCTTGTTTTGATCGCGCTGGTTTGCGCCCTTGCGTGCGCGCCCGCCGAGCAGCCGGCCGCACCGGAACCGGAGACAGAGAAGAAAGTCTCCGACGCCCTCGCTCCTCAGACATCGGACGCGGATGCGGTGACCAAACAGCTTCACACAACGACCCTGTGCACCACCGATCTTGAAACCGTCAAGGCCTTCTACGGTGACGGCCTCGGTCTTCGGATCACCGGCCCCTTGGATCTCGATCCGGCCGCCCGGGAAATCCAACGTGCGCTCTGGGGAATCCCGGATGACATCGGCTGGGAGCTCTACATCATGGACCGGCCGGCAGTGCCGGGGACCATCCAGATTCGGGTGCTGCTTCTCGATCGGGAGACCCCGGTGATCCACACCACCTGGAACCCGCAGGAACCCGGGCCGTTCTCCATGGGTTTCTCGACCATCGATCTCGACACCTGGGATCCCGAGCTTCGGGGCAAGGGCTGGGAATCGCTGATGCCCCTGGCGAAGTACCAGATTCCGCGGCCCGACGGGACGAGCTACGAAATCGGGGAGACCATCTTCAACGCGCCCGACTTCATGCACTCGGTGACGATTTCGCGAGGAGACGGGATGCCGCAACTCGGTCCCGTTGACCCGGCAACCGGTCGCGGCGGTCCCATCTACTCGGCGCATATCATCGAGAACTCGGACGAGGTCCTCGAGTTCTATGTCGGTGTCCTCGGTCTCGAGCTGCGCAGTGATCGCCAGTTCAAATCGAGCGGAAGCAAGGGCGCGCTCGGTGTGCCCGACGGCACCGAGTTCCGCTTCGCCATCGTCTACGCCCACGGCGCCACCTTCGGCCACCTGCTCTTCCTCGACTACCAGGGCCGTCTCGGTCTGCCGAGCCCGGGAATCGACTGGCGGCCGCCAAACCGCGGCATGGCCATGTGGAGCTTCCCGGTTCGGGAAATGGACGAAATCCTGGGTCGTATGGAGGCCGCCGGTGTCGAGCTGTTCTCGGGCCCGGTGGAGTACGACAGCCCCTCGCTCGGTCGCCACAAGAGCGTGACCGTCATCGACCCCAGCGGGTTCATGGTCGAGCTCTTCCAGTCCATCGACTAGGCCCGGCGAACAGCGAAGCGAGGTTCGACATGGACATCAAGACCGCCAATCCCGATCTCCACCGAGAGCTGGTGGACATTCTCGGCGCCGAATACGTCCTCACCGACGACGAGGATCGAGAATTCTATTCGCAGGACATCTATCGATCGGCCGACGATCCCGTCGCCGTCGTGGTGCAACCGGCGAGCGCCGACGAGGTTTCAAAGGTCGTCGCGGCGGCCACCGGCGCCGGTTTCTCGGTCATTGCCCGCGGTGGGGGATCCTCCTACACCGGAGGACTGCTGCCGGACCGGCCCAACTCGGTGGCCATCGACACAAAGCGGCTCGATCAGGTGGTGGAGATCAACACCGACGACATGTACGTGGTGGTCGAGGTGGGCTGCACCTGGCAGGAACTGCACGAGGCCCTCAAACCTCACGGCGTCCGGCCGCCCTTCTGGGGTCCGGCCTCCGGAGGTACGGCGACGGTGGGCGGCAGCCTGTCTCAGAACGCGATCCTGCACGGTTCCGCCCTGTATGGAGCGTCAGGCGAAAGCGTCCTCGGCCTCGAGGTGGTGCTCGCCGACGGCAGCATCGTGCCCACGGGTTCCTGGTCGACCGTCGGCGGCAAACCCTTCTTCCGCCACTACGGCCCGGACCTGACGGGCCTCTTCCTCGGCGACACCGGCGCCCTCGGCATCAAGACCCGGGTCGCGCTCAGGCTGATGCGGATCCCGCCCTCGGCTCGATTCGCGTCCTTCGAGTTCAAAGACGGGACGCAGTTTGCCGAAGCCATGGGCGAGGTCGCGCGATCCCGGCTGGTCAGCATGTGCTTCGGGATGGACCCCGTCCTCCAGCACCAGAGGATGAAACGCACCAGCCTGACCCAGGACGTCAAGGCCCTCAAGGGAGTCGTGACCTCGGCCAAGAACATCGGCAAGGGTCTCAAAGAGGCGGCGAAGGTCGCGTTGGCCGGACGCTCGTTTCTGGAGGAGCACAGCTACTCGACACACTACATCGTGGAGGGTCGTACCGAGTCCGAGGTCGACGAGAAGCTCGAGGCACTGCGCAAGATCTGCCTCGAGCACGGGCACGAAGTGGAGAACACCCTGCCCAAGGTCCTGCACGGAGATTCCTTCTTTCCCATGACCACCGCCATCGGCCCCCAGGGCGAGCGGTGGGCGCCGGTGCACGGCATCGTCCCCGTTGGGGACGCCCCCGGCGCCATCGCCAAGATCGAGGGGCTTTTCGCGGACCACGCGGAAGAGATGGAACGCCTGGGTGTCGTGATCGGAATCCTGCTGTCCACCGTGGGCACCAACGGCTTTGTCATCGAACCCGTCTTCTACTGGCCGGGACCCCAGACCCTCTACTACAAGCGGGTACTCGAGGCGTCCTATTTGGCCAAGCTGAAGCAGTTCGAACGCAGTCCTGATGCCGAAGCCCTGGTGGCGGAGATCCGCACCAAGCTGATCGCGACCTTCGAGGAACTGGGCGCGGTCCATCTCCAGGTGGGCAAGACCTATCCCTACCGACAGGGCCGAAACCCCAACACGTGGAAGCTGCTCGATGCCATCAAGACGGCGGTGGACCCGAAGAGGCTGGTCAACCCGAAGAGCCTCGGGCTCGATTGAGGCTCCGGGCGAGGAGAAGGAAATGATGAAGAGATTTCTATTGGCGAGTTCGCTCGTCCTCGTTTTGGTGCTGTTCGGATCCGCCGCGATCGCCGCCGATCTGCCCGACACCGGCGTGAGCGGTGTCTACGAGGCCATGGTCGGAACCGATGACGCCGAGCAGCTCACCCGGTACTTTTCCGAGTTCGGCTTCACGGTCGTGGCCGAGGCATCGCTGACCGCGGCCGATGCGGCAAAGATCTATGGCGTCGAAAGCGCGTTGAAGTCTGTCCGGATGCAGAACGGCGACATCGACAGCCACGGTCTGGTGCGGATTCTCGAGTGGGAGGAGCCTCTCGGGCCGGGCGTCGGCTATGCCCCGCCGGAGACCGTCGGCCAGCGGATGCTGGTGATGCGGACCGAGGACGTCTTCCGGCTCGACGATGTCTACAACGACCTCAGAGACGGGGGCGAGCCCGTGCTCGCCATCCCGCCGGTCTACGACGATCTCTACGGCATGACCGAGGGCACACCGGATTTCTTCCAGCGGCGGGTCGGTGTCCGCGAGATGGCGGTCTACCAGAACTCGGTCAACCACGTCTTCTTCCAGCGCTACGGCTACCAGATTCCCGGCTACGGCACCATCGGCGATCACTCGCCGCTCCGCACGAGCGAGCTCACCCACCACGATTTCGTCATCTCAGGCGACATCGACGAGGTGACGGCGTACTACAGTGCCGTTCTGGGGTTCAAACCCGAGGCCGAGGACGCCACCATCGACGGTGATTGGCAGGCCGGTCCCCAAGCCGTCTTCGGGATGGTCCCCGGTTCGAGCCACTGGTACCGTGGCTTTGTCTCGCCCAACAACATCTGCGGCAAGCTCAAGTTCTTCGTGCCGTTGGATCAGCGTCCGGATCGGTCCGAACACCAGCGGCCCGGCGAGCAGGGGATCACTCTCCACTCGGTGACCATGCCGAATCTCCGGATGGTCCATGATCTCGCGTTCGAGCATCGGCTCGTAATCACGCCGATCGTCGAGAACGAGTTCGGCGAGAAGAGCTTCGTGATCAGGGGACCCGACGGGTCCACCTGGCAGGTCATCGAGAAGGCTGACAGCACCAACCAGCCGGTGACTGAGTTCAAGCTGGTGACGGTGAACAACTGAAGGTCGAAGAGATCGCCGCAAAGGCGCAACGAGCGCAAAGACTTCGCACACGAATACATCGCGGTTGAACCACAGAGACGCAGAGCCGGTACAGAGGACACAGCGACATCGCAATCGTACCGACGATGAAGTTCGCGTTCTCCTGGACGCCGACCGGCCGGAGTTCGCCACCTCCCGATGGGTCGGAGACCTGCGATTCAATGCGCAAGCACCGGCCGCGTGTGCGAGATCTGGATCAGTCCGGCTGGTCGACACCGAGCTTGGCCGCACGTTCGCGCCAGAGGTTGCGGGCGAGCTGCTGCATGTCCTCGGTGGTATCGAACTCATCGACGATCTCGAGGCCGAGCAGGGTCTCGATGATGTCCTCCAGGGTCACGACGCCGGCCACCCCGCCGTACTCGTCGACCAGCACCGCCATGTGCCGGCCCTCGTCGATCAATACCTCGAGAAGGTCCGTAATCGGCATGGTCTCGGAGACCGCGGTCAGCGGTCCCGCGAGCTCGGACAGCGCGACGTCGTGCCGGTCGTGGGCGGCGGCGAGATAGAGGTCGGCCTTGAGCAGCACCGAGTCGATGTCGTCGGGATTGCGTCTATAAAGCGGGATGCGCGAGAAGGGGACCTCTGGATGGCTGCTCATGGCCTCGGCCACCGTCGTCGATTCGTCGAGGGTGAACATGACGATCCTCGGTGTCATGACGTCTTTGGCCTGGATGGTCCTGAAACGGACGAGGTTGGTGACGACGCGGAGCTCCTCGGGGAGCAGCTCACCTTCTTCGGCGCCGACCTCGGCCATGGCGGTGAGTTCCTCGCGCTTGAATCTGGCGATCGGCCTGCCGCGCGCGATGATCCCGGTCAGTTTCTCGGATAGCCATACCAGGGGCCACAGCAGCTTGACGAGGAGCCAGACGGCTGGTGCGAGCGCGGGGGCCAGAGTCCGCCACCAGGCGGCGCCCACGGTCTTTGGGATGATCTCCGAGAGGACGAGGATGAGCAGGGTCAGCACCGCCGAGGCGATACCCACATACGCGCTGCCGAAGACCCGGGCAGCCTCGGCGCCCACGCCGACGGCGCCGACGGTGTGGGCGATGGTGTTGAGGCTGAGGATGGCGGCGAGAGCCTGGTCCATATTGGCTTCGAGCCGGGCCAGGAGCTTCGCAGATCGGTGGCCCTCACCCACCAGGTTCTGGACATAGAACGGCGTCATGCTCAGCAGCGCCGCCTCAGCCAACGAGCAGAAGAAGGAGAAGCCGAGCGCGACCCCGGCGTAGACGAGCAGGAGAGTCATCTTCCCCAATCAGCCGCGAACCGGTGTTGAACCTCGAACACCTCGGTCACCATTTCTCATCATACTTCGTCCACAGCTGGTCGCCGAGCCGCCAGTAGGCCTCGGTGGCCTCTTCGCAGGCGTCATGGCTCAGCTCGGTGAGCCATGCGCGGGCGGCTTCCGGGTCTTCCAACAGGAGTTCGGTCGCCCGCCGGTCGATCTCGGGCTGGCGATCGCCGACGCCGGGCTCGATTCCCATCCAATCAGCGGGTTCGACCATGACGCGCTGGTTGCCGAACTCGACATCCCGGACAACTTCGTGGTGCCGATGATGCTTGTCGTCGGGCACTTCGATGAGAAGCAGACGCTCGGCCCGGCAAAGTGGCGGAAGAGCTACCAGGAGATCGTTCGCCAGGAACTCTGATCTCGCCTGCCCGTGCTTCTGCTCGGTGGGCCGCCCGGGCGATTCGAACCGATTCCTCTCAGGAGCTTTGGCGCCGGCTTCATTCTGGATGAAGTGCAACGGACGCCGGATCTCTTCTCCTATATTCAGGTCATCGTCGATGAACAACCGCACCCGGCTCAGTCTGTCGTGATCGCGTCGGCGAGCCAATCGAGGGCGCCGGGTGTCTCTTGCCATGCCTCGGCAGCTTCCAGAAAGTAAAATATTGCCTCCTCCATGCTGCCCAAGGTGAATCCGTCCGGCAGTTCTTCCGGTAGATCGAGTTCGCCAAACAGCAGATCCGGTACGTAGCTATTGGCCTCGAGGGCCGCCCGAAGACGTTTCTCGGCCGTCTTGCCTTTGCCTTTTCGGCGGAAGGTCACCAGCGCGTGGTTGAAATGATGCGCCGCGGTAATGTCCTTCGCGTATTCTCCGAGCAGAGTCTCCGCAGCCTCGTCTTTTCCCATGGCGATCAGCGCCGGCGCCAGCCTGTCGCGGATGCCCTGGTTGTCGTTCGGATTCAGCCGCAGGAGTTGAGCGTAGTGCTCAACGGCCTCGAGACGTTGGTCGTCCAGCCAAAGCGAATCGGCGAGGCCCTTGACTGCTTCCATGTAGGGCCGGGTCTCGCTGATGAGCCAGAACGACCCCACCTCGTCGTTGAAGTACTCCGGACCGAGGGCGCGCTCGGCTACATCCGCTGCCGTCCGGTAGCGATCAATCGCCGTCTCCAGGTCGCGCGAGCGAAGCGCCAGCGCCAGGTGGGCGAAGGGTGAATCCGGGTCCAATTTCAACGCCCGGCGGGCAAGAGCTGTTCCTCGTCGTCCGGGGGTGTCCATGGCCTCGATGGCGAGCTCGCGAGCCTCGTCGCTCGGGCCCTCGATCTTTGGATCCGGGATTTTCCTGCCGACGATCTCGGAGTCGAGAAACGCCCGCATCTCTTCTTCGGATTCGAAGTTCCTTGCATTCAGGAGGTCGCGGATCGCGTCCATGGCCGAACCGCTTCGCAGCGGATTGAAAGGCGGAAGCTCGTCGTCGCGAGGCGGCGGTGGCGCCAGCACGTCGGGCAAGGACAAGGAGAGTTCCAGCCGGCCCTGGCTCGTTTCCACGATCATTTCCCATTCGCCTGAATCCAGCTGATCTTCGGTGGATCTTGCCAGCGCCAGAAAGAGTCCTTCGAAGAATGCCAACATCTTGGGGCTTGCGCGTCGAATTCTACGCTTGGGTCCGTACTGCACCGCCGCAGGAATCCGGCCGGTGGGATCGGTGGGCAGGCCCTCGTCCAGCCACAGATCGTGCTCGGCGATGGGAACCTCCCAAGGGTCGCAGAACGTGACGGACCACAGAGATTCGGTGGCGAGCCTCGCAGCCCCTTCTTCTTCATCGGCGTCTCCCATGTCCAGCAGGGACCGCCCTTCCGCCAGCCCCAGCCCTTGTTCGCCATACGCGTTGAGGATGCAGGCATAACGAACATTCGGCGCGGGCCGAGGCGCTCCCACCTCGATGATATCGCTCGAGTCGAGAAGTCGCCACGGCGCGGCCTCGTGGAAGGCTCCCGCCGCTTCGGCAAACGCCCGCAGGTGGTCGATTGTTACGCCCGGGATCCGGTTTGCGGCAACAAACGACTCATCCTTGACGATTTCGCGAGCCATCTCCTCCATGGGCTCAGCCAGGAGCGGCAGGTTCTTGCGGCATTCGACCACAATTCCTTCTCCCTTGGTCAATGCCGTCAATGCGTCCAAGAGCTCGGGGTCGTCGATTTCGATCTTCGCCGGACGCTGCCCCATGATCTCGGCCAACGAATCGATCGCCTCTTGAACGAGATCTGCGCCGGGAGTCGTCGGCACACTCACGTCTGAGGAGCCGACCAAACCTGAATCAGCACTGACGGCGACGGCGATTTTCGGCCGGTATGGAACGTCATCGTCATCGACCCACCCTGGGAATCGGGCGACCGCAGCCTGCCAGGTGTCGCCTTCGGGCTCCGGGGCCGGAAATGGGAGCAAGATGTTTTCTGACATCGCTAGAGCATATGACTGACGGTGCTCGTTGCCAAGAGTCGGCTCAGAGGTTCCCGGATTGGTGGAGTGGACTTGGACGACCCCTCAAAGACCGAACTTTGCCGCGGAACGGCGGTCGGAATGGTGATGGTCATCGTTTTTCGCATCCGGCACCGTGCGCCTCGTGGGAGACCTGGCGTTCTGGCGGCTGAGCTGGTTGTTGATCGCATGGGTGTTGTAGAGCATGGATCGGCGTCGGAGTACCAAAGGGTATCGCGATCCCGTTCACAACGCTGGGCTATCGATCGTCATATGATGGGCGGATCTCGCGCTTGACATGCATATGCATGCTGATCTAGTCTTGAGCGATGAGAACAACCATTGAAATCCCCGACGAACAACGCGCCCGCCTGCTCGAGATAGCGGGGGCGCGCGGAGAAAAGGGCTACTCCCGCCTGGTCCAAGAGGCGATCGAACTCTTCTTGAGGGAACGCCGGAAGAAGGGCGGAATGGTGCAGGCCGCCCTGGCACAAAGGGGCGTTCTTCGAGACGATGAGGCGGACGAATTCGAGGAACGGATTCTGGAGATTCGGGAGAACTGGCGGTGATCATTGCCGACACTGATGTCCTCGTCGATTTTCTCCGTAATCGGGGACCGATGGCGGACCGGATCGCAACGGAGCTAGCGACTGGTTCGTTCGTCACGACGGTCATCACGGAGTTCGAGCTGCGAAGCGGTATCCGCAGTCGGCGAGAGACGACGGCGGTGGAGGCTCTGCTCAACGCACTCGACGTCTTCTCACTCGACCCTCCCGCAGCCAGGCGAGCCAGCGAGGTGCGGCGGGCACTCGAGTCCAAAGGGCAGACGATCGGCATGGCGGACTCGCTGATTGCCGGCATCTGCCTCGAGCGGGACGGCATTCTGCTCACCAGGAACGTGAAGCACTTCTCACGCGTCGACGGCCTGACCCTCAGCGGCCAATACTGAATTTTCATGGTCAATCACCGCGGACGATTGCCACCCTCTCATTCGGTTTCGAGGAATTCCATTTATCCAGGGTTCTCAAGCTCCGGTGGTCCCCATCCTTCCGGAAACCGAGGTGCCACCTGCCACCGGTGGTCCCAGATGCGATGTTCGGCGCGGGCTTTGCGTCCTTCGCGCCTTCGCGGTTCAGCCTCGCGCTACAACCCACCCGAGTCGAAGTGCGCCTCCCAGAACGCTCGCCTCTTCTCCCGAAAGTCCCGGTGCACGGTGACTCCCGTTTGGCCGAACTCGAGCAGCAGATCGTTGTCCGGAGTGATCGCGGGCCACCCCGGTCGATCGGATCCGTTGGGGTTGCCGGTCCTGGCGAACTGCACCCAGTGGGCGCTCACCATCTCGGAGTAGCGTTCGTCGGCGTCGTTGGGGCGATTGCCGAAATCGCCGATGTCGTCTCCGAGCAGGGTCAGCGAGTCGAGGGTCCGGAAGACATAGCGCATCTCGGCACCGTGCGCCGCTCCCGGAAGATCGTCCCGGTGGTCATCGAGAACCCGTGAGAAGAAGTAGACGAACGCCGGTTCCCCACTCGCGGCATGATGCCGGGCCAGATACCGTTGCGACCCGAAGAAGAAATCAACGTAGAGTTTGTTGTTCAGGACCTTGTAGTCGTGTTCTCCGTACAGGGCGAGCGCGTCGTCCGGGGATACGTGCAGAACCTGGAGCAATAGATCCGAAGATTTGGCCCACCAGGTGAGACTGCCCTCCCAGCTGGTGGCGCCGGTCATATAGGGGACCTTGTGCTGGAGGCCGTCGCGGAAAGTGACGCCCACCCCGCGAGTGACGATCTTGCCGTCCACCACCGGGTTGAGCGAGCCCCCGATGCCGAGCATATTGTTGGCCTGGAACTCGAGGATCTGCTCCACGGTCAGATCTCGCAGGCCCTTGACGACATCCCCGTCTTCACCGGTTACACCGAGCTTCTCCGCGACGCCGGCAAACTCCGTTTCCAGAGATGGAAGACCGGGATAGTCCTCGGTGATGTGCCGGGGAAGGCCGACCCGGATACCGGAGCTCTCCGAGATGGCCCGGTGGAAGAGCCCCCCGCTCACCGGCATCGCCATGTGGTAGTTCACGGAGACTCCGCCGGCGGACATCCCGAAGATGGTCACGTTGTCCGGATCGCCGCCAAAGGTCGAGATGTTGTCGCGGACCCACTCGAACGCCGCCACCTGATCCATCATGTGGTAGTTGCCCGCAGCCTCGTCCGGTTGGGTGCGGCGGAGCGCAGGGTGGGCGAACTGACCGAGCATCCCGAGCCGGTAGTTGAAGGTGACGACCACGACGCCCTGCTCGGCGAGGGCCGTCCCGTCATAGCGCGGCATGGCGGTGTCACCGACCGAGAATCCACCCGGGAGGATCCACACCATGACCGGGCGTTTGGCCTCCTGATCCAGCCGGCCGGTCCAGATGTTGAGGGTGAGGCAGTCCTCGCTCATCGGACGGCCTCCCAGGACCTCCAGGGAGTAGCCCGGCTTCAGGTTCTGCGGGCAGAAGGCGCCGAAGTCGTCGGCCTCACGCACCCCGTCCCACCCCCGCGCCGGCTGCGGTGGCCGCCAGCGGAGTTCACCCACAGGAGGGGCGGCGTAGGGGATGCCCTTGAAACTGACGATCCCATCCTCGACGACCCCACGAACCGCGCCCTGTTCGATCTCGACGACAGGACGGCTGTCGGCCGCGTTGACTTGAAGGGCGACCAAGCTCAGACCGATCGCACATGAGAGGGTTTTCAGGTTCATCACAACTCCCGACTCCTGATGATGTGCAGTGGCGTCTGTCCGGCAGATGTAGGGTGGGCCTGGGCCCACCTTCAGTCTTGCGGTCGGAGGCTTCGCAATCCACGTCATTCCGACGCCCTTGTCGAACTCGGCTCTGGACTCGCGTGCAAAGCCATAGGTCGCTTGATCGACTCTGAAGGTGGGCTCAAGCCCACCCTACAAACCCGCACGATCCGAACGCCCCGCTCGGCCCTCAGCTCAAGCCGGCGCCCGGCCACAGCATCCCGGCGGACGGCCCCGAGCCTCACGTCCTCAAGACCTCAAGACCTCACGACCCCAAGACCCCATGACCCCGCCTCCGAAGTCAACAGTCGACAGTTGAGCCTCTTGCAATATTCAGCAACTCTGCGGGAGGGGATAAACCCCTCCCCTACAAAGAGTACCGTAGGGGAGGGGTTTATCCCCTCCCGAGCCGACTTTGTGTCCGATGTCTTTGCGTCCTTCGCGCCTTTGCGGTTCCATTGTGCGTCCCGACTGTGGTCGACTATCAAATCATCGATAGCGATACCGATAGCGATACCGATAGCGAGGGCCGGAGGAGCCGGTAAGCGTTACTTCGCAGGCGCATCTTTCGGTTTCTGCAGTTCGCGGATCTCCTCCATGTCCTTGGGCGGCTCCCGCCACAGTTGGGCGTCGGTCTTGACCCACTCTTTCATGGTGTCCGGCAGTGCGTCGAAGCTCTCCACCCGCCAGGAGACAAGGTGGATGATGGTCTTGCCGGGGCCGAGGAAGGGCGGCAGATCGCCATAACGAATCCAACTCAGCTGGTTGGGCGCCGAACCGTCGGGTTGGATGAAGAAGTCGTAGTGCTCGAAGGCCTCGTACTTGCCCCGCGGCGTCTCGAAGTTGAGGAAGAGTGGCGCCGAGAAGAAGACCACATCGCCGACCCGTCTGGCCACCATCTCCTCGGCCGGTCCGAGCTTGCGCAGCCGAGCGCCGCTTCCCTGCTCGACAAAGGTCTGCATCCGATCGTCGACGAGCTTGTAGGTGATGTACTGGTAAGGGTACTTGATATGGGACGCGGGCTTACCGTCGACCTCGCGGATGACCTCGTTGGTCTCGGCATCACGGTAGGTGAAGGTCTTACGCGAAAGTTGAAACGCGGTGTGCGGATCTGATTCGTCGCGGACGAGACGGGCGGTGTCGAAGCCCTCCATCCGGGCGAGCAGCGCACCGTCCGGGTAGGAGTAGACCTCGCCGATGGAGAACCAGTAGATCGGTTCGCCGGTTCCGACCCGGGCCTTGAGAAAGACCTCGAAGAGTTCTTCGTCGAATCCGCCGCCCTCCGCCATCACCATCCCCGGCACCACCAACAAACCGACCACGACGCTGATCACGATTCGACGCATGTTCTTGCCCCTTTTTTTTCAGTATCCGTTTCGCGTCCGTTTCCGTTTCCGTTTCTGTGTCCGCACCCGATTCCCCGGACACCGCCTCCACTGGGGCGTGCCGGGCACGGCATTGTGCTGGGACGACCTCCCGGCACCGCGAGGCGTTGCGCACAATGCCGATGCCGGGCAACCCACGGGCAGGCCGTTGGGAGCATCTGCTCCAGCTCAGAGGAAGGCCGCCGCTCGCGCGAGCAGCGTGGTCGCAGTCCTTTCTCGTCACCGCCGCGCGACCACGCTGCTTGTGCGACGCTGGGTCGCCGGAGGCGGTCCAGAAGGCCGGTGCTCCAGGACACCGTGTCCGTCATCGCTCCGCAACCTCCTCGCCGGCGCCGTTCCCAAACCGTTTCCGTTCGGCCTCGCTCAGGCTCGCCGACCAGAGTGAGTCGAGGCAGGAGCGCAGGATGCGCAGCGCGAGCGAGATCTCTGAAGGCTCGAAGCCGGCGAGCAGGGCCTTGTTGGCGAGGTGCCGTGCCGGCTCGATGCGGGCGAGGGCCGCCAGTCCGGCCGGTGTCGCGTGCAACGCTTTCTGCCTCCGGTCGCCTGGTTTCTCGGCCTGGGAGACCAGACCCTTTTGAACCAGCGAGCTCACGAGGGCGCTGATGGTCGGCCGCGACACCCCGCGCGCCGTGGCGATGGTCGACGCAAGCACCGGCTCTCCGGGCTCGGCAGGTGCGCCCAACCTGGGAAAGTTCGGGTCGCCGGCGATCTGCAGCAGCAGCAGCCATTGCTGGGCGGTGAGTCCCTCCTCCCGGGCGATGCGCTCGCCATTGCGGGTGAGGTGGTTGGCGAGGTCGAGCAGGGTGAGGATGAGGGACTCGTCGGTCGACTCTGTGATTCCAGTGCCCATCGGGTTATTGAGCCCTTCTCATTCCAGAATGCACTACGCGGCCGTGAGTTTCATCACGCCGAGATAGGGGCTCTCGTCGCCAAGATCGAACTGCGTCGAGAAACTCCCCGATGAACCGGTGGCTTCCAGGTGATAGCCGGTGCTGTTCGGCTCGAGCCTGTCGATGACGAACTCGCCAAAAGTGTCCGTCGTCACCCGTCCGACCTCACGACCATCCTGAGTGAGAACGACCTCGACGTCGGCGGCGCACTCCTCGACGCCATCCACGTGCGTCACGACGGTCCCCCCGACAAAGCACTTGGTGATCGTGTGCAGGTTCTTGTAGTAGATGCGCGGCCTCGTGCCGAGCTCGGGTCTGAGGACTTCGAGATCTTCCTCGGTCTGGATCCGCTGCATTTCCCCGTCCTCGACCTGGATCGTGCGGAAGACTCCCAGAGGGCAGGCCTGTTCGGCCCGCGTTCGCGTCCAGCCCTCGTCGAGCAGGTGCGCGTCGAAGGGCCACGCCTGCGGGATGTCTTTCTCCTCGTTCCAGTAGATCGCGCCGTAGGGGCAGGCCTGCATGATCTTCTTCTGGCCCTTCGACTTCTCGGGATCGATGATCACGATGCCGTCGGACCGCTTGCGCACGGCGCCGTTCTCTGCCGCCTTGAGGCAGGGCGCGTCGTCGCAGTGGTTGCACATCACGGGCATGAATCGCGCCTGGACGATCGGGTATGCGCCGCGCTCCTTGCGTTCAATGTCGAGCCATTTGTGCTGTCCCTGCATGGGCTGTGCGGCCGAGATGCCGGGGAAGTCGTTGCCGGTGTATTCGTCCTTGACAGCGAGGAAGCAGAGGCGGCAGTTGTCGCAGCGCGCTATGTCGACGATGAGGTTCCATTTCTTGGCCATCAGACTGTCTCCGCCACCGGCTGCCAAGTATCTTCGCCGGTCCATTTCTCGACCTCGATCAGGGTCGAGTTGGGTTTCATTCCGTGACCCTTCTTCGTGATGGATTTCTTGGGGTTCAGCATGTTCACGCAGCCTCCGAGGTCGGTGGACCTGCCGGGCTCTCCCACCGGGTGGTACTGGGCCGATCCGGAGTAGGCGCTGACAACGCCGGGCTGGATCCGGCCGGTGACCTGGGCCGCACAGACGACCGAGCCGCGCTGGTTCCACAGCCGGATGAGGTCGTCATCCTCGATCCCTCTCGTCTTGGCGTCCTCCCGGCTCATCCGCGCCACGAGGTAGTAGCGTCCGTCCTTGAAGACCCTGTGCTCGCGGATGTCGGCAAGACTGCTGTCCTCGACGTCACCCATGACGTGGTACGCATAGCGGGTGTGGGCTGTCTGCAGCTTTAGCGGAAAGCCCGCGAGTTCCGGGTTGCGCTTCGGGTCCTCATACGAGGGCATGTACTGACAGAGCGGCGGCCGGTCGGGGTCGTCGATCCGCTCGAGTCCCGTGGCGATGAACTCGAATTTTCCGGATGGTGTGGGCAACCCATCGAGATAGTCACCCGAATAGTCGGACGGCAAGGGATAAGGATCCGGCGTGTCCTTCTTCCGGCCCTCGTAGTACCAGTTGTTCGCGAGCGGAACACGCGATTCTTCCTTCTCCGCGGGCACGACCCAGTAGCCTTTCTTGAGGAACTTCCGCCAGCTGATGTGCTTGGCCATGTCGGAGGAGTCGAAGACGCGCTTGACCCACGCGAGTTCGGAGGTGCCGCCCTCGGTGTAGACGGCCCCGAGGCCGAGCTTTTCCGAGACGGCGGCGAAGATGTCGTAGTCGGATTTGGATTCGCCCAGCGGCTCGATGGCTTTGTGCTGCATGGTGATGACGCGGTGGTTGTTCATCGTGTAGAAGTGGTGGACGTAGCCGGGACCGCAGTTGAAGGTCTCGCCGATGTCCCACTTTTCGAAGACCGTGCACGCGGGAAGGATGATGTCGGAGAACGGCGTCTCGCCCTCGTTCCAGATCGATTGGTTGACGATGAACTTGAGGCTCTCATGCTGGTAGGCGCGGGCCCAGCGGTTCCCGCCGACCATGGTGCCGAAGAGCTGGCTGCCGTACTTGTAGAGCATCTCCACGGGCGCATGGCCGGGGGAGGGGTAGCCGAAGGGGAAGAACTGACCACCCGTCGTTGTGACATCGGTGATGTAGCCGAAGCTTTTGCCTTGGGTGATCGCCTCGGGAAACCACATCCGGGGAATGCTCTGCCGGACCGTGCCCATGGTGACGATGTGCGGCATGCGCTGGTAGTTGTTGGCCGAGTTGGCGCTGAAGGCCAGGTCTCCCGAGAAGCCGCCCTCGGCGTAGCCCGGGAAGTAGAAGTTGTGATCGACGGGGGCGCCGAACTGCAGATTGCCGAAGTTGTAACCCGGACGGCCATGACCTTGCATGGCGCCGAGGATGGCCATCATCCGCGCCCACTGCATGCCATTGGGCCCACGACAGGCGCCGCCGACGCCGGCGCCCCAGCTTCCGGCGCCGAGATAGGTCTTCTTGGTGCCCCACTCGCGGGCGAGGGCGCGGACGTCGCGGGCCGGCACGCCGGTCTCGGGTTCCTGCCACTCGGGCGTCTTGGCGACTCCGTCGGTCTCACCAAGAATGTAGGCCTTCCACTCGTCGAAGCCCGTGGTCTTGTCAGCCACAAAGCTCTCGTCATACAGCCCCTCGGTGAGCCAGACGTGGCAGATCGCCTGGGCGAGCGCGGCGTCGGTCTGCGGTTTCGGCGCGATCCACTTGCCGCCGAGGTGGGCCGCGGTGTGGTTGAGGAACGGATCGATGTGGACCATCTTGATGCCCAGCTCCCGGGCCCACTCGCGCCGCTGCGTCCCCTCGAAGCCATAGGTCGTGTCGGGGTCCGAGGACCAGAAGACGATCATCTCGGCTTCCTTGAGGCAGTCCTCGACGGTGCCGTAGAACTCGGGACATCCGAGGCGCGCGCTGTTGCCCCAGTGGTGCATGGCGCCCCAGAACCAGCCCTCCCAGCTGTCCGGACTGTGCATGAGCTTGGTGACGCCGATGAGATTCCAGAACCGGTTGAAGGCGCACAGGTAGTGGCCGAGGTTGCCCCACTGGTGGTGCGAACCGTGATCGACCGCGACGGCGCCCGGGCCGACGGCCCTGGCGCGCTTGATTTCCGAGGCGACGATGTCGGTCGCTTCTTCCCAGCTGATGCGCTCGAACTCGGAGACGCCGCGATTCTGCGGATTGCGCTCGCCGTTCGGGTCGAAATCGACGCGTTTCATCGGGTAGAGGAGGCGGTCTTTGGAGTACACCATGGATTTCTGGCACGCGCCGTGCGCAGCCAGGGTCATCCGCCGCGGCGGTGAGAAGGTCTTACCGCGCGCCGTGATGGACCATTCACCCGAATCCTCGTCTGCGAAGTCGATGGGGGTGGTGCGGATGATCTTGCCGTCCTTGACGTAGACGAAGAGGGGGCCGCCGTTGGTGCCGTTGGTGTAGCGTGTGACACCGTTGCCCATGTCGGTCCCACTCTTCCAATAGACCGATTCCAGCTGGCCCAGGGTGCCCAGAAACCAGACCGCGAGTGCATCGTCGCCTTCAATCAGGATCTTGAAGTTCTTGGCGGCGTCGATCCGTTCGAGCTGGTCGAAGGGCGGGGTGAGAAAGCTCTTTGCGAGGGCCGCGTTTTTGAACGCGATGGTGACCTCGGGGTTTGGGTGGATGCCCTTTCCCGTGCTGATCTTGCCCTTGTCGAGCTTGATCCAGCGCCCCACATCGGGCTTGTCCCGCAGCTTGATCTGTGCGACGACGTCCCTTTCCTTCAAGCGTGCCGCGTACTCCGGGTAGACGCGCGCAGCCACCCGCATCGCTTGCGGAATTCCCCACAGCAAGATCGACAGACTCATGTCAACTCCTCCACGGATTTGGTACGAATCGGCGCAAATAGAAATAGTTAGGATTCTTCACTATTAGTAAATCTAATTGGTTTTGGGGAGATGTCAAGGGGGTTTGAGGAATTGAGAGGTGAGCGCTCGCTACGCTCGCTAGTAAGAGGGTCAGCGCTCGCAACGCTCGCTGTGAGAAAGTGAGCGTTCCCTTCGGTCACTGTGAGGGAGGATTCGTACAGACGGGATTCGCGCTGGGTAATCTCACGACCTCCCGCTCGCACCTTTCAAACCATCCAACGATTGACGTTTTACGCCTCACCCCTCACCAGCGTGTGCCGAGCAACGCGAAGGTGCGCGCGTCCCGACCTTCTAACTTCTAACTTCTAACTTCTAACCTCCTCACTTTCTCACTTTCTCACTTTCTCACTTTCTAACCTTCTAACCTCTAACAAAAATCACCGCCCCGAAGGGCGGTGGATCGAAAGGGGAGAGGAAAGAAATCAGAAGCGGTACTTGGCGGTCAGGGCGTAGGTGAGTGGCGGCCCGATGTAGCCGCTGACGATCCTGAGGCCCGGGATCGCGAAAACGCCGATGATGTAGTCCTCATCGGTCAGATTCTGGCCGGTGAGCTGGAAACGCCAGCGTCCGTTGCCGGTGTCGTAGGCGATGATCGCGTCCACCAGGCCGTACGCCTTCTGGGACTGGGCGTCGGCGTTGCAGAACCCGAGATAGTGCTGCGACTTGTAGTTGTAGTTTGCGCCAAAGGAGAAGGCGCCGCCGGCCACCTTGTTCGGGGTGGTGTAGAGCGCACCGATTCGGTAGGAGGTCTTTGGCGAGTACTTGAGCTGGAGATCGATATCTCCGGTCCCGTACGGCGCACAATCAACCGATTGGTCGAAGTTCTGTTTTGTGAACTTGGTGTCCAGCAGCGCCAGGTTCCCGGTGAGCTGGAGGCCGTCCACCGGCACCACGATGGTCTCGATTTCGGCGCCGGAGGTCTCGACGTCACCCAGCGAGAACCGGATGAAGTTCCCGTTGGGATCGGTTCCGGTCCCTTGGAGGTCGTTGTAGTCAGTCAGGAAGGCGGCGACGTTGAGTCGCCAGGTGTTGCGGAAGAAGTCGGCCTTCATCCCGATTTCATAGGACCGGATGTCCTCCGGAGGAATGGGTTGAAGGGGAAGGATGGTCGATCCTTCGTTGGCCCGACCGTCGAAGGCGCCCGATTTGAAACCGGTGCTGATATCGAAATAGGCGAGGACGTTGTCCCGAGCATTCCATGAAAGGGCGAGGCGCGGCGTGAATCGGCTCCAACTCTCCTTGAGATGGCTCTCGACCGGTGTGTCCACCGATCCCGGAGGGGCGTCAGGGCCGCAGGGTGTGCGCGAGCTGACGATGGTGCCGTCGGGTGCGACGCAGGCGATCATCTGGGTTCCATCGGGGTAGTAGGCTGTGATGTCGAAGTCTTTGGTGTCCTCGGTCCACCTTCCGCCTGCGGTCAGGGTCAGGTTGTCCCTGAGCTGGAAGTCGAAACTGGCGTACCCCGCATAACTCTTGGTGTCGAGCGCCGAATCGGTGTAGCGGTTGGTGCCAATGGGTGAGAGAACGGCATTCTCGGTGAACTGCTGGTTCTCCTCGGTGAAGTAGTAGATGCCGGCCACATAGTCGATGGAATTCGAGATGTGCCCCAGGAACTGGAATTCCTGGCTGAACTGATCCTGCTGCTGGTCCTGGAAGATGTGAAACAGGGGAAGGAAGTCCGGGATGATTCCGGGGAGGAACTGGTTGCCCACCTGGCCGTCACCGTCGACGAGGAAGAGATTCTCCATCTTCCTCCATGAGGTGACGGATTTGAGGGTGAACTTCTCGGATGCCTGCCAGTCTACCGTGCCGTAGATCCCGGACTGATCCAGATCGTTCAGCGGCTCCGTGAGGTCCGAAAGGAGGGTGTGGGCGTCGGTGTCGCCGTCGAGCTGGTAGTTGAAGTCGGGCTCTCCGACGCCGAAGCCGTTGATAAAAGGCGCCTGGGGAACAAAACCGAGGGGGAAACCGGGGGTCGAGCGCTCTCGCAGTACATCGCCGACGACGAGGATGTCGACCTGATCCGAAGGCATGAAGCGGAGCGAGGTCCGCACCCCCCAGATGTCCTGGTCGTTGACGAAGTCCCCGTTGTAGAGGTTTTCGTCATAGCCTGAGTGGTTGCGGGTCATGGCGGCGACCTGGAAGCTGAACCAATCGACGACCGGAACGCTCACCAGGCCCCTGAAGTCGAACCGATCGAAATTGCCGACCGCGGCCACCAGATTGAGCGCGAATTCCCGGGTCGGCTGCTTGGAGACAAGCTTGATGGCGCCGGCGCTGGTGTTGCGGCCATAGAGGGTTCCCTGGGGTCCGCGAAGCACCTCGAGGCGCTCGACTTCGTAGAGATCGAACTGGGCGCCGGTCTGACGGGGAATGTAGACATCGTCGATGTAGATCCCCACCGGAGTGTCGGAGGTGAACATGGACTCGTCTTCACCGATGCCGCGGATGGCGGCGCGGCTGCCGCTCGAGGAGCTGGTGTTCTTCTCCATCCACAGGTTCGGCGTCGCCAGGGCGAGCTGTTGGATGTTGGTGATGTCCTTGTTCTCGATGTCCTTGGTGGTGAAGGCGGTGATCGCCACCGGCACCTTTTGCAGCGGTTCTTCGACGCGACGAGCGGTGACCATGATGTTCTCGATGGGCCCGGGTTCGTCGATGATGATCTTCTCGTTGACCGCGTCCGGTTGGTAGGTGACTGTGACCTTGCCGTAGTCGGGAACGGGGACGTCGGCCGATGCCGACTCTTCACCCATGGTGAAGGTCACCCGGTAGGTGCCCGATTCGCCCGGAGGCTGGTACGTGAATGCCAAATCGGTGACGTCGATCGTCTCGATCGCGCCGTCCGGCGCCTCGATCTTCACGGTGATCGGTTCGGCGGGATCGGCTCCCGAAATCCGAATGTCCAGACCGGCGGTGCCCTCTGCGGTCGAGCACACCATGATTGCGGCCAGCAGGAGCACCGCGAAAACAGTTGAGTTGTAGCGGATTCTGACCATAGACATCCTCCCCCGGGGCTCCGGCCCCCTCTTTTCCAATCAAAAGCCCAGCAACAAACAACTCCACGACGGAACGGCACGCACCGGGCGGAAATCACAGCTCCAGGATCCGAAAACGATCTATGTTGAATTGATCATACTATCGTACGGTCATTCGAACAATGGTCATAGTGGCAATTGTACTAAAAGATTGGGATTTATGAGATCGCGTTGCAGCGCGTGGGGATTGAGGAAGCCGGGTTCGGTTCTTTCAGCACCGGCCTTCTGGTCCGCCTTCGGCGGCCCAGCGTCGTGCGAGCAGCGCGGTCGTTCGGGGGGAAGCGGGAAGGGCTGCGACCGCGCTGCGCGCGCGCCGGCGGCCTCATTCTGAACCGGAGCAGATGTACCGGATCGTCCCGCCGCGGGGGTTGCCCGGCATGACATTGTGCGGGGCGCGTTGCGTTGCCGGGGGGCCGGTGCCGGCACAATGTCAAGCCCGGCACGCCCCGGTGGGAGGCCCTTTCCCGCGTGTCCTCAGCACCGGCCTTCTGGTCCGCCTTCGGCGTCCCAGCGTCGTGCGAGCAGCGCGGTCGTTCGGGGGGAAGCGGGTAGGGCTGCGACCACGCTGATGGCACGCCGGCGGCCTCCCACCGAGCTGGGACAGATGCACCGGATCGTCCCGCCGCGAGGGTTGCCCGGCAGCGCCATTGTGTGGATCGTGCCGCGTTACCGGAAGGTCGTCCCGGCACAATGGCGTGCCCGGCACGCCCCGGTGGGAGGCCCTTTCCCTCGTGTCCTCATCTCCGGCCTTCTGGGCCGCGGCGGCCCAGCGTCGCACGAGCAGCGCGGTCATTCGAGGTGGCCGGAGAGTGCGTGACCGCGCTGCTCGCGCGCCGGCGGCCTGCTACCGAGCTGGAGCAGCCGTACCTCATCGCCATCCCCGTGGGTTGCCCGGTAGCGTAGTTGTGCGCAGCGCGCGGCGGAGCTGGAAGGTTGTACCGGCACAACTACGTACCCGGCACCCCCGCTGGGCGCCCTTTTCCGCGTGTCCTGGTGCGGTCACGGTCGCGGGCACGGCCACGGTCACGGCCACGGTCACGGCTACGGCTACGGCTACGGCTACGGCTCCGGCTTTACGAGGCCTCTGCCTTCTGGTCCTCCATGGGCGGTCGAAGCCGCAGCGTCAGCAGTGCGCCGATGAACATGACCCCGCAGACGACGGCGAAGGCCGCCGGATAGCCGCCCATGGCGTCATGCGCCAACCCCGTCAGAAGGATCCCGAACCCACCTCCGGCGGCATTGGCGACGCTCACCGAACCATTGATCTTGCCGGCCTCGCGGAGCCCGAAAAGTGTAATGAGAATGTAGTTGTAGAGGGTGTGAAGGTTCCCCCAGGCAAAGCCGGTCAGCACCAGCAAAGGCCAGATGAGTCCCGGAACCAAGGTGATGCCGACCAGCCCGGCGAACATAATGAACATCTGCAGCCGCAGCAGTCGGTAGGGGTCGATCCGATCCGAGATCCAGCCCGATCCCAGCTTGCCGACGAGCCCCGAGAGAGCGAGGGTGCTCAGACCCAGGCTGGCCCGCGAGGGCTCGAAGTCGAGGCTGCGCATGTAGAGGAAGAGGTGGGAGAAAAGAGCGAGCACGGCGTAGTAGGTCAGCGACCCGGCGAGGGCCACATGATAGAACTGGGGCCGGCGGAGGACCTCGGCGTAGGACATCCCCTCGGCGGCGCCGGTCGCAGCCGCCGCTGCGTCGTCGTCGACTCCTGATTCCATCGAAGGTCGGTTGCGCAGCACAACCAGCAGGACGATCAGCAGGACCAACGGTGCGAGACACTCCATCCGCATGGCGTCGCGCCAGCCGTAACGGGTGATGAGAGCGTTGGCCAAAGGGGGGAGGAGCATCCCGCCGACGCTGCTGCCGGCGATGGTGATGCCGATGGCGAGGCCGCGCCGCTGAGGCATCCAGGTGGCCGCCGTGACGATGGAGGTCATGATCCCCGCCAGGGCGAGGACCGAGGCGAAGACCACGTGGAGGAGGTAGAGCTGGGTGAGGGACTCGGCGAAACTGTAGAGGAGGTAGCTGACGCTGAGGAGCGCCAGGCCGATCAGCAGAAAGGGCTTGAAGCCGAAGCGGTCGACCAGCCAGCCGGAGCCGAGGACCAACAACGACCCACCGAGGAACGTAATGGAGTCCCTTATTTTGAGCTGGCCGATGGTGCAGCCGAGTTCCTCGAGGAGCGATTCGTCGAAGACGGTGAGGCCGGCGTTGGTCATTCCGTTCGAGAGGGTGACCACGAGAAGAGCGAGGATCGCCACCAACCAGGAGTAGCCGCGCCATCGACTGAGAGCATTGGCGATGGATCGGCTCATGAATGTGAGTTCTCTTCGACGTCGGGATCGACCCGGACCATCCGCACCCCGGCATTGGCGCCTTCGTAGAGGCTGATCAGAGCCGCGGGCACCTCGTCGATGCCATCGAGGATGTCTTCTAGCGGACGGATCAGTCCGTCCCGAATCCACTCCGCCAGCTGCGCCTCGTACTCCTCGAAGTGGGGGAGATGGTCGTAGACGAAGAACCCTTCCAGCTTGGCGTCCTGGAGACCGATGCGGTGGAGATTGCGGTGCCGGTGGTACTGCTCCACCGGAAGCAGGTACTCCGAGATCCGGCCGCAGATGGCGATCCGGGCCCGACGGCGAATCCGACCCATAACCTCGTCGAGGAGCTCGCCGCCGACGTTGTCGAAGAAGACATCGATGCCGTCGTGAAAGAGTTCGTCGAGACGCGCCGGGACATCATCATTTTTGTAGTCGATGGCGGCGCCGTACCCGAGCCTCTTGGTGAGCAGCCGGCACTTGTCCGGCCCGCCCGCGATCCCGACCACGTTCTCGGCGCCGAGGGCGCGGGCAACGAAACCAGCCTGGCTGCCGACGCCGCCGGCGGCGCCCGACACCAGGACCCTATCGCCGGGACCTGCGGCGCAGATCTCACGCATCCCGATCAGGGCGGTGAAACCGCTCATGGCGAGGGTCGAGATGCCGTGCGACAGCGGCAGGTCGGTGTGATTCATGCGGAACGGCATGAAGTACGGGTCGTCGTCGATGACCGCGTACTCGCGCCAGCCGAGTTTGGCCTGGTAGATCTCGCCGACCCGGTAGGCGGGGTTACGGCTGGCTACCACCCGACCGACTCCCCGGCCGATCATGACGTCGCCGATTTCCATCGGTCGCTCGAAACTGGTTTCGTTGGTCATGTAGCGCAGCATCACCGGCGCGACCCCGAGGTAGAGCGTCTTGAGCAGCACTTCACCCTCGGCAATCTCGGGGACCCTTACCGTCTCGAGTCTGAAGTCCTCCACGGTGGCCGCGCCCACGGGGCGACGAGCCAGCACCCATTGGCGCATTTCTTGGGGGAGGGTTTCAGTCATGAGCCTGAAGCGGTGACCTGTGTTTTGTAGCGCCGACGTCCCGTCGGCGTCGGTGACGCCCACGAGACGTGTTCGCTACAACTGAGGGGGAGGAAACGGTCATTCAAGGTTGTAGATCACCACGGTGTGACCGTCGTGATCGTAGAACCCGGATTCGGTCCGAGGCGGACCCTTGGTGGGATCGAGTTCGGTGCGGGGCTCGCAGGTCTTCAATCCGAGCGCCTTCGCCGCAGCGAGGGTCTCCACCACCGACGTCACCTGGATCACCGCCGCGGCCCGGCGTTCGCTCTGGGCCGCCGTGTGACCCGGCGCCTCGATGAGGGCCAGCGTCCGTTGCTGGCTCTGTGAAGAAAGCGCGGCAAACCGGGTCTGGACATCTTCGGGAATGTCGAAGATCTCATAGGCGAAGGAATCCGACTCGTCGTCACCCACGAACTCGAGCTCAAATCCGAGCAGATCCCGATAGACCGCGAGGGCCTTGTCGAGATTGTCGACAAGAAGGGCGGCGCGCTGAAAGAACGGCAACGGCCGCTCGGCGGCTGGCAGCATGTTGGCCTCCTGTTGTTCGGCCGCCTTTTGGTGGCGGCCAGCGACTCAGGTCTGTGGCGTCTCCACCGTCGTCACCACGGCAGCGTCGCGGAAGAAGTACTCCTGCCCTTCGGGCTGCTTGAGATTGAGCAGGGTCAGCACGCTGATGGCGATGACAAGCGCCCAGACCACGAAGACCGCCGGCATGGCGATGTTCATGTGGTGCTTGATCTGGTGATTGAGCTCGTCGACGTTCTCTGCGCCATCCCTGATGGCCTTGAGGTTTCGAACCGCAGTGCCGGAGATTGGAATCAGACAGAGCCCGTCGATGACGATCACGGCGTAGAGGAAGTGCTTCCAGGTCAGCCAGGTCGAGGAGAAGGGCGCGTTGTCGGTGAGATAGCACAGGATGATGCCCACCGGCAGCGTCAGGATGAAGATATAGGCGACGATCCGGTCGATGCCGTGCATGATTTTGGCTCGTTCGAGACGGGCCTCGAGGGGCACTGCGGGGTTCTTGACGTCGAAGTGGAGCCAGTAGACGAGGAAATCGAAGAGCAGCCAGCCGGCGACCATGAACGCGTGCAGCCATCGGAACGAGACCTCGATGATGTTGATGCCGAAGAGGTTGATGTCTGGCATGTCGTTCACCCCCTCTTGAAGACGAATTTGTAGAGCTTGGGCAGGCCGTAGAGGGCGATGCCCAAGTAGCACAGCGCGTTCAGGGCAACGGCGATGCTGAACCCGTGCTCTTGGATGGTGAGAATCGCGACGATCCCCATGAAGAGGCCCCCCGCGACGAAGGTGATCCACAGCAGATAGACCAGAAACATATTGAACCTCCCTCTTTACCGAAGATGAGCGAGTCTTCCGGGGTGAGAATCACTCATCGCTATTCTATTCAGGCACTTCCTTACGAACCTGGGTCGCCGCCAGCATGGCGAGGATGATCAGAACCACGAGCACCGTGAACGGCACCTGGTAGCTGCCGGTCTTGTCATAGAGAAGCCCCGTGAGCCAGATCCCGAGACCGCCGCCGATGGCGTCGAGCACCGTGATGGTGCCGAGGATCTTGCCGGTCGCCCGCAGACCGAAGCACTCCACCGTCAGCAGTTGGAGCATGGTGTAGAGCCCGCCCCAGCCGAGGCCGAAGAGGACGACGGCGATCCAGAAGAGCTCGACCTTGACAGTAGCGAGCAGGATGGCTCCGGTGAGCATCACCGCCAGGTTGCCGTAGAAGACTTTCTTGTGTTGGATCTTGTCGGCGAGATAGCCGAAGCCGAACTTACCGAAAAGCGCCATCCCGAAGAGCAGGCTGATCCCGGTGCTGGCCACCTGAGGGGAGAACTCGAGGTCTCTCAGATGGAGGAAAAGATGGGCCTGGGCACCCAGGATGGAGTAGAAGGTCATCATGGCGGCGAAGGCGAGAGCCCAGAAAGTGCCGGTTTTGAGCGCCTCGCCGTAGGACAGACCGGAAAGCTCGATGTCGGGCTTGCCGGCCGCAATGTCGGCCGCAGTCTGAGGCTCGACCCCCAACGGAAGCATCCCCCGGTCTTTCGGCGAGTTTCGAATGAGCAGGGCGACTACGATCAGCAGAATGACGGGGAAGACGGCCTCCCACATCATGGCCTTGCGCCAACCGAAGTTGGTAATCAGCCAGGTGCCGACCTGGGGGAAGAAGATCCCGCCCAGGCTGGTCCCGACCAATGTGATGCCGATGGCGGTGCCGCGTTTTTCGACGAACCAGTGCGAGACTAGCATCACCGCAACGATGAGGCCGCTGCTCACCAACACCAGGGCGAAGAGGCAGTGGAGGACGTACATGTGGGTGATGGACTGGATGCGGGAATAGAGCAGGAAGCCGACCATGAGCAGAACGGCGCCGAAGGCCATGAGCCGACGGACGCCGAAACGGTCCGCCATGGCTCCGGCGAGAGGTCCGAGGAGCCCCGCCAGAGCAAAGGTCAGCAGATCTCGGAACTTGAGGCTCGAGCGGCTCCAGCCGAACTCCTTGATCAGCGACTCGTCAAAGACGTTGATCCCACCGATGAGCATCCCGTTGCTGATGAAGAGCGCGGTCATGGCGCACAGCGCGATGACCCAACCGTAGAAAAAGCGAGCGCTCACACCCACTCCTCGAGGCCGTAAACTCTGATCGCGTTCTCCCAGAAGAGTTTCTTCATCACTTCCTCCTTGAGCCCGAGTTCGCCGATCTCGTTGACGGCGCGCTCGAAGTCGATGACCGGCCAGTCGGTGCCGAAGAGCACTTTATCCTGTCCTCGACGCGAGTTGATGAAGCGGATGAATGACGGATCCCAGTACTTGGGCGAGTGGGCGTCGCACCCGACATAGACGTTGGGGTGCTTCCAGGTCACCGAGATCATCTCCTCGACCCAGGGGTAGCCGATGTGAATCCCGACGATGGTGAGTTCGGGAAAATCGATGGCGACGCGGTCCAGGGTCATGGGGTTGGCGACCGTGGGCAGGAAGTGCTGCGCCGAGTGGCCGATCTGGATCTGGAGAGGAATCCCGAGCTCGGCGCACTTGGCGTAGAAGGGGTAGTACATCCGGTGGCCGGGCTCCTCGCCGAACCAGTGGGGGTAGAGGTGGGCGCCGACGAAGCCGTACTCCTTGACCGCTTCCTCGACCTTCGCCACCCACGGTACGATGTTGGTCGGGTTGATCCCGACGATCCCCTTGAACCTGTTCGGGTGTTCGGCGATCACCTGGGCGATTCGCTCGACGGGTTTTTCGAAGAAAATGTCGGAGCCCAGCCAGCCACCGGTGGTGGCGATCATGAGGCCCTTCTCGATCCCGGCGGCGTCCATCTTGGCGATCTCGTCCTCGAGTGGAATACCCTCTCCCGTATCTCCCAGGATGTGAATCTTCTGCCAGAAGTGGTTGAGCTTGGGCGTGTAATTCTTTGTCAGATCCGGGGTCCAGAGGTTGACGACGATATCCATTCTTCTCATGGAATTCTCCTTAGGCTATTCTGAACGGGAATCCAGGGCGGCTCGCCGAAAAACCCAGCCGGTAACGATCCGGCTTCGTTGGAGAACTCAACGCCCGGGGTTTGGGTTGATCTCGTGGCATGTCTGAGTATAATGTCGGAACAATAGGACAAAGTCAAGCTCCTTTGTCCAGCGGTTCACCCGGGTGATCGACGGTCACAAGACGCGGTGCCGCAACTGAAAGGGAGGCCGGATGTCGGGTCCACTCGAAGGTGTTCGAATCATCGAAATGACCAGCGTGGTCCTCGGTCCGTGGGCCTGTCAGATCCTCGGAGATCTGGGCGCGGATGTCATCAAAGTGGAGCCGCCGTTCGGCGACAGCAACCGCCAGCTCGGGCCCGGTCGAAACAAGGGGATGTGCGCGCTCTTCATCACCTGCAATCGGAACAAGCGGAGCATCGTGCTCGATCTCAAGCAGGAGTCGGGTAAGGCGGCGCTGCTCAAGATGGCGGAGACCGCCGATGTCGTGGTCCACAACCTCCGCCCACCCGCCATCAAACGGCTCGGTCTCGAGTACGACGAGGTCCGGAAGGTCAATCCCCAGATCATCTACTGCGCCACCTACGGCTATCGGGCGGACGGGCCTTACAGCGACAAGTCCGCCTACGACGACTCCATCCAGTCGGCGAGCGGGATCGCCATGCTCAAGGCGCGCGCGGGAGCCGATCCGAGCTATCTCCCGCTCATCGTCGCTGACAAGACCACCGCCATGGCCGTGGTCTATTCGATCACCTCGGCGCTGTACCACCGCGAAAAGACCGGGGTCGGCCAGGAGATCGAGGTGCCCATGTTCGAGACCATGGTCAACTACGTCATGGCCGAGCACCTCTACGGCCGGGCCTTCGAGCCCGCCGCGGGGGACATGGGGTACGCCCGGCTGCTGAGCCCCGACCGGAGGCCGTACCAGACCAAGGACGGCTACATCGCCATCCTGCCCTATCTCAACAAACACTGGGAGATCTTCTGCAAGGCTGCAGGTCGACCCGACCTCATCGAGGACGAGCGCTTTGCGAGCCTGACCTCGCGGCTCAAGAACATCGACGAGGTCTACCGAGAGGTATCCGTCATGGTGTCCACAAAGACCACCCAGGAATGGCTCGACATCCTGACCGACACCCCAGTGCCCACCATGATCGTCAACACCCTCGAGGATCTGCTCGAGGATCCCCACCTCGTGGAGACGGGTTTCTGGAAGACCTACGAGCACCCGACCGAAGGAACCCTCAGGTTGCCCGATCTGCCGACGCGGTTCTCCGAAACTCCGGGTTCGGTCCGGCACCTGCCGCCTCGACTGGGTGAACACAGCATCGAGATTCTGAAGGCGACGGGTCTGAGCGACGACGAAATCGAAGAGATGATTGCATCCGGTGCGACCAAGGTGCCGCAAGAATGAGGGTTCGGGGGCCAATGTGCCGCCCCGGGTTTGGGTTTGGCTTTGAGCCGTTTCCACAACAATCTGGTCGGGAGGGTATAAAACCCTCCCCTACGAGTATTGTGCTGAACCGTAGGGGCGGGTTTTACACCCGCTACGAGTATTGTGCTGAACCGTAGGGGCGGGTTTTACACCCGCCCTCCTGTGCTTTGGAGGTCAGGAATGAAGAAGCTGGCAATCGTCCTCGTGTGCGTTCTCGTCTCGACAACCCTCGCGTTCGCAGGGGAGACCCTCGATCTCGACAACCCGAAGGACGCCGTCCTGGCGATGCAGAAGATCGTCTGCCACACCGAGGAGGGCAAACCCGCGACCTACTGGTGGACCGGCAAGGTCTACAGCCGGGTTCCGGGCGAAAAGGACAAGCTCCTCTTCAAGTACCAGGCCATGAACACCAGGACCTGTCAGGTCCTCTCGGACCCCGAGAAGGGCTATGGCTTCCGGATGGTCTCGAAGGAGGCGCTGATTTATCAGGACCCCAAGACCGGTGAGATCGTCCACAGCTGGACAAACCCCTGGACCGACGAGGAGCTCGAGGTGGTCCACATCTTCAACGATCCGGTGAACTCCAAGTACCCCAACTTCGAGAAGAGCAAGTGGGGGCCTTTCCGTTTCCCGGCAACCTTCAAGGACGGCAAGGGCTGGTTCAGCTTCGAGGTTCCGCTCTTCTACACCAACCCACTCGGCGGTGAGTATCAGGAGTACATCGGAGGCACCTATCAGGCCATCGAGATGTTCAACTTCTTCTTTGACGAGGAAGAACTCCTCGACGCCTCCATCACGGGCTGCGACAACACGAACGTGTCCTGGGCGCGGGTGTCCAAATGGCTTCCGTGGATGAAGATGGGTGATCGCGCCGGTCAAATGATCTACAACGGCGCGGGCAAGCGCGTGGCGAGCTGGGACGAGCTTCCCGAGGTGCTCAAGGACGAGCTCATGCGAGTCAAGCCCGAGTACAACACCCCGCCGCCGGTGGATGACAACCGAACCAACGAAACCAGCTGGACCTATTTCAAGAAGGTCATCGACGCCGAACGGGCTGAGGGGGAGTGAGGCGTACCCGGCTCTTTGGGTATGGACTGACTGTTTGATTCGCTCCCCCTCCCGCTCCCGGCGGCGGTCATTCGGGAGCGGGAGCGTGAGGGGGAGCGGGAGCGACAAGATGGTCAACGGAAGATGATTGCGAAACGGTGATCGACCCGGATTCTGGTTGTCGTACGGATGATGCAACGGAGGCCTCAATGAGCACCAACACACGAGCTTGGCAATTTCGCAAAACCGGAGGCCCAGAGCAGCTCGAGCTCGTCGATCACGAGCTCCCGCCGCCCGGCCCCGGTGAGGCCCTCATCCGGATCGAGGCGATCGGACTCAACCGGGCCGATTTGCTGGAGCTCGCCGGGCTCTACTTCGGCCCGCCGCCGAGCCCGTCGTTCCTCGGGCAGGAGGCGGTGGGAATCATCACCGAGCTCGGCCCGCCTGTTGAGGGCGGGACCGCCGCCGGCGGGTACGAGCCCGCGGTGGGCGACCGAGTCGGTCTCATGGTGGGGCGGATCGACCACCGCGGGATGGGCGCCTACCGGACCGCCGCCATCTACCCGCAGAGAACCCTTTTGCCGGTGCCCGAGAAGCTCTCCGCCGTAGAAGGAGCGGGTCTATTTCTCGCCACCCTCACTGCGGTGGCGGGTCTTGACGCCGGGAATCTGACCCCGGGGAACGCGGAAGGCAAACGGATCCTCGTGACCGCCGCCTCGAGCGGGGTGGGGGTGGTGACCCTCCAGGCGGCGAGAATCATGGGGGCGAAGACCATCGCCGCCACCACCTCGGCCGCCAAGGCCGACCGGCTCTCGGAGCTGGCCGACGACGTGGTGGTGGCCCCGACACCCGATGCACTGGTCGAGGGTGTCACCGCTGCAACAGATGGCGCCGGCGTCGATCTCGCCTTCGACCCGGTGGGCTTCGACTACGTCCAGGCGTTGATGCAGACCGCCGCCCAGGACGGCCACGTGGTGATCTATGGTCTGCTCTCCGGGATGGAGGCGCCGCTCGATCTCAGGACGATGATCTTCAAGGACCTCGGTCTCCACGGTTTCACCGTCCACCGAATCCAGCGTGATCCGGCGCTTCTCGACGAAGTACTGGCCACCACGCTCTCACTTGCCGAGCGCGGCGGACTTCGGCCGTTGATCGCCGACAGCTATCCGTTCGAAGACGCCCCGAGAGCCCTAGAGACGATGGCGCGGAACGAACACCTCGGGAAGATTGTGCTTGAAGTCGCAGGGTCGTGAGGTCGTGGCCGGTGCCTTCGGCACCTGGACTTGAGGTCATGAGGCCATCTCAGAATCCCAGACTGTTGGGTCATCGATTTTCCAAGACCTCAAGCCCTCAAGCCCTCACGACCTCAAGACCCAGCATCTACCTCACTCATCAGCTCGCCTACCTGTACAAAGGAGATCATCATGCGCTCTTCAGCTCTGATCATTGTGATGTGCCTGGCGTTTGCTGTGTGCTCGCCCCAGCCCGAAGCAAACGAAGTCTTCGAGGGTGAGAAGGCCCTCGAGATGATGCACAAGATGTACTGCGGCACCGTCGAAGACGGGAAGGTGCGCTTCGGAACCTGGGAGGGCCGCGCCTACTCACGGGTCCAGGGCGAGAAGGACCGCCACCTCTTCAACGTCATCGGGATCAACACCCGCCAGTGCACCACCGTGCCACCGGGTTCTCCACCTTCGAGCTCGAGGACGTCCCGGACTCTCTGATCGAGGACCTGAAGGAGCGCTATCCGCTGTATCTCACGCCGCCGCCCCTCGACGACGCCCGGCCCAACGAGACCAGTTGGACGGTGTTTAAGAAACACCTGGAGAGCAAAGCGGGAGAGTAGAGCGCCGATCCTCTCCCGCTCCCGAACGGCAGCAACCAGCGTCAGCCACCAGCGGCAGGAACAGCGGCCTCGGTGGGCATCCGGGGCAGAGGCGTGGGAACCGAGCCTGGGCGCGGCCTCTGCCCCTGATCACTGCGGCAGACGCTGACTGCTGCCGCTGGGGGCCATTTGACGTCAAGACGTCTTGACGTTATCTTGTCCTCATGAGTGAACTTCGCCGAGCAACCGTCTATCTCGATCCCGAGATCCACCGAGCATTGAAGCTCAAGGCTGCCTCCACTGATCGGTCGATCTCGGAGATGGTGAACGAGGCCGTTCGGCTCTCCCTGGCCGAGGATGCCGAGGATCTCGAGGCGTTTGATGCGCGGGTTTCGGAGCCGGACATCGATTTCGACTCGTTCGTGAAATCGCTGAGGCGCAGTGGCAAGATATAGCATACGGATCAAGGCTTCCGCCGCAAAGGAAATCGAGCGCATCGAGCCGCGAAAGATGCGCCGTCAGATCGTTGAACGCATCCGGCTCCTGGCGGCAGACCCTCGGCCACCGGGGTGCGAGAGGTTGGCGGGTCACTCGGATCGATACCGCATCCGCCAGGGCGCCTACCGCATCGTGTATTCAGCCGAGG